>ERZ772993.410-NODE-410-length-21072-cov-10.126707_pt1 | contig 21072 bp, 8 predicted proteins | sample MGYA00580670_ERZ772993 | MGnify/ENA primary metagenome ERZ772993 (study PRJEB29015, sample SAMEA2737936) | human oral metagenome | biome: human oral; feature: human-associated habitat; material: dental | place: China | collected 2136 ... | reverse complement strand
TGACGAAGATTCCCTGGGGCGTATCCATTTTGTAGGCGGGCAGGAAGCGGGCCGCGTCGGAAGGACGATTGCCCACGACCTTCCAGCCCCCCGGCCTGAACAGGGCGTCCATGGTCTGACCGGCCAGGATGGGGCGGGATGCCAGCGCCCGGTCGACCAGACCAGAGCTCATCCGGTAACGTCAATAGGATAACCTCATCGAACTTTGATTCGCATTATACCAGAGGCCTCACTTCACCGACTCGAGCAGTTGTCCGCGCAGTGCGTCGAGACGCGCGGATGCGTCCCCGTTCCCCTGGGCTGCTCTTCTATCTACTCAACAGGCTCCCAGCAATTTTCCCGTTGAGACGATAGTTCAACTCATAGAGGTAGACGACTCCGGAAAAAATCCACCATCGATCCAGGAGCGTCGTGTAATTTGAGACCAGGAGCGTATCCGTGCTCGGTGACGTAGTGCAGAACAAGGTTCGGCGCCACCCATGGCAGGCCCTCGTCATCGACGACCACGATGGAGGCGCCTCCCAGAGTCCACTCTCGCCCGTCGATGCTGTATGTCGTGGGGTACGGACAATGCGGGCCGAAGGGACAGCGGTGCCACCCGCGCGTCACCCATATGTGAGAATTATTCACGGCGCGCTCCAGGAGGAGCACATCGCGCGGGTCCGCCTGGTCGACGGGAAACTCGTGCTCCGGCGACAGCCAGCCGAAAGTCCTGAACGTATTGATGTCTAAAGCAGGCCGAGGGGGCTGCCGTCGCCACCAGAATCGCTTAGGCTCAGGAAAAGATCTCGCTGGTGGCACGGCCATGACCTGTCCGTCAGGAATATATGACACACAAAACCCTTTCTGCATCACTTTCGATGAACGCGCAGAGTCTCCTCAATTGAATACGTCTTTCTCATCGGGAGTTGCGACTCACCTCGGAACTCTTCTGGTGAGAAAGGCTCGATGTGGGTGCAGCCCGGAGTCCACTTGCGCCCGCCGATGATGCAAGGTGCGGGGCGAGGGAATTCCCCGCTGATAGCGCAAGGATCGCGTATCACCCACATGCGAGAGTCCTGCAGGGCGCGCTCCAGAATCCGAACATTCCGCGGATCCATCCGACCGACGGGAAACTCGTGATCCGGCGAGAGCCAGCCGAAGGTTCTCACCGCCTCCACCCCGAGCGCGGGCGGGGCGGGCTTCCGCCTCCCCCACCAGAATCGTTTGGGCGGGGACGGATATCTTTCGGGCGGCACGATCAGGAGACGCCCGTCGGGGATGTATCTCATCGTGAAAAACCATTCTGGAGATCTAACTGTTGTTTTATTGGTCTGGTCGCGGTCACGGAATTCCTGCACCCGCCCCGCGTCAAATATCTTGCTTCGCCGACTCGAACAGTTGCCTGCGCAGCGCGTCGAGACGTGTAGATGCGGCCTGATCGACGGCGCCGTCCTTCATGATGACAAGATCGTTGAAGGAGCCCATGCCGTGGAAGAACCCCAGAACTGTAATCGCCACCTCACGGCGTTCAGACGCAGTCTCCGCAGAACCTGCCCACACGTGGAGCCTGTCGAAACGATTACTCTCCTCCTCAAGGCCGGAATCATGGAGAAGATTCGCAATATCTTTCACAACGCCTGCAAGCGACCTGACCATCTGAGATTTCATTGAGCCTTTCTCACCAGGAGGGCCCCTGGACTGGCGGGGATCGGCGCGGTGGTGCGGGAGGGATTGGGCGGGGGCGGGGGTGGTGCGCGCGGGGGCCGCCCGGGATAGTGTGTTCTAACCACACGAATCACTACCAGGGGGTCCCCGCGTGCTGTCCTATCCTGCCACTTTGGATGTTCCCGAGTCCATCGCCCACACCATCTGCCTGTGGTTGGCCGCCCACCGCAGGGCCCATGACATGAGGCCGTGGCAGAGGGCGGCCACCTGCCGGGTCCCGGGCCGTGCTCCTGCTGAGGTGGATGGTGGCGGGCACCGCCCTGACCACCCCGGCCCGCGACTCGAAGGTGAGCCGGGCCACGGCCTACAGGTATCTGCATGAGGCCCTGGGGGTGATCGCCGACCGGGCCCCGGACCTTCCCGAGGTCCTGGACCGGCTGCGCCGATCGAAGGAGCCGTTCGTCTGCCTGGACGGGACCCTGATCCGCACCGACCGGGTGGCCCCGGCGCAACCCGGACACGGGCCGCCACCTGTGGTACTCGGGCAAGGGGAAGGCGTTCGGGGGCAACGTGCAGGTGGTGATGGATCACACCGGGTTCCCCGTGCGCACGGGCCCGGTGGAGCCCGGCTCCACCCACGACCTGACCGCGGCCAGACTCCACGTGCTGCCGGCCCTGTACCGGTCCGCATGGCTGGGGATGCCGGTCCTGGCGGACAAGGGGTATCAGGGCGCGGGGATCGGCGTGCTGACCCCCACGAAGAACCCCTGCCCGACACCGGACGAGGAGACCCGCAACAACCTGCTGTCCGCCATGCGGGCCCCGGCCGAGAGGGCCAATGCCATGTTCAAGCACTTCAGGGCCCTGCAACGAGTCTCCCTCGACCCCGCCGCCATCACCACGATCATGGCCGCCGCCCTCGTCATCATCACCCTCTGGCGCGATTCCTGACACGAACCCTGGTGAGAAAGGCTCATTATCTGAATAATTATCAATACCTCAGTCGCCGAAGACCTCGCGGGCGGTGATGATGTTGTCGGGGTCCATGGTGTCGAAGTAGTCGAGGTGGTCGGCCAGGCCGTGGAAGGAGTTGAGCGCCATCTGGAAGATCATGGGCGAGGTGGAGTGCTCGGGCGGCAGGTGCTCGGCCTCCTCGGGCGTGGCGGGGCGCTGGCGGGTGGCCAGGAAGTCCTTGACGAAGATTCCCTGGGGCGTATCCATTTTGTAGGCGGGCAGGAAGCGGGCCGCCTCGGAAGGACGGTTGCCCACGACCTTCCAGCCCCCCGGCCTGAACAGTGCCTCCGTGGTCTGGCCCGCCAGGATGGGGCGGGAGGCCAGGGCCCGGTCGACTAGGCCGGCCGCCCGCTCGGGCGTGGTGACCAGATCGAACACGACGATGTAGAACAGGAGGTCGAACCGTTCGAACGCGATGACCTGACCGAGGTGGACGCGCCCGTCATCCAGGGGGATCGTGAAGACATCCCCCTTCCGGGGCGGAGTGATCTTGTACTTCCTGCGCTGACGCTCCAACTTCCTCGTCGTGATCACTGCGGATCCCCTCCCGCGGCCCGATACCGCTCCTCGCTCATCTGATGGCGCGAATTGGACAGTCCCCCATTGGGGTTGGACTTATTGGTCGGCCCGCCATACTGCCTGATCCAGTACTCCTCCCACCGGTCCAGTTCCACTCCGGGTTTGATTCCATCTTTAAGGATACTGAAATCAAAGATCGAGGCCGGGTGAGCATTCCGGTGTTCCGCCTGTCTGGCAATATATCGTTCCGGGCTCATGGCCTGCCCGACGTAGGGCTTGAGCTGGCCCGTGATATCCTCTCTCAGATAGACGATACCCTCGCCCTGTGGTGGTGTCGGCCGCAGGCGACTGAGGAGAGCCGTACCAGCGCGATTGAGACCGTACCCCGCGGCTCCACTGAACCCGCCCATGAAGGTGCCCGTGACCCCGCCCTCGAGGGTGGCGGCCAGGAGACCACCAGCGGTGTGGGGGCCGGGACTGTTCATGTAGGTGTAGGCGCCGGTACCCGCGCCGGACACGCCGCCGGAAACCGCGGCGGTGGTGACCGTCTCCCGCAGGACCGTGCCAGCGAGGGTGGATCCGGCTCGGGTGGCGAGACCGCGTACAACGGCCGAGGAGGCGTTGACCGATGCCGACCCCAGGGCTCTGAGGCCGGCCCCGGCGAAGCCGGCGCCCACGAAACTCAGCATCCCGGAGAGGGCCACCTGACCGTAGGAGGTGTGCCCGGTGGTGGCCCTCTGGATAATGGCGTCCACGCCAGCACCGATGAGCATGGGGCCGAAGGGCTCGGCCCCGCAGGCTGTGAGGATGCCGCCTCCGATGAGCATCGCCGCGCCGGCGATGTAGTCCTTGTTGTCGGAGATCCACTGGCCGACGCGGTTCCAGCCGGTGTGGGCGTCGGTGTAGGCCTGCAGCTCGGTGTCGCTCAGGGGCTTGAGGCCCAGCGGGTCGGAGAATGACAGCGGGCTGTTGGCCGCGTAGGAGTACGGGTTGGCCGTCCACGGCGCGGTGGGCGCGTGGGTGAGCGGGTCGGGGGTCAGGAAGGCCGCCGTGCCCGGGTCGTAGGCCCTGGCGCCCAGCAGCTCCAGGCCGCCCACGCCGAGCGTGCCCGACGCCGTCAGCACGGGTCCGCCCGCAGGGTCTCCCGCGGCGTCGGCGCCCATTCCGGCGCCCGGCCCGCCGACGGCGGGGCGCCCCTCGCCCTCCCCGCCGACGACCGCCGCGGGAATCGCCCAAGGATTCGCGGACCCGCCCGCCCGGGCGGTGCGCCACCCCGCGGGGTGAAGGACCCCTTTCACCGCCAGGGCGCCGGGCAGCTCCGTCACCGCCGCCCCGTCGAAGGAGCTGATGGACGGCACCGCCGTCGCGACGTCCCAGGTCACCTCCGTCCCGCCGATGCGCGCCGGCAGGCCCAGGGCGTCGCGCTCGATCCTCCACGTGACCGGCTCGCCGCCCTCGGACTCGCCGCCGCCCCCGGAGGACTCCGGGGTCCGCTCCTGATCCCGCCCCGGGCCCTGCACGCTCACACCCATGAGGAGCCCGGCGGGCGACCAGGTGTAACGGCACCGCCCGTCCGGCCCCTCCTGCCCGGTCCGCCGTCCCGCGGCGTCGTAGGTGTAGGTCGTCGCGCCCCCGTCCCGGACACGGGCCGTCAGGCGGCCGGCGCCGTCGTAGGAGAAGCGCTCGACCTCCTCCTCCCCCGTCTCCGAGACCCGGCGGCGCTCGCGCAGCGCCCCCGCGGCGTCCCAGGTGAGGGTCTCGCGGCCCCGCGGCCCCTCGACGCCCACCAGTTGACCGGCCGCGTCGTAGCTGTAGCTCGTGGTGCCCTCGGGCCCCGTCACGCGCAGCGGTCGGCCGGCGTCGTCGTAGACGACCTCGCTGCGCGTGCTCGCCCCGTCAACGACGGCCTCGTGGAGGATCATCCGCCCCGCGGCGTCCCACTGCCAGGTCTGCCTCAGCCCCGGCCCGCTCATGGACGTCAGGCGCCCGGCGCGATCGCGGGTCAGCGTCACCCGGCCGAAGGCCGTGCCGTCCAGGCTGACCGTGCCCGCATCCTCGTCGCGGGTCAGGATCGTCCGTTCGGTCCCGGGGCCGGTGCGCTCCAGCAGCTCGCCCCCCGCGCTCCAGGCCCAGGTCGACACGGTCCGCCCGTCGCGCCGGTGCGCCAGCGGGCGCCCCAGCCGGTCGACGTCGATCTCATCGGCGCCGTCCGGGCCCTGGGCGCGCAGGGTGCGCCCGCTCCAGGACTCCCGCGAGCGCAGGACCACCTCGCCGTCCGCGTCCGTGCCCACGGTCAGGGTCGGTCGGCCCGCCTCGTCGTAGGAGAAGTCGAGGCGCCCTCCGGCCGGGTCGGTCTGCCAGGTCTGGCGCCCGGCCGCGTCGTAGCCGGCGCGCGTGACCGCGCCCAGCGGGTCGGTCAGCGTCTCCACCTTGTCCGACGCCGTGTAGGTGCGGCTCGTCGTGCGGCCCAGGGGGTCGGTGGTGGACACGAGCCGGCCGCACTGGTCGTAGTCGAAGCGAGTCGTCCCGCCCAGCGCGTTCGTCACCGCGGTCAGGCGTCCCGCGGCGTCGTGGGCGTAGCGGATGCGGCCCCAGGCGGCCGACCGCTCCTCGCGGAGCCTGCCGGCCCGGTCGTAGGACCAGGATGAGGTTCCCCGTCCCGGGCGTGTGAGGCGGATCATTCGCCCGCACTCGTCGTAGGCGGCCTCCGTGCGGCCGTCGGGCGTCTCGACGGCGACGACGCGCCAGTCGGCGTCGTAGGTGTAGTCGGTCCGTCCGCCGTCCGGGGCCTCCTGCCAGGCCGGGCGTCCGCAGGCGTCCCAGCCGTAGCGGGTGGTGCGCCCGTCCGGGTCGGTGGTCTCGACGATGCGCCCGGCGCGGTCGCGCACCAGGCGGGTCAGGCCGCCCTCGGCGTCGAGGGTCTCGACGACGCGCCCGCACAGGTCCCTCACGACCACTTCGGAGGTCTCGTCGGCCCCGTTCTGCCCGTCGGCGCCGCTACTGGTTGTCCCGGCGCCGGTATCGGGCGGTTCGGGCCGTCCGGTCCCGGCCGCCCTGCTCCCGCCGGCGGCAGGACGATCGGTGGCGGGCCGGTCGGCATCGCGGTGGACGAGTCGGAGGGGGCGTCCCAGGGCATCGACGCCCAGGCGTGCGAATTCTCCCGCGGCCTGGACGCTCAGGCTCCCGTCCCGGTCCCAGCTCAGGGAGGCGGTCGCGCCCAGCGGGTCCCGCGTTTCCACGACGCGCCCGAGGGCGTCGTAGTCGGTGGTGCTCGTCGCCCCCGACGGGTCCGTCACCCGCCGGAGCCGGGAGAGGGCGTCGTGGACGAAGGTCCATTCGCGCCCGTCGGGCAGTCGCACGCCGGTGAGGTTGCCGAGGTCGTCGCGGCGGCTCTCCAGGCGGGATCCCAGCGGGTCCACGCTGGCCCGCTCGGTCCCGGAGGCGTCGTACTCGATGGTGGTGCGGGCCCCCAGCGGGTCCACGCTCGCGGTGAGCCTGCCGGCCGGCGAGTACTCCCACCGCCGCACGGCGCCGTCGGGGTCCCGGCGGGCCACCGGCCTGCCGGCGTCGTCGTACTCGAAGGAGGTGGCGCTGCCCGCCGGCGTCACGATCCGCGTCACGCGTCCGGCGGCGTCGTGCTCCAGGACCGCGCGGCCGCCGTCGGCGTCGATGAGGGCGCTCAGGTCCCCGTGGGCGTCGTACTCCAGGCGCAGGCGCACGCCCTCGGGGTCGGTGACCTCGGTCAGGAGGTTGTCCCGCCACACCATGGTCGTGACCCCGCCCATGGGGTCGGTGATGGTCGAGGGGTTGCGGTTCTCGCCCTCGTAGGCGAACAGGGTCGTCGCCTCGGCGGGCCCGGCGGTTCCGTCTTCGGCGGATCCGCTCCCCTCGGGGCCGCCGGCGGGTCCGGGCGCCGTCACCGTCAGGCGCGTCAGCCGGTCGGCGTCGTCCCACTGCCAGTCGGTGCGCAGCCCCCGGGGCGTCAGGGAGGCGGTGCGCCGGCCGCGCTCGTCGTACTGGCTGACGGATACGCCGCCGTCGCGGTCCCGGGTCATCACCAGGTTGCCCCACCGGTCCCAGGATGTGGACTGGCGCTTGCCGTCGGAGTCGATGACGCCGATCAGGCGGCCGTGCTCGTCGGAGATCCACGTGTTGGCCCGCTCGCCGTTCTCGTCGCACACCAGCGTGATCAGGCCGGGCATGTAGGCGTAGCGGGACACGCGCCCGAAGGGGGAGCGCTGGGAGGCGACCCGTCCGTGCTCGTCGTAGGTGTTGTCGACCTCGACGACGCCGTCGGCGTCGGTGATCCGGGCCAGCAGGCCGCTGTCCTCGTCCCAGCCGTAGCGGCGCTCGCCGCGGTCGGCGCCGCGGGCCCGCACGAGGCGGCCGGCCCCGTCGTAGTCGTAGCGGACGGCGCGGCCGTCATCGGTCCTCACCGCCGCGATGCGCCCGGCCGCCTCGTCCCAGTCGACCTCCAGGCTCCGGCCCCGCTCGTGGGACAGGCGCACCAGGCGGTCCCCGTCCCAGGCGAGGGTCACGGCGGTGCCCGAGCCCCTGCTGGTGCGCACCGTGCGGCCGGCGGCGTCGAACAGCCAGGAGCCGCCCGAGGAGTCGGTCACCTCGAAGGCGGGGGCGGAGGCGCCGTCGGGGTCCCGGGGCAGGCGCTCCAGCCACCAGCTCGCCCCGACCGACCGGTCCCAGCCCTCGCCCAGGCGCGGGAAGACGACGAGGCGTCCGTCGTCGGTGCGCCAGCGGCCCTCGCCGTCCGGCCCCCAGCTCAGGCGGGAGTCCGCCGGGCTGGACCAGCCCGGTCCCAGGGCGCCGGTGGAGCGGTCGGTGGCGTTGTAGCAGCGGGGCCAGGCCAGGGCGGCGGCGCCGCCGTCGAAGACCAGGTCCGTCTCCGCCTCGACGAATCCGCCGGTGGCGGTGTTGACCGGGTCGTCGCAGAAGCCCGAGGTCGGGGGCATGCCCTGCACCTGGGCCGGGTCGATCGTCAGGGTCTGGCGGACCGCGGTCACGCCGGCGCGCTCGAGGGCCTCGCCCAGGGCGGCGTCGTAGACGGTGCACAGCTCGTCGCCCCCGCCCACGGACTCGAAGGCGTCGGCGATCGTGTTGGCCCAGGTGACGTCGTTGTTGTTGGCGTCGATGTAGGACTGGAAGCCGGCCCACACCGAGGCGGCGTTGAGCGTCCCCCATTTGCATCCGGCCTGGAAGGCCGCGTCGTATGACTTGAGGTTGCCCAGGGTGGTGGTCAGGTCGTTGTTGGCGCCCTGAGAGCTGGTCGCGAAGCTGCGCAGGTTGTCGGGCCGGGCGGAGGAGGTCGTGTATCCGGAGGCGGTGGTCCCCTGGGAGGGGTTGGAGCGCTCGGTCAGGGTCGGTGCGGCGGGTTCCTGCGACGGCGGGGGCCCCAGGGTCGAGGTGGGGCGCTGATCGAGGTTCCACGCGTCGTCCCAGGCCTTGTGGAGGACGTTCTTGTGGGCGCGGCGCTCGTCCCAGTCTCGGGCCTTCTTGCGCTGGGCGTTCTCCTCCGCGGCCCGGTTGATGAGGAAGCGGACGGCGTCGGCCACGCCGCGCAGGCAGGCGGCCAGGTTCGAGGCGTCCGTGGTCTCGATGTCGGCGTTGTCGGAGAAGACGGTGGAGAAGTATCCGGAGAAGTCGGTCTTGGCCGTCGCCACCCAGCCCGTTCGCGATGAGTGAAGATTCTCCACCTGGCAGGCCGCGCTGCGGCACTGCGACTCCAGGGTCTCGGCCGCTGCGACGTCGAAGGCGACGTCCTCGCTTCCGGTGACCGCCATGAGGGGTCCTTCCGCGTGCGCTTCAGGGCCGGGTCCGGGGGAGCGCACGGGCCCGCCGGGCCGGGGGTTCAAGGATGGGGTCGGGGCGCCGGGCCCCGTTCGGCCCCCGGTCCCGCCGCCCCTTGCGGCGGGCGGGACCGGAAGCCGGTGGATCCGAGTCGGTCGGGGCCGATCAGGCGCCGCCGCCGGCGGTGAAGATGTCCTGGGAGATGGACTGGAGCTGGTTGCGCAGGTCCTCCAGCTCCTGCTGGGCCTTCTTCAGCGCGGCGCTCTTGGCGGGCCAGATCTCGCCGCGGAAGGTGGCGGCGTGGGGGCCGTCCCAGACGTTGGGGTCGGACAGGGTCTGGCCCTCGGCGTCCAGCTGGCTGATCTGGTCGGCGAAGCCCCCGTTGATGATCGACTGCATCTTCGAGATCGAGGACTTGGCCTGCTCGGTTGACAGAACACGTGACGACATACGGGCCTCCATGGGGTTCGGCTTGTTCTCAGGGTCGGCTGCGGCCCGCGACGACTCGTCGTCAACGGCCGGCACCGGGGACAACGTACCACGCCCCGCATCGCGAATCACGTGTCGCGAATCACGCGGGTCTGGGGGCGGGGATCATCCCCCGTGCCCCACCACGGAGAAATTATTCGACGTCAGGGAGGAGAAATTGCCGACCTGCGCCCGCACCACGCACTGGGCGGCCGGGCCCACGGCGGCCACGCTGCGCCCGTCGGCGGATACGACGAGCGCCCCGGCGCAGCCGTCGGCGAAGACGACGCCGCCGTCCCCGGCCACCGAGGTCAGCAGCGTCGAGGGCTGGCCGACGGCGGTGCTGACGAGCAGCGGGTTGACCGGGTCCTCCCCCGAGGGCCACACGGGCACCAGCGTCACCGTGACCGTCGAGCCCACCACCGCCTCCGGGGAGACCCGGACGGCGATGTTCTGCAGGCGCTGCACCGGGTAGGCGGTGGAGACCACCGCCGCGTCCCCCAGCGCCGCGTCCGTGGCCTGCGCGGCCCCGGCGAGCCACTGGGTCAGGGCGCCCTGCGGGTCCGCGGACGGCAGGTCGAGGTCGACGAGCGCCGTGACGCTGACCGACCCGCCCGCGGGGACGGCCGGCGTCTCGATGCTCCACGCGCAGGACCGCGAGATCCCGGTCGTCTTGGGCAGGTTGCGCTGCTGCTGCTCCTGGAGCCAGACCACGGAGGGGCACGGGGCCTCCGGCGCCGGGGCCGACGACACCGCCGGCGTCGACGCCGCCGCTGTTCCCGTCGCCGTCGGCGGCGCCGTCGGGAGGGTCAGGCCCGGGATGACCTCGAGGAAGGGGCCCTGGAGCGGGGCGTCCTGGGCGCTGTAGGTGATGGTGAGCTGGACCGCCCCGGTCGTCGGGTCCAGGACGGCCGTGCGGCTCGTCGTCAGCCCGGTCGGCGTCGCCGTCCCGTTGAGGTTGGCCAGGACCGTGCCCACGGGCGCGGGGGCGGTGGTCGCGGCCGTCGCGACGGGCTGCGCGGGCGGCGTGCGCCCCCACCGCCACCAGGCCGCCCCGGCCCCGATCCCCGCGACCAGGACGACGACGAGCGCGGCGACGACGATCAGGCGCCTGCGCCGGTCGGACGGCGCCCGGTCGGGCTCCTGCGGCTCGTCGGGCCGCGCAGCGGCCGGGCGCAGGGGGCGCACCACCGTCTCGTCCGTGGGCTCGCCCAGGTCGGGCAGGACCTCCTCGGCCGCCCCGGACTCCTCCGAGTCCGGCCCGTCCCCGTCCTCCCCCTCCTTGTCCTCCTCGCCGGTCCTCCCGCTCTTCCCGGCCCCGGACTGCGCCCCGGGTCCCCCGGCGCCCGGGGCCGGCTCGGCCCCGGCGTCGTCCTGCGCGGCCCCCGGGCGGTCGCGGACCATGGTGGGCAGGTGCGTGTCCTCGATGCCCCCGGGGCCGGGCTCGGCGGGGCGCAGCACGGGCAGCCCCTCCAGGACCGGCCCCAGGTCGCGCAGGCGCCGGGCCGCCTCCCCGGCGGAGGGGCGCTGCTCGGGGGATTTGGCCAGGAGGTCCTCCAGGACCGCCCACAGCGGCGAGGGCAGGTCCAGCCTGGGCGGCGAGGAGCTCAGGTGCCGCTGGGCCACGGTGAAGTCGGTGCCGGAGCCGGCGAAGGGCGTGCGCCCGGCCAGGAGCTCGTAGAGCATGATCCCGGCGGAGTACACGTCGCCCGGGGTGCCGCTGGTGCCGGCGCTGATGAGCTCGGGCGGCATGTAGTGGGGCGTGCCGGCGATGGCGGAGGTGAAGCGCGGGGCGTCCTCCAGCAGCCGCGACACGCCGAAGTCGCTCAGCTTGAGGCCGCCCTCGCCCTCCTCGCGCCACCGGGGGCCCAGGAGCACGTTGTCCGGCTTGACGTCGCGGTGCAGCACGCCCTTGCCGTGGGCGTAGTCCAGGGCCTCCAGGACGAGCGCGGCGGCGGCGGCCGCCCGGGCGGGCTCCAGCGGCCCGTCCTCCCGCAGGACCCGCCGCAGGGATCCGCCCTCCAGGTAGTCCATGACGATGGCCAGATCCTCGCCGTCGACGATGAGATCGATCACGGACACAATGCCCGGATGCCGCAGACCCAGCAGGATTGTGCGTTCTCTCACAAACCGGTCGACGACGGCGTCGTCCTCCAGGTACTCCGGCCGCAGGAGCTTGGCCGCCACGCGCCTGCCGCTGCGGCGCTCGGTCCCCAGCCACACCTCGCCGGTCGCCCCGCGCCCCAGCAGGGAGGTGAGCGTGTAGCGGGCGCCGAGGGCCCTGGCGCCCGCGCCCTGTGCGCTCTGATCCATCGTCGCCCAATCCATGTTCGCCTAGGGGTGATGCCGACCACCCTATGCCACCGCCGCGCCCCTCCACCCGGAGGCGTTGCCCATACCTGTGGGGCGGGCATCACCCGGACCCCCGTGCGCGCGCCCCGGACGGCCGTATAGCATGACGGCGCTTCCCTGCTATCCCATGTGGGCCCTGAAGAACGGGCTCGCGCGAGGAGATGTCCTTATGAGTTCCGACAGGCCCACGGACAACCGACCCGCCCACGGCGCCGCCGCACTGCTGCGCGCCCTGTCGGACACCCGTCTCGCCGCGGGGGTCCGAAGCCGACTGCGCCGCGCCCGGCGACGGCCCCGCCGCTCCGCCGCCGCCGTCGCCGTCGTCACGGTGCTGGCCCTGATATGGGTGCAGGGCGTCACCGGGGGCACGCAGGCCCGGGCCGAGGAGGCCAGGTCGCTGGAGAGCATAGACATCGCGGTCTCCCCCTCCGGGGCCGTCACCGCGGTCTCCGGGACCACCGTGTCGGTCAGCCCCGACGGGCGGCGGGCGGCGGCGGGCACGCGCACCTACGCCCCCCGGGACGTCGCCAAGGACCTGCCCGTGCGCGTGCGCACCGCCTACCGGACCGCCGACGGCGCCGGGACCGACCTGAGCGAGATCGCCGGCTACACGGGCAGGGTCACCGTCGACGTCTTCGTCGAGAACCTCACCGTCAAGCCGCAGTCCCTCACCTACGACGTCGCCGGGACCTCGCGCACCCGCACCGCGCTCGTCGGCGCGCCCCTGACGCTGTCCGCCGCCGTCTCCCTCGACGCGGACCCCGACAGCGTCATCACCGCCTCCTCCGACGCCCAGGGCGTGACCAACGGGGTGCTCAGCAGGACCGGCGACGGCAAGTCCCAGGTCCAGTGGGCGGCGCTGCTGGCGCCGCCGCAGCTCGGGGCGACCGCCGACCTGCGCCTGGTCGTGGACGCCGTCGACTTCAAGGTGCCCGAATTCGACCTGTCCGTGCAGACCGGACTCATCACGGACCCGTCCGTCCAGGGCCTCATGGACGCGGCCTTCCGCACCGACACCGGCTCCCAGCTGGCGCTGACGACCTCGACGATCGAGGCCCTGTCCCAGGTCAACGAGTCCCTCGCCAAGGCCCACGCCATCGTCGACCGGGTCTCGACGACCCTGACGGGCAACGCCGGCACCATCGGCACCCAGACGCTGGCGGACCTGACCTCCTCCAGCCAGAGCCTGTCCTCCTCCATGCAGTCGATCGGCACCGACCTGAGCGGCCTGACCCAGACCCTGACCCAGACCCTGACCTCCACCCAGTCCTCGGCGACGTCCCAGCTCCTCCAGGTGGTCAACACCGCCTCGGCCATCATGGGCGACACGAGCCGGCCCGCGCAGGTCCCGAGCCTGGAGTCCCTGGGGTGCCAGGCCCAGCCGGGCGCCGGGCCCACCGCCCAGGCCCTCGTCGGCTCCGAGACCCCCGCCCCCGCGCAGGGCTCCGGGGACGCGGCCGGCGCGGCGGGCCCGGCGGCGGCGCAGGCGGACTCGGGCAACGGCGTCTACGGCTCCGTGAACCGGGTCTCCGGCCTCCTCCAGGCCTACGCCCAGGCCAACGACGACTGCAAGGCCGCCGTCCAGGCCCAGCTGTCCGAGGCGCTCGGCGACGCGGACACCAGCACCTGCACCCAGGGGTCGGTCTCGGCGACCTGCAGCCTGGCCGCCGCCCAGCAGCAGGTCAATGCGGCGGTCGCCTCCCTGGGGGAGCAGGCCGACGCCGTCACCGCGGCGCTCCAGCCGGAGACGCGCGCCGACGTCCTGACCAGCTCCACGGCCCTGGGGGAGAAGGTCACCGGGGTGGAGACCGCCCTGAACCGGCTCGCCCCGTCCGAGGGCGGGGAGGGCACGGGCGACCTGAGCACCGAGACGGAGGCCCTCAACCAGGCGGTGAACGCCCTGACGCCCGGGGTGGACGCCCTGGTGAGCACCCTGGACGGCATCCACTCCTCGGCTACCGCCGCCCAGGCGAACAACACGACGGCGCGCGGGCAGATCGCCGACGCCGCCCGGGACCTGTGCACCGAGATCGCCTCCGCGAAGGATCCCGCGCTCCTCCAGCAGGCTCGGGCCCGGCTCACCTCCACGCCCTGCCCCGGCGCGGGCGGCGGCGCGGCGGACAAGCCGGCCGACGACAAGCCGGCCGACGGCGCGGCCGACAATAAGCCTGCCGACGACAAACCGGACGGCGGCGGCGCGGCCGACGACAAACCGGCCGACAAGCCCGACGACGGCTCCTCGGCCGACGCCGCCCTGAGCGCGCAGAGCACGAGCCTGGAGCAGATCGTCACCGCCTCCGACACCACCACGCCGGGCGGCGCCACCAAGAAGGACGTCGACGCCGTGCGCACCGCCGTCGCCGACGTCGTCGCCGCCCGCGACGCCATCGTCCTGGCCGTCGACGGAGCTCCCGACGACCCGTCCAAGCCCAGTCTGAGCGGCTCCCTGAAGGACCTGCGCACGGCCGTGACGGACCTGCGCAGCGGCTACGACGCGCTCAGCGCCTCGGTCGACAAGCTCGACCGGGATCAGACCGCCGCCGCCGCCGGCGTCAGGACCGCCTTCGACAAGACCGCGAAGGAGACCACCGACGCCGTCTCCACCACCGTGGGCACCCAGATCCGGCTCATCGGGGCGCAGGCCGGGACCAGCCGGGCCGCCGTGGGGGCCAGCTTCGACGCCGCGACCAGCGGCATGCGGGCCAGCGCCGACGGCATCACCTCGGACAGCGCCCGGACCATCCAGGAGCAGACGGCGCAGATCCAGGACCAGGCGGCCGGATCCTCCGCCGCCCTGTCGTCCCAGGTCGAGGGCAGCCTCACCTCCATGACGCAGGGCCTGACCGGCTCGGTCGTCGACATCGAGGCGGCCCGCTCGCTGCTGACCGGCGATCTGGACCGGGTCCTGCTGGACATCGGCAGCCCGGACGGGTCGGGAACCGGCCTGGTCGGGATCATGTACAGCTCGGCGGCGCTGACCGGATCCGCCGGGTACCAGGTCGCCGCGGCCAACCAGGCGGTCGCCGCCCACGGCGCGGTCAGGGCCCAGGACATGGAGGGCATCCTCCTGCAGCAGGCCCAGGTCAAGGCCAGCCTCCAGGCCCAGTCACGGGTCAACGGCCTGGCGGCCCCGCGGCCCGCGGCGGAGCAGCGCACCGTCGTCTACAGCCTCCGAGTGGGGGGCTCGCGGTGAGGGCCCCGCGCACCGGCGCCCTGCTCGCCGTCGTCCTGCTGTGCACGGCCCTGGTCGGGGCCTGCACCTCCGGCGGGCACGACGACGCCGTCACGCCGACGCCCGCCTCCGCCGCCCCGACGCCCGCCTCCGCCGTCCCCGTCGCCCTGACCACCGACGGCGCCGTGCCGTCGATCACGATCGGGGTCGTGGTCTCGGCCTCCTCGGAGCCGGGCCAGGGCGGCGACTGGCTCGGCCCGGCGGAGGGCGCCCAGGTCGCCGCCTACCGGTTCAACCTCGCCGGCACGACCGCCGTGACCCTCCGGGTGAGCGACGACCAGGGCACCGCCGAGGGCGCCGCCGCCGCCGTCGGGCAGCTCGCCGCCCAGGGCGTGTCCGGCGTCGTCCTGGCCACCTCCGGCAGCCACGTCACGGCCGCCCTGGACGCGGCGGGCGCCGCGGGCCTGCCCGCCCTGCTGCCCTACGAGACGGACCCGACGGTCCTCGACGGGCACGAGAACCGGGCCTGGCTGACCGGCCCCTACACCGAGGCCCTCGACGCCGCCGTCTCCAGCGCCCTGAGCCAGACGGGCGTCCACGCGCCCTTCGTCGTCGACGCGGGGGGCGCCCTGCCCTCCACCGTCTCCGCGGCCCAGAGCTACTCCTACAGCGACGGCGCGGACACCAAGCCCATGACCGACGCCCTGACCGACGCGGCCGGCGCGGGGAGCGTCGACTGCGTGGTGATCGCGGGCAGCGCGCACGCCCAGGCCACCGCGGTGCGGGCCATCGAGGGCACCGGGACGGCGCTGCCGATCATCCTGACCCCCCAGGCCCGCAGCAGCGCCTTCCCGGCCGCCCTGGTCGAGGCCGGCGGGAGCCTCAACGCGAATATGACCACCGTCGGCGTCGCCGACTCCGACCCGGCGGCGCTGAGCACCGGCGAACGGGCCGAGGGGCTGTCGGCCTTCCTGGGCGCCATCAGGCTCATGACGCAGGACCCCGGCCAGACCGACCTGTTCGGCGCCGAGGCCTTCTCCGCGTCCTCCGCCCGCACCGCCGACGCCCGCGCCCACGACGCCGTCGTCGCCCTCGTCCGGGCGGCCGAGGCGACGGGATCGACCGACCCCGCCAAGGTCGGAACGGCCCTGGCATCCCTCAGGCTGGGCAACGCCGACGGGCTGGCGGGCGCCGACCTGACCTTCACCGGGCGGACCGCCCTGGCCCCCTCCTCGGTGGTCGCGCTGACGGCGACCTCCCAGGACCCGGGCCTGCGGACCCTGCCCGGGGGCGGCGCCGGACCGGGCCTGTTCTGGTTCGCCACCTCCTCCAAGAACTGACGCGCCCGCGCCGGCGCCCGGAAAGGAAGCGGCCATGCGCCTGGTCATCGACCTCAACGACGACCCCAGGACGGTCGAGCTGGAGTCCTTCGCCGACTCCGCCACCCTGCGCGAGCTCGTGGAGGGCGTCTACGGCGCCCCCCTGTCCGCCGGGCCGGTGTGGGTCGACGACGTCCCCCACGACCCGCAGGACCCGCTCGCCCGGGCCTCGCTCATGGAGGGCAGCACGCTGCGCCCCGACGGGGGCGAGGCGCTCGAGGCCCTGTCCGGCTGGACCCTCACGGTGCTCGGCGAGGAGGACGTCGGCCCGGTGGTCCGGGTCCCGGACACGGGCGTGCTCACCATCGGGCGCTCCCCCGAGGCCGACGTGCCCCTGCCCTCGCGCAGCGCCTCCTGGCTGCACGCGACCGTGGAGCGGGACGAGGAGGGCCTGCTGGTCAAGGACCGCGGCTCGACCAACGGCACCCTCCTGGACGGCGACGCCGTGGACGAGGAGGGGGCGCGCATCGACGCCGACGCCGTGCTGCGCATCGGCGACTGCGCGATCGCGGCGCGCAAGGACGTGGAGGAGCCCCGCGCCCCCCGCCCCGGGTCGCTGCACAACATCACCGCCGCCGGAACCGTCCCCTTCAACCGGCCGCCCCGGCCCGGACGGCGCAAGGACCCCGAGCCCCTGACGCCCCCGGAGCGCCCGCGGCAGGCCCAGCCCACGCGCTTCTCCCTCATCGCCGTCGTCGGCCCCCTCATCCTGGCCGTCGTCATGGTCGTCATGATGAGGGACCTGCGCTACGCCATGTTCTCGGCCATGAGCCCGCTGCTGGCCATCGGCAACTGGTTCGACCAGAAGCGCAGGCGCAGGGCCGAGAAGAAGGAGGCGGAGAAGACCTTCTCCGAGGACCTGGAGCGGTTCACCGCCTCCCTGCGCGAGGCCGCGGCCGCGGAGCTGGCGGCCCGCCGGGCCGCCGTGCCCGCGGTGGACCTCGCCGCGCGCCGCGCCCTGTGGCCCACCACGACCCTGTGGCAGCGCCGCCACGACGACCCCGACGTCCTGCTGCTGAGCGCGGGCGTGGCCGACTCCCCGTGGAGGCCCGCGGTGGACGCCCGCGCCGCGCGGAAGCCGGTCGACGAGGTCCGCGCCGCCCTGGACGCCTCGGTGATCGCCGCGGGGCCCGCCGAGGTGGACCTGTCGGACGCGGGCGTGGTCGGCATCGTCGGACGCCGGGAGGCGACGACGGCCGTGGCGCGCAGCCTGCTGCTCCAGGCCGCCGTCCACTGCGGCCCCGCGGACCTGACCATCGGAGTCTTCCACGACCCGGGGCGCGACCAGGAGTGGGAGTGGACGCGGTGGCTCCCGCACACCCGGCGCCTGGGGACGGGCGACGAGGGGCGCTGGATCAGCGGCCGGCGGCGCGAGTCGGACTCGCTGCTGTCCGGCCTGCGCGACGGGGTGGAGGCCCTGGCGACCCCCAACGCGCTCCTCCTCATCGACTCCGACGTCCTCACCGAGGGCCGCGAATCGCCCGCCCGCTCCCTGCTGGGCCGCGGGCGGGGCGCCGTGGCCCGCTCGGGCCAGCGCGCGCCGCGCCGGGTCAGCGGGATCGTGCTCGCCGCGACCCGCGAGCAGCTGCCGGCCTCGTGCACGGTCGTCATCGAGGCGGGGCGGGACGGGCCCGCCGTCCTGGAGCGCCCCGGCGACCTGGTGCGCGTGGAGGACGTGGCCCTGTCCGGGATCGGCGCCGACGGCGCCGCCCGGGCCGCCATGGCCATGGCGCGCCTGGAGGACCCCGAGCTGGAGGTGCCCGGGGCCTCGCTGCCCGGCCTGGTGCGCCTGGGCCCGCTGCTGGGCATGGCCGCCCCGACCGCGCAGGAGGTGCTCGACTCCTGGCGGGCGCCCGGCGCCCAGGCCCCGGTGGGCGTGGGCGAGCGCGGCATGTTCTCCATCGACCTGGTCCGCGACGGGCCGCACGGGCTGGTGGGCGGGACCACCGGATCGGGCAAGAGCGAGTTCCTGCGCACCCTCGTGGCCGGCCTCGCCGCGCGCAACGACCCGACGTCCCTGACCTTCATCCTCATCGACTTCAAGGGCGGGGCCGCCTTCAAGACCTGCGAGCGGCTGCCGCACACGATCGGCACGATCTCCAACCTCGACGCCCAGATGGCCGACCGCGCGCTGCGGGCCCTGGAGGCGGAGATGACCTACCGGCAGCGGGTCTTCGCCGGCGCCGGGGAGGGCGTGGACAACCTCGACGCCTACCTCGCCACCAACCCGACCGAGCCCATGCCCCGGCTCCTGCTCGTCGTCGACGAGTTCGCCATGCTCGCCAAGGAGTACCCCGACGTCCTCAGCTCCCTGGTCAGCGTGGGCGCCGTCGGGCGCACCCTGGGCGTGCACATGATCCTGGCCACCCAGCGCCCCGCCGGCGTCGTCAACGACGACATCCTCGCCAACACGAACATGCGGGTGGCGCTGCGGGTGCAGAGCCGCGAGGACTCCTCCAACGTCATCGACGTGCCCGACGCCGCCGCGATCGGGCGCCAGCAGAAGGGCCGCGCCCTGGTCAAGCTCGGCCAGGACGACATCACCCCCGTCCAGACCGCCCTGGTCACCGGCCCGATCGAGTCCGAGGAGCGCGAGGCGATCGCCTTCACCGACCTGACCACGGGCGGCTCCTCCGCCCCGTCCCGCCCCGCCCCGCCCGCCCGCAGACCCGCCCCCGGCGAACCGGAGACCGACCTGGACGCCCTCATCGACGCCATCGTGGAGGCCAACGCGATCGCGGGCTTCGCCCCGCCCCGCCCGGTGTGGCCCGAGCCCCTGGGCGCCCGCGTGAACCTGGCCGGCTTCCCCCGCCCCGCCCGGACGGACGCGCCCGGCGGCGAGGAGGACGCCGCGGGCGCCGACCCGGACGACACCGCCTCCAAGCTGCCGGCGGTCGGCGGCCTGAACGGGGACACCCTGGTCTTCGCCCTGTCCGACGACCCCGACGGGCAGCGCCAGCTCGACGCCGGCTGGGACATGGCGGAGGGCAACCTCATCCTGGGGGGAGTGCCCGGATCGGGCACGACGACGGCGCTGGTCGCCATCGCGCTGACCGCGGCCCGCGCCCTGGACCCGCAGGAGCTCGACATCGTCGTCCTCGACATGAGCGCCGGCGACCTGGAGGTCCTCACCGGCCTGCCCCACCTGGTGGGCTACGCGGGCGCCGGCTCGGGGGCGCGCGAGCGCCAGAGCCGCCTGCTCAAATTCCTGCGCGCCGAGGTGCAGCGCCGCCGCGGCGCCCCGGACCGCAGCCGGAGGATGCTGGTCCTGGTGGACGGCTTCGCGGCCCTGCGAGACGAGTACCAGGACGTGGACGGCCTGCCGCTGCTGGAATCCTTCTACCGCTCCTACGCGGACGGGCCGGAGGTGGGCGTCCACTTCGCCATGACCACCACGCGCGTCAAGGCCATCCCCTCGGCCATCGACGAGGTGACCACCCAGAAGTGGCTCTTCCGGCTCGCCGACCGCTACGACTACTCCTCGGCCGGCATCAAGCCCGAGCAGATGCCGGCCGACGTCAACGGGCGCGCCGTCCCGGTCCTCACCCGCCTGCAGACCCACATCGCCACGCCCGGCTGCGGCGCCCGGGCCGCCGTCGAGCACATCGCCTCGCGGGTGTGGCCCCACGCCCCCGCCAAGCCCTCCGTGGTCGGCGAGCTGCCGACCCTGGTGAGGGTCGGCGAGCTCGACGCCGTCGCCCGCCTCGCCCACGAGCCGTGGCGCCTGCCCGTGGGCATCGGGGAGGCCGACCTCAAGCCGGCCCTCCTGGAGAGCTACGAGGGCGAGCACATCCTCGTGGCCGGCCCGCCCCGCTCGGGCAAGTCGACGACCCTGCTCACCCTGGCCGCCGCGGCCCGCACCGCCGCGGACGGCCCCGAGCCGCCCACGATCGCGGCCATCGCCTCGCGCCGCTCCCCGCTGGCCGCGGCCGACCTGGACCAGGTGGTCACCGACCCGGCCGACGCCGCCGGCCTGCTGGCCGCGCTCCGACTGCGCCAGGGCCCCGTCCTGGTGCTGGTCGACGACGCCGAGCGGATCGACGACTCCGATCACGCGCTGGCGGAACTGCTGGCGGAGAGCCCGCCCAATGTGCGGATCGCCGCGGCCGGCCGGGCCGACGACCTGCGCACGCTCTACAGCCACTGGACCAAGACGCTGCGGCGCTCGCGGTGCGGGATCCTGCTGCAGCCCAATGTCGACATGGACGGCGACCTGCTCTCCGCCAGGATCCCGCGGCGCGCGCCCGTGGTCATGACCGTGGGACGGGGCTACCTGTGCCTCAACGGGGGCGCGGCCCTCATTCAGACGGCGCTGCCGCAGTAGGCGACGATGGCGACCAGCTCGCCGCGGTCGGTGGACACGCGCATGGCGTCCACGTCCCGGTGGGTGAACGTCGCGGTGGCCGGGCGGCCGGTGCCAGGATCGGCCGAGGCGACCCGGTCCGCAGACGGCCTAATCCTGCAGGAAGTCCTCGACGATCTCCTTGCCGGCGGTGCGGACGTCGGGGTCGGTGTGGGCCAGGGCGAGGTCGGCCATGCGGCGGAGGTCCTCGTCCAGTCCCAGGCTGTCGAACAGGGAGGCGAACGTGCACCAGGAGACGTAGTCCATCATTTCGCCCTCGTGCAGCCAGGCGAATGCGGCGGGCACGAGCACGGGGCGGAGTCTGCTGATCGGGAGCATGCGCAGCAGGCGGTGGGCGTACAGGGCTCCTCGTTCGA
>ERZ772993.406-NODE-406-length-21215-cov-5.639650_pt1 | contig 21215 bp, 17 predicted proteins | sample MGYA00580670_ERZ772993 | MGnify/ENA primary metagenome ERZ772993 (study PRJEB29015, sample SAMEA2737936) | human oral metagenome | biome: human oral; feature: human-associated habitat; material: dental | place: China | collected 2136 ... | reverse complement strand
AAGCCATGGGCCCACCACTGCTTACTAGTTGCGAGTTACCACGCCTCTCTGGCGTGCGTAGCTTAGCTTCCAAGGCGGACATCTTTGAGGAGACCTCCTTCTGTACCGCCTTCTGGCCGATCTTAGATAAGTCCTTGAAACCATCCGTTAGAGCGAAGAGCACACCTACATTGCGAGAGAATGACACAGGGTCACTCTGCATGGCGTACTCAAGTGCGGTGAGCGTCTGTCCAGTGGACTTATCCTTGTATGCTGGTTCTGTGAGAGCCCTATATGCAGATTCACGGATAGCGTTATCCACACCAAGCGTCTCATAGAAAGAGTTATCTTCTAACACAGCTGAACGGAGAGCCTGTGCGTGCATCTCGATCTGAGCCTGCTGTTCCTTAGCCTCAGCTTCGCGCTGAGCAAGGAGATTATTATAAGACCTCACGTAGAAGTCCTTGCAATCTTGAAGGGCATCGACAGCGTCGGCTACATCAGTGCCGGCATTGATAGACTTCTCTACCTCGCGCTTTGCCCTTTCCTCAGAGAATCCCTTGTTGATATACGACATGTAGATAAGCTCACGTCGGGTGGATTCAGCTTGCGCATCATTTTCCTTGGTGATCTGGTCCTCGTCAATACTACTCAGGGTATCGATGATGTTAGAGTACTGTGTGTACTCATCGACAGTGATGTTTGCAGCCATAGCCTCCTCAAAACGCTTAACCTTATCGCCAGCGCGGTTAGCCGCTTCCTGGTCAATAAGGTCTGAGAGTTGGTCTGGGGTAAGCTCTCCGCCAATCTCCTTGGGGTCGATGAACTTGAGGACGTTTCCCTTTACGAGGTCCTGAGCAAACGCGGAGTACACGTCTCCGCCAAGGTTATCACCTTTGACTTCTTCCTCATGGATAGGTTCTACGCCTGGTTCTTCGGGCTGCGGTACAGCTGGTTCTTCGCCTTGCTTAGGTTCTTCCTTGGGCTCAGGTTCAGCATTGCCATCTTCTGGAGTCGGCTCGCTGAGCTCGCCTCTGAGGAAGATATCAGGAAGTCCTACGGGCCCACCTGAACTGACATCTGCTACACCTTGGGGTTCTGCAGGTTCTTCGTACCTACCGTCCTCAAGACCAAATGAAGCAAGACTAAATTCTTCTGGATTCATGTTCTTTCTTTTAATATGTACTACAAGGCTCAGAAATGCGCTCTGTTAGCCTCGCGTGATAAAGATATATATTTCCTCACCTTTTTGCTGAGAAGCCTTTAGGCGGGCTGTGAGAGCCTCAGACGTGGTCTTGGAGTCTACGAGTCCACCGACGACCTTATTCTTACCTACGAGGATGCAGCCAGACGTATGGTCCTTGTTGTTCCCTGCGTGGATAAGGATGCCGTCAAAATCTGGGACATCGAGGAGACGAGGAAGTTCCTTGCCGAAGCGTGGGGACATATTGACAACGACCTTGTACTTGCCATAGGGGATGGCCGTCTCATGCATGACCTTACGCTCGCCATTGTCAAACCTGCCATTCTCATTCAGGTCCCTGACCTTGTCCTCTAGCGTATCACAGAAATACACACCATCGATATACAGCTTACCAATAGTGTATGTATCCTTGAGCGCTACTCTCTTTAACTCTATCTTCATAAGCCTTAGGGTATCTGATCCGCGTTAACATCGACGTTCCTTGTCGCTTCCCTCACGAGGCTTGCCAGCTCGGCGATCTGAGCCTTGAGGTCTGAGATCTCTTCTCTCTGCCTGCTGATTTCCTCGCGCTGCTTCTCGATGCTCTCACGCTGTTTTTCGTTTTCCTCAAGGAGAACTATAAGCCTCCTCTTGTTGTCTTCGGAGAGCGTCTGATAGAACTCAAGGCTCTCCTTCATGTTAGCTACCTCGATAGCACCTGTCTCCGCCTGATACTTCTTCTTGGTGAAGATGAACGTCACGAAGGCACTGATGGTCGAGGTGACTATGCTGATAATACTGCTAACGATAAACTCATGCATCTTTAATTTACAATCTCAACGAACCTACTACCTTCCTCACTAATGTAGGGGTTCAAGTCCTTAACGTCAACGATGACCTCCGTGCTTCTCTTCTGGAACCAACGGATGAAGAAGATCTTCGATGGCTTGCGAATAAACCTGCGTGTATGTACTACGATGTGCTTCTTTGATAGCACTGACAGGTCCGTTCTTAGAGTATCTGGGTAGCGTAGCGCCAACCTTAGCTTGTACCATTCATCTCCTAAGATAGTATCTACGGAGACTCCAGGGGCAAATATAGTATCGCGGAGAACCAAGGTATCCTTAGTGACGAATGAGGACCTGAACTCAGCGAGTGCTTTTAGATCCTTATCCTTAACCTTGAGTTCCTTCTTGGTCTTGAGGAGAGCGATGCTGATGCTGTCTCCTCTCTGCTCAAGCTCGTCGATAGTCATCTTGTATAGCTTGCTCTGATTCTTCAAGCTATCTGATGCCGCTATCTCCGCGCGAAGATTTCCATACGCTCTCTCTTCCTCAACGCGAAGTCTGTGGTTTTCGTTCCTGAGGAAGGAGGCGTACCCTACCGCCGATAACGTGATAGCTATCAACAGTAGGGTTACGTTCACCTTCATGGTCTTTATGCTTCTGGTGCCTTACCGATTACGAAGAGATGATTCTTCTTCTTCCTCGTAGCCTCAGGAAGGGCCTGGTACGCTTCAAGCGAATCAACAAACGTGATCTGATCCTCATGTGCAGGAGCGGACTCCAGCTGAGTGATCTTAGCCTGCAGCTGCTGGATCGTAGACTCAAGGGTAGCGATCTTACCAGCGTTCTCATCAGCCTTACTCTTAGCCTGGCTAATGGTCTGCTTCTGCTGGTTGACGGTGCCCTCGATAGACTGGAGCTTAGTCTTCTGAGCCTCGATGGTCTGCTTGCTTGCAGCTACCTCGGCAGGGTCAGCGATCTCCCTCCACTTACCGGTCGTTGCATCGAGGGTGTTAGAAGAGTGGAAGACATAGTGCCTCTTCGTCTCCTTACAGAAGGACATGTGGCCTTCGTCGATGGTGTCGACGACCTGCTTCATGTCTGCGAGAGTAGCGAACTGGTCGCGCTCGAAGTTGGGGAGATCCCCTTCATAGCCAAAGGTGATGGCTATGTTCTTGAAATTACTTGCCATGTTTATTACTTAACAAAAGTGAATGGGATTTCCTGACGCTTACGTGTAGAGCCGAATGGTGCAGCGATCGTGTAGACGAGATAGTCAACACCATCAATGCTTACCGTGGTCTCATCGAAGTTCTCCCTGATATCATCATTCGAACCATCGATGATCTTGGTCACAGGACCGAGACTCTTGGGATAAGCATAGGAGAACTTAGAGTTCTCGTGAGACACCACAGTGATCTCCTTGAAGACCTCTGCGGGTGAGGAGGCTACAGTAGCTGTAAGACCCTTGAGGTCTGCAGCTGTGATAGGATGTCCTTCCTCACCAACACCGCTCCTATGTGGGTACTTACCGAGGTAAGTCGTGTAGGTCTCAGCCACTGGCCTCTTCTTCCTACCTACGACCCTGTACCCTGGCTTAGCGGGTCTAGTGACAGTCCACTCGCCGTACTGAGGATTACCCTGTCGTACACCATCGATCAGCGTGTAGGTGACATTGCGCTGGCGCTCGCCAACCACAGGCTGTACGGTAACGATGACATCCTCATAGGCGTTATTGTCGTACTGGTCAGGTCCGTTAGGTCCAGGCTGGATAGGCTCCTTCTCTACTACTACCTGCGTCGTGACGACAGGACGCTTCTTAGCACCACGCCTGCGCATCTCTGCTACACCTGGGGTGTGCACATCGCTCTTCGTGCGCTTGGTACCAGTAGGCTGGCCATTGCGATACAGCTCTTCCTCAACCACGACACGCTTGCCGAGGACCGCGGTGCGTACGACAGTTGACTCGTCAGCGTAGAGCGTAGGATCGGTAGCCGTGTCCCACTCTACAGGAAGGGGAGCGTCAAAAGTTGTCTTAGCTGGGAGCTCACGCCATTCCTGCACGACATTCTTGGAGATGAGGAAGCTAGAGCCGTTGTTGTTCAGGATCTTGATGGTGTCGTCATCGACCCACTCACCAGAGACGGCATAGACATCCTGCTTACGCTCAAGCTCTGCCTGCTTAGCCTTGACAGCCTTCAACTCGTTAGTCAGGTCCTCAATGGTCTTGAGGAGAGAAGAAGGATTGAAGATCGTATCCTTGTCCTCCTTGTTCTCAAGGACCTTCACCCTGCGTTCCAGAGCTTCGAGGTTACCGTTCTCTACAGCGAAGGGTACACGAAGAACCTCATCAAGGGAGCCATCAGCGTCAACCTCAGGACTAAGACCTACACGGAAGACAAGCTCACCACCTTCGTAGACTACACTCTTGAGGCTCCTATCGGGGGCACCCTGTCGCTGGCAGATACCTGAGGCACTACCAAACTGCTCGAGCTTGTGGACGAGCTGCCCATTACGCATGTAGCTAACCTTCATGAACTCACGGAACGTGCCGGGAGCATCATCGTTAGGCACAAGGTAGATCACCCCTTCCTCAGCCATCTCAGGTACGCCAAGGAATGCCCTGGTCTTCACCTCATAGCGGAAAAGCCCATCGATCTTCGTCTGAAGAGCGTGGAGCTTACCGCGGTCATCGATAAACTCAGTGATGAGGTTCTGACCCTGCATCCTGATGTTGTAGGGCTTGTAGAACGTATCCTTGTTTGCGCCGATGGGAGACCAGTGCTTGGGATTAGTGATCTCCTTACATCCATCGCTACATGAGCCGGTGTACTGCCTAGTGATCACCTGACCTGCGCCATCTACCGTGGTGATGACGAGACCACGACGACGAACGCCGCGTGGGATCTGCCTAAGGGTGTCCTTGAGGCAGCCTCGCCAGGGAAGGTAGATATGGTTGGCCATTGCGAGGACGTGGTCGAGACGCTTGCCTGTGTACCCATCAAAGACAGCCTGCATGACGGTCTGAGGATAGACAGGCTTCTTGCTCTCCATAGAGCATGGCGTTTGCTCTATGCGCCTGTAAAGCTGTTCGACGTGAACCTTCTTAGGCTCACGCTCAGGTCGCTTATACACCTCCTTGTTACATCCGCAACTCATATTCTATAAATAATCTGGTTCTTCTTCTTCCTCAGTGCATACGATGTAGTCCTCAAGGCTCTTGGTGTCATTGCCGATATAGACTCTCCATCCCTTCCTTGCGAGCGTACCAACCATAGGACCAGTCATGTAGGCTTCCCACTTCTCAGGGATCCTGAGACTGAAGGATGGACCGAGAAGGAAGAGTTCGTCTTCCTTACCATTGACGTAGAGAGACTGATCCCTCATGTTGTTGAGGAGATAGACCACAGACTCTCTGTCAAGAGACTCAAGATTCCAGTCTGGGTTGTTGGTCGTAGCCCAGTCAGTGACAGTACCTGCGAAGTTGTAGTCCCTATTACCGAGGTTCCTCAGCCTCAGACTCTGTATCTGGCTCCTCAGACCACGATAGCCAGGCCAGTTGACCTGACCAGGAGGACAGTGGAAGGCCTGGTACATCTGAGCATCGGTATAAAGATAAGTACAATCGATGATCGGTTCGATGACAGCCACGTGAGAGTACTTACACATATAGGAGATACCACCGGTGGGATTTACGGACCAGCGCTTCTTGTCCTTGTCGTAGTCATCCATACCTGGATACCATACGGAGAACGCCACAGGATCAACCCTACGAAATCCGTGCTCATCATAGAGCGCTGGATCCTTGATAGTGATCTTGCCGTAGTCACCGAAGGAACCGTGACCTACCATCTCAGGAGCAAAACCATCCTCCTCAGCATTGAAGACCCTGTTGAAGACCTGCTCAGCGAAAGCGCCAGAGAAGTCCCTACAATGCCTGAAGTTAGCCTTGAGGAAGAACTCGTCATAGCTCTTCTGGTTGAGGTAGGAGAACTTGAAACAGTCTGCGATGGTGGTAGGCACTAGACCGAAGAAAGGATAGTCAGCTGACGCATACTTCTTACCCTCATAACCAATCTTGAGCTTACAGGGAGAGAAGTACACCTCATTCTTCATTCGCTCAGGATCAGTGGTAGTACCACGTACACCCTTGAACATCGCGTGACAGTTATTGATATGCCCTGACTTGAACGTGATGGTGGGGTTCACCTTAGCACAAGCAAAGGCAGATCTGGCAGAGATACCATCAAAGATTGATGTTGCTGGACCTGGGTCAGCCTGGATGGTCATCTTAAGTTCTTCCACCTCTGCAGGCATGTGGTTACCTACGTTCTCAAACTCTTCTGCGCCAAGACCGCCGAAGTGCATACCTTCATTGCCGAGGAGATTCTCGATATTCCCAGCGACAGGGTACTTAGCGAGTACGTCCTTGAGGAGAAGAAGGATCTTCTTAGAGTGTTCATTGCGAGGCAGAGCATACATCAGCCTCAGCCATCCTCCGAAGAGCGGGTCATGGTCTGTGACAAAGTTAGTCTCTGGATCAATACAACGATAGAAGGCTAGCTGAGGAGCATTCTTCAACTCATAGAAGAGTGGGATCCTAGTCTCCGTGTCTTCATCACCTCTCCTCAGCTTCATATTGAAGTGACAGATATGATGTTTTAGCACAGGGTAGTTGAATCGCCAGTTCTCGAACTTGTCGAAGATCTCCTTTGTAACTACACTTTGAGGAACACCTGCTTCGATGATATTAAACATCAGCGCAACGCCAAGGTCAATCTCCCTATGATAGATGTGCTCACCGCCGGAGTACATATCAAGGACTAGGTTCTCCCAGGGATTCCCCTTATAGTCGTACCTTGTAAACTCTCCAGACTTAGCAATACCATCATAGAGGATCAGTGGGTCTACCTTCCTCAACTCAGGTACACTGCGGAAGATGAGGTTGGGCATATTAGCCACAACCTCCTCAGATGATGCACTGCCAATGACAGTGCCATCAGCCACAGTGATACCGCTGCTAGACCTCAAGAGATTCTTGGTAAGAGCCTTGAGGGACTCTATTATGTTTTCTTTAGATATCATAGCTGATTATTAAAGATAATCAGAATACCCTTCATCGTGAATATCCTTGACAAGTACACTCACACGTTGGTCTCCATTGGGCAGAACTAGCGTGTACTGCACAAAGGCAAACATACCATTCTCATCAGGAGTGTCACCGTAGAAGTGGTACGCTGATGGGAAGCGAAACTCTTGTGTCGTGTACTCTGTAGCTCCAGAGGTATCGATACCCATACGAGCGCCTACGGACTTGAGGTAAGCTACAACCTCAGCCTTTGGCTTCTCGTTGTCAGCAACCATTGGAGCAACAGCGGTACGCACCTTATACCTGTGCTCATCTCTCTTTGCTATCTGAGCCTTGGAGATCATCACGAAATGAGTAGACACAGGGGATGCACCATTAGACCTAATAGCACATGAAACTTCATAGGCCCCACTCGGACCATAGCTGTACAACCCAATCGCATTACTGTAGCTAGTAGAACTGATGCGACTGCGAATATCATCTACAACAGCCTTAGGCTGCAGGTTAGAGTCGTACTGCAGGAGAGCAAACCTGGGATAGAGACTATCTACACCACCAGGGATGTTAGCCTTCTTCCTGTAGTCTTCTGCATTGACGGTAAGCTCCTGGAAGGTCTTGCCGCTTGTAGAGAGGACCTTGATCCAGCTAGATGGAGCACCAGCGACTGGCTTAGCCGAGCTGCCACCGTTCTGCATATCCATCCAGATGTACTCACCAACACGTGGTGTCCACTCTGGCTGCCCTTCCCTACTGTCATCTACTCTCGTCTTACTGACGATCTGACCATTAAGGGGAGATCCTGGCTTGACGATTCGACAGATTCTATATTTGATTTTTGCCATACTTAGAATTACGATTAGTATTACTACTGCTACTGCGATCTGAAACGCGAGCTCCATCATGCATGATACTTGATAAATCCATACCTCCAACCATCTTCATCCTTCCTCAGGAGCTTAGTAGCTGTGTAGGTAGAGAAAGTGGGACGCACTTCAACGGTAGCACTACCAGAGAAGGACGAGCCATCAAGGAACTCAATGGTGTACGTTACTTCCTGTGTTGGATAACCTGACGCGTTGGTGTTAGGCATCATGAGATCACCCCAGTTAGCTTCCCTAGAGAGGATAGCTGAGTTAGCACGTCCGTATGGAAGTGGTACAGCCGACTGGACAAACTTCTCGACCATAGCTGGGCTATTGAGAGACAGATCGCCAATCCTGTTAAGCTGATCTGGAGCTACCCTTCTGGCCGTGATTGCCGAGAAGTCCCTATCTCCAGTACCGCTAGGGATGAATACGTTAGTCCTGCGTTCTTCACGAGCTGCGTTGTTAAGGATCTGTCCCCATACGAACTCGTCGATGTGGAGTCTCCTGCTAGCTGAGCCGTAGAGATCGAAGTTACCGATAGTCTTGTTATCAGGGAAGTCATAGGTCTCTCTGTCGAGGTGAGGCCTATAGTCAAACCTGAAGGAGCTCTCGAAGTCACCACACCTGATTTTCAGCCTACTAACGTTGTCCTTCAGCTTATTGAAGGTCTCGTCGGTGATATCGAGGTAAGAGCCAAGCTGAGGACGTACAACAGCGTTGTTCATGCCGTCATTGGTAGCCTCTGCCTGAGCTACAAGGTGAACACCTACACCGATGTGACCACTGTACATCTCCTCAGAGACAAGCCTCTTGATAGCTTCCTTGTCGGTAGCTACAGGGGTGTTACCCCCACCACCGCCACCTTCATTCTCGTCGGCATCGCGGTAGTTCACTACAAGCCCATGGAGCGGATGCCCGGGCTTGTTGATCCTGCAAATTCTAATTCTTGACATACTTGACAAATGGGAAGTTAGACGTTCTTGCTGACAGTTCTCTTACGATGGTAGCCTTGTCTACTACAGTGCAGAGGACATCACGATCGTTATTGATAGGACCGAGGATACCTACGCGCTTGTAGACAAGCGTTGTCCTGCCATCCCTTACCACCTCACAGAGGGAGTACGTAGCGAGCTCTAGGCGTGCATACTTGTCGAGGAGTGCATCGATAGTCTTCTCATCATACCTACGTGCCTCACCCTTCCTCAGGAGCACTGAGAGGACACCACGAGTGCCGTTGGGGATAACGTCCTCTACGAACTGCACCACATCCACGTAGTCGACAGCAATCTCATTCTCGATGATAGGACTAACGAACTCTTCAGGACCGCACTTCTCGTTTGGCTTGTCGCGTTCAGGCATCCTAGTTACAGACAGGATCTTGCCAAAGTCCTTTCTCTTTCCGTTACCCTCCTCACAGACCTGATATGCGTAGATCCCCTCTGGTAGTCCAGCGTGATACGACGCAAGGTTGTAGTCTGCGCGGTTGAGGAAGACGAAAGAGCATGAGGGCTGTGAAGGTTGCTCTGGTTCTGGTTGAGGAGGGTTAGGAGTGGGATCCGGCTGGGGAGTGGGAGGCTTAGGCGTAGGATCGGGAGTAGGGCTAGGCTCAGGTGCAGGTACAACACCACCACCACTAGTGAAGGTGTACAGCCATTCCCACGTCCTCTTATTGTCGTAAGAGACGTAGAGCTTGTTATCCTCTACCTTGAACCTAGGCGTGATACCGGGGACACCATCCTTACCATTAGCACCGTTAGAGCCGTTGATACCATCACGACCATCACGACCGGGCCTGCCATCGACACCATCTCGTCCAGGACGACCTTCTGCGCCATCACGACCGGGAAGACCCTGTGGACCACGAGCACCATCAGCGCCTCTCTCACCGGGATCACCCTTGTCTCCCTTCCTCACGGCATCGATGTACTTGGGATCACCTTCGACATCGACACAGATCTGGTCCATACGGAAGACCTTGATGACGACGTTCTCGCCGACACGGATCTTACCATTCTTGAAAGCACCACCGCTGGTGAGGTCAAGGACAGTGTTACTAGGGATGTTGATAGTCTGCCCATCAAGATCGTAGGTGTAGCGAACATCATAGATGATGTTCTCCTTATCGATCATGTGCTGCTCGAGGAGGTTGGTCTTGTCGACTATGTTCTTCCTCATGTAGACATACCCATACCCGAGATACTCGGTCTCTGAAGCCTTGCGGTCAGCAAAGGACAGCTCGTTCTTATCATTGAACTTCAGGTCCTCACTGTTAGGAAGGATACCAGTAGTACGGATACCAAGGAGGTAAGCGATGACCTCAGGGGAGAGATCCTCAATACCGATGTTACCCTTTGCATACTGCACTGCTTCCTCAAGCATACACCTCGTGACATAGGTCTGTGAGATCACATGACCCTCACTGTCGGCGATAGCCCTATCAGCGATGATCTCCTCGATAGGAGCACCGAAATACTCGGTAGGTTCAGAAACGATGTATCCCTGCCCGGAGATGAAGTCCTGGAAGGGATTCGTGCTTGATGCTTCCCAGAAGCCATCGATACGGCACTTATACATCGTGGAGGTGACGAGCGTCTCACCCACGAAGGCGTGATCGCCTACCTTGGGACGACGGACGGCTGCCTCAAGCTCACGCTTCGTGCCAAAGAGCCCCTTGAAGGAACTTGATCCTGAGGAGAGCCATTCCCAGTTACCCACATTCTTAACATCCTCAGATCGCGTCGACGCACCGATGTACCTCACCACTTCCCACAGACCAGAGTCCATGTCGAAGTATGAGTAGACAGATCCCGCCGTCTTGAACGAGGGGATCTGCTTCTTGTCGACGTAATCCATCAGAGCTTCGATAGTCCGTACGCTAGGAGGCACGGAGTGGTAGGTTGACTGATCCACAGAGAGGAGGTCCGCTACCGTGGCTAGGACATTGACGTTGCCCTGCACGATAGGAATCTTCTCATCTCCTCGGAGTGGGGCGGACTCTGGGAAGTCCGTATCCCTCCTACCTGTAAGGGAGGTCATCTTGTCCCTTAACTCGAAAATGTTACTCATATATTAACTACTTCTTTTTACCAGATACCACCTTGGCACTGGCTGCCTTTGCAGCTTGCTCCTGGATCTCCAGTTGTCGCTGCTTGTATTTGTTGTTCGCTTCCAGCTTCTCCTTCTCGAGCTTCATCTTCTCGTCGAACTGCCTATCGGATTGCTCGAGAGTCTTCTGCTCTTCCTCAGAGAATACGTCGTCGTCAATACGGAAGATCGTCTGACCGAAGCCGAACGCTTCCTTCATCTTAGCAATCTCAAGCTGGGCGTCCACTTCACGTTGACTAATTCTGTCCTTGAGATCGAGCTCAGCCATCTTGAGCTGCATTTGCTGTTCTGCAGCCTGTTGTTCAGCTTGCTGTTGAGCCTGTGCCTGCTCAGCCTGACGTTGACGCATAGCCTGCTCACCTTGCTCAATGATGCTTGCCTTCTCAGATATTGAGGTAGACTGGTAGAGTTTGATGATAGCAGAGAAGTCAATGGCCTGATTTTGGAGAGCGGCCTGAGCCAGCATATCCAGCTTCTGATTGATCTCCATCGTCCCACGAGAAGAATCAATAGTGATACCATAGTCGCACTCTGCAAACTCTTCTCCTCCAACAGACATGATCTGCCTGGACTGGTCTGGGAGGATGTACTCGAACTTCTTTGATCCATAGCGTAGTGAAATCTTTGCGACCTCGAGGAAGCATTCTAGCGCGCGCTTCTTGACATCCTCATGGATAGTGAATATCCACTCGGTGATATACGATGACTGCAGTGTGGCGCGCTCGACACCTCCTACAGTCTCCCTATTGTAGATCTGACCTTCTCGTTGCCTAGAGATGCCTGCCACATCGGACATCTCCTCCTTGATAGAGGCTAGAAGCTGGACGTGGTTCATGATCGATGAGGAGAGGTCAAGGTCGATAGAGGCAGCTACGTTGTTATTCAGCGCGCCGGCTAGCTTACCCTTAGCTACACCAACCTTTCCTTCCTCAAATGAATTGGTCACAACCATCTTCATCTTCCTCAGGATAGACCACCACTTCTCGTACTTCATCTCGGCTGGGAGCTTAGCCATATCCAGCTGCACCACCTTACCGATATTGTCGTAGATGATCTTATTGAGCTTGTCATGCACAAGGTTGTACATGTAGCTATAAGGCTTCATCATATCGACGAGGGAGTAGGGCTTGTCCTCGCTGAGGTTGTAGATACTACCTACTATACCGAAGTGGCACTTAGAAGGGTTAGACAGCCTGTTGAACTGGATCTTCCTAGGACCGAGGTTAGCGTAGATGTCGTCTCCGATAAGTACACCTTCCCAGGCCTCGTTGATATACATGATCTTCGCGGTCTCACCTGCGAGCTCGTCCACCTTGTAGTCACTAGGCATGAGTGTAGACACCTCAGCGCCGGTCATAGGATCGATAGAGGTGATCTTCTTCACCTGCCTGATGGACTTCCAGTAGACCTGCATAACACGCACGTTACCTTCGAAGTCGTATGGTGTCAATGAGGAAGCCACAGTAGACCCATTATAGATAGCTGTATCGTTGGGGCCAGAGTAATGGATACCAAAGCGACCGAACATCTCTGCGACGGTGAAGTTATCTCCATTTCCACCTATAAGTCCTGAGGAAGAACCAGAGTGTATCTTATCGATCTCCTCCCTTGACAGGCTATCTCCATAGATATCTAGGATGCGTGAAGGGGACCAGTAGTCTTCCACCACGACGATGTCAGCATCCTCAATGCTTCCCGATGAGCCGGACTTAAAGACTCGCACCTTCATAGGATCGAGACGTTCGATAGTAGGCTCACCAGCTACGATGTCACACCTATAGATCTCCTCGCCTACGATGAGCGCATCAAGGAACCCCTTGTTGAACATCAGTGGTAGTGAGAGCTCAGAAGAGTAGTGCTTGAGGAAGGCATTACCACGGATCTCACGCAGGTCTTGCCACTTATAGGCGTACCTATGCTGTATCTCGTTGAAGGCCTCCTTGAGTTCAGCTTCATCGGTGATACCTGATTCCATGACAGCCATGATGTTCTCCATCACCTGCTGCTTCTTCATCTCCTCCATGTCTGATACCGCGGTGGGGTTGGTCACGATGACGCGATAGTCAAAGGGCCTACGCGACTCTTCACCGAGGAGGACGTTGATCTTAGAGTTGATGATGGGGAAGTGCTGAATCTTACCAGGCGCATCAGAATCCTCAAAACCATAGGGATTGAAGAAGGACGCCATGTCCTCCTCATGGATGATGCCATTCATGAGATCATAGTTGATCTTCTTCCTTGCGATGCTGTGTCTTACGGACGATGAGGAAACCACAGAGGATGTACCCTTCGCCCAGTCCACGCACTGGATGCACCAGTCACGTGTCTTCTTGCTATTAGGGAGATTCTGTTGAGGAAATCCACCCTTTTGTTTCTTTTCGTTCATACTAACCCTGATAGACTATTTAGGCTTAAAGATAAGGGTTGCGCCTACCGCCACGTAGATTGCGATCAAAGAAGCTCATCTTCTGATCTATCTCTTCTTGCTTCTCCTCATCATGCTCTTGGAAGTTGATGAGCATCGACTCACGGTAGAGCATGAGGATACCCATAGCTGACACGCGGTCGAAGTTACCTATGTCGTTCCAGGCTATTAGCTCCTGAAGAAGAGCACGATTCTTTATCCTGCATAGGTTGGGTATCTCATAATCATAGATCTCACCCTCGTCTGTCTGACGCGTGACACTCACAGGCATCACTAGCCACTCAGCCAGCTTCTTCCTGGCGTAGGCGTTGATACCGGCAGTAGCTGTCACACCCTTAGCAGCGTTACCGATAGGCCTAGCCTTGAGGAGGTCCCTGTCACGTAGGAACTCTAGGGTATCCTCAAGGAGGTGTGTGAGGTTGTACCTTGAGCAGTAGGCAAACAGACCCTTCTTGTTATTCTCATAACAGATACGGCAGTCGTAGAGGATGGCTATATCACAGCAGGTCCTGTAGAAGTCATCCGAGAAGGTAGGCCTACCTGTGTACTCACATACGATCTCGTCGGTGAAGAGGTCCAGGACGAAGAACGATCCTAAGGATGAGGTATCCGCCTGGTCGTTGTCGTATGGGTCCATACCAGCGATGTACCTACCTTGCTGCACCTTGCCATCAGCATCCTTCTCTGGCATAGCGAAGATCTCGACATGCCCTGCAGACTTATTGTCTGGCAGTGGGAAGTTACGTATGGGAAGGTCACTGACAGGATGCACGCTCACATCATAGCCCTTGCGCGATAGCTCACAGGAGATGACACCTGCATAGAAGGAAGGATCATTGTCTATCTCAGCTAGTCTCTCTCTTAGCGCGTGAGAAGGGAAGTAGCTAGCCTTGACCTGCAGGATAGCCTCCTGAGGAACGATAGGCATTTCCGCTATTCTTCGTATCAGCGTGTCCTGGTTGGTAGTGCTATACTTGATGCGGTACCTGTCCATGAGGATCTCATAGAGAGCGAGAGTCACGTCAGATACGCCATCCTTATTGTAGCACCCCTTACGATTGACGTATGCTGGGAAGAAGAAGCAGAAGCGATCCTTGGTCCCACCAGTGGCCTTGTCATATACGTTAGGCACGTTGTAGACCTTGTAGGCCACAGGGTGGTACATGATCTCCTGTGCTGAGGAGAACTCAGACGCATCAGAACCAGCCGTACCTACCCCATAGATAAGCGCGAAGGTCACACCACCCTCCTCAACAGAGTACATGATGGTGTTGTACAGGTCGATGAGGGAAGGGAACGAACCGAACTCCTCGATGAAGATCCAACCACGCTTACCACGCGCCTTAGAGTCATCGTCCTTCACAGGCAGCCCCATGACCACGTTGTTCTTGCCTTCGACAGCACCAGTATGAGGATTGACGTATGCACATCGCCACATCATATCGCTCATGCTGTTCCTCACGAGACTATTGGGCCACTCGGTATGAGACCTAGCGAAGTTCATCATAGGCTCAAACTTAGAGAGCGTGCCGTCCTTGTCTTGCAGGTACTCCTTGATATAACCGAGTAGCACGCTAGTCACACGCTTCTGCACCTTCTTTGACTCGCCGACGAGGAGACGCTTAGCCATGAGTGAGGCCAGAGAGTAGGACTTACCTGCACCACGACGAGCTAGCTCAAAGGCATGATTACCACCCTGGAAGGCGTTATACATACCTCCATTACGCGCTTGGTGTAGGTAGTGGTATCTCCAGTACACACCCTCCCACATCTCAGGGAACGCCTCTACGCGGTCAGCAACACCAGGCTGGTCCTCTCTGATCCTAGAGACCATGATGGGGCTGTAGTTGAGGTAGTAGTACAGGTCGCCTGTTATCCACTCACCATCAGACTCTCGCACGTAGCCATCGAGGACTCTTCTTGTCTCCTCACGAAGCCACTGCCCGAAGGGGGATGATGGGTTGGTGTTAGGCTTGAGCTTGGTGTAACAGCCATGCTTCTCGAAGTGTATAGCTGCAGGCCTGAAGTAGTCCATATCCTCAATAATATGAGGATGGGCTATGTCTACTATGATACGACCGCGCTCGTCACGTGGGAGGTCCTTAGCACGCTTACGGTGTGGGCTTATGAGGTGCTGGATGAAGGGGACGGACTGAATGAAGTCATCCATCTGTTCCTTCACCTCCTCAGGCATGTCAGGTGTGAGGACCTCTAGCGGTGTCTGATATTCATTAAGCTCAATCGTCATCGTCGCTAAAGTCAAAGGCATCCTCACCCACAGCCTTCCTCATGCTACCTCGGATAGCTGAGCTCTCCTCAATATCAGAGTTCATGGTCTTCTCTACCTCGTTAAGGGTAGACACCAAGGCTGGTAGCTGCTTGATGGTGTTAGTGATAGTATTCGGCTGATAGAGGGGCTTACCCTTATCATCCACAGCGCGGAAGTCGATCTCCTCTAGGAACGCCGACAGTTTGTTTATGAGTCCTCTTGTGCTATCCAGTAGCTTAGCTGATACGGGCTTGAATGACTCATAGAATGTGATAGCCTCAGTAATGAGAGGGGATGGGGCCCATCCGGACTCCATCCCTAAACCCTCTACTATCATCTTCGTCCTTTCCTCAGGATCATTGTACATCTGGTACTCTGACCTGGGGTCGGCAAAGAAGTATATGAATGCCAGCTCCAGCTGAGCAGTAGCCTTATTCTTGGACTTATCTTTCTTCCAGATATCCGCGAAGGGCTTCAGCAGGTAGGCTTCCTCAGAGATCACTATGTCAAGCCCTTCTTTCTTGAAGAGCTTAATCATGGGATAATGATTTCATTCTTAGGAAGGATGAGGCTAGACTTCTTCTCCTCCTGCGAGGTAATCTCTACTTCCTGAATCTCTGCATCAGCTACACCATAGAGGTCGCCCTCAGATACGATGAGACACTCTACACCGCCAATTTCCAGGGCTGGCAGTTCGATGTGTGCTTGTTCACCTTCACCGCGGAAGTGCCTCATGATATTCACAAGGACGATATCCCCGGGCTCACAGGTTCTGACACTCGTACCCACATAGATGACACGCATAGGCGTGATCTTAGGGTCGAGGTACTTCATGAGGATCTTGCTGTCCTTGAACTTTGAGTCAGCGAGGACATCCACATCTACAGGTGAGACAACCACGTGATTGAATGAGGGCTTAAAGCTCTTGATCAGCAGGCCCTTCATCTTCGTCTTGATTTCTTTCATTCTTCTTATTTCTAAATGCGCCCAGGCCGTGGATATTCACAGCTTTAGGGCTTCGTTCCTTGATTATATCCTTCACCGCGGCCCAGTACCCATTGTAGATAGCTTCTACCTCATGAGGAGAGAGTCCATAGGTCTTAGCTACTGCGATGTAATGGTCTCGTAACGCCTTGCTTAGCGTCTTGCTATTCAAGATCATGGTACGAAGATACTACATTCTACTTCTTGATAGGCTCATACCGCTTCTCTGCAGCTGCCTTTCGCTTCTGGTGGTAGTAGTCAAACGCTTCCTTCCTCATCTCATCTCTGATATCCTCATTCTCGCCACCTCGCTTAGTCGCGGTTGAGGAGAGATAGCTATCGAAGACCTGTTCAAACTTCTTATACTCTGGTGACTTAGGGTTGTTACCTGCATGCTTCTCAGCGTATGCCTGCCTGAGGGTATGCATATAGACTGGGTACCTATCATCACCTGGGTAGTATGCAGCCATGTTCATCATAGGATCCTTATTGTAGCCACGCTCCTTTGATGGGTTGTAGAAGATCTCTGCAGGTGTCTGGTCGAGTGCAGCCTTCTCCAGCTTGCCTTCCTTGTAGAGCTTAGCTGCCTCTTCCTCAGCTGAGTTAACAGCGAGGTAAGAGTTAGGCACACCCTCCATACCGCGCATCTTAGCCCTGACGAAGAGGTCTGCCATCATACGACCGCGCATATCCTTACCATAGACCTTGTCTGGATCAACATTACCTTCGGTGCTATATCCCTTGAGGAAGCCGTCAACTTGATTATAGACGGCATCATGTGACAGAGGACCTGTCAATATACCAGCTGCGACTCTTGATCCTGCACCAGCAATCTTATCCGCTGTTCCCTCAGGTACCCCGAAGAACTCCATCACAGCCTTCCCGCCTTTCTTGATAAGACCCTTAACCTGCTGACCACCACTAATCGTCGTCCTCGCAAGATTAACAACTGCACCGGTGATATTATCACCAACGAAGTTTGGGTCGACTAGACCAGCGCGGCTACCTATCCTATACCCTGGAACATCCTTCCCTAACTCACCTATATTATATTTAGGTAGCTTCTCGGGGTCATACTTGCCGTGCAGGGAGGCGTTTGCGGCTATTGCGGACAGCCCAGCGCTTGCGGCAGTAGAGAGTGGGCCAGCCCACTTAATCATGTTAGAGTACTTGGCGAACTTAGCTAACTTAGCTCCACCCTTGAGAGCCTTGTCACCAACGATAGCAGCTTCGGCATTGGCTATCCTACCAAGGAGGGTCTTAGACTCACCAGCCTTCTGTATAGCAGCCTTAGCCGACTCACCAATAGGTACTATTACCTCCTTCCTCATGACCCTATCAGCAATGTTCCTACCTACAGCGGCAACACCATAGGCAGTCCTCGCAATAGGCTTCACAAGGGTCTTACCACCAGAGTAGGCAGCGTTGACACCTACCCTACCGGTGATAGCAGCTAGCGTAGCACCTATAGATCCTATAGCCCCAACATTGGCTAGCTTAGAGACGATGTTCCCAGGGTCCTTGTCATTCTCAACTTGATTAGGCTGGCTTATGTACTCGCCAAACCCAGTAGTATTGACACCACCATCCCCACTATTATAGAAGCGCTTAACCTTGGTAGAGTCAGCGGCCGCACGTAGAGGTACTGATATTTGTGGTTGATTATCTTTTGCCATATATGTACGTACTATGTTATGCCACAAAGGTAAGGCATAAAGATATGGCCTGAGGAAAGAGGAGATTGTGGTGGCTTATAAAAGGCGACGCCCACCCCATCGAAAGGTGAGCGTCATTATAGGACCTATATGGAGCCTTGGGGATTAGGTCCTATGAAGAAGACGATACGCGTCTTTTGATTGACAGGGGATCTTAGGACGATTTTTGGTGTCCCCCATTCGTGAGTCGTAAAGCGCACCGAGCCATACTCTAGAAATACAGCCATCTCACACCACTATCCGCATGACCGACCTATCAGTCGCGGACCATCGCCTTCGGGGATAGGGCCCTAACAGCGCAATGTGTGTTTACTGTCTTCCTCATGAGGAAAGAGCAGTGATAAGACCTGACCGTAGGGAATCAAACCCTAGCGTCGTCACGCGTGCCTACAGCACCAGCCAGTAGTAGAGTGCGGGGGAATCGAACCACCTCAGCGTCAGCCACCCGACAAAGTCAGGCCCAAGCCTTTGGATCACACCCTAACGCCCCGAGGGGCCAGAGATAAAAGATAAGATACGATGCAGAAAGGTCGCCACCCTTCACTGCAAAGGTATATATAATCCCCAACCTACCAAAACACCATGCGCCACTCTCCCGAGTAGCGCACAGCTGATAGACAAACTTGAAATGGAAATTATGGGGCTAACCCCACAACCCAAGAATAACGATAAGATTTATTACATAGCAAAGATACTACCTCTTCCTCAAATCCCCAAAAGCAATACGCACCACCTTCCCAGGCAGTGCGTACCAAAATCAAGCTACACTTGATTAGCCAATTAACCTATTATATCCACGACGCAAAGGTACAAAAGATATGCGCACCACCCATGAGAGTGATGCGCAGACCCAGTTTAACAACTAACCTAAATAGTATGGGAGACTCAACAGTGCAAAGATACACCTTTATACGAGAACATGCACCACCCCGAGGAGCAGTGCATGTAACCCTAACTAAACAATCAATATGAAGCCAATTACCTACCGCCACAAAGATAATACATATCAAAGAAGTATGCACCACCCCACATAGAGATGATGCATACAAACAATGGCACACACGAGGGGAAGACTCCCCTACCGCAAAGATATGCATAAAAGCGATACGCGCTATCTTCTCAGACAACGCGTACCTGTAATACTATAAACCAATGGAAATATGATGTGCTGGGAAAAAGCTCAAAACCCAGCAACACAAAGGTACACATAAAACAAATACGCGCTACCCATCCCGGGCAACGCGTATCTAACCGATAAATACCAAACAGTTATGTCGAAACTTCTCACACCAAAGATACACACTTCTTCCTCCTCAACCAAAATACCCACACCATTCCCACCTCAGCCACCCCGCACACACCGCTAAGTCCGGGATATTCACACCATACTAACCAAGCACTACGAACCACATCTACTACTCCTCCCTCAACTAGAATACATCATCTCTTCCTCAGTCATAACGCCAACACCTATCATCTAAGCTACTACCACAGAAAAAATACCCCTATTTTTTTTTTGAAAGCTACCGAACTTACAAGCGCACACTCCTCCCGCTTCGGTAGTCATTCTGAAAATCACCTAAAAATTTTCAAACATCACCGGGTTTATTCTCGCTGACTGCTCCCGTTTCGGACCCCTCCCGCTTTTGACAAACCTGGCTGGTACCCCTCCGGGTACAAACCAACCCCTGTCAGGGAGCGATGGGTACCACGACGATGTGGGTACCCCACCGCTGAGCATAGCGAGCGACACACGTCGTAGCTCGCCACGTACACCTCACCAGTGCAGGACGCTGGCCAGGGTACAAGCACCACGGACACAGAGTCCAGCGTGCAGCTCAGCAAGGGGTGTAACCCAGCTCCACATCAAGGGGGTATTAACACTCTCCTTTCCTCAGGAGATAATACACACCCTCCCTGCGCACGGCATTCCGTGTGAACAAGGCGACAACGCCTCCAGCAACGATGAAAATCGTCGGGTAAATAGATGGAATGGTGGTAGGAGCCATCCCTCTTCCCGCCTTTCTGTCTTTCTGTGGGTGTATGTCTGTAGCTGATGCTACGGCTATACTTAGCTGTTGTTGCCTTGCTATTCTGTCGTACACCATCCTGGTTGGGGTGGTGTTCATCTATTGTTTCACTTCCTAACACCTTACTACAATGGAAGCAATTAAGAACCTCCGTGAATCGTCCGTCCTTCTGTCCAACGTTTGGTGCTCTTCTTATGCCGAGCTTGCTATGGCTTTGTGATCTCCTGTGGCTAATATCGTCCTCGATGGGATGAAGTATAATGGCACCAATGGTAATATTGATGATATCAAGCGTGCTGTAGGTCGCTGTGCAGAAGGTTGCATAGCTGACTACCTTGCTGATATCGTCAAGGCTCACGCCACAGATATTGAGTATCGTGCGCTGTTTGATGGTCTTGTAGCCTTCGACAGTCAGAAGTACGATACTTTCGTCGATGCCGAAGAGCGTGGTGAAATCGGCTATGCTGTTCCTGAGGAGGAGCATACCTGTGAATTGTCAACCCTATTGTCTAACCTTAATATGTCCAGCTATGATGAGCTTGCTGAGCGCATCTACTCATTCAGTTGTGTTGAGGAATGCCTCTACTATGACACTGATGAGGAGGAGTCTATGGGATGGATCGAGAAGATCGTCCTTGAGAGTGCTGAAGCGAGAGATAGAGACCTTATGGCAGGCATTGGTATGTTTGCTACTGAGGAAGAGTATCGTATTCTCTACGGCAAGCTATGTGGGATGGCTCAGATGGATTACTGGCTAGACCTCGATATGGAGCTAACTCAGAATG
>ERZ772993.404-NODE-404-length-21223-cov-15.226805_pt1 | contig 21223 bp, 14 predicted proteins | sample MGYA00580670_ERZ772993 | MGnify/ENA primary metagenome ERZ772993 (study PRJEB29015, sample SAMEA2737936) | human oral metagenome | biome: human oral; feature: human-associated habitat; material: dental | place: China | collected 2136 ... | reverse complement strand
AGACCCAGTCCGCCCTGCTGGAGGTCATGGAGGAGTCCACGGTCACCGTGGACGGCGACCGCCACGAGACCGGCCGCCCCTTCATGGTCATCGCTACCCAGAACCCCATCGAGCAGGCGGGCACCTATCGCCTGCCCGAGGCCCAGCTCGACCGCTTCCTGGTGAAGACCACCATCGGCTACCCCGACCGCGGGGCCCTGACCCGGATCCTCGCCGACTCCGCCAACCCGGACCGCTCCAAGTCCCTGAACACCGTCATCACCGCCCCGGCGGTCGCCCAGATGGCCGACCTGGCCGCGGGCAACCACGTCGAGGACTCGGTCCTGGACTACATCGGCGCGCTCGTGGAGGCCACCCGGGAGTCCCCGGACACGCGCCTGGGCGTGTCCACCCGCGGCGCCATCGCCATGACGCGCGTCGCCCGCGTGTGGGCGGCCTCCCGCGGGCGCCCCTACGTCCTGCCCGACGACATCAAGGAGCTCGCCGAGGTCGTCTGGGCCCACCGACTGGTCATGGACCCCGACGCCGAGTTCTCCGGCGCCACCGCCCGCGGCGTCATCACCCGTGCCCTGGAGGAGACGCCGGCGCCCACCACCCGACTCCAGGCCTGACGGCGGCAGCAGCATGCCCACGCCCCAGCCCCCACCCGCGCGCCCGAGGACGGGACGCGACGGCGCCCGCCCGCGCGACGCCGTAACCTCGGCGTCCCCGGCGCTCTCGGCGTCCTCAACACCCCCAGCGCACACGTGGCACGAGTCGATCCCGCTGCGCCGCATCATCGACGGCGTCTCCACTCGGAACTGGACGCTGGGCCTGGTCACTCCCACCGGCTGGGCGTGCCTGGCGCTCCTGCTCGTCACCGGTCTGGCCGCTCTCCGCCTGGGCTGGCAGGAGGCGTGGAGCGCGGCCGCGGTCCTGGCCGTCGTCGTGGGCACCTCCTGGTTGTGGCTCCTGCCGCGTGGCGCGCACCACGTCTCCCACGAGCTCCTCGAACCACGAGTCACGGTCGGCGACGAGGCGATCATCCACCTCACGGTCCTCAATCCCACCGGCCGTCCGCTGCTGCCCGCGCGCATGGAGATGCCCGTGGGCCCGGGCACCGCCGTCTTCGCCGTTCCCACTCTGCGCCCCGCCGCCATCCACGAGCGCGGCTTCGTGCTGCCCACCGCGCGGCGCAGCATCGTCACCGTCGGTCCCGTGGTCTCGGTGTCCGCCGACCCCATCGGCCTGCTGCGCCACGAGCGCACCCGCACCCGGGCGCAGCTCGTCCACATCCACCCGCGCACCGTCCGCGTGGGCTCCTCCCTGCACGGCCTCATGCGCGACGTCGAGGGGGCCATCACCCAGGAGCTGTCCAGCTCCGATGTCTCCTTCCACGCCCTGCGCGAGTACGTGCCCGGCGATGACCGCCGCAACGTGCACTGGCGCACCACCGCCCACACCGGGCGTCTCATGGTCCGCCAGTTCGAGGAGACGCACCGCTCCAGCCTGCTGATCCTCCTGGACTGCCTCATCGAGGACTACGAGGTGGAGGAGGACTTCGAGACGGCCGTGTCGGTCGCCTGCTCCCTGGCCCTGGACGCGATCTCCGACGGCCGCGAGGCGACGCTGGCGACCCAGGAGGAGGAGCTGCCCACGGCCACCGGACTGCGCCTGCTCGACGCCTCCTGCTCGGTGACCCCGACCGCCCGGCAGGGCTGCGACGACCTGGCCCGCCAGGCCTCCTCCCGGCACCCCGAGGCCTCCGTCATCATCCTGGTCACCGGGCAGCACTGCGCGGAGCGGACGCTGGCGCACGTGCGCACCCTGACCCCGCTGGACGCGGTCGTGCTGGCACTGCGCTGCGGCTCGAACGCCATGGGACGCCACTCCGCGGGCGGGCTGACCGCCTACGACCTGGACAGGATCGAGTCCCTCCCCCGCATCATGAGGAAGGCCTCGTGAGCGCCCCGGCGCCCCTGGGCGGTCGTCGCGGTCGCGGCGGCCGCGCCACCGGGAACGGCCTGCGGGGCCTGCCGCCGGCGCGGTGGACCGACCTGGGGCTCGTCGTCGTCCTGGCGCTGATCGCCTCCGTCCTGTTCGTGCCGCCCTTCGGCTCGTTCGTCGGCACCGCGGCGGCGGCCGGTGGAGTCGGAGCCGGAGCGGTCGTCGCCCTGGTGTGCACCGGCGCCCGCCTGGGGCCCGCCCCCACACTGGCGCTGGCCGCACTCGTCCATGTGGGCGTGGCCCCGTGGGTCCTTTCCGACGCCGGCAGCGGGTGGAAGGCGGCGCGCGCGGTCCTGGCCGCCACGGTCACGGTGTGGCGCGACTCCCTGACCCTGCCGGTACCGCTGACCGCCTTCCCGGCTATGACGGTGCTGCCGTGGCTGGCGGGCCTGATGACCGGCGTGGTCGCCACGCGGGCGGTCCTGTCGGGTCGCGTGCTCATCGCCGGCATGGCCGTCGTGGCCCAGGCGGGCCTGGCCATCGCCTGGGGGGACCGCACGGTCCTGGCCCCCACCGAGCTGGGCGTCGTCCTGGTCACGGGCGTCCTCCTGCTGTGGGCCATCACGGCGCAGCGCGGCAGACGCGAGCGCGTCGTCGAGGTGCTCGAGTCCACGGACTCGGGCGTGGGCCGGGGCTCACGACGGGGACTCGCCCGGACCCTCGGCCTGCTGGTGGTCACCGGCACGGTGGTGGCGCTGGCCCTCCCCGCGGTTCCCCACCACCGGATGGTGCTGCGCGACCTCTTCGAGCCGCCGCTGGACCTCAACGAGTACGCCACGCCGCTGTCCCTGGTGCGAACCCTGGAGACGGACATGGCCTCGACCACTCTCATGACCGCATCCGATGCGAACGAGTCCACTCGTATCAGGGTGGCGGCACTGGACTCGTACGACGGGCTGTCGGCTCGCATCGGCGCATCCGCGAACGGCGCGGCACGCTTCCAGCGCATCGGCCAGGACACCCCGCTGACCGCCGGCGGCGCGGTCGCCTCGCAGGACTCCCGCGAGGTGACCGTGCGCATCGACGACTACAACTTCCCGTGGGTGCCCACCGTCGCGAACACCCTCGGGCTGACGGTCTCGGGCCCCCGCGCGGATCTGGTCTCCCAGAGCATGTACTACGACGTCTTCTCGACCACCGGCATCGCCACTGCGAGTCTGACCGGCGGCGACGTGCTGACCGAGCAGGTCGAGGACCCCTCGACGGCCACGGACGCCCAGCTGACCGAGCTCGGTGTCGAGGACGTCCCCCTGGGGCCCGTCAAGGATGTGCCCCCCTCCGTGCAGACCCTGGCCACGACGCTGGTCGGCTCGACGTCCGAGCCGCTGGCCCAGATCCGTCTGCTGCAGCAGGCCCTGCGCACCGGCTACTACTCGGACGGCACGAAGAGCCCCTCCCCGCCCGGACACGGCGCCGCGCGCATCGCCTCCATGGTGGACGCCGGGACGCTGGTGGGCGACGACGAGCAGTACTCGGTTCTCATGATGCTCATGTGCCGCTCCCTGGGGATCCCGGCACGGGTCGTCATGGGCTTCAAGCCCGCGATGGACGGCAATGCCGCGAACGTCACCGGGCAGGACATCAGCACCTGGGTGGAGATCCCCTTCCACACCATGGGGTGGGTCACCGTCGACGTGGTCCCCGACCGCGACCAGGTGCCGCAGCAGCAGACGACCGAGAAGGTCTCCAATCCCGAGCCCCAGGTGCTTCAGCCCCCTCTGCCCCTGCAGGACCCGGCCCACCTGCCGCCGTCCTACGAGGACGAGGAGCGCGACGACTCCAATGACGAGGACGGTCGCGGGGTGGGCAGGATCGTGGCCCTGGTCACCGGCGGGCTGGGGATCGTGCTGCTGCCGATCGCGACGATCCTGGCGGCCAAGGCCCTGAGACGACGACGACGCCGGCACCGCGACGGTGTCGAAGGCGTCCTCGGCGCATGGGACGAGGTCGTGGACCGGGCGCGCGACTTCGGGCGCGGAACGCCTCCACGGGCCACACGCCGCGAGGCCGCGTCGGCGCTCGCGCCGGCCTTCCCGACCGCCGAGCTGAACCGCTTCGCGGCGGCTGTGGATGCGCAAGTCTTCGGGAAGGGTATACCGTCGTCGTACGCTGTGGGCACAATCTGGGAGTCGGCCGACGCCATGGTTCCGGCCATGGGATCGGACCGCTCCCGGTTACGGCGTCTCGCCGCTCGCCTGTCACCGCGCTCCTTGGGGCGCTCACGCAGGTCCCGCCCCCGCACGCCCCGACGATCCGCGGATCGTCTCGCATCCAGGAGGAGGAAACGCCAGTGACCTCGACGCCGTCGTACAGCCGGGTCACCGCTCCGCCCGCCGCGGTGAGATACCGGGTTATCGCCGGAACGATCGACCTCGTCGGCTGCGGCGCGCTGTGGGTGGGACTGAGCCTGCTCCTCACCCTGGTGATCCCCAAGAACTTCATCGCGTGGGCCGCAGCGGCCGTGATCATCGTGGTGCCCCGCGAGCTGGTCCTCGCCATCACCGGCTGGAGCCCCGGCGGACGGATCATGGGCGTGCGACTGGTGGACGCGACCACGGGCGGCGCACCAACGACGCGTCTGTTCATCCACGCCGATCTGCTGTGCGTGACCCTGGGTGCGGGGGCGATCGTGTTCATGCGCTCGGCCGCCGCCGACCCACGAGGGCAGGGTCAGCACGATCGCATGGCCGGGACGATGGCCGTGGACACGCGCTCGCGCTCCGCCGGAGAGTCCGGGCGACAGGTCCCCGGGCGACAGGACTCCGGGCGACAGGCGCCCGAGCAGCGACTTCCGAAGCGGCAGACGCCCAGGCGGCAGTCCATCCGGCACCAGCAGCAAGCGGCCGTCCCTCCCCAGCACGCGGCCCCGAGAACCTCGGCGCGCGCCCACGTGTTCCCCGACAATGCGTTCTTCCTCAGCCCCGACGGCTCCACGACGGACATCGGCAGCACGGTCGATACGACGAGCGCCGTGGTCCTTCCGCCGAGCGCCGACCGCGCCATCATCGACTCCGTGCCCTGGGCCGCGGTACCGACTCAGGTCGACTCCCCCACCGGAGAGGACTCGCCCCTCACGCCCTCCGGCACGGTGAGCTCGCCTCCCGCGGCCGCTGCGACCACAGCCATGCCGACGCCCGCGTCCGACGTCGTGTCGCCACCGGCCCAGTACGAGCCCGTGGCCGTCTCCCCCGTGGCCGCTCCCGCATCGGCTCCTCGTTCGCCATCGCCGCAGGAGCCCGTCATCGTGCCGTCGGCCGAGTCCCCGTTCTCCTCCCGGCCGACCCCGCCCACCCGGTCCCGCATGGCGACCCGGTCCGCGGCCGAGCCCATCATCAGCACAGAGTCAATCCCGATCTCGACCCCGGACCCGACGCCGCCGTCGAGCCCGGCGGTGGCCTCCGGCCCGCTGGCCTCGGTCCCCTCCGCAGACCCCACCCCGCTGTCCAGCGCGGCGATGGCCTCCGGCCCGGGAACGGATCCGGGCCCTGCGGCGCACCCCGTGGTCTCGGCCTCTTCGCCGTCCGCCGCCCGGGGCAGGCACCGTCACACCGAGGATCCGCGCGCCAACCGTCTGGTCCCGCTGACCGGCGGCGCCCCCATCAAGCTGGAGAGCACCACTGTCGTGGGCCGTGACCCGGACAACATCTCCGACTACCCCGGCGCCGCCTGCGTCTCCTTGAACGACGTGACCCGCTCCATCTCCAAAACGCATGCGGCGCTCGCCCTGGCGCCGGGCGGCCTGTGGATCACCGACCTGCACTCGACCAACGGCACCCGCATCGAGGAGGAGGGCCATGTGACTGTGGCGAGGCCCGGCGAGTCGATCCCCGTGCCCACCGGAGCCACGATCGTGCTGGGCAGCGCCGCATACCGCGTGGAGGACTGACACGTCCGCGCGGGGAGCGTTCAGGGCTCTCAGGGCGTGGGCACGCAGGCGCGGGTCGCATCGGAGGTCCTGCCGTCCTGCCGCCTGCTGAAGACCTCGATGCAGGTCGTTCCCTCCTGCGCGGGCAGCGATGCGCTCGTGCCCCCGGTCGGCTCGAACGACTTGTTCTCCTTGCCGGCGACGTCGCTGCGGTAGAGGTAGTCGCCGGCCCAGTCGTCCTCGGGGGCCTCCCAGGTGAAGTCGACCTGCCCGTTCGCGCGAGCGACCCCCTGAAGGTTGCGCGGAGCCGGCACGGCGGCGCCCAGAGGATCCGAGCGCCCCGGCGCCAGGGTGGCGAAGGTCGGTGAGGGCCGGTTCTCCTGCGCGATGTGGGAGGCGTAGACGGCGCCCGCGACCACGGAGACGAGGACCACCACAGCCGCACCTCCGAGCACGCGGGTCAACGTGCTGGGGCGGTCGCCCCCCTCCGGCTCGGCGGCAGACGCCGGTGGGGGCTCGGTCGGAACGACCACGGGCTCCTCGACGCGGGAGAACACCCCCAAGCGGGTGGCCTCGGGATCATCGACGTCGAGCAGCGCCCGGTCGGGGTTCTGGTCCTCCCCGTCGTCGTAGAGGTCGACCGCGGTGGTGGGCAGCTCGAGCTCGCCCTGAATCTGCTGGAGGGCCCTTGCGAAGGAGAGCATCGTGGGATAGCGGCTGGCCGGATCCTTCTCCAGGGCGACCGTGAGCACCCGCACGAGCGAGGCGGGGACGTCGGGGCGCCCCAGCGGGGGCACCGCGTCCTTGACGATGCGACGCGCCAGCTCGTAGACGCCCTCGGACGACCCCGGAGTCTCGAAGGGACTGTGGCCGGTGAGCATCGCATAGATGGTCGCCGCCAAGGAGTAGACGTCGGTGGCGGGCTCGGCGTTGCGCGAACCGACGAGCTGCTCCGGCGGGGCCCAGGGCACGCTCATGCCACGCAGCTCGTTGGGGGCGTCGCCCGCGTCGCGCGGCCCGCTCATGGCCGAGATCCCGAAGTCGGCCAGGACGGGGCGGCGGTAGACGGTGAACAGGATGTTCGCGGGCTTGATATCGCGATGGATGATGCCCGCGCGGTGCGCCGTCTCGACGGCCCCGGCGATGCGGATCGCCGTGTCCAGCGTCTCGGGGATGGTCATGATCTTCTGCCGCAGACGCATCCCCAGCTGCGGCGGCGGGCAGTACTCCATGACGATGAAGGGGCGCCCATCGGAGGAGACGCCCGCGCCGAAGACGGACAGGATCGCCGGGTGCGAGGAGACCTTCGCCATGAGATTGGCCTCCGACTCGAAGCGGGAGGCCGAGCTGCCGGCGACATCGGTATTCATGACCTTGACCGCCACCTCGCGCCGCGGCATGTGCTGCTCGTAGAGATAGACGCGCGAGTATCCACCGGCCCCGAGTTCGCGCATGTAGGTGTACCCGGGGATGTCAGGGTGAGCGGCGTGGGGGGAACCCGTCACGGAAGGTCCTCGAGCACGAGCGACTGGCCGTCGCCGAGATCGAGGACGTCACCGTTGCGCAGCAACAAGGGCTCGGTGTAAGGCAGCTTCTGCGGGGACACGCCGTCGCGCTTGAGGACGGTGCCGTTGCCCGCAGAGAGGTTGCGCGCCAGGACGGACCACTCGTCGAGCTCGATCAGGACGTGATTGCGGGAGATGAGCTGCTCCGGGCTGGGTACCGTCACCAGCGTCGGCGACTGGCCCTCCAGCTGGGGCACATCGATCGACGAGGGCTGGCGGCCGACCAGGATCGGACGGTCGAGAGTGACGGCCTGCCCGGAGGACAGGCGCAAGCGCCCGAGTGGCGGGCAGGTGATCATGCGCGCGGGCTGGGACAGCTCCGCACCGCAGGCGCGGCAGCGCACGTAGTTGGTCGGATTGGCATGGCCCTCCGGGCACAGCACCGACAGGGCCTGGCGGCCCGCCGCCGGGTAGTCGGGCCGGCGGATGCCCACGGCGATGGACACGGGGGTATCGGTCGAGGGCTCGTGAGCGTAGAAGGCCGAGGCCGCCTCCTTGGCCTGGGACTGGGCGCGGGACAAGGCGCCCGGCCGTCCGGACGCGAGGGGACCGAGATCATCGACCAGGTCACCGGGCAGGGATGCCAGCGTCCAGCCGTCATGGTCCCCGCCCTCGGGGAGGAGATCCTCCTCCTGCTCGGACTGGCCGGGCTCACCATCCGGCTGATCGGGGTCGTCCTCGCCCCCGCCGGAGATGCCGGAGACGACGGCGCGCTCGTCACCGGCGGCATCGAGGTCGTCAAGGTCATCGTCATCGCGGTCGTCGGCGCCGTCGTACGGCTCATCCCACTGGAGTGCCGAGCCGATGGGGGGCATAGGGGAATCGGCGGACACCATCCGGGGAACGTCGTCGACGTCGGCGGGGCGGTCGGCGTCGGCGAGCTCGACGACCTGGGAACCGTCCACCGGCACGTCGTCGACGTCAATGCCGTAGGACCCGGCGATGGGCAGCTCCTCGGCCTCGGTGAGCTCGACGACCTCCGAGCCGTCCACCGCGGTGTCGGGCGATGAGAAAGTCGATGGTGAGGCGGGCGACACGGATGAGGACGCCGACGGGGACATCGGCGGGGTGGCCGGGGATGATGCCGTGGCGGGCGAGGCGGGGGTAGCGGGGGAGAAGGCCGACGCCGGTGAGCCACCGGCGGCCGGGGACGACGCCGTGGCGGGCGAGGCCGATGCCGTGGCGGGCGAGGCCGATGCCGTGGCGGGCGAGGCGGGGGTCAGGGGCGAGACGACCGGGGCCGACGAGCCATCGGTGACCGGGGACGACTCCGCCGGCGGGACAGCCGGGGACGACTCCGCACCGGGAGGAGCGAGGACTGCCGAGGCGTCGGGGTCGGGTTCGTCCTCGGCGTCGGAGGACTCCTCCTCTCCAGCGGGGGAACCCGGCGCCTCTGCCGGGAACACGGCGGAAACGGACAGGACGGCGTCCACGACCGGGCGCAGCACGGGACCCGTCGGCTCCGGCGCTCGCAGGATGATCCTCGGCGAGCCGGGAAGGTAGATCTCCCGCCATGTCGATACGCTGCGAGCCTCGACGGACTCGCCGTCGATCTCCAGGCCGACCTGGCCTCGAGCCGCGATGCGCACGCCGTCGGACGCGGTCACGACCAGGGCGAAGTCCGGGATCTTCGACAGATGCCCCCCGGCGGCTATGACCAGGCGATCCAGGATCGCCGTCAAACTGCCCTGAGAGGATCGCAGCTCCTCCCATAAGTCGATGACGGACTCCTCGGACAGCGTCGGGGGCAGTACAAGAACGCCATGCGGTGCGACGGCGGCCGTCCAACTCCCCTCGGCCCAACGACTCCAGCGTGCGATGCCGTGTTCGGACACGGTCCCTCCTTCGACCCACCCGGCGGGTGGCGTGGTGACTATGCGGCGACGCGGTAGCGTTTACCGAGCGTGTCCGGAGCCCGTCTCCGGCTCGCCGGATACGCTACCGAACACGACACTCGGCCTCGCCGAAGTATATAGCCCCTCCCCTGGGCACTGTCTCGGCCATTCCAGGAGCCAGTTCGTGGCTGCCATGGGAATCGACCAGGTACGTGCCGTTCGTCGAGCCGAGATCGGTCACCGAGATGCCCTCCGGAGTGGGTTCGAGCAGCGCGTGCGTCTTGGAGACCGTCGCGTCGTCGGAGGGTACGGAGACCAATCGCACACCCTCGCGCCCGGGGCTCCGCTCGGGGGCGCGACCCAGGAGCACCGGGGCGTCCACCAGGACGGAACGACCGTCGAGGACGAGGGTGTACATCGTGTGCGAGCGCCTGGAGACGAGCATGGTCCCCGAGATCCGATCGAACCAGGTGCGCCGCAGGCCGGTCACGTCCGCGCGCACCACCATGATCACGGGGACGATCCCCAGAGTCGCCACGGCGGCCACCGCCATGAGACCGGCGCGCCCCAGGGCGGCCAGGCCCGGACTGTTGCCGCCGCGCGAGACCCGGTGCAGCCGCATGCCCATGACGGCCCCGCCGGGTCCGACGCCCATCACGGCCTGCAGCACGACGAGCGCCGCGAGAACGAGCCCCGCGCACGTCAGCTTTCCCACTAAGGAGATCGGCAGGAATCCGCAGATCCCGCCCACGAGCAGAATGTCGATCCCGCCGGCCAGGAGGCGCTGTACGGGCGAGGCGGGCACGGGAACTGTTGCTGGCACGACTACAGCATAGGATGGACAACGTCCTACGAGCGCCGATCGTCACGGCACACGTGACGCACAAGGAGTCTTCAGGATGCAGATCGCCGTCACCCCGAACGCCTCGGTATGGATCGTGGTGCCCGAGTTCCCCCCGCCGGGCTGGGAGCGCGCGGAGGCGCGTCGCCGCACATCGGGGATGGCCGGCGCGGATCCTCGTCGACGCGCCAAGCTCGAGGAGCTCCTGGTCACCCTGAGGCGAATGGAGCGCCGCGCCCCGCTGGCTCGTCTTCTGTACGTGGGCACCGACCTGCAGGGCGTTCTCGTCGTGGACCTGAGCCTGGTCATCGCCTATGACGACAGCTCTAAACAGGGCCGACACGCCACTCAGCTGGCGCTGTTGAAGGAGAACCTGCCGGGCGGAGCGCCGCACCGGCTGCGCCCCAACCCCAGCACGGCGGGTTACTGGGCGCTCGCCGACGGGACCTCGATGGGCTCGACCGTGCGCCCGAGCGCCGTGGTCGTCCTGCGCAAGGCCGGTCTGCCCACGGTGCCCGTGGACGTGCTCATGCGCGTCTGGGGTACCACTCCGGCCCAGGTCAGGCCCATGATCAACGAGGTCATCGCCCTCGTCGACAGCGTCGCTCCCGCCGACCTTCAGCGCGACCCCATCAGGCCGGGCCCTGTGCAGACCGCGTCGTCTCCCTGAGAGGCTGAGAGCCGGCCGCATCGAGATCGGTCGGGTTCCGGCTCGAGATCGGTCCGGTTCCGCGCCGAGATCGGTCCGGCAGCGCGGGCAGAGGCCGTGGAGGGGGACGCAGCCCCACGGCATGCCCCGGTCCCCGTCCCGCCCAACCCCGGTACTCGGTCGGCGCCTGGAAGCATGAGGCGCAGTTCGAGGCCCCGTCCCGCCCGAGCCGGGTCGCACCCCGCGCACCACCACCTCGCCCATCCGCCTCGCCCCCGTCCGACCCGAGCCCGGTCGCACCCGCCCTCGACTCCCATGGGCGAGGACGCGCCGCCTCTCCCGCACGCCCCGCCGACCGGCGTCGTCGACGATCCGCGGCACGCGCCCCCTCCCATCCGACCAAAGGCCGAGCGTCGAGCAGGCGCACCCTCTGCGCGCGGCCCCCATCCTCGGACAGCCCCTGAGGCGCGACCCCGGACACGACCACACGGAGAACCGCCAGTGCGAACCGATGTCGACGCGGAACTCGACCGATCTCGGCGAGGGAGAACCGAGAGGCCGCTCCGATCCCTTGCAATATCCCTATCATGCAATGCTCATGTCACGCACGTCTTTGCTTAGCAATACTCATGCCAGTGACAACCCGCCCACAACCTCCACGTCGCCTTCAAGAACTCTAAGAAATATGTTAAAATTTGCATAAAGTACTCGTTCGCCCTGGCCACTCCCCGCACCACCACGTAGCGTCGCCCGAAGGCGCCACCGCCGATCCGCACACGAATCACGCCCGCACACCAGAAGGAGCACTGATGGCCAAGAAGAAAGTCTCATTGCAGCGCACAGGCGCATTCGCGTTGGCTATGACAACGGCACTCTCCACCCTTTCCTTCTCCGCAGCAAACGCCGCACAATCCTCGCACGACACCGACACGATCGATGTGCCCGATACGGACACCGTCACCAAGGTCATCACCGACTACCAGGCGACCCTCGATCGGGAGTGGACGGACAGCAGCGCCTCAACAGGAGCCTCAACCCTGACGTCCGCCGAGCAGACGGTTCACTACATTCGCGACGGCCTCATCGAGGATGGAGTCCCCGTCACTTCGGCGAGCAGCGAGGTGCGCATCGTCGAGATAACCACGCAGGGGAACAGCGGTCTTCTCGTCACCGCGGACATATCGACGACCAAGACCTACGGAGGATCCCGGACCTCCGGCAGGCCGGGAGTATGGACGGACCGGCATGATATCACGTTGGCGGGGAACGATGGCGATGGATACTCCGTCACCGAGGACACCGTCACCAGCCGCGAGGCCGTCGGAGATCCGAACGACGTCCCGGAGGGATACGACCCGCAGCGCTCGTCCGACACGAGGATCACCGATTCGCTTCTCGGGGTATCGGCGGGCGTCGGAGCAGGAGGCACGTCCGTATCAACAGCGCTGCCGGCTTACAACACCAACGATCCGGACGTGCAGAAAATGGTGGACTACGCGGCGAAGTGGACGAGCTCTCCCAACGACGGGGACGGGGACGACGACTTCAATCATGATTTCCCTATCGAGGACAACAACTGCGCGAATTTCGCCTCGCAGGTTCTCCACGCGGGCGGCTGGGACTATGACGACTTCGGGATCAATCCGTATTCCACTGTTTTCTGGGGCCCGGATCTTCTGGGCCCCGCCGGACCATCTCGCACATGGGTGAATGCGGCATATCAGTACACGTACGTCGATAAGAGCTCGTACGACTATCTGGACAACATCTGGAACGCCACAGCGGGAGATCTCCTGTATGTCGACTGGGATCCCGACGGGAAGGCGGACGGCGACATCGATCACGTCATGGTCGTGACGTCGAACGAGGGCGGCGAGCCGGGCATCTCGCAGAAGACCCCCAACAGGTCCGACATCCCGCTCAGCGAATCGATCAGGAATGCCACGAATCAGGGCAAGTCGGATATCGTGTGGTACGGCCTGAAGCGGTAGTCAAGACGCTCGCCCGAAATCCACTCCCCCTCCATGCGCCCTCAGCAAAGGATGGCCCATGCGCCCAGGAATCCTCGCCGGACAAGTCGTCCTCGCCGTCTTCGCCGTACTGGCACTGGTGGCACTGGTCCTTCCCTGGTGGCGTCGGAGCCGTATCCGCCGGGCCCCGACCGGCCTCAAGCTCGCCCTGAGCCTGACGGCGACGATCGCCATCGGGTTTCTGCTGCTGAACACGCTGAGGGATGTCGAGCACACCACAACCGCCGGTAAACGGATGTGCGGAGGCAGTTACCTCTTCATGCTCGATACCCGTCTCGAGATCACGGAGAATCTGTACCATGACTGCATCGTCTACAGTCGGGTCGCCATCGCCCTGCTCATCGCCGCCGCCCTCGGCGTCGTAGGGATGGAGTACGGGATCCTGAGGTACGTCGCCTCGCGACGCCGGGTCCGGTCGGCGTCGTCGTCCGTGACGGCGGCATCGGGCGAGGAGACGTAGCCGAGCCGCCGAGCCACAGGGCGCCCGCAGGACGCCGTCGGCCCTATTCCGCCTGATTTCTCTGCTTTTCCGGCACCATTCCTCTCGCGCCCCGACCGCCCGGCCCAGCGGTCGGGGCGCGCGTACGCGCGTATGGAGGAACCTCATGCCCTCGCTGCTGCTAGTCCGCTTCCGGCGATCGGGGCCGGGGCGCGCGCACGGAGAGGAGATTGCGTCTGGCGGGCCACCAGGGGGCTCAGGGTGAGGTCGGGGCGCGCCCACGAGGGATCGGGGCGCGCCCACGAGGGAGCCGCGTCATCGGCTGCGCGCCGCGGAACGATCGGCCGTCCTCGGGAGCGCTGACACGGCGATGACCGGCATGGCATGATCGACTCAGTTCATTGTGAGCGGCGCGCCCCGGCACCGGTGCCCCGGCCCCTCACGATCGACCGTCGTCCGTCCCCGATCTCGGAGTCCCGCATGCCCCTCGACGTCCTCCCGCTCCTCGGCGCCGCTCAGGCGTCCTTCACCCCGTCGACGACGGCGGTGGGCGGCAACGTGTTCCTCACGGCGATCGTGGGCCTCGTGCCCCTGATCGCCTTCTTCGTTCTCATGGGCGCCTTCAAGGTCGCCACTCATTGGTGCTCGATCATCGCGCTCGCGCTGTCCGCGGTGCTGGCCATCGTGTGCTTCCGCATGCCGGTGGGGATGACGGTCCTGTCCGGGACGCAGGGCCTGGCCATGGGATTCGTCCCGATCATCTACATCATCATCGCCGCCGTGTGGCTCTACAACCTCACCGAGGTCTCCGGGCGCTCGAAGGATCTGCGGGCCGTGTTCAACGCCATCGGCAAGGGGGACATGCGCGCCCAGGCCCTCATCGTCTCCTTCTGCTTCTGCGGGCTGCTCGAGGGGCTGGCCGGCTTCGGGGCACCGGTGGCGATCACCGCCGCCATGCTCGTGACCCTCGGCGTGGACAAGATCAAGGCCGCACTCGTGACGATCGTCGGCAACGCCATTTACGTGGGCTTCGGCGCCATGGCCATTCCCGTGACCACGGCCGCCAATCTCGGCGGCGGGGAGAACCCCGCGGTCGTCGGATCCTTCATGAGCCACTTCACGTGGGTCATCTGCGTGCTCATGCCCTTCCTCCTCCTGGCGATTCTCGACGGTGTCCGCGCCGTGCGGCAGCTGTGGCCCCTGGCCCTCATCGCCGGGCTGGCCACCGGAGCCGGCCACTTCGTCGCGCCGAACGTCTCCTACGAGCTCACCAGCGTCCTGGCCGCCCTTCTGGGCTTCGCCGCCTCCTACATCTTCCTCCTCGTGTGGACGCCGACCACTCCCGAGGAGTTCCGCTCGGAGACCAGCGCCGAGGACAAGCCCGACACCGAGCGCGTGGTTCTCGCCCTCCTGCCCTACGTCCTGGTCGTCGTCATGATCGGCATCACCAAGCTGTGGAAGATCGGTGTCGATCTGTCCAAGGCGCTGTCCGGCACCGACATCAAGATCCCGTGGCCCGGAGTCCACGGCCGGCTGCTCACCAGCACCGGCGAGGTCTCCGACAGCGCCGAGTACAACCTGCAGACCCTCTCCAATCCGGGCACCTGGATCTTCCTGACGGCCGTGATCGTGACGATCGTCTACTCCCGGCGCTCCTCGGGCGGTCGCTTCCAGGTGAGCGCGCGACGCATGCTCCGAGCGCTGCCGGAGACGGTCTACACACTGCGCATGTCGATCCTCACGATCGCCACCGTCATGGCGCTGGCCTACATCATGAACTTCTCGGGTCAGACCAGTGCCGTGGGTGCGGCTCTGGCGACCACGGGTGCGGCCTTCGCATTCCTCTCCCCAGTCCTGGGGTGGGTCGGCACGGCAGTGGCGGGCTCGGCGACGAGCGCCGGCGCCCTGTTCGCGAACCTGCAGGCCACCGCCGCGCACACCGCGGGGCTGGACCCGCGCATCCTCCTGGCGGCCAACACCATCGGCGGTGGCCTGGGCAAGATCGTCTCGCCTCAGAACCTCGCCGTCGTCACCACGGCCGTCCAGGCGCCCGGGACGGACGCGGAGATCCTCAAGAAGGCCGCGCCGTTCTCGCTCGGCCTCCTCGTCCTGCTGGGGGCGATGGTCTTCATCGCCGCCCAGGGATGGCTCGGCGCCTACATGCCCGCCTGAGAGCACCCGCCTGAGAGCGCCCGCCGGAGGGCGCCGGCCCGGGCCCCGCGTCGAGTCGGGCTTTTTCGCGCGAGGCTGGCATTTCGGCGCGAGTCCGACGGCGGCGTCGTCGGGCTCGCACAGGAATGCCCGACTCGTGGTTCCGGTAGCCGGGTGCACCGCCATCGGACCGATCTCGAGCCGGAACGGGACCGATCTCGAGCCGGAACCGAACCGATCTCGACGCGGATTACGACCGATCTCGCGGACAGCGCGGAGAGGGGGAGCGCGAGCGCTCAGTGCGGACCACCGCCGTGCGCAGCAGAGTCTCGAAGGGCCCCGCGTGGCCGCCTCGTTCGAGGATCGCGCACAGGAGCACGGCGGCCAGCCAGACCGCCACGGCGATGCCCGCCGACGCAGCCTCCCCCACCACCAGTCGGGTCCCCAGCAGCCCCGGCACGATCACGAACACAGCCCCGAACAGGACCGTCTGACTCAGGTAGGCCGTCATCGACCTCCGACCCACGCTCGAGGCCAGCCACCGCAGACCGGTCAGTCGTCCGTCCGGCCTCGGCCCGCCCGCGTACAGAGCCAGAAGGGCCAACCAGCCGCATCCCCCGGCCAGACCGAAGACCTCTGCGACCGCGAGGTCCCAGAACATGAGCCTCCCGCCGGTGATCCAGCGCGCCATGCCGACGGCGCTCACCGCACCGATGATCAGCCCGCCGAGAGCGACGACGGTCAGCGGGCGGCGATGCCCGCGGGGATCGGCCATGACATCGGTATCCGCCAGACGGGCGCCGATGAACATGGCGGGCACAATGGTGCTGCTCGTCAGCGTCAGGACCGTGTTCATGGCCCAGTGCCGCACGTTGGATGCGAAGACGAGCAGCCCCGTCGCCGGCATCTGCTCCTGAGCGACGGCCTGCGCGTACGTCGTGCCCATGATCGCCGCGGTCCCGCCCGTATTCAGTCGCGTCCAGATCAGCCACAGGATGAGGAGAACGCTGACCGCGATGGCCCGCCTGCGATGCTTCCGCGCCAGCCATCCCGCGAAGACGACCGCCGCCAGTCCGTACGTGCCGATGATGTCGCCGTAGAAGAAGACGCCGTGGACGAGGCCGAAGAGGATCATCCACAGCCCGCGGCGCCTCACGAGGCGTCGCGCGTCCACGGTGGCCCGCTCATGGGCCCAGGAGATCTCCGCGGGCGTCGGCTCGCGCCCTGCCCTCGCCCCATCCAGACCCCTGAGGTAGGAGTTCGTACCGCTCTCGATCCGCCGGTTGATCATGGTGACCAGTCCGAAACCGAACAGCATGGCGAAGAGCGGGTAGACACGATCGGAGATCAGCAGGGTCCGCACCCAGACCCAGACCGTGTCCGCCACGTCCGCCATGCCCCCGGCGCCGGCGGCCGCCTCCCCACCGGTCGAGTCCGGATTCGCGATCGTGAGCCACACGGACACGTTGGCCCCCGCGATGAGCAGGAGCATGAAGCCCCGGGCCACATCGGGCGCCGGATAGCGCACGCCCCGAGAACCAGTGAATGACGCTGTGAGCCGCATGGCCTCACGCTAGAAAAGGGCCGACGCCGGAACCTCCCCCGCAGGGTCATGGCCTCTCTCCCCCGCGGGGAGGGGACTCCGCGGCGTCTCCGACTGCACCGTGCACGCCCCGGCCGCTCTCCCCCACGGGGAGGAGGTGCGGTGGCGCACGAGCATCGAGCATCCTCATGCTGGGCACACCTCTCTCCCCCGCGGGGAGGGGCCACGCCATGTCGCCCGCATAGTGGCTGCCCTCCGCACACCTCTCTCCCCCGCGGGGAGGGGACTCCGGGCGGGCTGGACGGGAACGGTCGTCCCGGCGCCGCGCTCTCCCCACGGGGAGAGGGAACCGGGAGCCGAACCGGTATCGCATGGCACGCCTCGCATCCGGCGCGGCGGACGCATGCATCCGCCGCGCTCCGCGGGCCGACGCGGACCGCGTCCATCACTCATGAGCTCTGGCGACACTCCGTCATAAACCTCAGGCGACGCTTGCGCAAACCCGATCGCCCGATCGCCCCGGCGCAGGGGGACGCCTCCGCGCCAGCCACGAGGCGACCCGCATTTTTCCCCGCGACGACGCCCCTTCGCATGTGTCGCCCCAAGCTCGCCCGACGAAGAGCCCCCGAAGCGCCCCCGTGCACCTACGGTGAGGCCTGAGCCAACGGCGGCCAGCAACGGCCAATGACGTCGACGAAAGGTCCATCCGTGCGCATCGCACTCTTCGCGACCTGCATAGCAGACTCGATGTTCCCGCAGGCGCCGCAGGCGACCGTCGCCATCCTGGAGAGACTCGGACACGAGGTCGTCTTCCCGGAGAGCCAGGTCTGCTGCGGACAGATGCACGCGAACACCGGGTACTTCACGCAGGCGTCCTCCCTCATCCGCAACCACGTCAGGACCTTCGAGCCGGTGCTCGACGGCGAGTGGGACGCCGTCGTCGTCCCCTCCGGCTCGTGCGCCGGGGCGACCCGCCACGAGCAGGCTCTCGTGGCCGAGCACGTGGGCGACAGCGCCCTGGCGCGCCGCTCCAAGGAGGTCGCGGCGAGGACCTACGAGCTCTCCGAGCTGCTCATCGACGTCCTGGGGGTGACCGACGTCGGCGCCTCCTTCCCCCACCGGGTCACCTATCACCCGACCTGCCACTCGATGCGCATCGCCAAGGTCGGCGACCGCCCCCTGCGGCTCCTGGAGGCCGTCGACGGCATCGACCTGGTGCCCCTGCCCGACGCCGAGGTGTGCTGCGGCTTCGGAGGCACCTTCTCGATGAAGAACTACGAGACCTCCACGGCCATGCTCGCCGACAAGGTCTCCAACGTCATGTCCACCCGGGCCGAGGTGCTGTGCATGGGCGACTACTCCTGCCTCATGCACGTCGGCGGCGGCCTGTCCCGCCTGAACTCGGGGGTGCGGATCATGCACCTGGCCGAGATCCTGGCCTCGACCAAGGACCAGCCCTTCGACGGCAACGTGTCCTTCGCCCCCACCGCCGAGGAGGCGACGGCCCGATGAGTCAGACCTTCCTGGGCATGCCGGCGGTGCCGGACGTCGAGTCCCGTGCGACCCGCACCGGCGGGTGGCGCACCACCGTCGAGATCCCCGACGACACGCTGCGGTGGGGCGAGACCTTCCCGACCGCGGCCCACAAGACCCTCCGGAACACCCAGCTGCGCCGCAACCTGGGCCACGCCACGCGCACCATCCGGAACAAGCGGGCCGTGCGAGTGGAGGAGATGCCGGACTGGGAGGAGCTCCGCCGGGCCGCCAGCGCCGTCAAGAACGAGGTCATGAGCCATCTGCCCGAGCTGCTCGAGCGCTTCGAGGCCAACGTCGCCGCGCGCGGCGGCGTCGTCCACTGGGCGCGCGACGCCGCCGAGGCAAACCGGATCGTCACCTCGATCATCAGGTCCAAGGGCGTGGACGACGTCGTCAAGATCAAGTCGATGGCGACCCAGGAGACCAACCTCAACGAGCACCTCAAGGCCGAGGGCATCACCGCCCACGAGACCGACCTGGCCGAGATGATCGTCCAGCTCGCCGACGACATGCCCTCCCACATCGTCGTCCCGGCCATCCACCGCAACCGCTCCGAGGTGCGCGGCATCTTCCTGGATCGCATGGGCGATGCCCCGCCGGACCTGTCCGACGACCCGGTCGAGCTGGCGGGGGCCGCCCGCGCGCACCTGCGCAAGAAGTTCCTCCACGCCCCGGTGGCCGTCTCGGGCACCAACATGGGCGTGGCCGAGACGGGCACGGTCTCGATCTTCGAGTCGGAGGGCAACGGCCGCATGTGCCTGACCCTGCCCGACACGCTCATCACCCTCATGGGCATCGAGAAGCTCGTCCCCCGCTTCCAGGACATCGAGATCTTCTCCCAGCTGCTGCCGCGCTCGGCCACCGGCGAGCGCATGAACCCCTACACCTCCATGTGGACGGGGGTGACGCCGGGCGACGGTCCGCAGGAGTTCCACCTCATCCTCATGGACAACGGGCGCACCCGGACGCTCGCCGACCCGATCGGGAGGGAGGCCCTCCACTGCATCCGCTGCGGGGCCTGCATGAACATCTGCCCCGTCTACCAGCACGTGGGCGGCCACGCCTACGGCTCGGTCTACCCGGGCCCCATCGGCGCCATCATCACGCCCCAGCTCACCCAGGGGCTGGCCGACGACGATCCGGTGCACACGCTGCCCTTCGCCTCCTCGCTGTGCGGGGCCTGCGGCGAGGCGTGCCCGGTGGGCATCGACATCCCGACGATCCTCATCCACCTGCGGGCGCGCACCGTCGATGTCAAGCGCAAGGTGCTCCCGGACATGTGGGATGTCGCGATGAGCGCCGCCCGACCGGCCATGAGCAGCGGTCGGCTGTGGGGCCTGGCGGAGAAGGCCGTCAAGGCGTCCCGGCTCATGGGCCGCGACGGCAGGATCGGCGCGCTGCCCTTCCCGGCCTCCATGTGGACCGGGGCCCGCGACCTCCCCGAGGCGCCGAGCGAGAACTTCCGCGAGTGGTGGGCCCGCACCCATCCGGAGGCGGAGGCGCCCGGATCGTCGGCGAGGTCCACGACGCCGGCCGCCGCGGCCGCCACGACGGCCGCGCGATCCACCGCCCCGGCCGCCGCGACGCCGTCGCCGTCGGCACCGGCGGGCCCGACGCCGTCGGCCGGAATCGGCCACGAGGAGGAGAAGTGATGGATGCCCGCACCGCCATCCTGGCACGCGCCCGCGACGCCATCGCCCGCTCCCAGCGCGGCCCGGCCCGGCCTGTTCCACGCGACTACATCCGCGTCGGCGAGCACGCCCCCGGATCCCCGCCGGTCGTGGCGGACATGGTGAACAAGCTCGAGGACTACGGCGCCGTCGTGCGCACCGAGTCCGCCGATGCCGGGATCGCCGAGGCGATCGACGACCTGCTGGGCGAGGCGCGACTCGTCGTCGTGCCGACCGGGCTGCCCGAGGCGTACAAGCGGGCCGCCGCCCGGTCCGGGCGCGAGCTCGTCGAGGACTCCCCCGAGCAACCGATCGCGACTCTCGACCTGGACCGCGTCGACGCCGTCGTCACCTGTTCGCGGGTCGGCATCTCCATCTCGGGCACCATCGTGCTCGACGGCGAGCCCGACCAAGGGCGCCGGGCGATCACCCTGGTGCCGGACAGGCACGTGTGCGTCCTGGAGCGCGAGTCGATCGTGCCGACCGTGCCGCAGGCGGTGGACGTGCTCGGCGAGCACCCCGCCCGTCCCATGACGTGGATCGCGGGCCCGAGTGCGACGGCAGACATCGAGCTGGTGCGCGTCCAGGGTGTCCACGGCCCGCGCAACCTCGGCGTCGTCATCGCGCACTGAACGCCGCGGGCCTCCCCCCTCCCGTCCTCCTCTCCGCCCCTCTCCCTCGCCGAGATCGGTCGAGTTCCGGCTCGAGATCGGTCCGGTTCCGCGCCGATCTCGACGAAGGAGGGCGGGACGCTCGAACTCCGCACGCGAAGCCACGAGCGGCGTCAGAATCGACATATGGTCCCTACTCAGTCCTCGGCCGTCTCGCCTCCCTCCTCCACGCAGCCCATCTCGCCCTCACCCCCGGCCGCCCCCGCGTCGGAGCGCCCCGGAGCCGAGCGCGCCCGCCCCGCATCAGACGCGAAGGAGCGTCGGGAGGCTCTCGTCTCCCACCTGCGGGCTCAGGGCAGCACCTCGGTCGCCAACCTGCCCCGGCTCTTCGGGGTCTCCATCGAGACCATTCGCCGCGACCTGCGCCTTCTGGAGTCCACCGGACGGATCCGGCGCTCCTACGGGCGGGTCGCCGCCGCCGACTCGGGCTCCTTCGAGTCGA
>ERZ772993.403-NODE-403-length-21223-cov-104.838861_pt1 | contig 21223 bp, 16 predicted proteins | sample MGYA00580670_ERZ772993 | MGnify/ENA primary metagenome ERZ772993 (study PRJEB29015, sample SAMEA2737936) | human oral metagenome | biome: human oral; feature: human-associated habitat; material: dental | place: China | collected 2136 ... | reverse complement strand
GGCGTTGCGCACGGCGTCCTCGATGCGGTGCTTGCGCTCCTTGAGCTCGACCTCGGTGGCCGCGCCCGCCTTGATGACGGCCACGCCGCCGGCGAGCTTGGCCAGGCGCTCCTGGAGCTTCTCGGTGTCGTACTCGGACGTCGAGTTCTCGATCTGGACCTTGATCTGAGCCACGCGGCCCTCGATCTGCTCGTCGCTGCCGCCGCCGTCGACGATGGTCGTCGAATCCTTGGTCAGGACGACCTTGCGGGCGCGGCCCAGCATGTCGAGATCGGTGTTCTCGAGCTTGAGGCCGACGGTCTCCGAGATGACCTGACCGCCCGTGAGGATGGCCATGTCCTGGAGCATCTCCTTGCGGCGGTCGCCGAAGCCGGGGGCCTTGACGGCCGCGGACTTGAAGGTGCCGCGGATCTTGTTGACGACGAGCGTGGCGAGGGCCTCTCCCTCGACGTCCTCGGCGATGACCAGGAGCGGCTTGCCGGACTGGATGACCTTCTCCAGCAGGGGCAGGAGGTCCTTGATGTTAGAGATCTTGGAGTCAACGAGGAGGACGTAGGGCTCCTCCAGCACGGCCTCCTGGCGCTCGGGGTCCGTGACGAAGTAGGGCGAGAGGAAGCCCTTGTCGAAGGACATGCCCTCGGTGAGCTCGAGCTCCAGGCCGAAGGTGTTGGACTCCTCGACGGTGATGACGCCTTCCTTGCCGACCTTGCTCATGGCCTCGGCGATGACGCGTCCGATCTCGGCGTCGCCGGCCGAGATGGCGGCGGTGGAGGCGATCTCCTCCTCCGTCTCGACTTCCTTGGCGTCGGCCAGGAGGCGCTCGGCGATGCGTGCGACGGCCTTGTCGATGCCCTTCTTCAGGGCGATCGGGTTCGAGCCGGCCGCGACGTTGCGCAGGCCCTCGCGCACGAGCGCCTGGGCCAAGACGGTGGCGGTGGTGGTGCCGTCGCCGGCGACGTCGTCCGTCTTCTTCGCGACTTCCTTGACCAGCTCGGCGCCGATGCGCTCGTAGGGCTCCTCCAGCTCGATCTCCTTGGCGATGGACACGCCGTCGTTGGTGATCGTCGGGGCGCCCCACTTCTTGTCGAGGACGACGTTGCGGCCCTTGGGGCCGAGCGTCACCTTGACGGTGTCGGCGAGCAGGTTGAGCCCGCGCTCCATGGAGCGGCGAGCCTCTTCGTTGAACGCAATGGTCTTTGCCATGCCTGTAGTTCCTCCGATTAGGGGTGTTCATCCAGTCGATGCCCGCGACGGACGAAGCCGAACGCGCCGGTCCCTTCCCGCCGCGCGCGACTCCTCACCGACCGGTGAGTTTCTGTCACTCTCAGTTCGAGAGTGCTAACCATGAGTCTGGCACTCTCAAGCCGTGAGTGCAAGGTTCGCGCGTTCACCGCAAGCGGAGCGCGCGGCGGCATCCGGCGCAGTGCGCGTCCGGCCCCAGGCGGGCGGGGCTCCCATGGCAGGCCGCGGCGGCAGAGCGCGCAACGGGGAGCGGCCGGTCGCCTGCGCATGCCGCTTCATCTGCGTATGTCGTTCTTGAGGACGGCGACGATCCGATCCCCTCCCGTCGCCGCAGGCGACAGCTGGACGCTCTGCTCGGAGATGCCGAGGCTCTTGGCCACCTCCACCGCGGTCTGCCGATCGGACTCCTTCGGGAAGAAGACGGTCGACACGCGAGGGGACCGGAGGTTGTAGTCGCTGACCGACACGCTCGTGAAGCCCTTCGCCGCGAGCGCCTTCTGCTTCTCGGCGGCGACCCCCCGGATTCCCGCGCCGTTGAGGACCAGTACGGGGCGGTTCAGGGAAGCCTGCGGGGTCGGCGAGGAAGGGGTCGTGCTGGGCGACTGGCTGGCCGTGGGCGATTGACTCGGCTTCTTGGAGGGGTCCTCGCTCTTGGACGTCTTGACCTGCGAGGTCTGCTGAGACGAGGGGTGAGCAGCAGTGGGCTTGGAGGGGGAGCCCCCCGAACTGGAGAACTGGACGATCGCCCATCCGGCGACGGGGGCGAGGACAAGGATCACGGCAAGGGCGATCCACCACTTCAGCGTGGACTCCTTGCGTCGATGCGTACCGCGGACCGTGCGCTGAGCGGCGAGCCGGTCGAACTCGTCTTGGGGGTATCGGTTCTCTGCCACACGACTAGCCTAGCGTCCACGCCACCTTTCGCGCTCAGGCACGCGAACGGGACTAAATAGGGCTCGGGGGCTCATTTGCCTCCGCGTTCGCCGATTCTGCGCTCACGCAGCCTGATCAGGCGTCCGACGAGTTCGGGCCGTTCCATTCTCGAGCGCGGATCCATGAGGATTCTATTGAGGGCCAGGTAGTAGCGCGTCTGGCTCATCCCCAGCGTGGCGATCGCGTCCGCCTTCCGACGCCCATGCGCCCACCATCTCTCCTCCATGTCGAGGATCGCATTCTCCTCCTCGCTCAACGCGGACTCCCACTGGCCTCCACCGACCGTCCGCCCATCCGAGGCCTTCTCCCGGCGGACGGGGCCGGCGCCTCCCTCGCCCATGTCGTCCTCCTCTCAGCCATCCACGGTCGCCTCCCGGCGGACCGCTCCGGGCACAGACTACCCCGGGCCTTCGCCACGTTCCTCGAAGGCAGCGCGATCCGCGCGTTCCCAGGGCGTGACGCCCCGATTGCGGCCGGGCGGCCGCAGGGCCCGGGGCGCTGGACGGGGCCATGGGCATCATTCACCATGCGGTCGGCGGCCGCCGGGGAATGCGATGATCGCCGAGGGGAGCCGGGCGTCCGATCGCTTGCGTCCCGCTAGGCTTGAGTGCATGAGTCTTGCCGAGATTATCGATCCCGGGTGGGCGCACGAGCTCGAGCCGGTCGCAGACGCCATCCACGCAATGGGCGACTTCCTGCGCGAGGAGAACGCCGCCGGCCGGCGGTACCTTCCGGCCGGCGCCAACGTCCTTCGGGCGTTCACCTATCCTTTCGACGCCGTCCGCGTGCTCATCGTCGGCCAGGACCCCTACCCGACGCCGGGGCATCCGGTGGGTCTGAGCTTCTCCGTCGATCCCGCCGTCCGTCCCATCCCCCGCTCCCTGGTCAACATCTACAGGGAGCTGCACGACGACCTCGGCCTGACGCCGCCCGACAGCGGCGATCTGACTCCGTGGTGCGACCAGGGGGTCATGCTCCTCAACAGGGTGCTGACCGTCGAACCGGGCAAGCCCGCATCGCACCGGGGCAAGGGGTGGGAGGCCATCACGGGTCACGCCATCCGGCGCCTGGCCTCCCGGGGCGGGCCGCTCGTGGCGATTCTGTGGGGGCGGCCGGCCCAGGAGCTCAAGCCTCTGCTCGCAGGCGTGCCGACGATCGAGTCTCCCCACCCGTCGCCGCTCTCGGCGTCGCGCGGATTCTTCGGTTCGCGGCCCTTTTCGCGCGCCAACGCGCTGCTCTCCGAGCGCGGCGGAGGGCCGGTCGACTGGTCCCTGGCCTAGCCGCCGGCCCGGGCCCCTCTCCGGTCCGGTCGGGCTCGGGCCGGAGCGTGGTCGGCCGGCTCTCGAAGGTCGGCCTCTCCCGAACGGCGTCGGCCCGGCCGCGAAGCCCGGTTACCCCTCTTCCAGCTTCGCCCCGGGCAGCGCGGACGCCTGCTTGAGGCTGATCGCCTTGTATTTCGCGGCGTCGATGCGGTCGAGGAGGATCTTCAAGGCCTTCACGGACTTGGTTCGGTCGAGCAGGCCGTCGTGCATCAGGAGGATCGAGCCCGGCCGGAGTCGGAGCATGGCGCGCAGAGCCATCTTCTCCGGGGTCGGGGCGTCCTTGCTCTCCATGGCGAACGTCCAGTAGACGGTCGTCAGGCCGGTGTCCGAGAGGACTTCGTCGACGGTTTTCGACGTGCGTCCCCTGGGGGGCCTGAAGTACCGCGGCTCGCTTCCCGTCATGGCGTGGAGGAGGCTCTGCGCGCCGGTGATCTCCCGCACGACGTCGTCATGCGGGATCCTCTCCAGATGGGAATGGGTCATGGTGTGGTTGGCGACCTCGTGCCCCTCGGCGATGATGCGCCGGATCAATGCGGGATGCCTGCGCGCGGCGTTCCCGACGATGAAGAATGTGGCTTTAGCCTCGTGCTTCTTGAGGATGTCGAGGACATCGGGGGTGAACCGGGGGTCTGGGCCGTCGTCGATCGTCAGGATCACCTTCTTGCCGGTGATCCCGGTGAAGCGGTGAAAGGGGTGGTCCTGGAGTACCAAGCCGGTCAACCAGGCGTAAAAGAACAAACCGACAGCTAGGAGGGTCGCCAAGAGCGTCGACCATGCCGCCGTGCGGGAACGTCGCGTCACAGTCACTGCTCCACCTCCAAGCCATCGGCTTGCCGGACCGGCGCGTGATAAACGGTCCGGATGACCAGTTTATTCTTCAACAAACGACGAGCCCGTCCCTCTGCGGATGGATTATACACTTACACCGACGTAGGAGGATCCTTGCCACCAAAAGGCTGCGATCATGGGCGCTCGGCGGCAAGAGCGGCTGGATTCCCGGAGGAGACGAGCTTCCCGCGAGAAGGCGCCGTCGAAGGCCTCCTCGCGCCGCAGCGGAGACGATCGGAGCCACCTAAGGGACTCGAACCCTTGACCGTCCGCTTACAAGGCGGGAGCTCTACCAGCTGAGCTAAGGTGGCGCGCTTTGAGAAGGCCCGGATACATCTTGCCAGAATCCGGTCGGATCCCCAAGGCCGACGGAGGCCCGACCCGGAAAGGGCGGGCCTCCTCGGGGGTTCGCGACCGTGTCGAGCCTCGGACCGCCCGCCCTGGAAGCGGCTGTCTGGCTACTGGGCGGGGGTGCCCGTCGCGCCGGGCGCCGACTCCTTTGGCAGGTCGGAGAGCACCTTCTGCAGGACGCCGTTAGGCCAGTTGACCAACTGCCGGTTGCCGTTGACGATCACGGCCGGGGTGCCGGTCAGCTTGTCGTTCTGGAACTGCTGGTTGGCCTGTTCGGCGAGCTGGCCGTACGCGTCGCCCGAGAGCGTCTTCTCCAGTTCGTCCGCCTGAGCGGAGGAGAGGCCCGCCTTCTTGGCGAGCTTGACGATGTCGCCGACCGGCGGGACCTTGCGGTTCTTGATCGCCGAGGAGGAGATGTCCGAGAAGAACTTCTTGTGGAATTCGACGTACTTCTCCGGAACCTTCGAGGCGACGTAGTAGTCGGCCTGCATGGCCTTCTTGGAGAAGACGTCTCCGACGACCGACACGGGCTGGTAGGCGAGTGTGATCTCGCCTGCCGCCGCCTTCTTGACGAGGTCTCCGCCGACCTGGGATTCCAGGTCGTTGCACACGTGGCAGAGGTAGTCGTAGTAGACCGTGACGGTCGGCTTGCCCTCGTTGACCGCGCCGACCGTCGGCCGGTCCCCGCTCCCCTTGCCGAGGGTGATGCCCGCCCACTCGGTCACGTTCTTCGGCCGGCTGGCGGTGATGACGCTCTTGCTGTGGGCGAACTGCTTGAACTGCGGGGGGCCGCCCTTGGCCTGGTCGTTGCCCTTGCCCGACGTGACGATGACGTAGACCGCGGTGCACACCAGGGCGACCACTACGAAACTCCCGAGAAACATGAATAGGCGGTTGCGCTTCGCGCGGCGGCGTTCGGCCTGCTGCATCGCGCGCGCCCGGCTGAGGGCCTGCTCTCGGCGCTCCTGTTTGGTGAGATTCTCGCCTGAGAGGCCCGGTGTTCTTCGTGATGCCATGGTCCAGATTCTAAGTGGCCCAGCTGGGTCCAGCCTTGGAAGGAAACCCCTGGCGCTGTGAATCCCCACTCAGGCCGAAACGCGGTTCAGTGAAGCCGATCGCTTGGCGCACCGGGAGGCGTCAGGGTATGGCGTCGGACGCGGGGCGTCCTATTGCCTCGGGCCGGGCGTCCGGGTGTGGGCGATCGGTCCGGGGGAGCGGCGTCGGCGAGTCCGGCCGGTTCGCTCACGGGCCGAACATGTCCGCAGCCGGCCGTCGTCCCCGGCTCGTGCGGCGGCGGATCAGGTTCTGGCGAAGATCGGCGCCTCGGGCAGGGGCGTCCAGTCGGGGGCGGAGGCCTCCATCGCGTACACGGCCGTGAACGCCGCGAGGCCTAGCAGGGCGAGGGCCCAGAACGCCCGATAGGAGGCCGTCGGTGCGATGGCGGCGAAGAGCTCGCGGGCTCCGAGCCGGGCGCTCCGGTTCGTCCCCGTCATCCAGGCGAAGAAGAAGGTCACGGCCCCTCCGGCCAGGGTCGCGACGAGCGGCTGCTCGGGGACGAGGTAGGTCAGGCCCCACACCGCGCCGGCGCCGAATACGGCTGCGATCGCCACGGACACGATCTGGGCGAGCGCGCATTTGACCACCACCCACGGGAGCCTGAGGACGACGCCGAGCCCCTCCCCCGAGTACTTGCCGCCTCTGGACAGGCGTCGGTTGTTCAGGTCGGCGTGCGCCGTTCCGAAGACCGCGAGGACGAAGGCCAGGAAGGAGTACGCGACGACGGCCACGAGCGGCAGGCGGACGGCCAGTGCGCACAGGACGGCGCCCGCGAGCGCGACGAGGAACCACGCGGAGGGCGCCGGCCGCATCCACGGCGGCACTTCCGTCTCCGCACCGGGGATCGGCCCTCCGAAGCGTTCGCCCCAGCCCGGCGGATAGGCCCCGGGCTGGACCGGGGCCGGACCGTACTGCTGGCCTTGAGGCTGGCCCGGCCAGGCGGGCTGCCGCGCCGGGGGGATGACCGCCGGGTTGGCCGGGACGGGCGCTGAGAGCACCTCCGTGGGAGTGCCGCTCGCCCCCGTCGGGGCGACCTGGGTGGGCTGAACCTCGCCGGATCCGCCCGGCAGCACCTGTGTGGCGCCATCCGGCGCGGTGTAGCCTCCGGGCGCGTGCCCCGCGTCGGGCAGCACCTCCGTGGCGCCCTGCAGCCCCGAGTGCCCGGCGTTCGCATCCGCCTGGTTCGCACCCGCCGCCTGGGCACCCCAGCTGCCGCCGTAGGAGCCGGCGTCCAGAACCTCCGTCGCGCCCGGCGGCCCCGAGGGGTCCGGCGCGCCGAACGCCTCGGTCCGCCCGTCAGAGGGCCGGGCCGCCCCGTCGAGGACCTCGGTGCGCCCGTCGGCCGGCTGCGCGCCGGCCCCGGCGTTGAGCACCTCCGTCGCTCCGTCGGGCGCGACGCCGTAGGAAGCGCCATCGGTCCGGGTGCCGCTCAGAGCCTGCGCGGCGCCCGCGCCCGCCGCCAGGCCCGCGAGCCCCGCGGCATGCCGGCCGGCTCTCGCCGGCGCCGCCGAGTCGCCGCCCTGGCGGGCGCCGGCGAACTCCCCTGTCTCCAGGCTTTCGACGAGCTCCGAATAGCCGATCCTCCGCGAAGGATCGGTGTCGAGAGCGGCCTCCAGCGCGCGGGCCGTCGCCTCGGGCAGGCCCCGCAGGTCCGGCTGCCCGTCGAGGACACGGCGCATGATGGCCGGGGCCGAACCGGTGCCGAAGGGGGACCGCCCCGTCGCGGCGAAGGCGACGACGGCCGCAAGCGACCACCAGTCCGCCTGGGGGTTGGGGTCCCCGCCGTTCAGGACGACGGGATCGCAGTAGCCGGGGGTGTGGGTGAGCGACCCGGGCATGGTCAGGCGCGCGTCCTCGCCGAGCTGGGCGATGCCGAAATCGATGAGGACGGGCCCCTTCGGGCCGATCATGACGTTCGACGGCTTGAGGTCGCGGTGGAGGACCCCGACGCGGTGGATCGATTCGACGGCCTCCCCCAGGCGCCGGGCGAGGTCGGCGAGGTCGCCGCCGTCGTAGACCCCCGAGTCGGCGACGTCCTGTTCGAGGGTCGGGCCGTCGACGAGCTCGGTGACGATGAAAGCCTCCGCCTCGTCGGTCTCGGCGTCGACGACTTCCGCGACGAAGGGGCCGCGGACCTTCTGAAGCATGGCGACCTCGCGCCGCAGCCGGCTGCGGCCCGACTCCTCGGCCAGGAGCCCGGGGTGGAAGAGCTTCAGGGCGACGCGGTCGCCCGCGCCGTCCTCCGCCTCGAAGACGGTGGACATGCCTCCGGAGCCGATCCTCTTGATCAGCCGGTATCCCCCGATGGTCGTCTGCTCGCGCACGGTTCAAAGCTACCCGCTCGGCGGCGACAAGACTACAGACGGGGCCGGGCGCCCATCCCCGCGCCCCGTCCGGCTGCGCCGTGCCGGCCGCCCGGCGCAGCGCGCGGCCGCTGCCGGGAACCGCCCGCCCGCATACCGACTTATGCAAGGGATGACGCAAAATCTATGCAATATTTCAGTCCTCCACTAGCGTCCGCTGAAAATCCGTGAAACAATTACCCGCGGGCATCACCCGGTGCCCGTGTCAGAGTCGACACACGACCCGGCACTCTTCACACGGACCGTCCGGCACGTTCCTGCCGGTGAAGGGACCAGCAATGGCATCTGTAACTTTCGAGAACGCCTCACGCGTCTACCCGGGCTCCGAGAAACCCGCGGTAGACCAGCTTTCCTTGGACATCCACGACGGGGAGTTCCTTGTCCTCGTCGGACCTTCGGGCTGCGGCAAATCCACCTCTTTGCGAATGCTCGCTGGGCTCGAGGAAGTCAACGAGGGGCGGATCTTCATCGGCGACGACGACGTCACCGACATCTCACCGAAGGATCGGGACATCGCCATGGTGTTCCAGAACTACGCGCTTTACCCCCACATGACGGTTGCGGACAACATGGGCTTCGCCCTGAAGATCCAGGGCGTGCCGAAGGACGAGATCCGCAAGCGGGTCGAGGAGGCTGCTCGCATCCTGGACTTGACGCCCTACCTGGGCCGCAAGCCGAAGGCCCTCTCGGGCGGCCAGCGCCAGCGCGTGGCCATGGGCCGCGCGATCGTCCGCGAGCCGCGCGTCTTCCTCATGGACGAGCCTCTGTCCAACCTCGACGCCAAACTGCGCGTGCAGACGCGCACCCAAATCGCCTCGCTGCAGCGCAGGCTGGGGATCACGACCGTCTACGTGACTCACGACCAGACCGAGGCGCTGACGATGGGCGACCGCATCGCGGTGCTCAAGGACGGCCTCCTCCAGCAGGTCGGCACGCCGTCAGAGATGTACACCACGCCCGCCAACGCCTTCGTCGCCGGCTTCATCGGCTCTCCGGCCATGAACCTCGGGAAGTGGCGGGTTCAGGGCGACATCGCCGTCTACGGCGATGCGACGGTGCTCCTCCCGCCGCAGGTCGTCCGCCAGCTCGAAGAGGAGTACAAGAAGGCGGGCGGACCCGCCTCGGCTCCCTCGCCGGGTGGCGACGCCGAGCCGGCGGACGACGACCAGGCCGCCGGCTCCAGGGAGGTCACCCCGCAGATCGTCCTGGGCTTCCGGCCCGAGGCCTTGGCGTGGACGGCCGAGCCCTTCGACTCGGCCATCCCCCTGAAGGTGACGTTCGTCGAAAGCCTTGGCTCGGACGCCTATGTCTACGGTACGATCGCCGGGGCCGAGCGGGAGACGTCGAAGTTCGGTTCGGGCGACGAGTCCAACCAGGTCACCGTGCGGATCGAGCCCGAGGTCGTCCCCGAGCAGGGGTCGACGATCTACCTCGCCCCCGACCCCGAGCGGACGCATCACTTCTCCGCCCTGACGGGGAATCGTTTCGTCGTTCGGTGAGAATCGACCGCTAGCGGATAGAACTGGAAGCCGGGTGCGGCTGCGCGCCCGGCTTCCACCGCTCGGACGGGACGCCGCGGCTCGATCGACAGCGCGCGTCCGCCCGATCTATTGACGGAAGGTACACTGCATTGGAGCATGCTCTGCGGATCATGGCTGCACGAGCCGACGGCGCGCTTCTCGACCTACCGTGGCGGGCGCCTCTCTCGGAGTGGCCGGACAGCATCGTCGAAGCGCTTCCCCGTGGAATCTCGCGGCACATCGTCCGTTTCGTCCGCGTCGACGGGCGCATCCTGGCGATCAAGGAGATCGGACAGCCGGTGGCGGCCCACGAATACGGGATGCTTCGCGACCTCATGCGGCTGAACGCCCCGTGCGTCGAGCCCCTGGCGGTCATCTCGGGACGGGTCGACTCACGCGGCGAGCCCCTCAACGCCGCCCTCGTGACCGAGCACCTCCCCTACTCTCTTCCCTACCGGGCGCTCTTCGGCAAGCACCAGCGCCCGGCGACGATACGGCGCCTCATCGACGCGCTGTCCGTGCTCATGGTGCGGCTGCACCTCCTCGGCTTCTTCTGGGGAGACGTCTCGCTGTCCAACACCCTGTTCCGCAGGGACGCCGGCGAGTTCGCCGCCTATCTCGTGGACGCCGAGACCGGCGAGCTCTACGACCACCTGACCGACGGCAAACGCGAATACGACATCGACGTGGCGCGCACCAACATCATCGGCGAGCTCATGGACCTGCAGGCCGGTCGCCTCCTCCCCTCCGACTACGACACGATCGAAGTCGGCAACAGCTTCTCACAGCGGTACCACGACCTGTGGGACGACCTGACGATGGAGTCCTCGTTCTCCGCCGACGAGCGGTGGAAGGTCGAGGAGCGGATCGAACGGCTCAACAACCTGGGCTTCGAAGTCGGCGAGATCACGATATCGGCCGACCTGAACGGGGCCCGCCTGTCGGTCCAGCCCAAAGTGGTCGACGCCGGGCACTATTCGCGCAAGATCATGCGTCTGACGGGCATGGACGTCCAGGAGAACCAGGCTCGCAGGCTCATCAACGACATCCAGCAGTACCGCGTCATGACCGACCGCGCCGCCGTGCCGCAGACCGTCATCGCCCACGACTGGATGACACACGTCTTCCAGCCGACCATCAACGCCGTCCCGGCCGAGCTCATGGGAAAGCTGGAACCCGCCGAGCTCTTCCACCAGATCCTCGATCACCGGTGGTTCATATCCGAGCAGGCGGGGCGGGACATCCCGACGGAGGAGGCCGTGGCCAGCTTCGTCGAGAACATCCTGCGGCATCAGCGCGACGAGCGCTCCTTCCTCGGCCCGACGAGCGGGGACACCGACTACGTCGTCACGCCTACGGGGCCCAGCGCGATCACGCCCACGGGGGCCTCGGCCCGCACTCCCTCCGAGGGCACCGCCTTCACGCCTCCTGGGGGCACTCCCTCGTCGGGGAACACGGCGCCCTCGGGGATGACCGCGGATTCGGGCGGGACGGCCGCGACGGGGAACACCGCGTCCACGGGGGGCACCGCGCCGTCCGCCGAGTCGGGCAGCTAGCGCCCGCTCAGCCTCGCGGCGTGCCGGGGCCGATCGCCTCCGCTCCTTCCAGGCGCAACAGGAACCGTTTGCATTCGACCCCTCCCGCGTAGCCCGTCAGGGAGCCCGAGGCGCCGACGAGCCGGTGGCAGGGGATGACGATGCTTATCGGGTTGCGTCCGGTGGCGGCTCCGACGGCGCGGGCCGCGCCGGGCCGCCCGATGGCGGACGCCAGTTCGCCGTAGGTGGCGGTTCGGCCGTATCCGATTCCTTCGAGGGCCTTCCACACGGTTCGCTGGAAGGGGGTGCCGACGGCTTCGAGCGGGAGGTCGAACTCCCGGCGGGTCCCCTCGAAGTATTCGGCGAGCTGTCGGGTGGCGGCGGGCAGGGCGTCCTCCACGCGCTCCCCCAAGGCGCTCGGGGCCGGGGCTCCGCGGTGCCCCGGCCAGTAGACGGCGCGGAGCCTGCCCTCGTGCGACACGATGGTCAGGGGGCCCAGGGGCGACTCGGCCAGCGAGTGGATCACGCGGTTCTCCTTTCGACGAGGGGGCGGCGGAACCTGCGGGAGCGGCGCCTGAACGGATCGCTGCCCGGTGCCGGCGATCCCGCACGGCGGCGACGGCCCCGCACGGCGGCTCCGGTCGGGTGCCGATTCGAGCCGGCGGCCCGGTGCCGGCGGCCTCGCGGCCCCAGTCCGAATCCCGGCGTCAGCCTACCGGTGGGCCGCGGCGTCCGCCTCGGCGACCAGGCGGGGCATCTCGCCGTGTAGGGCCTCGGCCAAGCCTGTTCGGCTCCGGGAGGAAGCGGCCTTCCGGATCCACTCGGGGTCGGGGGCCTCGTCCGGGGCGGCGAGGAGGCCGAAGAGGTCCTTGGGGTCCTCCGGGTCGGCGATGAGGTCGATCTCCTCGTAGAGGTCGGTGCCGTCGACAGCCTCCTCGAGATAGCGCAGGGCGGTGAAGTCTTCGACGGCGAAGCCTACGGAGTCGAAGATCGTCACCTGCTCGGGGCTCGTGCGTCCGGGCTCGACGCCGGTGAGGACTTCCCAGAGTTCGGTGACGGGATAGTCCGCGGGTTTGGCCTGGATTTCGCCTTCGCTTCGGGTCTGCTCGGCGTACTCGACGAACACGGGGCCCAGGTCGAGGATGCGCTCGTCGAGCTCGGTCTTACCGGGGCAGTCGCCGCCGATGCCGTTGATGTGCATGCCGGGGCGGACGTCGTCGAGGGTCAGGACGGTGGCGTTGCGCTTGTCGGCCGTGCAGGTGGTGACGACGTTCGCCCCTTCGACCGCTTCGGACGCCGAGCCGGCGATGCGCACGTCGATTCCCAGCGGGGCGAGGTTGCGGGCGAGCTTCTCACTGGCGGCGCGGTCGACGTCGAAGACGCGGACGGCCCGCAGGTCGCGGACGGCCCGGACGGCCAAGGTCTGGAACTCGGCCTGGGAGCCCGCTCCGATCAAGCCGAGGTCGCAGAGCCCGGCAGGCGCCAGGAGCCTGGTGGCCAGCCCCGAGGTGGCGGCGGTGCGCAGGGCGGTCAACAGGGTCATCTCCGCTTCGAAGCGCGGATACCCGTTGTGGACGTCGGCGAGGACCCCGAATGCGGTCACGGTCTGGTAGCCGCGCGCAGGGTTGGCGGGGTGGCCGTTGACGAATTTGAAGCCGTAGGTTGCGCCGTCGGAGGTAGGCATGAGCTCGATGACCCCGTCGCGCGAATGGGAGGCCACGCGCGGGCGGAGCTCGAACTCTGGCCAGCGGCGGAAGTTCGCCTCCAGCGCATCGATCATGCCGGTGATGGCCGCTTCGGGGCCGGCGGACGCGATCCAGCGTCGCATGTTCCTCACGTCGACGAAACGCACGTGTTCCTCCTTCGTTCGCGATGGGCGTGCTTTTCACGCGGTTCCAAGGCTTTAGTGGCAACACTGTAGGAGAAGGCGATACGCACGGGCAAGACCACTTCCGCGCGACTTCCACGCAACGGCGGAACACTGTGCTCACTGCGATATAGCATTGTGCGCATGAGAGACCTCGATGCACTGGACCACGCCCTCATCGCCGCATTGCGGGCCGACGGGCGCGCCCCGGTGGCCGAGCTGGCGAGGAAGCTGGGCGTGACCCGCGCGACGGTCACCCGGCGGATCCAGTCGCTCTCGGAGAAGGGGGTGATCCTCGGATTCACGGTGCGCGTCGCCGGGCAGGCCGAAGAGGGCCGGGTCCGCGCCATCTGCCATCTGGCGATCAAGGGCCCCTCGATGGAGGAGACCATACGGGAGCTGCGCGGTCTGCCGGAGATCACCGGCCTGCACGCGACGAACGGCGAATGGGACCTCATCGCGGAGATAAGCGTCCCCTCCCTGGCCGAGGTGGATGTGACGCTGTCGATGATCCGCGGCATTCCGGGCATCTACCATTCGGAGACGAGCCTGCTGCTGCGCTCCGTGCTCGCGTGAGGCGCCGGCGGCTGCCGCTGGCGGATGCAGCGGCGCGGAAGTCCCCGCCGTCAGTCGCATACGGCGGGCCGGTGAGGCCACGGGCACGGCCGAAGGCCGGAGGCACGGGCGCGGCCGGCCGCGCGGAGACAGCGGCACGGACCCTTGCCGGAAGCCGGTCTGCGCCGGAAGCGGATCCCCGCCGAAATCGGCGCCCGGCTCAGCCGAGGTCGGCTAGGACGAGTTCGGCGAGCTGAATCGCGTTGAGGGCCGCGCCCTTGCGCAGGTTGTCGCTCACGACGAACATGGCCAGGCCGCGCCCGCCGGGGACCGACTGGTCTCGGCGGATGCGCCCGACGAAGGAGGGGTCCCTGCCCGCCGCGGCGAGCGGCGTCGGCACGTCGGCCAGTTCGACTCCGGGCGCCGTCGCCAGGATCTCCCGGGCCTCGTCCGGGCTCACCGGCGCGGCGAACTCGGCGTTGACCGACAGCCCGTGGCTGGTGAAGACGGGGACCCGCACGCACGTGCCGGACACGGCGAGGTCGGGGATGCCGAGGATCTTGCGGGATTCGTTGCGCAGCTTCTGCTCTTCGTCGGTCTCCTCCGTGCCGTCGTCGACGATCTTGCCGGCCAGGGCGACCACGTCGAAGGCGATGGGCGCCACGTAGGTGCTGGGCTCGGGCAGGTCGACGGCCGAGCCGTCGGTGGTCAGGCGGGTCAGGTCCTGAGCGGCGCCGGCGCGGATCTGCGCGTCCAGCTCCTTGACCCCGGCCAGCCCGGATCCCGAGACGGCCTGGTAGGTGGAGACGACGAGACGGGTCAGGCTGAAGGCGTCGTGGAGCGGTTTGAGCACGGGCATGGCGGCCATGGTCGTGCAGTTGGGGTTGGCGATGATGCCCTTGGGGCGGTGCGTCAACGCGTGGGGGTTGACCTCGGAGACGACGAGGGGGACCTCCGGGTCCTTCCGCCAGGCCGAGGAGTTGTCGACCACGACGGCTCCCGCGGCCGCGAACTTCGGGGCGTATTCCAGAGACGTGGCGCCGCCGGCGGAGAACACGGCCACGTCGATGCCCGTCAGATCGGCTGTGGCGACGTCCTCGACCGTGATGTCCTCGCCGCGGAAGGGCAGCGTCTTGCCCGCCGACCGCGCCGAGGCGAAGAATCGGACTCTGTCCGCTTCGACGCCGCGTTCTTCGAGAAGGGTGCGCATGACTCGGCCGACCTGCCCGGTCGCGCCGACGACTGCCAGTGTGGTCATCGTCCTGTACCTCCGTATACGACGGCCCGGGTGCCCGCATCCAGGCCGAATGCTGTGTGGACGGCGCGAGAGGCCTCGTCGAGGCGCTCGGGCGCCACGACGACGGAGATGCGGATCTCCGACGTCGAGATCATGTCGACGTTGACGCTCAGCTCGCCGAGGGTCTTGAAGAGCACGGCGGAGACGCCCGAATGGGAGCGCATGCCCGCTCCCACCACCGAGAGGATGCCCACCGATTCGCTGACCCGGATCTCGCGGAAGCTGAGCCTGTCCCGGGATTCCTCGAGGGCGGCCACGACGGCGGGGATCTCCGCCTGCGGCACCGTGAACGAGAGGTTCGAGCTGTCGGGCGTGGCGACGGCGGTGTTCTGGACGATCATGTCGATGTTGCCGTCCACCGCGGCGACGGTCGCGAAGATCTTCGAGGCGGTGCCGGGGACGTTGGGCACGCCGGCGATCGTGATCTTCCCCTGGGAGCGGTCATGTGCGATCCCGGCGACGACCGGGGCCTCCATGGCCTTGCTCTTGCTGTAGTTTTCGTCCACGATCCAGGTGCCTTCCTTGTTGGAGAACGACGAACGGACGTGCAGGGGCACGTTGAACTTGCGGGCGAACTCGACGGCTCGCAGGTGGAGCACCTTGGCGCCGTGCGCGGCGAGTTCCAGGGTCTCCTCGTAGGTCATGACCGACAGCTGGCTGGCGCCCGGCACGATGCGGGGGTCGGCCGAGAAGACGCCGTCGACGTCGGTGTAGATCTCGCACACGTCCGCTTTCAGGGCCGCCGCGAAGGCGACGGCGGTGGTGTCGGATCCGCCCCGTCCGAGGGTCGTGACGTCGTTGTTGTCGTTGACGCCTTGGAATCCGGCGACGATGGCGACGCCGCCGCCCTTGATGACGCGGAGGATGCGTTCGGGGACGACTCCGACGATCGAGGCCTTGCCGTAGTGGGAGTCGGTGCGCAGGCCGGCCTGCTGGCCCGTGAAGGCGAGCGCCCTGACGCCCAGAGAGTTGACCGCCATCGCCAGGAGGGCCATCGATATCCGCTCGCCCGCGGTCAGGAGGATGTCCATTTCGCGCGCAGGGGCCTCGTCGGTGATCTCGTTGGCCAGATCGATGAGCTCGTCGGTCGTGTCCCCCATGGCCGACACGACGACGACGACGTCGTTGCCCGCCTTCCGGGTCTCCACGATCCTGCGGGCGACGCGTTTGACGGCGGCGGCGTCCGCGACGGACGAACCACCGAATTTCTGGACGACTAGGGCCACATCTTCTCCTTCGGTCGGCCCAATAGTAGTGGCACCCGCCTTCCGCGGACCCGGAATACCGGACTATGGACGCGGGGATTGATCACAGTGTGAGTTCGGTTCCAGACGGATCGGCGGGTGGGTCAATGGGGGTCGAGGGTCGATCAATGGGGATCGAGCGGGCCGGCGTTCGGGGACGCGTCGGGGTTCGGGGACGCGTCGGGGTTCGGGGACGCGTCGGCGGCCGAAGGCGTGTGGATGCGCTGGCGGCCTTCGAAGGCTCTGGAGAGCGTGATCTCGTCGGCGTATTCGAGGTCTCCTCCGACGGGCAGGCCCGAGGCGAGCCGCGAGACCGCCACGCCCAGGGGCACGAGGAGGCGGATGAGGTAGGCGGCCGTGGCCTCTCCCTCGATGTTCGGGTCGGTGGCGAGGATGACTTCCGTGACGGTGCCGTCGCCCAGCCGCTTGACGAGCTCGCGGATGCGAAGGTCTTCGGGCCCGACCCCCTGGATGGGGTTGATGGAGCCTCCCAGGACGTGGTAGCGGCCGCGGAATTCGCGGGTTCGCTCGATGGCCACGATGTCTTTGGACTCTTCGACCACGCAGATCACCGAGCCGAGGCGGCGCTGGTCGGAGCAGATGGAGCAGACGTCGGCCTCGGTGACGTTTCCGCAGATCTCGCAGAACCGCACGCGCTCCTTGACTTTGAGCAGGGCGTCGGCGAGCGCCTGAACCTCGGTGGGGTCTTCGTCGAGGATGTGGAAGGCGATGCGCTGGGCGCTCTTGGGGCCGACCCCGGGCAGGTGTCCGAGTTCGTCGATGAGCTCCTGGACGGCGCCGTCGTAGATTCCCGCCATTTACTGCCCTCCGCTGGTCTTGTCGATCTCTTCGATCACCTTGCCCTTGAAGGTCGATAGTACGACATTCAGGCCGACGAGGTCCGACTGGGAGACGGCCGGGTCGGAGTCGGAGACTTCGTCCTCCTCGCTGGCCGCGGCGGCAGGCGACGGCGGGCGGGCGGGCGCGGTTCCCGCCGACTCGCCGAGCTTTCCGGCCGGCCGCTGGGGGCTCTCGCCCGGTTGGGAGGGGCGGCGTCCGCGAAGGTCGGGGCCGCCACCCGCCGCGGGCGGCTGGGAACCGACTCCCCCTCCAGGGGCGCCGCCTCCGTGGGTGGCGCGGATCCTGTCGCCGATGGACTGGGCGCCGTTCGCGCCCCTTCCCTTCGGGCCGGGAGAATCGGGAGAGCCCACGGCGTCGCGCGGCGAAGGCGAACGGTCCGGCCTGGGGAACGCGGCAGCCTCGGGGGCGGTGGGCGGAGGCGGGGCCTGTGTCTGCCGCGGCGGAGCAGCCTGCCGCGGCGGAGGCGCGGGGGTGGGCATGCGTTGGGCGAAGAAGGGGACATCGTCCCGCCCGGGGTCGTCCTTCACAGCCTGGCCGGACTCGCCGCCCGGAGTCTGCCCGGGCCCGTCGCCCGCAGTCTGTTCGGGCCCACCGCCCGCGGCTGGACTGGCATCCTCCTTCGCAGCTTGGCCGGGCTCGCCACGCCCTGGGCCGCCATCCGCCGAGCCTAGAGCAGCGGCATCGCGGGCATCGCCGGCTCCGGCGTCTGCCTCAGTGGCTTCGCCGGCCGCCTCGGCGGGCTCACCGGCCGTATCGCCGAGCTCGGCGGTTTGAGCGGTTGGGTCCGTTCCGGCGGTCGCCTCGGATTCGTCGGCTTCATCCGCTCCGGCGGTCCCTTCGCCGGTCTGGGCAGCCGCCCTGCTTTCGCCACCGCCGCTCTTGCCGCCGTCACTCTCACCGACGCCGTCGTCTCCGCCGTGAGCGGAGGCGCCGACGCCGGGCGCGTCGATCAGCTGGGCGAGGACTCCCGCGGGGTCGCGCCCCGGTTTCACCGCGTCGGAGGCGCCGAACCCGTCGGCTGGGGGAAGGCTGAAGGCCGCTTCGAGTTCCTCGGGCGGGATGTCCTCTTCCGTGGGGATGTAGGGCGGGATCGGGATGTCGGGAGGAGGGGCCTCCGGCGGAATCGGAGCTCGGCTCGACGGCGGGTTCTCCCGGCGTGGGGCCGGGGCGGCCTTGGACGGGGCGGCCTTGCGGTGCGAGGGCCGGTCTGCCGGTTGGGTCTCCTGGGGGGCGGGTTCTCGCCGTTGCGGCCTCGTTCCCTTGTGCCGCGGATCCGGTCCCCCGCGCACGTCGCCGCCGGATTCAGACCTGCTCGTTTCCTCGCGCCGTGGGCCTGGGTCTCGCTGCCGTGGGCCTGGCTCTCCCTGCCGCGGAACCGTATCCGGCGGCGTCGCCCGCTCCGCGGCTGCGGCGGGCGTGCCTTTCGCATCCGGTGCGGCAGTTCCCCTCGCCGGCGGCGCGGCGGGGGCCTTCGCCCGTGCGGCCGCGCGGGCGGCACGGGGGGCGGATGCCGAGGTCGCCCCTCTAGGGGCGGGGTCTTTTGGGCCGGCCTCACCGCCTACCAGTCCCCTCACGCGCACGTCCACTCCGAGCACGTCGTGAAGCGCCCGGGAGACGCGGGGGCTGTGGCCTCGGTCGTTGAACGTCGTGGCCAGGCCCGCGGTCTGGAACTGGAGTTGGAGGACGCCGTCCCGGATGGCGCCGACCATGGCGTGGCTGTCGATGAGCGCCGCCGTCGACTTCGAATTCTGGGCGACGGCGGCCACGATCTCCCGCCATCGCTGGCGCACGATCGACGCGTCGGCGCCCGCGGGAACCGGGCCTTCCGCGCCGGCCGCGGCCGGGGCTGGCGCCCTCGGGCCATCCGGACCGCCCGAGCCGCTCGCACCGTCCGTTCCCGCGCCCGCCGGGGCTGAGCCGTTCGCACCCGCGGAACCGGGCGCGTCCACCGGTCCGCCGGCAGCGGCTGGCTCGGCGGCGGGGCGGCGTCCGCCCTCGGAGCCCGCGGCCCACGCCGGCGAGATCCTCCGCCCGGCCACGGCGGGATTGCCGCCGCGGGGGGCCTGCCGTGTCTGCCGTTGCGCGGCGGCCGGGCGCACCGGCGGGGCCGAACGGGCCGCCTGGCTCTCCGGTTCGCCGGCTCGATCCCGGCCCCCGGCCCCCGCCCGGGAGCCGGTTGCGCCGCCCGAGGGGGTTCGGGGCGCCGCCCCGGCGTCCGGCGCCTGCGAGGCCGGCGAGCCTTCGGTCGGGCCGGCCTCGGCCAGAAGCAGCCTCGCGCACAAGAGCTCGAGCTGGAGGCGCGGCGAGGTCGCGCCGACCATCCCCTTGAGCGCGTCGTTGGTCAGGTCCGCCGCCCGCGAGGCGCCGCGCGCCCCCAGGTGTTCGGCCTGGACGAGCATCCGCTCGTACTGGTCGCGGGGAACCGAGGTGAGGACGTCGTCGGCCTGCTCGCCCGCCAGGGAGACCACGATGAGGTCGCGCAACCGCTGCAGCAGGTCCTCGACGAATCGGCGCGGATCATGCCCGGACTGGACGACCCTTTCGACCACGGCGAACAGGCTCGCCCCGTCGCGGGCGGCGACGGCCTCCACCGCGTCGTCGAGGAGGGAGGCGTCGGTGAAGCCCAGGAGGGCGATCGCCTGGTCGTAGGCGAGCGCCCGCTCTTCGGATCCGCCGATCAGCTGGTCGAGAACGGAGAGGGAATCGCGCACGGAGCCGCCGCCGGCCCGTACGACGAGCGGCAGGACTCCCGCGCCGATCTCGATGCCCTCGTCAGCGCAGATGCCGGACATGAACGCTTCGAGGGTCTCGGGCGGGACGAGCCGGAAGGGGTAGTGGTGGGTGCGCGAGCGGATCGTGCCGATGACCTTCTCGGGCTCCGTCGTGGCGAAGACGAATTTGACGTGGTCGGGGGGTTCCTCGACGAGCTTGAGGAGGGCGTTGAACCCCTGGTTGGAGACCATGTGGGCTTCGTCGATGATGAAGATCTTGTAGCCGTCCCGTGCGGGGGCGAAGGCGGCGCGTTCGATGAGCTCGCGGGCGTCGTCCACTCCGCCGTGGCTCGCGGCGTCCATCTCGACCACGTCGAGGCTCCCTCCCCCGGCCAGGGAGAGCTCGCGGCAGGATTCGCATTCGCCGCACGGGGTGTCCGTGGGGGCCTGCGCGCAGTTCAGGCAGCGCGCGAGGATCCGCGCAGACGTGGTCTTCCCGCAGCCGCGCGGGCCGGAGAAGAGGTAGGCGTGTGCCGTTCTGCCAGCCCGCAGGGCCGCCATGATGGGCCTCGTGACGTGTTCCTGGCCGATCACGTCCTGGAATCTCTGCGGGCGGTATCGCCGGTACAGTGCCATGCTCACGCCACCAGTCTACGGGCAGACGCCGGCGTTCTCACCGGCTTCGACGCCGTACCGTGCACCGCCCCGCCTTACCGATCGACATCGCGATCATCATTCGACCGCAGTACGACGATGCTGATATAGGATCGATGTGGCAGCATGATGCAGCCATTCGCTTCTACGAAAAGGAGAGCGGGAATGTCCCAAGGTTCCTATGATCTGGTTTTCAATTCGGATTCCGTGACGGTGGTGGCAGATACCGTCTCGGCAGACAGCCAGGTTTACAACAACATTTCGGCCGGCATCGGGAAAATGACGGACGACGTCGACTCCACGATCCTGCTTCTTCCAATCGATCAGATTGGGGAGGGAAGTCACACTCGCAACGAGGGAACCAACGAGTTGAAGCATACGCTGGAGCACATCGTCACCATGATGAAACATGCCACGCATGAGCTGTCGGACGCCTGTGCCCTTGTCGGCTTGGGCGTCAAAGGCGCCGTTGAGGACTTCGATTCCACGGAGTCGAACATCACTCAGAAATTCAAGTTCATGATGTCCAGCAAACCGGTTCAGTGAACGGTTTTCCATCGAAATTTTGCGGCTTGGAAGATGCGAAGCCGATTCCACCGGGCAGCCGGTATGAGAACTGCATAAGGCGCATGGCAAGAGCTTTTGAAGTGTATGGCTCCCGCGCATCCTCGGGCCCCTTCGCGGTTTTGAACCCGTTTCAGGTTCATTGTGAGCGAAGGGGTGGCGGTAATAAAATACGTCTATGAAAAAACAATGGGCGAAGCTATGGTGTTCTGCGATCGCATCGGTCGTCTTTCTGGCGGCGGCCGGATGCGCCGGCCAGTCCAAGCCAGCCGAGTCGGCTTCAAGCACGACGCCGTCGCCGAGTACGAGTTCGTCGCCGA
>ERZ772993.400-NODE-400-length-21412-cov-17.239734_pt1 | contig 21412 bp, 20 predicted proteins | sample MGYA00580670_ERZ772993 | MGnify/ENA primary metagenome ERZ772993 (study PRJEB29015, sample SAMEA2737936) | human oral metagenome | biome: human oral; feature: human-associated habitat; material: dental | place: China | collected 2136 ... | reverse complement strand
TCATGGAGCTCTACGACAACGAGGAGCAGTACACCGAGGACCTCTACGACGAGCTGGGCCTGACCGAGGACGTCAAGAAGTTCCTGCGCTACAACGCCAACAAGGCGTTGATGAATCTGGGCTACGAGGCGCTGTTCCCGGCCGATGCCGTCGACGTCAACCCGGCGATCCTGGCCTCCCTGAGCCCCAATGCGGATGAGAACCACGACTTCTTCTCCGGTTCGGGCTCCTCCTACGTCATGGGGACCGCCGAGGCCACCCAGGACGAGGACTGGGAGTTCTAGGGGGTCCCGATTCCTTCCAAAGGAAACTTCCATGAGTGTGACCATCACAAGCCGCGAGTTCAACCGGGACGTTTCGGCGGCCAAGCGGGCCGCCGAATCCGGGCCGGTGACGATCACCGATCACGGGCGCCGTTCCCATGTGCTGATGACGGTGGAGGATTTCGACCGGCTCACCGCAGGAAAGGAGCTGCTTGGGGATCGGCTCTGGCGGGGACAGGACCCCGATATCGAACTGCCGCTGCCGGAACGCGGGCTTGAGCCTCCGCGTGGGCTTGACCTGTGAGATATCTTCTCGACACGAACGTTCTGAGCGATGCTCGCCGACAGACGTTTCCGGAGCTCAATGCCTGGCTGGCCAGCCAGGTTCGCGCTGATCTGACGATCAGCATCATCAGCTTGCTGGAAATTGAGCGGGGCATCCTGCAAGTTGAGCGTCGTGATGCGTCCGCAGGACAGCATCTGAGGGCCTGGCTCGAGGCGGAGATCATGCCGGCGTTCTCCGGGCTCATTCTCCCCATCGACGTATCCGTGGCGCGGACTGCTGCTGGTCTGCACGTTCCTGACCCCATGCCGGAAATGGACGCACTCATCGCCGCGACAGCTATCGTCCACGATTTGATCCTGGTCACGCATAACACAAGAGATTTCGAACGGACGGGCATACGTCTGCTCGACCCTCGAAGGGGAGAATGATCGTCACCTCCTCCGTTCGTCCCCGTCTCAGGCCCACGGGTGCCGCGCCCCGCCGTCGTGCACCCACTGGCGTGATGGCATGAGTGAACCGACCTCGTGACGGCTTAACCGCGGCCGACTGCGCCGCCCGTGTACCGCCGCCCCGGTATTTCCGGGAAGGTCGCGGAAGTGCCGGAACGCGACCGATTCACCCGGCTCACCTTTGGAGTATCCGGTGGGCGAGGGTCGTTGCCAACGTTTCGGGATCGGCGTCGTCGTCGATGGGAACAGTGAGCTGGTCGAGGATCAGCCCGTCGAGGGCGTAGTGGAAGAGCACGATGTCAGCAGGCTCGCCCGGCAGGCCCATCTTCGTGTTGAATTCGATGTCGGCGCGCAGCCCGTTGCGCCGCCAGGTGGCGAGGGCATCGGCGACGGCCGGGCGTCGGGTGGCTTCCAGCCGCAGTTCGAAGAGCGCGATCGCAGCATCGCGATCGGAGGTCAGGCGATGCACGATGTCGCGCAGATATGCCGCGAACAGGTCAACGCTTGGGGCCTCCTCGGCGAGGTCCGCATGAACGCCCGGGTCGGGCTGCAGGCGCTCGCTGATGCGGAGCAGGATCGCGTCGATGATCTCGTCACGCGATGCGAAGTAATTCGATGCGGTGCCCTTGGGCACGTCGGCTTCCGCGTCGATCGCGCGGTGGGTGAGCCCGTGCGGGCCCTGCTGTGCCAGTACCCGCACAGCGGCGTCGGCGAGGCGCATGCGTCTCTCGGTGTTTCGGGGCCGGGCCAGCTACGACGTCGCGCGCGCTGCGGGCATCGAGCGGCCCTACGCGCACTTGCACGAATACGTGGCGACACGATCCGAGGCCGTCGCACCGGAGGGGGTGACCTTCACCGCCGACGCCCTCGCCACCGTGCGCGAGCTGAAGCAGCAGCCCGGACAGGGCATCTACCTCTGCGGGGGCGGCGACCTCGCCGGGGCGCTCCCGCCCGAGATCGACCGGCTGATCCTCAAGCGCAATCCCGTCGTCCTCGGAAGCGGCATCCGGCTGTTCGGCACGACCGGGGCCACGATTCAGCGCTTCCGCCTGGTGGGGTCTCGCGCCTTCGAATCCGGTGTCGTGATCGAGGAATACGCCCGCGCGATCCAATAGCGAGCGACCCGGGAGGTCGAGAAGGAAGCTGCATGTGAGCTAAGACTCGTGCCGCCCTTCCAGTAACTCTATGCTGGGCTTATGTTCACACGCGTTTCAGTGTGGGCCCGGATCCTCCTGGTGCTGCTCGTGGTCGCAGCGCTGGTGCTGGTCGTCTGCGCGCGGCACCTATGGCTGGCCCCTTTTCCAAAGCCGCGGCCAGATCCTCCTCAGGAGGACGTGGCGCTCGCCCAGGCCGCCCGGGACTACTTCTGCGCGCAGGAGGCCGTCACCACCTGTGACGCACAGGCCGGGTACTGGAACAACACGGGAATCATGACGACCGCGGATCTTCGCGCGGAGACCGGAGCGGAGGAGGTCATCACCCTGCTCACCGGAGCGGAGCAGGAGCTGGCAGACGAGATCGCCGCAGCCGCTGCGTCAAACGTGACGGTTGCGCTGTCCTGGAAGGTTGGCGGCCTCCCCCTGCGCATGGAGACTCAGCTGGGCGACAACAAGCACGAGCTGGCCCGCCCGGCCCTGACTCTTGCGCTGACACGTGCGGGTACCAGCGCCCGGTCGGTGACCCTGGACAGAAAGCATGTCGAGGTGGACTACGACAAGCACGACACGGTCCCGGAGGACCTGGACCTTCAGATACCGGAAGACCTTCAGGCGCCGCAGAGCGGCGGGAGCGGCGAGAGCAGCGGCGAGGCGACGCTCTACTACAAGCAGACCTTCTCCAGCGGGAAGCGGTCCGTCGAGCTCTATCTCGAGCCTGGGCAGGCGATCGACACCACGCCTATCAATGCGCTCCTGGCCACGGAGGAGCGCAGCAAGTACGGGAGCACATTGCAGGCCTACGGTGGCGAGAGCGGCCTGACGAGGATCAGCGTCTGCGAACTCAACGGCGATCAGGACCATCGGCTCACCTCCGACGAGACGACTGGCCTCATCCGCGCCGTCGCCGACTGCAATGGCCTGAGCGCCCTCGAGCTGTCCACCGGGAGCGTGGCCAGCCGCACGAGCGTGGCGGCCTACGCCTGCACCGATTCCACTCTGAGCGTCGACCGGGAGGCCGACTATGACGAGGACCTTGACCCCGTCCTGGCTCAGGAGCTGCTCGACGCCGCACGCGCCTAGCGGGCGCCGCGCCCCGCCGTCGGGCACCCGGCCTTCCCGCCCGAGGGTGTGATCGCTCGGTAGCCTGGCACCTATGAGTGATCCCGTGACGACCCGGCCGCGGCCGACTGCGCCGCCCGTGTACCGCCGCCCCGGCGCTTCCAGGAAGGTCACGGAGGTCAAGGCTCGCGGCTGGGGTCTGGACGACATCATTGACGCGGTGTTCTTCGCCGTTGCCGCCGCTGCCACGTTGTGGTTGGCCTGGCTGCTCATCGGCTCGGGGTGGCACCTGGACCCCTGGCTGGCGCTCAACTCGGTGCTCTTCTGGGCGGTGCTGGCCTATTTGGCCATCCCCCGCGTTCACCAGGTCCTCACCTGGCTGTATGTGCCCGACTACTTCATCGGTCGCACGCGCACTCCGGACGGTCTCCTGGGCGACCCCGTCAACCTGGCGGTTCACGGGGACGAGGACGATATCCATGCGGCGATGCGAGCAGCCGGCTGGGTGCGCGCCGACGCGATCACGCCGCGCTCCGCCCTGCGCATCGTCGTCTCCTCCCTGCTGCGCCGCTCCTACCCGGCGGCTCCGGTCTCCACCCTGGTGCTCTTCGGGCGCGGCCAGGACTTCGCCTACCAGAAGGAGGTCGAGGGCAATCCCTCCCAGCGCCACCACGTGCGCTTCTGGCACACCCCGGCCGGCTGGGTCCTGCCCGGCGGGCGCAGCGTGGATTGGCTGGCCGGCGCGACCTACGACCGCTCCGTGGGGCTGAGCGCCCTCACCTTCCAGGTCACCCACAAGATCGATGCGGATATCGACATCGAGCGCAACTTCGTGGTCGACGACGTCCGCTGGGCCAATGCGGAGGCGGACCTGGGGGTGTGGCCGGACTTCTTCACCGCCTACCACGACAAGAACGGCGGCGGGGACCGGGTGGAGACCGACGGCGACCTCTACGTGCTGGACCTGGACGCCGTCGTTCCGGAGTCGGTGGACTCCGTGGAGCTGGCCCGGGCGCGAGCGGCGGACGCCCAGGCGAACCGTCAGCGGCCGCCCCAGCTGCTCGTTGCCCTGATCCTCATCATGCTGCTGGTCGGGGTGCAGTCGGCTCAACTCATCCGCGATCCCGATGTGGGGAGTGCGGCGGCGGACCTCGCCGGCGAGGGCGTGGCCGGGGCCACTGGGCTCGTCTACGGGGTGGTCAGCTTCTTCTCGGCCGCCATGATTGCGACTGTGGCGGCACTGGGGCTGGCGGCCTGGCACGGGCACCCGCGCGGCCGGATCGCCCTCCTCGCGACGCTGACGCTCGCCGTTCTGACGGACATGTCCCAGGTCTCCGCCGTCGGGGTGCGGGCAGCCACGGCCTCCCTCATCGTGACCTCGGGCCTGGAGGTTCTGGCTCTCCTGGCACTGACCGCACGACCGGTCCAGCGCTGGGAGCGCTCGCGCAAGGCCGAGCGGCAGGCGCAGGCGACAGCGCGATCGGGGAATTGGGGCCTGAGGCGATAGCGAGCAGTGCGCCTCATAATGCCCCGCAACCGGGAGTCCGCCGTGTGTCTTTGGGGGCTCCGTGGACTCGGGGGGGTGGCGGCTCTGGGTGCTCCGGGGTGCCGATCCGCCGGGGTGCTCGGCTCATGTCATATGTGTGACATGTCCGCCGACAACTTTTCACACAATGGGGGTTTGTGTGAAAAGTTCTCCTTGATCATGTCACACAACTCCCGTTAGCGTGACATCGTGGACGTGAAGATGTTCAGGAACCCGTCGATGGGAGAACTGGTCGAGATCAGCGGATCTGACCTGCATCTGGGCAGTTGGCGTCATCACGCCTTCATCCCGGTTCCCCTGGGAGAGGAAGAGCCGCAACTCTCCGGCACGACCTATCGGACCATTGCGGCGGCGGGTCGGGCGCTCGCAGCTCTTGATGCTACGGCGCGGCGACTTCCCAACCCGCACTTGCTTCGGACACCGTCGCTGCGTCGAGAAGCGCAGTCCACATCAGCGCTCGAGGGGACGTACGCTCCGCTCGACGAGGTACTCAAGGCGGACGACGATATGTCGGCGTCCATTGAGATGACTGAGATCCTCAACTACGCCGGTATGGCTCGGCTCGGCTTCGACTGGATGAATGAAGGACGTCCGCTCACCCTGACCCTCATTGAGGACCTCCAGGGGCGCCTTATGCGCGGAACACCATTGGAGAAGGAGTCCGGGCGGCTGCGCGAGAGTCAAGTCGTCGTCGGACGTCGCGATGTGGCAGGACCCCGAAGCGTGCCGGTTGAAGCCGGCAGGTTCGTTCCCGCGCCGCCGGGGGATCAGCTGCGCGCGGGTGTCGCGGCGCTCGTCGACTGGCTCGGAGCAGATCATTCCGACCGCATCGACCCGGTTGTCGTGGCGGGCATGGCCCACTACCAGTTCGAGACGCTTCACCCCTTCCGCGACGGCAACGGCCGCCTCGGGCGGTACCTCATCGTCCTGACGCTTCTGAACACGGGTCTGCTGTCGGAGCCGACCCTCACCGTCTCGCCCTGGTTCGAGGCCCGCCGCACCGAGTACTACGACACGCTCCTCGGTGTGAGTACGGACGGCGACTGGGACTCCTTCCTGTCCTTCTTCGCGCGTGGCCTCGCTGATGCCGCGACCGGGACGAAGGAGCAGATGCTGGCGCTGGTCGCAGTGCAGGAGGATCTTCGGGAGCAGGTCAAGGCGTCATCGCTGCGCTCGGCCCATGCATTCGACCTCGTCGACTTCGCCGTGGCCAATCCGTCCTTCACCGTTCGCAAGGTCGAAAGGGAGATGGGGCTGTCCTACGGGAGGGCCAATGGGCTTGTCGGCCAATTCGTCGAGCTCGGTCTTCTGGAGATCGTCAACGCGGGTTCCCACCCCCGTCGCTACGCCGCCCCGGAGGTGCTTCGCGTCCTGCTGAGCAGCGGGCGCTGAGCAGAGGCTCTGCAGTCTGCTCGGCAGATGCTGCTGTTCTGGCTGTCTGCCGCCCTCGTCTGGCCGTCTTGCCGATCTCGCGAAAGGGGGCCGACTCGGCTCGGCCGTGCCGCATCGAGCACACTTGACTCCGTCATCGCTCCCGCAAGAGAACGGAACCTCGTATGCGCACCATCGTGAAGATCCTCAGTGCTGTCGCCGCCGCTGCCTGCGCCGTCGGGATGTCCGCCTGCGGGAGTAAGGACGGGCAGGACGCAAGCGGCCCGGCTTCTGACACGGGCGCCCCGACGAGTCAGGTGTCCGGCGGCTCGACGGACTCGGCTGTGCAGGCAACGGGTCAGAGCACTGTGGCCGGGGCTCAGGAGATCGAGCCCGTCACCTTCACCGACGAAGCCATCGGCCTGACCCAGACCTGCGACCAGATCGTCTCGGACTTCGACACCCCGACGTACAAGGCGCAGGCTTCCGAGGCGAACGATACGGTCTACCTGGTGCACTGCACCCTGGACTTCTCAGACGGCTTCTCATTCACCTCCGAGGCCGACAACACCCTGAATCTCATTGATGAGAACGACACGTACCATTTCGTCGTCCTCATGCAGGACAATCTTAAGGATGACATTGCGCAGGCGGGGCTGCATCCGATTACCTCTGACGACTACGGCGCCAGCCATGTCGACGGGTGGTACGGGTTTGTCGCCATGGGCGACAGCACCCAGGCCAAGCCCCTGCCCGAGGATGCCATGACCCTGTCCTATGATCGGGAGGCCGCCACCGGTGACGGCGATGACAAGGGCTACGAGGTGCACACGTCTCGCTCGAAGGTGACGGTTAAGAACGGCTGAGCCGAGATCGGTCGCTCTCCGGCTCGAGATCGGTCGTACTCCGCACCGAGATCGGTCGAAACTCGCGTCGAGATCGGTCCATCTCCGCGTCGAGATCGGTCCGGTTCCGCGGGTCTGCTGTTCGCTGGCGGTTCCGAGGTGCGTGGCATGTGGCCTTCGCTCTCGAGCTCGTCGTGCGCGTCTCGACGTCGGGTTGGCCGGGCTGAAGCGGACCGATCTCGAGCCGGAAGTGGACCGAACTCGGTGCGGAGTACGACCGATCTCGAGCCGGATGTGGACCGATCTCGACGCGGAGTACGACCGATCTCGCGGCGGAACCGGACCGATCTCGGTGAGAGTCGAGGAAAGGGGGGGCGACGGCGTCTCGGGTACGCATCCCTGGGGAGCCTGCCCCGGAGATGCGTACCCATCGCTGCAATGACGCGCATTCAGCACACTGGTCTCCGTCACCGACCCTCTCCAAATCGAACGGAATCCCTTATGCGTACCACCGTTAGAATTCTCAGCATTGTCGCCGTCGCAGCCTGCGCCGTTGGACTGTCCGCCTGTGAGGACGAAGTCGCGCAGCCGGGCCCGGGCGCAGGCACGGCGACCGCCGGCGCGACATCCAGCCCATCGGGCTCGGCCTCTGCGGCCGGTGCTCAGGAGATCGAGCCCATCACCTTCACCGATGAGGCCATCGGCCTGACCGAGACCTGCGACCAGCTGATCTCCGATTTCGATGCCCCGCAGTTCAAGGAGCTGTCCTCCAGCGAGAACGAGACGATCTACCTGTTGCACTGCACCCTGGAATTCTCGGGCAACCTTTCATTCAATACCGAGACCGATGACACCCTGAAGCTGAGCGACGATAACGACAAGTATCACAATGCCACCGTCAGGTTCTCGAGCCTCGACGACGACATCAAGCAGGCCGGCCTGGACCCGATCAACATCGATGACTACGGCACCAACCACGTTGATGGATGGTTTGCCCTTGAAGCCTGGGAGAAGGGCGGCAAGCCCTACCCCCTGCCCGAGGGCGCCATGACCCTCGTCTACGAACGGGGGGCCCTGAGCGAGAAGGGCAGCGGCAAGGTGTATGAGGCGTACTCGAACCGTGCGAAGGTGACGGCCAAGAACGGCTGATACGTCCGAGCCGATTCTCTGACGTCAGGTGCGATGCGCCCCGGTGCCCCCGGAGCACTCCTCGGCGCACCCCCGGAGCAGCCCGGGGGCGCCGAGGGGCACAGAGATGTACCGGGGCGCCGAGCGCATTCGCATCCAGCACATCGTGCATCTCCTCTCGCCTGCAGCGGTTCACCGCCGGCCGCACGCGAGCGCCGCGCCGGCTGCGGGATGCGCCCCGTAGGCTGCTGTCATGAGCGAGTACTTCGTGGGGAAGCACGACGATGCCAGCACCAGCTCTTCCGGGACGCCGATCCCCGACTCACCTTCGGGAGGCCCGGGAGGCCCGGACACCCGGCGCTCTCGACGCGCCCGGCACGCCCGGCGGGGCAGGCACGCCGCCGCCCCCGCTCGAGGCAGGCACGCGGCTCCCGAGCACGTCCGCTTCGGGATCCCCTTCAACGGAGTCGTCCCCATCTGGCATGACGACGCTGAGATCACCTGGCATCGTGCAACCGACGGCACCGACTTCGCCACGGTGCTCGGCATGGGGGTGGTCGAGACCGAGCCCGGCCCCTCGACCGCTCCCGAGGGCTGGGTCGAGATCGTGGAGACCGGCACTCTGCTGGCGCCCGGCTCCGATCCCGACGACGTCGGGACCAATGCCGAGCCTGCCGAGTTCGGCCCGATCCTGCGCCTGCGGGCCGAGGCCCCCACGGGTCGGCGCGCCTTCAATGACCCCAGGCGCGGAGCCGCCGTCCCCCTATCGCCGGCGCTGACCGTCGAAGAGGCCATGGGCTCCAGCCCCGCCGACTTCGACATCACCGGCTTCACCGTTCACCTGGCGCGGCTCATGCTGCGCGCCGCCCGCGACAGCGCCATTCTCCTGTTCACCCTGCGCGCCCCGCGCGATCCCGAGCCCCATCATGTGCTCAGCGTGCCCAGCGACGTCGATACCGTCGATGGCGAGCAGGTCATGCACTTCCACTTGGGTACTCTGCTCGAGATGGAGGGCGGCGCCTGGGAGCGCGCCACCCACGCCGATGGCGCCGAGGGCATGGCTCTGCTCGACATCGATGCGCCCTACTCCCGCCTCCTCGCCTCCTCGGGGCCCGACGGCGAGCAGAGCTTCGAGACCGAGGGTCTCATCGAGCTGGCCCAACCGGTCGTGGATGCCGTGCTCAAGCCGGGCTTCCCCTTCGCGCTCGGCAGTTCCTTCATCATGCCGCGGGGCTGAGCGGGCCGTGCGCGCACCCGAGGCGTCCCGTCCTGCGAGGCTGAAGCGCCAGAACCGCGAAAACCTGCGATCCTGGCCTCATGACCGACTATCCCCTCCCTGCCCCCGGTGAGATCACCGGGTGGACCACTCCTCCCACTGATGGCGGTGAGCGCCTCGACGGCCGCTCTACCGTTCTGCTGACCGCCGACCGCCTCATCACGGGGCGCCGTGGCGACGCGCCCGGCACTCTCGAGGTCGTCGGCGATGTTCCCGACGTCGGGCCCGACGGCGAGGGCGCGGGCCCGGCCGAGGCCGCCCGGCGCGCCGGAGGCGGCGGCGCCGTGCTGCTGGACCACAAGCGCATCCTGTTCGTGGGCACCGTCGCCGAGGCGGAGGCGCACCTGTCCTCCCGGACCGACCTGGCCGTTGCCGACATCGGGCGCCTCGACCTGCCCGGCTCCACGCTCATGCCCGGTCTCATCGAGACCCACGACCATCTGCTCACCTCCGGTACCGCCGTCGAATACCCCGACTACGGCCCCCATGAGGTCGCCCGCCTCACCCTCAACGCCGCGCGCTCCGCCCGCGAACTGCTCAGCGTCGGCGTCACCAGTACTCAGAGCCTGGGGGCGCGGCACTACATCGACGTGGCCGTGCGCGAGGCCATAGACAACGGGGATGTGCGCGGGCCTCGGGTGGTCGCCTCCGGGCCGCAGATCACCACCACCGCCGGGCACTCCTACCACGCCGGCGCGGAGGTCGACTCCCTCGATCAGATCCGCTACGAGGTGCGCCACCACCACAAGATGGGGGTCGATACGATCAAGGTCATGGCCACCGGCGGCTTCATGACGGGCGGCTCCGCTCCCTGGTTCGCCCAGTTCAGCCAGGGCGAGCTCGACGTGCTCATCGCCGAGGCGCACCGCCTGGGCAAGTGGACGGCCGCCCACGCCCACGGCGTTCAGGGCATTGAGCGGGCCGTGCGCGCGGGTGTCGACTACGTCGCCCACGCCTCCTTCATCACCGCTGACGGCCGCAGCGAGTTCGACCCGGCCCTGGCCGACGAGATGGCCCGCGCCGGCGTGTACGTCGACTGCACCATCACCGCCGACATGCCCCAGATGCTCCGGCGCGACGACTCCTACGCCCCGCCCGCGCGCCAGTTGTGGGAGCACGGTGTCAAGATCGTCGCCGGGCACGACGCCGGGATCCCCGCCGTGCCGCAGCGCGGCTACGTCGCCGGGCTCGAGGCGCTGGAGTGGGTGGGGCTGCCGCGCACGGAGGTGATCCTCGCGGCGACGTCGCGGGCGGCCGCCGCCATCGGATGCGCGGGCATCACCGGGGTGCTGGCCGAGGGATTCGAGGCCGATCTCATCGCAGTGGCGGGGGACCCGCGCGAGGGTCTGGATGCGCTGCGCGACCTCACCCTGGTGGTGACGCGCGGACGCGAGTTCGTGCCCGACCGGCTCGAGGGCGTGCCCGTGCTGCTGGACGACTCCCTGGGTGGACTGGGGCCGATCGGTCCTGCCGCCACGCTGGGGGTGTGGCGCACCCTCGCTGAGCGGCGTCGGACCCATCCGGAGGTGTGAGGCGCAAGAGCTGTTTGTCGCAAGATTTGTAGCGGCAAAACTATGGGATCGTCCGTGGCGAAACTATGTGATGACTGTAGGCGAATGTGCGGGTTGGGTCGTGGCGTTCCTATGGATGTCGCAGAATAGGGCGATATTGTCGGCTATAGTCGAACTATGGAGGAGTTCCTCGATCGTGGTGTGCTGGGCAGGGCTCGTGAGTATCTGGGCTTCTCTCCCGTGCTCGTCGTCCAGGGCGCCCGTCAGACGGGAAAGTCGACGCTCGCCCGGATGCTCGCCCCCGATGGGTCCCGCTCGCTCACATTGGACGACTCGGGCGCTCTGGATGCCGCCCGGGAGGACCCGCGCGGCTTCGTGGAGCAGGCGGGTGATGGTCTGCTCGTCATTGATGAGGTGCAGCGCCTTCCTGAACTGACGCTCGCCGTCAAGGCGGCGGTCGACCGCGACCGGCGACCCGGTCGATTCATCCTCACCGGCTCATCGGATGTGGCGCGGATCCGCGGAGACAAGGATTCGTTGGCGGGGCGAGCCCTCAGCGTGCGTCTTCACCCGCTCAGTCAGGCCGAGCTGCGGGGCAGCCTGGGGCGCGGCGCCTTCGTCGATCGACTGCTGGAACGGATCGATGATCCTGCCGGACTGGCAGTCGCGGTCCCGCCGTCGCGCGTCGACGTCGTCGAGCTGCTTCTGCGCGGTGGTTACCCCAGTATTCGGGAGGCGGGCACGAGGCTGCGCACAGCCTGGCTGTCCGACTACGTCGAGCGCCTGTTGGGCGTGGACGCCCGGGAGGGCGGCGGCCGACTGGATCCGCTGCGACTCGCTGCTGTGCTGAGACTCATCGCCGCCAATCAGTCCGGTGAGCTCGTCAAAGCCCGGATCGCTCAGGAGGCTGCACTGTCCGCCGCCTCTGTCACCGGTTACCTGGACGCCCTCGACCGGCTCTACCTCACAGAGGATCTTCATCCATGGGCCGTGAACCTGACCGCTCGCGAGATCGGAAGGCGCAAGGTGCGGGTGGGGGACTCCGGTCTTGCGGCCTGGCTGTGCGGTGCGAGCGTCGGCCTGCTCAAGGACGTCGTGCGCGGCGGCAAGGTTTTCGGGGCGCTTCTCGAAGGATTCGTCGTTGGCGAGTTGAGTGCTCAGGCGGGTTGGGCCGAGGTCGACTACCGGCTGTACCACTACCGGGACCGTCGAGGTCTTGAGGTCGATGTCATCATCGAGCTCGGCGATGGTCGTGTCATCGCCGTCGAGGTGAAGTCGGCTGCGGGACTGACCGGCCGGCACTTCGCCGGTCTGACGGACCTGAAGCGGAAGCTGGGGGACCGGCTGGCTGCGGGCGTCGTCCTCGCCCCTGTGGATGAGCCGATGCGCTACGCCGAGGGATTGTGGGGCCTGCCGCTGAACACGCTGTGGGAATGACGCCCGACGACTGCGCCGTTGGCGAGGCGCTCGGGTGCGGATGACCCGGCCCCGAGATGCATGCCCCGGCCGGGGCAACGGCGAGGCTCCGTGTATGTAACGATTTGGCAACTACAGTGACCGAATGGGGTACCAGCGGAGAGCCTTCAGGCACGGCGTCGAGCGCGAGGACATCGAGCAGGCGCTCCGTCACCCCTGCGAAGTGCACTTCCACGACGGGTACGTCATGGTTCTCGGGTCGGATCGACTCGGTGATCTGCTCGAGGTCGCGGTCGATGAGATGGGGCAGGTCTTCCATGCCAGGAGAGCTCGATCGAAGTACGCCAGGAGGCGATGACCATGCGCAGCATGAAGAAGATGCTCCACGAGATCGAGCAGGCCAACATCGGGCAGGGGCCTGACGTGACGAGCTGGACCAGTGATCCCTACCTGATGGGCATTACCATGGCCCAGCTCCGGCTCGCCGCCGCCGAGGCCGACCTCGATGCGGCTGTTGTCCGGGCGCGCGAGAACGGGCGCTCCTGGCAGCAGATCGGAGACATCCTGGGCATGACCAAACAGGGCGCGAACAACAGGCTCGGCGCCTGATCGGAACGGTTCGACTCTGTCGGTGCGGTCGGGTGGCGGCGCTGTCCTGACGCGGCATGATGGTCGTATGCGTGACCTCTCCCGCCCGTCTGAGCCATGTCGTGCCGTTCAGGAGCGCATGGCCGCCGAAACCGCCGCCCGCACCGCTGCCGCGGCGCCCGCCGTCGCCCTGCCTGAGAATGCCGGCGCCCCGTCGGCCCTGCGCGCCGCCCTGGCCGACGCCATCGCCGACTACGCCCCCGAGATCATCTCCCTATCGCACGATATTCATGCCCATCCCGAGGTCGGATACCGCGAGCATCATGCGGTGGCCGCGGTGGCTGACCTCTTGCGGGCCCATGGTATTCAGCCCCGAGTCGGGGTCTACGACATGGATACGGCGCTGCGCGCCGAGATCGGGCCGGACGCCACGGAGTCTGCCGGTTCTGCTGGTTCTGCCAGTACCGCTGGCACCGCTGGCACCGCCGGTTCTGCTGCGAGCGCCCCCACCATCGCCATTCTTGCCGAGTACGACGCCCTGCCCGGTATCGGTCATGCCTGCGGACACAACGTCATGTGCGCCAACTCCGTGGGAGCCTTCCTCGCATTGGCCGCTCTGGCGCTCCATGAGGACGTCGCGTTGCCCGGTCGGATCATTCTTCAGACCACTCCTGCCGAGGAGCCCGACACCGCCAAGGAGATCCTCGCCCGGCGCGGCATGCTCGACGGCGTTGATGCTGCCATTCAGACCCATTCCTACGCCTACGACCTGGCCGATCAGACCTGGCTGGGGGTGCGTCGTATTCGTGCCGTGTTCACCGGCGTGGCCGCGCATGCCGCGTCGCAGCCCTTCATGGGGCGCAACGCCCTTGATGCCGCCTCCCTCGCCCTGGCCGGGATCGGCATGATGCGCCAGCAGATCCTGCCCATGGACCGCCTTCACGCCGTCGTGGTGGATGGCGGTCGGGTTCCCAATGTCATTCCCGCGCGCAGTGAGTTGAATATCTTCGTGCGCTCGAAGTATCCCGAGACCCTCAAGGACCTGGTGGGGCGCGTGGAGGATCTGCTGCGCGGCGCCGCGCTGATGACCGGCACTGGAGTCGAGATCATCACCCCGGAGTACACCAATGAGATGCCGGTGCGCACCAACGGGCCGCTCACCGCCGCCTGGGTGCGTTCCCAGCGTGCGCGCGGCCGTGATCCGCTGCCCACCGGGGTCGTGCCCGAGACGATCGCGGCGGGCACCGACTTCGGCAATGTCTCCCAGCGCGTGCCCGGCATCCACCCGCTCATCAGGGTCACCGACCGTCCCGACGTCGCCCTCCACACTCGGGAGATGGAGAGGGCCGCCGGCTCCCCTTCAGGGGACGGGGCCGCGGTCGACGGCGCCTACGGGCTGGCAGCCGTCGCTCTGGACTGGCTGTACGACGCCGACTTCCGCCGGGCCGTGCGTGCCGACTTCGAGGCCGCCGGCGGCGTCGTCGATGTCGAGCACTTCTGGGGCTGAACCGATCTCGGTGCGGAGTATGACCGATCTCGGTGCGGGTTGCGACCGATTTCGGCGCGGAAGCGGACCGATCTCGGCGCGGGTTGCGACCGATTTCGGTGCGGAGTACGACCGATCTCGGCGGTGCCAGGTGCTAGGCGAGGGCCTCGCGCAGGACGTCCAGTCCCACGCTGCCCAGGCGCAGCGCTCGGGCGTGGAAGTCCTTCGGACTCGCCCCGCTCGCGAGCGCGCGATCCCGCGCGTCCTCCCACAATCGCTGCCCGACCGCGTACGACGGCGCCTGCCCCGGCCACCCCAGGTAGCGGTCCAACTCGAAGCGCAGGAAGGACTCGTCCATGGCCACGTTGTGCCGCAGGAATGCCCAGGCGCTGCCCACATCCCAGATGCCCTCGCCCACGCCGGGCAGATCCGTCAGCTCGGGCGGCCGCTCCTTGCCCAGGTGCACACCGATGTCGAGGACGACCCGGGCCGCGCGCAGGCGCTGGGAGTCGAGCATGCCCATGCGGTCGCCCGGATCATCCTGAAAACCCAGGTCCGTCATGAGCTTCTCGGCGTACAGGGCCCAGCCCTCGCCGTGCCCGCTCACCCAGCAGACCAGGCGGCGCCAGGAGTTGAGCTCGTCGCGCAGGAGGGTCTGCATGCCGATCTGCAGATGGTGGCCGGGCACGCCCTCGTGGAAGACGGTGGTGCGCTCCTGCCAGGCGGCGAAGTCCTCGGTCCCCGCCGGCACCGACCACCACATGCGCCCCGGCCGGGAGAAGTCGTCACTCGGGCCGGTGTAGTAGATGCCGCCGGTGGCCGACGGCGCTATGCGGCACTCCAGGGTTCGCAGCGGGGCGGGGATGTCGAAGTGGACCCCGTCGAGAGCCGCTATCGCAGCGTCGGAGGTCTCCTGCATCCATGCCTGCAGCGCCCGCGTGCCATGGATGGTGCGCTCGGGGTCGGTGTTGAGCCGGTCCAGAGCCTCGCGCACGCTCACCCCGGGCCCGTAGAGCTGCTCGGCGATCGCCCGCTGCTCGGCGTCAATCGCGGCCAGGCGCTCCCGGCCCCATTCGTAGGTCTCATCCAGGTCGACCACAGCGCCCAGGAAATGCCGGCTGAAGCGCTCATAGCGCTCCCGGCCCACGGCGTCGGAGTCGCCCGCATGAGGCAGGATCTCATTGGTCAGCACCTGGGCGATGCGGACGTAGCCCTTCCGAGCGGTGGCGGCGGCGGAACGCAGATCCTCGGCCATCACCGCCGACAGCGGTGCGCCGTCGGCGGTGACAGCGCTGTCGACCAGGGCCGTGTAGGAGCTCGTGTCCTCCGCGGCCTGGATGTGCGCTTGGGAAATGACGGCCTCGACCTGGCGCCGCGCCGCGACATCGCCGCAGGAGAGCGCCAGACGCAGGCACTGGGCGTACTGGTCCAGCGCCCGGGGGACGTCGCGCAGGGCGGAGGCGAAGTCCGCCCAGTCCTCCTCAGTGCGGGTGGGCATGTTGTCGAATCCATCCCGCAGGCTCTGCACTGGCGAGGCGATGACGTTCAGGCAGCGCAGCTCCTCGCCGGCGTCGGCCAGGTCCACGCTCACCCCGAGGCGCTCGCGCATGGAGGCCACGGTGATGCGATCGACGTCGTCCGTGGGGGAGACGGCGTCCAGCTCGCGCAGGGTTGAACGGTCCAGGTCGCTCAGGGCGGCCAGGCCTTCTGGGGAGTAGTCGTCGAGCTCGCCGCGGCGGCCGGGCAGCCCGTTGTAAACGGCGAACTCGGGGGACAGGTCGGCTAGGCGTGCGACGTAGCGATCGGCGATGGCGTCCACGTCGGTGGCGGTGCGGGTGGTGCTGGGGGCGGAGGGTGTAGAGGAAACAGCGGACTCAGAATGGGACCGGGTCATGGGTTGAGCCTATGGCACGTACATTGTTTTCGCATGATTCCGCGGTTCTGTCTGGCGCAAGTCGCACCTGGGCGTGCAACACACGTCCTGCGCGACTCTTTGATGCAGGAGGCGCCCCGTCGTCAGACGACGAGCAGCCATGTCAGCCAGGCTCCCGCCCCCAGGTAGGGGCCGAAGGCGATTGCCGTCTTGCGGTCCGCCCGGTGCAGGGCCATCAGCACGAGAGCGGCCAGGCCGCCGGTGAAGAATCCCAGAATGATGCCCATGATGGGCGCCTCGGCGCTGAGCTGCCCGAGCCACAGCGCGCAGAGCGCGCTCAGCTTGACGTCCCCGAATCCCAATCCCGAGGGCAGCAGCGCCATGACGACCATGACTATCCCGATTCCGAGCGCGGCGAGTGCAGCGCGGCCCACGGGCCACAGTGCTCCGAGTGCTCCGGCTGCCCCGGATGTCTCCGTTCCTCCAAGGGCCGACGAGAGCATCTCGGCTCCGAGATGCAATCCGGTCGCGGCGATCAGCCATAGCGCCGCCCAGCCGAGCAGTCGATTGGGCAGGCGGTGGCTGACTGCATCGACGCAGCAGGCCACCCCCAGGACGGCGACCAGTGGGAGCGCCACAAGCGTGTCTGCGAGGGCCCTGTCGACTCCCCGCCAGAGGATTGGCCCCATCAGCGCGAGTGCGATCAGAGCCTGGAAGCGCCTTTCCAGGAGCCAGGGGCGGCGGATCTGCGGTGCGTGCGTGGAGTCTGTCGAGTCCGTCGCGGCGAGACGGGCCACGTACTCTCGGGCGGCAGAAGCGGCCGGTCCGGCCGCCAGGACCAGGGCGGCGATGGCCACTACGGCGGCGGTCAGGGCTGCGATCAGGGCTGTCGGCATGGGTGAAGCCTTTCACGCCTAGCCCATGCGCGGGCGTTCTCAGTTCCGGGAGGGCTTGTTGAGGGCATGCGGAGAAGCTGAGGCGGTGAGGCTGAGGTCTCTTCAGGCTCTGCTGCCCGCGCAAGTCGCTTTGACGAGGTTTGATGAGACCGCTTCGATCGGCTGAGAGAGCCTGAGAGAGCCTGAGAAATTCATGGAGAGCCGGCTTGCCATGGGCGCTCCATGAGCGAGAGCCTGGCCCGCATGCCCGTCACTATTACGCCATCCGACCTGCCGACGCCCCGCCACGGCGACGCCCCTTACACGATCTCCATGGTCTGCACCGGCAACATCTGCCGCTCGGCCATGGCCGAGATCGTGCTCATCGATCGCCTCACGGCTGCCGGAGTCCCCACCTCGGGGCGCACCGGCGTCGTCGTGACCTCCGCGGGCGTCTCCGATGAGGAGCGCGGCAACCCCATCGACCGCCGTGCTCGTCGTCTTCTGGCCGAGCGGGACTACGGCACCGGAGGTGACGCCGCCGCCCGTGCGGTCACCGTCGCCATCGCCGGCCACGCCGCCCACCGGATCGGGGACGCCGAGCTCGCGGGCGCCGACCTGGTGCTGGCCATGACCTCGGCCCACCGCCGCGAACTCCTGCGTCGCGCCGAGCGCCTCGGCGTCGACGCCGATCGCATCCGCATGTTCCGCGAACTCGACCCGGCTGCCGGTGCGGAGCGGCACTGGGCCGGCGCCGATGCCCGCTACGAGCTGGATGTGCCCGACCCCTGGTACGGGACGATGGAGGATTTCGTCGAGACTCTTGATGTCGTCGAGCGCGTGTGTGATGCCGTGGCTCCCGCGCTGGTGGAGCTGTCGGAGCAGCGGCAGCAGCGTTGAGGAACGGGCGGGCAGCGTCCTGAACCGGGCCGCCCCGGCGCCCGGGCGGCCCGGCTCACTTTCTGGGTTTGCTCGGGCCTATCCCAGGTGTTCGTCCAGCCAGTCGGTCACAGTGGCCAGGTACTCCTCGCGCGCCGGTGAGGGCGAGAGCGCCAGGTCGTGCACTCCGCCGGGGATCTGCCGGACGGTGACGTCCGTCCCGAGGAAGGCGGCGCGCTCGATGATCTGGTCGACCGACAGCACGATGTCGCTGTGCAGCGCCTCTTCCAGACTGGCCTCGGGGCCGCTCGACGTCGTTGAGCAGCACACGAGTACGGGCGCCTCGATGCCCAGCCCGTGGCGCACCTCCCGTTGGAGCCGGCGGATTCCAGCCAGGAATCCGGCTCTCACCGGGAAGGCCGGCGAGGGCTTGAGCCGCAGGTCCCAGTCCCACTCGCCGCCCCAGCGCCGGTGCAGGACCCGCACGTAGAGGTCGGCCTCGACCGGTTCGGAGCCGCCTGCCTCTGCGCCGTCCGGGCCCGGGGCGCTCGCGGCTTCGGCGGCCAGGCGCTTGCGAGCCTTGGCCTCCGCCGGGTTGTCGATGATCCGCTCCGGGCTGCGCCGGGAGAGCACATCGACGTAGGCGGACCCGTAGGAGCGGATGAGCCCCGAGGCGTTCAGCTGGAGCCACGGGGAGTTGAGGACTACCGCCTCCACGCTGCCGGGGTGGTCCGCCGCCCAGATGACCGCCTGCAGTCCGCCGGTGGAGTGGCCGTTGAGGACGACGACGCCGTGCCCGTGCTCGGAGCGGATGATCCGCAGGGCTTCGCTGATCTCCTCGTCGTGGATGCGCAGGTCGCGCACGTCGTGCGGGGAGGGGTGGCCGATGCCCGCCCGCCCGCAGGTCCGCAGGTCCAGGGCGTAGAACTCGTAGCCGGCTTGCAGGAAGGCGTCGGCCAGGTGGGTCTGGAAGAAGTAGTCGTTGCGGCCGTGAAGGTAGAGAACGGCCCGTTCATGGCGGGGGGCTGCTTGGGTGCCGGCTGCCGGGGCGGCCCCGCGCTGGTGGACCAGGACGGCGTGGTCTGCGTTGGGGGCCGCAGCTTCATTGAGGGCGACATCGATGCGACGGGCCACCCACGGCTCCCCCAGGATGTCCGTGCTCACCTTGGGTGTGTAAGACGCGGGGGGCGCTGTAGCCGGGATGGGAGGCGAAGCGGAGTTGGTGGGCTCGGCGTGCGCGGCATGTGTGGCGGGCCCAGTCGGCCCGGAGGGCTCGGTGGGGGCGGTCTCGGTCATGTGGAGCATCCTGGCACGGTCTGAGCGGGTTGAGTGAGTGGGGTGGCGGAGGTGGGGCGGCAGTGAACGGCTTGACGTGCCGCATGCGATTCAGCGCGGTTAGATGTTGATGCGGCGTAGGAGGTTGGGGGGTGGGGTTTGGCCGGTGAGTATGTAGGCGCGGAAGATGGGGACGGCCTGTTGGCCGGTGAAGACCTCTTCGGGGTGGACGTGGGTGGTGAAGGGCTCGTCGCCTCCGTTGTTCCAGGACAGTGGCACCCATGTGTTCGGGTCCCGAACCGGCTCGCGGGCCACGACGTAGTGGGCATAGCCCTCCGTACTGTCGGGCACTCGCACCTCGACCGTCATCGCCCGGTTGGAACCAGCCGCCTGCATGTAGAACTCCCCCCACTCATCCTTGGAGACCTCGTCGGGGTGGGTCTTGCCCTCGGGCAGCGCCCACACACCCAGGGCGAAGCGCTTCTCCCCAGTGAAGAAAGTGGGATATGTCAGCATGCGAGAAAATTCATCGGCTATTTTTTCCGGGGTTTGGGGTAGGGTGAATCCCTCGGAGTGCCCAAATTCATTATCTACCGTCCAGGTGACCAATCGTCTCATCGCGCTCTCTCCTTATTGGGGGTATTCTGGGAATTGTTGTTTTTCCACGTATTCTACGTGGACCTGGGTGATTTTGATGGTCCGTCCGTCGCTGAGTGTGACGTATGCTGGATTGTCCGGGGAGACCTGTGCGTCGAAGGCCCTTTGATCCGTTTCGTAGTGGCCGCCTCCCGATTTGACTTCCAGGCCCTCCCAGGTGCCGTCCTCGGTCAGGATGAACCTATCGTAGAAGCGCGGTCTCCCGGTGCCGTTGATCCGCGCAGCGCGCTTCTCGTTGACGATCTCCTGCAGCGGGTGGCCCAGCTCCTCCATGTTCTTACGGTATTGTTCGGTTCCTTGCCATTCGGAGGGTTCGTAGGCGTGGGATCCTTTGTTCTTCTCGGCCCACCTGCCTCGGTGGTCGTGGCCGTCGCCTCGGTTGACGCCGTCGCGGGGGTCGATGTCGGGTTTCGGTTCGGGCTGTGCTTTGCGTCGTCCGCCGCTGTATCTGCTTCCCTGCTGGGCGCGCCACATGGCGCCGTTGTCGGGGTCGCCCCGGCGGGGGTCGGCGTGGGCAGCGCGTGGTCCGGCCATGCCCCGGGCGGCTTTTTCGGCTTGGTTCCAGCGGCGGGATTCTTGGGCTGCTTGGCGTCCATAGCGGGCGACTCCGCCGAACACGCCGGCCATGGCGGCCACCCATGCTGCGGCGTCCAGGACCATCTCGGCGGGCGTATGCGAAGAGACATACCCGGCAGCCGTTCCCTTGGGATCACGCACAAACCTGGCAGCATCATGCGCCGAACCGAGCAGGGCCATTCCCATGCCCACCTCGAAGGCCACCCCCAGAGTGCCCCCGGACAGCACGATCAGCGCCCCGGCCGTCACCATCAGCAGACCCTGATCCACAGGCGTCATGGAGTTCCACAGATTGCCGAACATATCCAGGATCCCGGCCAGGGTGCGCCACCGTCAGGCGCCGATACCGCAGCAGCGGGTGGTGCGCAGGCATGCGTGAGATGCATCCCTTCACGGCCTAGGACTTGCGTCCCTCTGCTGGTAGCGCTTACTGTTCAACCGACCATCTAGAGCAGCCGAGAGACCTGGCTCATCGACGTTGCAGCAACCTCCGCTTAGCGGTGCAGGTGCTTCCGCCAGGACCGATGGAGGAACGAGTGAGCGTGAATCCCGCAACCACTGGCGAGCCGGACGAGACCGCAGCTCCGACAGGCGCCCCTGACGCGGACGAGTCCATGATCTCCCTGCGCGACGTCCACAAGGTCTACCGCTTGCGCGACGGCTCGCAGGTCCACGCCCTGGACGGGCTCTCCCTCAACATCCCGGCCGGCTCCATCCACGGCATCGTCGGCACCTCCGGCGCCGGCAAATCCACCCTCGTGCGCTGCCTGACCGCCCTCGAGCGCCCAACCTACGGCGAGGTGCGCGTCGCCGGCCAGGACCTGACCACCCTCAGCGCCAACGAGCTGCGCAAGGCCCGGCGCGCCATCGGCATGGTCTTCCAGCACGCCAACCTC
>ERZ772993.395-NODE-395-length-21636-cov-6.724897_pt1 | contig 21636 bp, 20 predicted proteins | sample MGYA00580670_ERZ772993 | MGnify/ENA primary metagenome ERZ772993 (study PRJEB29015, sample SAMEA2737936) | human oral metagenome | biome: human oral; feature: human-associated habitat; material: dental | place: China | collected 2136 ... | reverse complement strand
ACAATACAAGCCGTCACCGGACTCATCTTCGCCTACACCCCATGAATAAGCCTCAGGGTTTCCACAGCCTCGCTGATGCCGCTACGATAAATGCCGTGGGAGAGACTAAAGCACTCGAAAGCTCTGGAAATAAATTCACACAGATGTTGTACACCGCAGCGCAGATGCCCGGCGTCCGCATCAAGAGGGAAGCATGGTTACGCAGCGCACTGAAATGGTACTGCACCGAGGAACAGCTCGCGGTTGCCATCGCCGATAGCCCCGCCGCCGCAGGCATTCCGTTTTCCATTATTTCTCAGGCCGCACGCACCTCGATCAAATACGAGACATCCAAGGTTACCGGCCTCTCCACTCTCGCCGGTATACCGGGCGGACTTGCCATGGTAGGCACGCTCCCTGCCGATACCGTACAGCATGTGGGGCATATGCTTCGAATCACCCAGAAGCTGGCATACCTCTACAGCTGGCCCGATCTCTTTGAGCAGAAAGAGGAACTCGACGAGGCCACAAAGAACGTCCTTATCCTTTTTCTCGGCGTCATGCTCGGCACTCAGATGGCCAACCAGGCGGTGACTCAGGTCGCGGGCATGATTGCGAAGAATGTCGCCAAGGAACTCCCGCAGCAGGCGCTGACCAAGGGGGTCATCTACCCGGTCGTCAAGAAAGTCGCGGGTTACATCGGCATCAACATGACCAAGAGGATATTCGCAAATGGGGTCGCCAAGGTCGTTCCCGTCATCGGCGCCGTGGCCTCGGGTGGGGTCACGCTTGGCACCTTCCTGCCCATGGCTAAGCGGCTCCAGAAGCACTTGGCGGATCTCGAACTGGCAAAGCCCGGGCTCCGCCACTCGTAGGCCACATCGTTTAGGCAGAAGTCTTCGAAGAACAGACTGTCTAAGCAACAGGTCTTCGGGCCCGAGCGCGGCCGAGGTTCGATGTTCTCACCGGCTACGCCGCTTCTTGAGTTCTTGGCGCATTGCCCTGCGGATCATGCTGTGCGACTGCGGGTTGCGAAGCATCTCTTGATAGGTCGTTCCGCCTCGGTCTGTACGCAACCAGTCCAAGCACGACCGAGTTGAGGCTCCAAGGTCACCGGAATCCGTTTCGTCGCACCATTCCTCGATGAGGTCGGCTTCCTCATAGAACACGACGGTCTGCTCGTGGAAGTTGTGTGTGGGCACGACGACACGGGAACTGTAGTGCACCCAGCGCTGCAGTAGCAGGTTCACACCAAACTGCGACAGCGACGCCAACCGCGCTGATGGCACAAGCAGCCCGGGTGAAACCGTGTAGAGATTGTCGAAGTTCGCGGCTTGGTGCTTGCTCTGGTTCGTCGCCTCGGAGCGGAGGCCAGGAAGCGGCATCAAGTTGTAGTTGCCACCGGCCCATCCGGCTTCATCTAACTCTTTGCGGTTCGTCACCTCAGCGACGAGCACCTGCCATGCGAGATCGACACCGTTCGTGCGCATCGAACACGGATGTTGCAGGACCACGACGGAACGCGCTTTGATCCTGCCAGTTGAACCGGAAAGCCGCAGACCCGTGAAGACATCCCCGGTGAAAACGGGCCTCGTCTGAGAGACCTCGTCCCCGCGCGCACGGTAGGGGGCATCCCAGTCCGGGACGCCCCCTGCGTACGGTGATTCAAGGTTTTTGCTCAACGCTCAGCCCCTCATCCGAATCGAGCGGTTTCCGTCGCCTGCCTCGAACACCTCGAAGTCCGACCGGTACCGCTCGCGCCAGTCAGGGTCGAACTCTGACAGCAGCGCCTCGGGGTCTGCGTGCCCGCTGGCAAGCTCAAACACCAGATCAGCGCGGTCAGCCGCGTAGAGAGCGATCGGCGTCACCGGAGCTGATGGGGAAAGCGGCATCTCGAACCACGATGCGACCTCCTCAACCAGGTAATGCCTGGCGATGAGATCACACGCGGCCAGCAGGCTGGCTACCCGACCACGGCTCTCCCCAGACGCCTTCTCTCCCTTGCGCCACTTCTGCACCGCAGGGACACTCACCTTGATAAGACGCGCGACATCCCGCCAAGCAAAGCCGAGGTCGGCAAGGTCACTCAGCATTGATGCCACGCTGTCTTTAGCACGCTCGGCTGCGGCGGTCCGCCACTCGACAGCCACATTCCTCACCAACGTTTCAGCCACGGCGCAACACTTCCTCTCTGAACCGATCCGTAATCAGGCTTTCGAATACATAACGCACGGGCTCGTGCAGCGCGTCGGCCTGGTTCAGGATCAGGTCTACGCCGAACTCAGGCACCTCATCGACTGCCTGCCAGAAACTGTCGATGTCGAGTTTGAAGAGTGGTCCCGGCGGCAACAAGGGGCACCGCGGCCCGACGCGTTCGACACTGGCGGGAGCAGCCACCGCCCGGCGGGCACGGAACGCAACATCGACCGCCATCAAGGCAATCGGCGCGTTCGAGTAAACCTCTCGCTCCCTCACATAGATCATGCTACTAAGACAGAAACCAAAACAGCAACCATTGGGCGAGGTTCCACCGCCAAGGCCCGAGGTGGCTGAGCGCACCTCGCGCGTGGACCGAGCGCATAGTTCCCCGACTCGGCTCATCCAGTGCCATCGTCGGGCATCGTGGACGGCGTCGAGCCAGGCTTGGGTGTCGCCGGGGATGGGGGGTCTCGGCGGTGACGATGGCGTCGCCGGCTTGGATGTCGATGGTGCGGTGCCAGCGTAGTGCTCTGAGGAGGGCTTTGATGGTGACACCGATGGTGGCTTCCAGCCATCGGGCGAGGGCAGCGAATACGACGGTGAAGTGACATTGATCGTCTCCTTCACCTGGTAGCCGACCAGTCCCCGTGACCGGGCTTGGTCAGGATCAACCCATCAGGTGATTGCTCACCGGTGTGGGTCCTCACCCACTTCCACCCGACATAGGAGACCTCAAGGATCTGCTGGCCGACGCCGCAGCACAGTCCGGCCCCAGAAACACTGAGCGAATCTTGAACCGGCAAAGCCCTCGTCCGCAGTTCAGAGATCATCATCGCCAAGACAGAAACCACCGAGAAGCAGACCGCCTGAGTGACAGGCCTTCAGCTCCAAGACCACCGGAATCCATTTCATCGCGCTCTTCCTCAATGAGACCGGCTTCCTCGTAGATGCTGACTCTGGTTGTTGGCCAGCCCGCTGTCGTGCAAGCGGCTGAGAACTTCGAGATCGTGCTTATCCTCGGGACGAAGATCGTAGCCATTTCTCAACTCACGCAGCCGCTCGGCGGAACCTCTCCCCAGAACTGGCGGTTGGGTCAACGGTTAACCTGAAAGAAACGATATGTGAAGGGAGCATCATGGCTGAGGCTGTCTTTTCCGCGGTCGCCGAATCCCTGGAGGGCATGGCGACGCGCTGCACATCCCGGGGTATGAGTTTCGTCCTGGACGAGCCGCCTTCGCTCGGTGGCAAGGACGAGGGGATGAACCCGCTCGAAGCCGTCCTGTCGGCCCTCGGCGCCTGCAAATGCGTCGTTGCGAGGGCTTTTGCCAAGCCGAACGGCATCCGGCTGCGCCACGTGCGGGTCGAGGTGGACGGGGTGTTCGACCCGGACGGGTTCCGGGGGAAGAACCCCGCGGCGAAGGTCGGGCTATCAACAATCAGTACGCGCTACCACATCGACGCAGACAACACCCCCGAAGAGATCGCGGCGTTCGTCGAGTTCATCGAGGCCCACTGCCCGGTCCACGACACCCTGGTCAACCCGCCCCAGCTGAGCTACGAGATCGCCTGAACCAGCGGCGCCAGGCCCGAACGCCCGGCGAGGCGTACTTCCTCGAACCGCACGCCAGCGCGTCCCGGGACCTCAGCCGGATCGGCTTCGCCACCAACTTCGGCGGCGGCAACATCCGCGAGAGCTACCATCGTCGGGCTCCCGTCCTGGGGGCTGGGATGAGCCGGGGCACCCCGTCAGCCGGGGGTGGTTGACACGGGGACACCCCGGCTCTGCCAGCACCCTAACCGCGGTCAGCTGAGGTGGTGATGTGGCTCTCGGAGACCGCGGAGCCGAACCAGGTAGCCAGTCCGTTGAAGTCCCTGAGGGTGTCCCACACCTTGTCGGCGTCGTGCTGGATGATCGTGCTGTAGTACGAGACCGTCATGTCAGCCTTTCTTGAAGGTGACGGCCTTGAACTCCTCGGTCTGCGCGCGGATACCCACCTCAGTCGGGAATCGCTCGATGGAACTGGCCCCGTAGAAGCCGACGATGCCGTCGGTGTGGTCGAGGATGTACTGCGCGTCGGCCGGGTTCGCGATCGGCCCGCCGTGGCACAGGCACAGGATGTCGGGGTTGACGCTCCTGGCCGCGTCCGCGAGCTGCTGCACCTTGACCGCCGCCTCCTCCAGGGTCAGCGCGGTCTTCGCGCCGATGGTCCCAGACGTTGTCAGGCCCATGTGGGGGACGAGGATGTCCGCCCCGGCGCGGGCCATGTCCTTGGCCTGGTCCTCATCAAAGACGTAGGGGGAGGTGAGCAGGTCGAGTTCGTGGGCCATGCGGATCATGTCGATCTCGTGCCCGTACCCCATGCCGGTCTCCTCCAGGTTCGCCCGGAACACCCCGTCGATCAGGCCGACGGTGGGGAAGTTCTGCACACCGGCGAACCCGATCTCTTTCACCTGGCGCAGGAAGTGCCCCATGACACGGAACGGGTCGGTGCCGTTGACGCCCGCGAGGACGGGGGTGCGCTTCACGACGGGCAGCACCTCGTTGGCCATCTCCATGACGATGGCGTTGGCGTCCCCGTAGGCCAGCAGCCCGGACAGCGAGCCGCGTCCGGCCATGCGGAACCGGCCCGAGTTGTAGATGACCAGCAGGTCTATGCCACCGGCTTCCGCGGACTTCGCGGTGATACCGGTGCCCGCGCCGCCGCCGATGATGGGCTGGCCCTGGGCGACCTGGGTGCGGAAACGATCGAGGATCTCTTGGCGGGACATGTTTCTCCTTCTCAGTTGGTGATGGATGCGTGCAGTGCGCGGGCCATCGCGGCGCCGAAACCCGGGTCGTTGATCGCCTGGTCGAGTTCGTGGACGACGACGCCGGAGCCGACCAGCCCCGCGCGCAGTTCCGCGAACAGCGCGGCGTCGGCCTCGGCGTCCCGGAAGGGGGCTCCCTCGACGTCGATGGCGCTCACGCCCCGCAGGGGAATGAACAGCTCGGTGGGTCCGGTGGCGGCGGCAAGTTTGGCGGCGATGCGGCGTCCCAGCTCAGCCATCTCCTCAGGCGTGGTGCGCATCAGCGTCACGGTGGGGTTGTGGACGAACAGGTTGCGTCCGGCGAACTCTGGCGGCACGGTGTCGGCGGGGCCGAAGTTCACCATGTCGAGCGCCCCCAGGCTGACGGCCTGCGGCAGGCCGACCCGCCCGGCCATCTCCAGCCGCCGCGGCCCCGCGGACAGGACACCGCCCACGAGGTCGTCGGCCAGCTCGGTGGTGGTGAGGTCGCACACCCCGGCCAGCAGGCCCGACTCGGCGAGTTTCTCCATGGCTCGGCCACCCGCCCCGGTGGCGTGGAAGACCAGCACCTCGTAGCCGAGGTCGGTCAGGGTGTCGCGGGCCTCGTCCGCGGCCGGGGTCGTCACGCCGAACATGGTGACCGCGACGACCGGTTTGTGGCCGGCGGGGACGGCGGCCAGCCGGTCCTCGTAGGCCTGGGCCATCCCGGCGATCGCCGCGGCCGCGTTGGCGAACACCTGGGAGGAGACCGAGTTGATGCCGGCGACGTCGACGACCGAGTACATGAGCGTCGCGTCCACCTCGCCGACGTAGGGTTTCACGTCGCCGGAGGCCATGGTCGAGACCAGCAGCTTCGGGAAACCGACCGGGAGGGCCTGCATCGCGGCCGCGGCGACCGAGGAGCCACCGGACCCACCGAGGGCCAGCAGGCCGTGGATGCGTCCCGACACCGCCAGGTCGCGGACGATACGGGCCGCCCCGACACTCATCACCTGCATCATCTCGCCCCGGTCGCGGCGTTCACGCAGGGCGGCGGCGTCGGAGTCCGCGGCGGCGATCACATCATCGGAGCTGACGTTGGCCAGCGGGCTCGCCGAAAAGGACCCGACATCGACGAACAGGGCCTGCACCCCGTGCTTGTCCAGTTGCTCGGCCAGCCAGGCGCACTCGGCGCCTTTGGTGTCCAGCGTCCCGATCAGTGCAACAACAGCCATGCGGTCTCACTCCTTCGTGTGTGTCGGGCCCGCCCTGCTCAAGCGCGGCCGCGGCGGCCGGGCGTCCAAGGGCAACAGCGAGGCTACGTCTCACCACAGGACGGCACTAGTCCAATCTGGAAGAATTGGTCCAGGCCGGTGGGGCATACTCGGCGGCGTGGGAGTGCGCATGGATTCAGCGGAGCTGTCGAGGCTGCTCGGGGTGTGGACGGACGCGGACGAGCGGCTGCCGGACGCGCTGGCGAGGACCATTTCAGAGCTTGTGGATCACGGTTTCGTGCCCGCGGGAAGCACCTTGCCGCCGCAGCGGGAGCTCGCGCAGGTGCTGGGGGTGGCCCGCGGAACCGTCGCATCCGCCCTGGCGACGCTGGAGGCTGGCGGGTATGTGGTCTCGACCCGGGGGTCGGGGACGCGGGTGAGATCGGGCCGGGTGAGCGCCGAGCACCGGGCCGGCGGGCGGCTGTTCTCGTTCACCAACGCCCCACCCGATGTCATCGACCTTTCCAGCGGGGCCCTGCCCGCGTCCGCGGTGACCAAGGAGGTGCTGTCGGCGAGCCTGGACGGGTTCGACCCCTACCTGGAGACCGACGGCTACTTCCCGGCCGGGCTTCCGGTGTTGCGGCAGGCGATCGCCGAGCACCTCACCCGCGATGGGGTGCCGACCCGGCCCGCGGAGGTCCTGGTGACGAGCGGGGCGCAGCAGGCGACCTCGCTGGCGATCCGGGGACTGCTGGACCCGGGCGACCTCGTCCTGACCGAGGACCCGAGCTATAGGGGTGCGCTGTGTGCGCTGCGGGACCATGGCGTCCGGCTGGAGGGGGTCCCGCTGCGCGACGGCGGCATCGACGTGAGCCTGGTGGCGCGCGCGACTGTGAGGCGTCCGGCCGCGCTGTACTGCCAGACCAGCGTCCACAACCCGACGGGGCAGAGCATGACCAGGGACGCGCGAGCAGCACTCGCCGGTGTCGTCAACCGGTGCGGCCTGCCCGTCATCGAGGACTGCTGCTCCTACGACCTGACACTGTCAGGGTATCCGGCGTCAACGCTGACGGGCCTTGTCGCCCCGGAACTTCACCTGAGCTGCTGGACGATGTCGAAACTGTTCTGGGGCGGGCTTCGCGTCGGCTGGGTGAGGGCCGACGAGACACGCATCCGCCGGCTGGTGGAGCTGCGGAAGGTCGACGACCTGGCGACCTCCATCGTCGACCAGCTGTACGCCGTGCGGCTGCTGCGCCGGGCAGCGGACGCACGGCGGGAGCGGCAGGCGATGCTCACCACACACCTGGCGTCCACGGAGCGGGTGCTCCGCGAGATGGCCCCGGCGTGGACCTGGCGGCGGATCGCCGGCGGTTCCGGCCTGTGGGTGGACACCGGGACGGACGCCGTCGCCTTCACCGAGCAGGCCAAGCGGGCCGGGGTCAAGCTCGCCGCCGGACCGAGTTTCTCGCCCCACGACGGCCACCGCACGATGCTGCGACTGCCCCTGTGGCACGACGGAGCCGAACTGAGACGAGGATTGGGCGCCGCCCTCGGCGAATAAGGGCCACCATGTGGCAATGCCGTGACCACGGGCCGCGGCCCGGGCGTTTCTGAGTCTGGCTGGGCGATCAGGGCTGGTCTGCGAGGCTGAACAGGTCGCCGACCTCGCAGTCCAGCGCCTCGCACAGCGCCGTCAGGGTGCTGAACCGAACGGCCCTCGCACGGTTGTTCTTCAGGATCGACAGATTGACCACGGTGATGCCGACCTGTTCACTGAGGGCTGCGAGCGTCACGCCCCGGGCCGCGAGCAGATCGTCCAGGTGGCAGGTAATCCGATGGGGTTCTTCGACAGGCATCAGATCGTCGTCTCCGCATCCTCGGCGAGCTGTTCCCCCTGCCGCCAAGCGTAGGCGACGATCAGCACCACCAGCGCCACCCCGAGGGGGACGAAATCGCCAGCGTTGATCGTCAGCATGGCGAACCCCATCCCCCTGGCGGGCAAGCCGGTGTAGATGAGCATGTTCGCCAGGACCTCGCCGACGAGGAAGGCGGCGGTGAGGAAGATCAGGGCTATCCCCAACTGCACCAGCAGCCGGTGCGCCCCCGCGGAGAAGGCACGGCCGCGCTGCACCAAGAGCGTGAACCGCCAGATCGTGACGCACAGCCAGAGCGTGACCACCGCGACCAGCACGCCCGGAAGCATCGCGCCGAGACGTTGCGTCCACGTCGGATCGGTGAACTCCCACGAAAGTGTCTCAAGGCTTGGGCGCACGATCAGCCCATTTGCGGTTTCGAGGGGAGAGGCCGCCTCGCCCGAGCCGGCCTGCGAGGGACTGCCCCCATTGAGCCAGACCAGGGGGTCGCCCTTGGCCCATGCCCAGGCGTGCCAGAAGGGGCTCACCAAGGGTGCCGCTACGAACAACGCCAGCATGATCCGCAGCGTGAGGTAGTCGCCTCGGCTGATTGTGAGTTTCATCGGAACCTCCTTACATATCGTAATTCGATACTAAACGATAAACGATACTATCGTCAAACGATATGCCTGGGGTGCTGTGGGGACGCAAAACAGCGCCCCGACCACCGAGTAGGTCGGGACGCTGCCGAGCGTCGAGCCGGTGGCGCCAAGGGTCGCGAGCTGGCCGAAGACATCGTCGTCTCGTTCCCCACCTGCCCGATCCCCGAAATCGCCCGCCCGAGCCGGATCCTGAAACAGTGGAAGGACGCGTTCCCGGGCTACTTCACCACCGGCGGCTCACGACACCCGACGCTGTAACCTCGCGGGACCGAACCACGGCCGCCCGGCCGAGGCGCATCCCTCGGCGGAGGCATCGCCGTCCAAGCACGGGTGGGTGACCTCGTCCAGCCCTGCCGGGGGCCGAACTCGGTGCTACCGGTGACCACCTGCGCATTGAAATTGAAGTAGGTGCCGCGGCCGGAATCGGGCTCGGCGACGAAACGCACCGTGACGGTGCCGTCCTTCAGCACCCGCCGCAACTCGGTGATCGAGCGTCCCAGCCCACAGGACGCATACGTCAGGACGTAGCCGTCGCGTTTCGCGTGCTCGATCAGGTCGCGTGGCGCGCGCGGTGGCACCGGGGTGGGCAATACCCACGCCGGTTCGTGCTCCGCCTGGATCGCGAGCCGGTTTGGTCCTGTCGGGACGACTGTCAGGCCAAGCCCGGCCAGGAACGTCCCGGTGTTGGCCTGGTCCGCCAGCGCCTGGGCGGCCTCTTCCGTGGTGCTGCTGTGCCACGACGGCACCGGCACCGGCTGGTCGGCCTTGACCAGGAACACCTCCTGATCGACGGCTGAATCGTCAAAGCGCCCTGCAGGGGATGAGGCAGCTGGACGTTCCCCGGCGGATCGAGGGAAACAGGACACCAAACCCTCCCTGCCCGCCGACGGCGCAGGCACCCCCCTGAGAGTGGTGATCACCCCGACGAACCAGCACGACTCTCCGCCGTTGCACCCCACCCTGGAGCGTCCCAGTCATCTCGATCTCAGTCTGGGAGCAGAACTATCCGAAACGATCACAGTCCATCCGGATGCCAGCCACGACTCCCGAGCCACCCGAACCCTCCTGGAAGAGATCGGCTGCCGTCGCGTGATCAGCCCACGCGGGACCCCACTGGAGACCGGAAAACGCTGACCAATTGAACAGACCCACTCCCGACACAACCACGGATTCAAGAAACTCGCCCACTGCACCGAACGCCGCATCAAAGTCATCAACGCCTTGACCAACACAATCATCATCATCCGCCAACTCCGCCACCACGCCTGGCTCACCCACCGCTGGGACACCCGCCCCACCCGAAGACCCCAACCCCACCCATCCGCGCACCCTCTTAAAAACCGGTAAACCCGTCCATCGGCGGAGAGCCAGCGTTTGAACACCTGTTTCGAGCGGCCCTCGATCATGTCGAGCAGCCGTGCCGGGCCAGTGCCTTGAGCTACGGGAATCAGATCGATGATGACAGTGACGAACTTGTCACCGCCGCGGGTGTGCCGCCAGCAATGCTCATCGACCCCCAGCACGGTGACCCCGTCGAACCGAGCAGGGTCATCGATCAGCACCCGCTTGCCTTCAGCGATGATCGCATCGTTGGCGGTCTCCCACACGACACCATGTCCCGAGCCAGACCGCGACCGCCGCAATTCCGGCACCAGTCATCAGCATCGACGATGCGGCACTCCAACACCGCCCGGCCCGGAGTCACGTGTTGACCGGTCACCTCCGACCCGAGCCCGTCAAGCCGGCAGAACATGGTCAGACCAGGCGCGCTGAAGATAGCGTCGGACACGTCGAGGTCTTCCAGATGGGTGGTGTGAGAACTTCCATCTTCGGAAGGCCTCGCCCCCTCACCCAGCCGCCACACCGGAACCCCTACCCACACCCTCGTTTGGGAAGAGCCCCATATGCCTGCCACCACGCCCGTCTCCCCACGCGTTTCAGCAGGAGTCACGGGACGTGGTTCGGATGCCCCTCGACCTCCTGGAGTTTCCGGCGCTGCAGTCGACGGACGCGAATGACCTGGGCGATGAGGTCGACGGCCACGAACCCCGCCGCGAAGACAATGGCCCCGATGAAACGGGAACGCGGATACAGAAGAACGCAGATCAGGAATACCCCGATCCCCTGGAACAGATACAGCTTCACCGAGGTTTTGTTCCACAGATGGCCCTTGATGGAACCATCCCAGTACTTCCATCTCCTTCCCATCATGCGATGATACCTGCTCCGGCAGCAAGGATCACTCCACCGGGGACCCAGAACTCCGGCCACGATCGGCCGGTAACGCGTGCGGCTCCTCTCACACGGCATTCATTTCTCAGCACCCGAGAGGAAACGAATGCGGAGCCGAATCCGAATTCCGCCCGTAGGGCCGCATTGCGGTTTGCTGATCCCACATCCCCACCATGCCTCATGTAAGTCGTATGTCTTTTCTTCGTTCGTTGACGGAGGATGCCGCCCGCTGCATCTGCCGTCGCTGCTGAGGTGTCGCGGCGCCACGAACCGTGTGCGGCGCCGCGATACTTCTGCGCGCGGGCGAGAGTGGTGCCTCGCGGCAGCATTCTTCACCGATGCGGACGGTTCGGATACTTGCGACGCAGTCGACGAAGATGGATTGCCCAGACGATCTGGTAGACGATACATTCCGCGACCACCATCGCAATCCCCACGATTGCGGCCCCGAGGAACCGGGCAGGCGGGAACAGGACAGCAACGACCACGAACGTCCCAATTCCTCGAAACAGGTAGGCACCCACCGACGGTGTGTATATTCGAAGATGGTCTTCGACGGAGCCGTACCAGTTCTTCGTTTTCGTCGTCATTGCGATCTCAAATCACCATCGGGAGCCAAAAACTACCACTGCTGCCAGAAAGCACAGGTGATCGCTGACGTTGCCAAGGTCACAGCAATTCCCCACGGATTCAGTTTGACGACCTCTTTGATACCGATCTTGGCGGCGCGTTTGGGAACTTCCTTGCCGAGGTATCGCGCGAGCGCTCCCCAGTTCCGCTGGGTGACCCAGGTGCGGAGCAGCTTCCAGTCAACATCAATGAACCCGATGAAGGGGATGGCCCCCTTGATCACGCACGAGGCGTACTCCTGGATGCCTTCTGACCCGGAGCTGTCGGGCGGGGTGACGCTGCCTTTGGCCGCTTCGGCTAGGACCGACAGGTCACGGTCGGGGTACAGGCGCTTGGCCGCCTCGTAGTCGATGCGCAGTTTGCCCTCGGCGTCTCGAATCACCACCTGACTGAACAAAGTGGTCAGGTCCTGCTCCAGCTCCTGCACCTCGGCGTCCGTGAACTCGCCGTTCTCGCCGCGGGACGCCGTTGAAGAGCCGTCGTCGGCTCTGGCCTCTGTCATGGGCGCCGCGAGCATGCTGCACCCCACAAGCAGCGCCAGAATGTACTTGATGATGTTCTTCATGTCATCTCCTTTCTCCGAGATGTGTCTGGCGATCGCTGCCCGGTGTTCAGGCTAAATTTCATCAGGCGAGGGCACAACCCCTATGCGACGAGAGTTGACGAAAGTTATTGCCGGGAAAGCTTCGGTCACGGCCATCGTGCGCTGCGTATTCGCGCACTGACCACGGTATTGGCTGGCCGCTTCTCCGCCGGGGAGCGCGCTCCAGGAGTGCGCGGACTGACCATTCGTCATCTCCACCTTCGTTAGTCACCTCCTCCTGCACATCCCGGCGATCCGCTCAGTATGCGGGGTGCCACATCAAATAGCCGACAGGATTTCCTCGGTTCCGGGTTTCGATGGTGGCTCCCCGACGTGGCAGGTGAGAGCTGCGCCCTGGACTGGTCGCAGTTCCCGTGCTCCTGGGATGGTCGGGTGAGTGCTCGGGCAGTCCACGGCGACACTCCACCAGTGGAAGCCTCCACCTACACCGTTAATCGGTCAGCCTCGCCGTTCATGCGGAACATGCCAGAGGTACAAGTAAGGCAGACTGGTGCACAGAGCCAAACGCAGAGGAGGGACCGTGACGACCGTCCGTGTTGACATCGCCCCCAACCTGCTGCGCTGGGCCGTGAAACGGGCGCGCTGGGACGAGGAAACTGTCCGCAAACGCGCACCCAAGCTCGACGCGTGGATCGACGGGACCGCACGCCCCACCCTCAAACAGGTGGAGAAGTTCGCTGCCGCCACCCACGCACCCTTCGGGATGCTCTTCCTGCCCGAACCGCCGGTTGAGGACATCCTCATCCCGGACATGCGGACCATTCGCGACGCCGGAGTCCGCGAGCCGTCTGCCGACCTGTTGGAGACGATCTATCTGTGCCAGAGACGCCAGGAATGGTACCGCGACGACGCCCTCGACTCCGGGGCGACCCCGCTCAGCTTCGTGGGATCGACAGCCCTCTCCACTCCAGTGGAGGAGGCCGCCGCTCGTATTCGTGCCGCGCTCCGTCTCGAAGAGCGGTCTGTGTCCACATGGTCCACTGCGATGACAGATCTCATCGAGCGCACCGAGGCCATGGGTGTCCTGGTCATGGTCAACGGGATCGTCGGCTCGGACACCCACCGCAAGCTCGATCCGGAGGAGTTCCGGGGGTTCGCCCTGGCCGATGACATCGCCCCGCTTGTCTTCGTCAACGGAGCGGACACCAAAGCCGCGCAGATCTTCACCCTCGTTCACGAGCTCGCCCACCTGTGGCTGGGGTGCACTGCGCTCTCCGACGCAGCTGCGGGCGCTGCGCAGGGGACGAAAAAGGAGGAGCGCTGGTGCAACCAGGTTGCCGCGGAGGTCCTGGTGCCTCTCGACTCGCTCCGGTCGGAACGACCAAGGAGCTGTGCTGAAGACGAGCTGGACCGTCTGGCGTCCCGCTACAAAGTCAGCACCCTCGTCGTGCTCGCCAGACTCCGGGATGCCGGGTACCTCACGCGGGAAGAGTACAAGACCCGATACGAGACCGAGCGTCAGCGCGTCATGGATCTCATGGATTCCCAGGAGAATCACGGTGGGGGCGGGAACTACTACCACACCCAGCTGCGACGCCTTGGGCTCCCCTTCACCCGAGCTGTGATCTCCGCAGCGTTGGAGGGACGAACGACGTACCGGGATGCCTACCGGTTGCTCGGGACTGTTAAGCACTCGACCTTTGAGGGGCTGGCGGAGAGAGCAGGACTAGCGTGAAGTACCTCGTAGACGCCAACGTCCTCATCGAGGCGAAGAACCGCTACTACGCCTTTGACATCGCTCCCGGCTTCTGGAAATGGCTCGACCAAGCACACGCTCAAGGCACGGTATTCAGCCGGGTTAAGATTCCTGACGCCTGCCGAGGACTTGAAGTCCATTGGGTCAACACCTTTGAAATGCTACGTAGCACCGGTGTCACCCTTGGTCTTCCCGGCGCTGCCCACCAAGTCGAAGAGAGGAACATCGAATCAGCCAGTCACAAATGCATCCACCCGGTTAGAAATGCAGCACAGTCCCACTCCCCCAGCCCACGAATAACACACCATGACGACTCAGACATCTCCCGCGCCCACCAACGCCCGCAGCGTTCCAGCACCCCCGGAGCCCGGCCAGGTTGTCCAGGTTCGTGGCGCGGTCTGGGCGGTCACGAACGTCGCCGTTCAGGGACTACCCCGCAGCTCCGCCGATGACGGCGAGCCCCGCCTCGAGCACGTCGTCGACCTGCAATCCCTCGACGAGGACCGCATGGGCGAGGAGCTCACCGTGATCTGGGAGCTGGAGGTCGGCAACGCCGTGGTGCCGGACCGCGGCCTACCCGAGACCATCGCCGCGGACGCCTTCGACGACCCAGAGACTCTCGGCGCCTTCGTCGACGCCGTGCGCTGGGGCGCCGTCACCTCCGCCGACCCCAAGGCCTTTCAGGCGCCCTTCCGCTCCGGCGCCACCCTGGAGCCCTACCAGCTCGAGCCCCTGCGCCGAGCACTCGCGGCCCCACGTACCAACCTCCTGCTTGCCGATGACGTCGGCCTGGGCAAGACCATCGAGGCGGGACTGGTCATCGAAGAGCTGCTGCTGCGTCACCGGGCGCGCTCGGTCATCATCGTGTGCCCGCCTAGTCTCGCCCTGAAGTGGCGCGACGAGATGCGAGAGAAGTTCGGCCTCGACTTCGTCATCGTCGACTCTGCACGCATGGCCGCCGACCGGCGCACCTATGGACTGGCCGCCAACCCGCTGCGCCTCCACCCACGCGTCATCGTCTCCATGGCCTGGCTACCAGGTGTGCGCGCCCAGCGGCTGCTGCGGGAGGTCCTGGCCGACGCTGCACGCTCGGACACGGCCCGTTCCTACGCCTTCGATGTGCTGGTCGTCGACGAGGCGCACCACGTGGCCCCGGCGGCGCCCCCGGCTGTGGGTGGCGGACGCGGGTATGCAGTTGACTCCCAACGTACCCGAGCCCTGCGGCGCCTGGCGGACAAGTGCGAGCACCGCCTGTTCCTGTCCGCCACACCCCACAACGGCTACACCGAGTCCTTCACCGCCCTGCTGGAGATGATTGATCCGCGTCGCTTCGCCCGTGGCGCCAGCATCGATCCCACCGCTCTGGACGAGGTGACGGTGCGTCGCTTGAAGTCGCAGATCGCCGACAAGGACTTCCGTCGTCGCCGGGTCGAGGTGCTCCCGTACGATTCCTCCGGCGACGAGGAGCGCGCCTACGCCGAGCTGGACTCGCTGCTGCGCAGCTCCGGGCGCGCTCAGGGGCGGCGCAACCTCGACATCGCGGCCCTGCTGCTCAAGAAACGTTTCCTGTCCAGCCCCTGGGCCTTTGCCCAGACCTTGGAGAACTACCTCGACCAGTCCCTGCACGGCGGCGCACTCGACGACGAGTACGACGACTACTACACGGAGGTCATGGGCTCGGGACAGTCCGACGAGGAGGAGGGCCTGGTCGCCCAGCCGGAACTGGACACGCTGCTGGCCACCCGTGCCTCGGACCCGCTCTCCGCCGCCACCCGGGAGCAGCTTGAGGAACTGGCCGGCTGGGCCCGGGGATACCAGTCCCGCCCCGACTCCCGCCTCGAGGCCCTCGTGACCATGCTCGATGCCGTCTGCCGACCAGACGGGCGCACGTGGAGCAATGAACGGGTCGTCGTCTTCACCGAGTACGCGGACACCCTCAATTGGATCGTCTCTGTACTGCACCAACAGGGCTACGGCGAACGCTTGGCGGTGATCCGCGGCTCGACGTCGGTCGAGGAGCGTGAGGACATCCGGGCCCGCTTCAACGCCGACCCCGCCGTGGAGGACGTGCGCGTCCTCGTGGCCACCGACGCCGCAGGCGAGGGCATCGACCTGCAGGCCTACTGCCACCGCCTGGTGAACTTCGACGTCCCCTTCAATCCGTCCCGCCTGGAGCAGCGGGTGGGACGCATCGACCGCTACGGTCAGCGCGAGGTCCCGAAGATCTACTACCTCGCTCCCGTGGCCACCGGCGATGGGCTCTACGCAGGGCACCAGCATTTCCTGGGGCGCCTGGCGGAGAAGATCGCCACCGAGACCCGGGATCTGGGCGCGGTCAACCCTCTCATCGACGAGCAGATCACCGGGAAATTCCTTGGCCGCCGCCTCCGCAAGGCCCCTGCACCGGGGCGGGACGAGCAGGCCATTACGCAAACCCTGGCCGGCTCGGCCAAACTCAATCAGCAGCTGACGACGCTAGCGGCGGGCTACGAAGATCACAAGGAACGGATGCACCTGACGCCTGTGGCGGGTCGGCGGGTCGTGGACGAGGCGCTGCGCCTGACGAATCAGCCGGTTCTGGCAGAGGTCGGCAGCCAGGAGACTGACGCGGAGGTCTTCGCCGTACCGGAGCTGGGACGCTCCTGGCAGGATGCCCTGACGGGCCTTGATACCCGCCTGGCGCCGGGGCGGCTGAGGCCAGTCACCTTCGACGAGGAGGCCGGGCGCGTGCCCGGGATCGTCCACGTCCACCTGGGGCACTCGCTCATGCGCAAGGCCACCCGCACCCTGCGGGCGAACCTCTTCAGCCCGCGCTCCCAGGTGAGCCGGGTGACGGCGGTGGTGCTGCCGGATCTGGAGCACTCCTGCGCCGCCTCCCTGTCCCGGTTGGTGCTCGTGGGGCGCGGAGGTCTGCGCCTGCACGAGGAGGTTTTCGTCACCGGGGTGCGGTTGCGCGGACACCGGGTCGCTGAGGACAAACTTTCCCGCGTGCTGGACCGCGCCCTCGACCCGGGCGGCTACCAGCTGGCGGGGAAGCCGGTCCGCCGTCACCTGACGGACCTGTGGAACGATGACGGACACTTGCGCGCCCGCCTCGTCGAGGAAACGGAGCGTCGGGCTGCCAACCTCCAGAACAGGGTCGCTGCCAGTCTTGAGGAGCGCCAACAGGCGGATACGAAGCGCGTTCACGGCATCTTCGATGTCTTCCGCGCCAATCTCACCGACTCCCTGAAACGTCTGCGCGCCGAGGAACGCGAGCAGGAGGCCATGCTGTGGGCCGATGAGCAGCAGCACCAGCGCGCCCAGGACATCCGCGCCATGGAAGACCGTCTGGTGAGCCTGGCCGGTGAGGAGAAGCGCGAGGCAGAGGCGATGGCGCTGCGCTACCAGGACGTGCGGCCCTACGTGTCGCCCGTGGCCCTGGTCCTGGCCGTCACCGAGGAGGACGCACAGGAATGGGGGAACCGGTCATGAACCCAAGACGAGGAGCGGGTCCGAGGACGGCAAGGGGCGGGATGGCCCGTACGACGGCCCAGCAGCACCGCGAGTGGCTCGAGCTGGTGGACACCGACGGGCCCTTCCTGTCCGTTCCCGTCATGACGGCGCTGCATCCCCAGGGCATGCCGCCGCTGGGCCACGCCCGCCGGGAGGCCCTGCGCGCGGCACAGCCTGTCTTCGACCGCGCCTGGGACGCCTGGGACCGCGAACGGGACTCGCAGCAGGTCCTGGCCGACTATCGCCGGGCGCGCGACGCCTGGGTGGTCACTGTCCTGACCGATGTCATCGGCTGGGGCGAGAACTACACCAGCGCGGAGGCCCGTCCCGCCCTGAGTGAGGTCTACCGGGTGGTCTCCGACGGCTTTCCGGCGGTGACGGTGACGCCGAGCGGTGCCCTGACCCACGGGGAGAAGGTCGGCGCTCTCGTGCTCGTGACCGACCCGGTGGATTCGCTGCGCGATGAGGGTAACGACGGCTGGGCGGCGAGCCCTCTCGACCGGATGGCCGCCATGCTGCGCAGCCGAAACTCGGCCTGCACGATCGGCGTGGTGACCGACGGGCGCTGGTGGGCGCTCGTGAGCGCCCTTCAGGGCGGGGCAACGGCCTCGGGCGTCGTGGACTGCCAGACGTGGGTGGAGGAACCAGCCACCCGTGACGCCTTCTGCGAGCTTCTCGGCGTGCGCCGCCTCCTGGGCGGAACGAGCGAGGACCAGTTGCCCGCCCTCTTCGAGCGCTCCGTTCTGGTGGCGGAAGAGGTGACGGAGGCCTTGGGCACGCAGGTACGCCGGGCGGTCGAGCTGGTGGTGACGGCCCTGTCCGAGGCGGCCCTCACCTCCGAGGCGGGCCCGACCCAGGTGGACCCGCTACCTGAGAAAGCCCACGAGGCCTACGAGGCGGTCGTCACCATCATGATGCGCGCCGTCTTCCTCCTCTTCGCCGAGGAACGCGGTCTCCTGCCGACGCAGTCCCTGTACACCGGCGGCTACGGATTGGCGGGTGTCCTGGATGAGTTGGAGGCGCGCGCCCGGAATGAGGGCGAGGAATCCATGGACGGCACGAGCCTGACCTGGCACCGGCTGCTGGCGACCTCCCGTGCCCTGCACGGCGGCGTCAACGCCGAGGACATGCGGATCCCTGCCTACGGCGGTTCCCTGTTCGATCCGGCACGATTCCCCTTCCTGACAGCCACGGATGCCAGCGGCACCCTACTGCTCACCGTCTCCGACCGGGTCATGATGCACGTGCTGCGTTCCCTCCAGACCGCCCGCCTCAAGGGCCAGGAGGCCCGGCGCCTGTCCTTCCGGGACATTGATGTGGAGCAGATCGGCTACATCTACGAGGGTCTGCTCGGCTACACCTGCATCCGGGCCGAGGAGACGACCCTCGGCTTTCTCGGCAAGGAGGGGGAAGAACCCGAGGTTTCGCTATCGGTGCTGAACGAACTCGCCGAGCAGCACGCCAAGAATTCCGACCTCGCTGAGGCCGTCATCGCCTGGCTCAAGGAGCACCAACCATCGGCGAAACCTCCTACGAAGAACGCCTTGGCGAAGGCTTTCCGTGCAGGGGACGCGATGGATGAGGCGGAGGCCGAGCGGGCCCTGTTGACCGTGACGCGGGATGCGGACCTGCGCGAGGGGCTGCGGCCGTGGATCGGCGCCATTCGCCGGGGCCTACGCGGCAGGCCGGTAGTCATCCTTCCTGGCGGTCTGGTGGTGGCCGAGACCCCGTCGCGGCGCAACGCCGGTGCCCATTACACACCCCGGTCGCTCGCCGAGGACGTGGTGTGCCACGCCTTGGAGCCGCTGGTCTTCAAACCGGGCCCGCGCGAAACGGATGACCGCTCGGCCTGGCGGCTGCTGACCTCGGATCAGATCCTCGGCCTGCACGTGGCTGACATCGCCTGCGGCTCGGGCGCCTTCCTCGTGGCCGCGGCCCGTTTCCTCGCCGACCACCTCGTCGAAGCCTGGACCCGCGAGGAGGTGCTCGGGGACTACGCGGACCGGCCCGGCGGGGCGCGCAGCCACGCCCTGCGGCAGGTCGTGGCACGTTGCCTGTACGGGGTGGACATCAACGAGATGGCCGTGGAGATGTGCAAGCTCTCCCTGTGGCTCGTGTCCCTGGACAAGGACAAGCCCTTCAGTTTCGTGGATGACAAGGTTTTCGTGGGCAACTCGCTGCTGGGGATCACGGATCTGCGTCAGCTGCGGGCCCAACACATCTACCCCGCTGCGGCCAGCGGAATCAGGCCTTTTGAGTTCGACCGCGCAGGAAATTACACGGAATCCCTGGATGTGGATTCCGTCCTGGAACGGGTGCGGAACCGGCGCCACGCCCTCGCCTCCGAGGTGGATGACGGGGACCCGGCCCGCTCGACAACGACGAAGCAACGGCTCCAGCGGGAGAACGAGGAGGACCTGAAACTCCTGGAACGCGTGGCCGACGCCGTGGTGGCCACCGGCCTGGCCCCGGCAGTTGGCGCGAAACCCGGCGCAAGGCTCAATGAGGCCTACGGGGATCTGGCGGTGGCCCTCGGCCGCGCCTTCCCACCCGAGGGAGAGGGCGATGAGGCCATGCTGGAGGCCATTCTGAAACGCGGTCTCACCCCGCCGGTGGAGACCGACTATGAGCGCTGGCGCTGCCTCCACTGGCCCTTGGCCGTCCCCGAGGTCATGGAGCGCGGCGGCTTCGACGCGATTGTCGGGAATCCGCCGTTTCTCGGTGGAAAAAAGATCTCCGGAGCAGCGGGTGGCAATGTACGTGACTGGTATATCCATGTCCTGGCCGAAGGAACGGCGGGAAACGCAGACCTCGTCGCCTATTTCTTCCTGCGCGCCTTCAGTCTGCTGCACCCCACGGGGACGCTCGGGATCATCGCCACCAACACTGTGGCCCAAGGGGACACCCGCGAGGTGGGACTCGACCGCATGGTCGCCGGTGGCTTCACCATCACCCGGGCCGTCCAGTCCCAAAGCTGGCCGGCGAGGAGCGCCAATCTGGAGTACGCCGCCGTATGGGGGACCCGCGGCAAGCTCGCCGCCACAGCCAAGCCCGTGTGTGACGACGCGCCCGTCGCCCGCATCAGCACCCTCCTGGAACCAGAAGGGCGTATAATCGGCCAGCCTGAGCGCCTTGCGGAGAACGCTGATATCGCCTTCATCGGGTGCTATGTGCTCGGCACAGGCTTCATCTTGGAGTCGGAAGAGGCACAGAAGTGGATCGCCGAGAACCCGCACAACGCCGAGGTCCTCTTCCCCTATCTCAATGGCGAGGACCTCAACTCACACCCAAACTGTTCAGCTTCCCGCTGGGTTGTTGACTTTAACGAGCGGTCCGAAATAGTCGCATCGACTTTTGTTTCACCATGGAGCTATATTCTGCGGTCCGTCAAACCAGAACGTTTACGGAAGAACGGTGATAAGTACCCGCGCATGGTCCAAGAATGGTGGAAATTTTACAACACGCGTCCGGCCATGCGGCGGGCAATCGCTGGGCTCGACGAGGTGCTGGTTATTGCTCTGGTGAGCAAGACGGTCATGCCCATGCGCGTACCGACCGGGCAGGTCTTCAGCCACATGCTTGGCGTCTTCGCCACGGATTCCTATAGCGAGCAGGCGGTGCTGTCCTCCTCCCTTCACCAGGCCTGGGCGATCAAGAACGGCTCTGGGATGAGAGGCGATCCCCGATACACGCCGTCGGATGTCTTTGAGACCTTCCCGCGGCCTGAGCCCACGCCGGAGCTGGAAACGATCGGTCGCACGCTGGATACCGAGCGGCGCGAGATCATGCTGCGCCGCGATCTTGGGCTGACCAAGCTCTACAACCTCGTCAATGACCCCGGCTTGGAGGCCGGAACCGATCCGGATGTGGATCGCATGCGCGCCATCCATGTGGAGCTCGATGCCGCCGTCGCCGCCGCCTATGGCTGGGATGACCTCGACCTCACCCACGGCTTCCACACCTACCGGAAGATGACCCGCTGGACCCTCTCCCCGGCCACCCGCGTGGAGAGCCTCGACCGGCTCCTAGAGGAGAACCACCGCCGCGCCGCAGCCGAGGCAGCATCATTGCCGGTGAAGAAGGCCCGCGGGAAGCGCCGTACCCAGCACAGTCAGGAGGAGACCCTCGATGTCTGAGACCACGCCCCGCGTGTCCACCGCACCGGGCGCCGCTGGCGCGGCGCCCCACGACGGCACCGCCTACGTCTTCGAGGAGGAGCCCTCCCCCACCTCCGTCTCCGCCCGCTCCGGTCTCCTGGAGATCCTGCGCCGCGAACTCCTCGGCCCCGCCGAGGGCGACACGGAGG
>ERZ772993.389-NODE-389-length-21798-cov-4.479327_pt1 | contig 21798 bp, 25 predicted proteins | sample MGYA00580670_ERZ772993 | MGnify/ENA primary metagenome ERZ772993 (study PRJEB29015, sample SAMEA2737936) | human oral metagenome | biome: human oral; feature: human-associated habitat; material: dental | place: China | collected 2136 ... | reverse complement strand
CCGGCATATACCCTCACAATGGAATTACATATAACGCCAAAAGAGCAAATCCTTCGAGAGCTGGAGGTGATACAGGCATGCGAAGAAGAAACCATCTCCGAAGAGGTCTCCAAGGTGATCGAGTACGGACAGACGCTCGCTCCGTATATATCGAGATCCGGAAAGCTCCTTGCCGACGCTAAGCACCACCTGAACACCCGCATGAAGGAGGACACGTTCGACGCTCTCCGAAAGACGGCTAAGCAAGGCGGCGCCACTGCGAAAGCGATAAACGCCATCGTGGATAGCCTCTGCGCCGAGGAGCGCTATTTGGTGGACTTCGCCGAACGTGTAAACCGTTGCGGCGTGCACCGCCTCGATTGGTGTCGCACGCTCATCAGTAAGGCCAAAGAGGATATGCGCCTCTCCGGCATGCAACCCACATAACACAGATAGATAAGAGGAACGCGCGCACGCGTACGATTATATATACCCATAGCCATGTGCAAGAAAACTTACTTCAACCACGACAGCAACGCCCGCAACGACGAGAAGATCGTCGCCCTGCGCATCCGATACGGCGCCGAGGGATATGGCGTCTACTTCATGCTCATAGAGATGCTGCAAGCTGCCCCGGGCTGCACGCTCGAGAAAGATTATAAGGCGCTGGCTTTCGATCTGCGCGTGAGTGCACGCCGGATCAAGTCTATCGTCGAAGACTTCGGCCTGTTCACCCCCACCGATGGCGGCAAGAAGTTCTACTCCGAGCGACTCGTGAGGTACGCCACGGAGGTGGATGAGAGTGAACGCCGCCGTTCGGAGGCTGCTCAGTATGCCGCTTCCATGCGTTGGGACGCTGAGAACGGTATGCGAATCGCATCCGAAAACCATGCGAATCGCATCGAAAATGTATGCGAATCGCATAAAGCCGCCCCCGATGCAGAAATCAAAGAAGAAAACGAAAGAGAAAAAGAAATCTTTCCCCCTATAACCCCCTATAAAGAAAAAGAGAAAGCAAAAGAAGAAAGCGTGTCTTTTATGGCGCGTGCGCGCGAAAACGAATCGGGGGCAGGGAATGCGGATAGCGATCTCGAAGCGTGGCTTAAGCCCGTAGAGACCGAAAGCGTCGAAGCGAATGCTCCCGGCAGGGCGGATCTGGGTGGGATGTCGACGGAAACCTTGCATGCTTCTTCCGAAACCTTGCAAGCTCGCCCGGAAACCTTGCAAGCCGAAGCCGTGGAGGAGATCGAAACCGTGGAGGCTGAAGAGGTGACGACACCAGCAGACGCCCGGGCGGCTTCGCCAGCTCGCACACCAATGAAGCGCCCCACACTGGAAGAGGTGCAGGCCTATGTCACGGAGAAAGGCTACAGCGTGGACGCGGAATCATTCATCGCCTTTTACGAGTCGAACGGCTGGAAGGTGGGCAAGAACCCCATGAAAAGCTGGCGGGCTGCCCTCGTGACCTGGCAGAAACGAAACGCCAACGCCTCAACAGCCCCACAATTCAACCCACAAACACCAAACTTCAATGGACAAGGATTTACTAAGACGCTGGCAGAGCAGCGTAGAGACAGGAATAACGAGGAGTGCGCCGACTTCTTTGCCCGCAAAATGGCAGAGATCAATGCTCGAGAGATGGCACGACGCGAAGGCGCTACTGGAGCACTTTAGCCCCCGAGCGCTGTCCGAGGGTGTCGTCCGGATCGGAGAGGCGCCCGAAGACGTGGATCGGATCTTCGATCGGACACACGCCGATGAATACCCCTCGCTCGCCCGCATCGGTCGGACTTACGACGTGGATACGCCCCGCATGTTGCTCTACCTCCACCTCAAAGATTACTGCAACGTGGAGGGCGTAACCGAATACACCTCCGAGCAGCTCTACAGCGTGGCCGATGTGATCGTGTCCGAGTATGGGCACCTAAACGCCGGGGAGATTGCGCTCTTCTTTCGCCGCATGAAAGCCGGCCGTTATGGCCACATGTACGGCAACCGGTTGCAGGGCTCCGTCATCACCTGCGCCATCGGCGAGTTCATGGCTTACCGCGCCCAGCACATGCAGCGTGTCGAGCAACAAAAGCGTGACGCCGCCCGCGAGGCTTCCTCGGCCCGCGCCATCACTTACGCCGAATACTGCCAGCTGAAAGCCGCCGACGCTATCAGTCGGCAGGCCGAAGCCAAAACCGCATAACACCCCAAGGCATGGAAATGACCACCGACCACCGGCAAAAGACCGGCGCCTATTATACCCCGCGGCCGTGGGCCGAATTGGCTGTGCGATACCTCCGAGGGGTGCTCCCGGAGTTCGACCGATGCATCTTCTACGATCCGGCCGCCGGTGAAGGCGCACTGCTCGAGGCGCTGCCGGCGCACGTGGAGAAATACGCCACCACATTAGAACCCGATGACGTGGACATCCTGCGCGCAAAGGGCTTTACCGCATGGCCGTTCGACTTCCTGCACGGAGACACGGATCATTTGCCAAAGGTGCTCTTCGATGCTGCACAGATGGGCCGCTTGGTGATCTTCACCAACCCACCCTTCGTCACCGTCACCAACGGCCTGCTGCGAGAGGCGTATTGCACAAACAATGCTGCCGCGCTATTCGTTTACCGCGCCTTCGAGGGGCTCGGAGCGCAGGTGTATGCCGGCTTCAACAAGGCGGATCTCTGGATGGCGCCCATGTTGGGGCGTTTCCGCGGAGACATGGTAGTGGATTACTGCATGGAGATCCCCGCCGCCTTTGTCACGCCGTCTTACACATGGCCGGGACTGAACGGGCGCTGGCCGCTCCTGTTCAACATTCTCGTACCCACCTACAGCCAGATCCGAGGCGGATTCCGTCGCCACAAGGGCGAGGCCTGTAACACGCACTGCTTCCGCTCCTACGACTCGCCCGGCTTTTTCATCCCGGCCGACGTCTATGAGCAATATCCCGAAACAGCCCAAACCGCATAACCCACAACCCCGAAATGATCATCTACATCAGCGGCCGGATCACCGGCCTGCCTTACCCTATCGCCGTCAAACGCTTTGCCGTGGCTGCCCGCAGACTCTCTGAGATCGGACACCATCCAGTGAACCCAATCGACAACGGATTGCACCGGGACGCCACGTGGACGGAGCATATGCGCGCTGATCTGGCCACTCTCAGGCACTGTGACGGCGTTTGCATGCTTCGCGGGTGGGAACGGTCACGCGGCGCACAGATCGAACGGCGTGCGGCCTTAAAACGCGGCATGCCCATCTACACCTTTTCGGAGGATCGCCAGCTGATCCCCCTCACAGACGCCCCCCTATATACAAACCCCATAACTACAACCCACAGATGAAAGTGAAAATCGTCAACACATCGCGCCACCCGTTGCCCAGCTACGCCACGCCGCTCTCGGCTGGGGTGGATCTCCACGCCTCTTTAGAGAAGCCTGTGACACTCGCACCCATGCAGCGGGCACTGATCCCCACCGGGATCCGCATCGAACTCCCAGCCGGCTATGAGGCGCAAGTCCGCCCACGTAGCGGGCTGGCCATCAAGTACGGCCTCACCGTCCTGAACACGCCCGGAACGATCGACGCCGATTACCGCGGAGAGATCTGTGTCATTCTCGCCAACCTCTCCGACACGCCGTTCACGGTCTACGGTGGCGGCCGTATCGCGCAGCTCGTCGTGACGCGCTGTGAGCACGTGGAATGGCAGCCCGTGGACGCCCTCGACGAGACGGCGCGCGGCTGCGGAGGCTTTGGCCACACGGGCGTGTAAGCAAGTATCTATCAACCCCCGATAACCACCCTACGAATGGAATCCATCCAACCAAAAACGAAGCGCTGCTCACATTGCGGCGCCGTGAAACCCGTGAGCGAGTTTTACCGCAACACCAACAATGCGGACAACCTGCAGAACAGCTGCAAAGCCTGCTCCAAGGCCTCCAGCAAGGCTTATTATCGCCTTCGCATCGCCAAGGAGCGCCGCCTCCGCGACAGCAAACGTCGGCTGAGAGACGCCCGCCAAACCTTCGAGGACGCGCTGGACGAAGCCTCGGCCGAACGCCTCGGAGTCGTCATGCAGCGCCCCGACGTGCCCCTCAATCCGGATCTGAAGGCCTTCACGCCTCGCCAGCTGATGCGAGAGCTATACGCCCGCGGATACGAAGGCTGCCTGACCTATTCCGAGCAGGTTATTCACCGCATAAACATAGCCGCCTGCAAGCGGTGAAGGCACCTCCGGGAAGCCGGGTTTCACACCAAAAAGAAGTCGGAAGCCCAAAACCCGCCGGGAATTGCATCAAAAACGTGTTTGGAGTCCGAAACCCGCCAAGGATTGGGCCAAAAATCGATTTGAAGCCTGAAACCCGCCGAGGATTGCGTCAAAAACCGTTTCGGAGCCTAAAACCCGGCGAGGATTGGGCCAAAAACGGAATTTAAGCCCGCGGCGAGGGTCATTTCGCATCAAAAACAGGATTTAGGTTCGCGGCGACCCTCATTTCACACCTCAACGCATAAACAGATAAACAAATAAACCGGCCGTTAGGCCCCAACATTATTCAACCCCAACTATGCTACAAATCGAAGTAATTGGCAACCTCGGAAAGGATGCCGAAGTGAAAGAATTTTCAGGCAAGAAGTACGTCTGCTTCAGCGTGGCGCACACCGAAAACGTGCGCGCACAGAAGCCCGGTGAGCCCCCCACGCAACGCACCACGTGGCTGTCCATCTATTGGTACGGTGAGGGCGGCTCGACCTTCCAGTACCTCAAGCGAGGCGCAAAGGTCTTCGTCCGCGGCACGATGCGAAACAATCTCTACACCGACCGCACCGGCCAGACGCGTGTAGACATCAACGTCAACGCCCGCGAAGTCTACCTCTGCGGCAGCAGCTCCACCCAACCAGCCACACAGCCCGCGGCGCATCCACAGCAACCGGCCGCCACGGCTCAATCCGTAGCCACCACCCAGCACGTAACAGGCCCAGCTTCGCCGGCCGGCGCACCGGCCCCCATCGGCGGCGAGGATGATCTGCCCTTCTAATTCCCCCCCCCACAGACATGATTACAAAAGAGACGTTTGTCACGCTGATTAAAGAGATGATTGCGCAGGCCGAGAGGGACTATCGATTCGGAGAAATGCTCAACGAGTTCGTAGTCTTTCCTGATGGCGATTTAAGTTATAACAACACGTGCATGTTTTGGTCGATGCAGAAAGCACTCAGCGAGGTCTTTCACGATGACAAAAAGCTCATTGATGATTTCTTTGAAGTCACATTTGATCCATGTGAACGGGAGGCGGATTGGGTCGCCCCGAAGGCAGAAGATCTATACGACGAACTAATAGCCAACATGACAGCCCGGGAGGGCGCACAGCGATGAATACCCCCTTAGCACGTACCCGGCCAAATTCGCTGGGGCCCGTAGGCCCCCCTCGCCATATCATCGCCATCGACCCCGACGTGGATCGGTCGGGCGTGGCCTTCCTGCACCTCCCCAGCCGCGAGCTGCGGTGCGAGGCAAAGACGTTCCCCGAACTGATCGACGACCTGCACGCCACAAAGCAGGCCACGGACGCCCTCGGAGAATCCCTCACCGTCGTCGTCGAGGCCGGATGGCTCAACCGCTCCAACTGGCACACCCACGCCCGCGACAGCCATCGAAAGGCGGCCGCCATCGGTCGCTCCGCCGGGCGCAACCACGAGACGGGCCGTAAGATTGTCGAGATGGCCCGGCACATGGGCATCGAAACCGTCGAACAGCGCCCCTTGCAGAAGTGCTGGCGGGGACCAGACGGCAAGATCACCGCCGCCGAGCTGGCCCAGTTCACGGGCTACACCCGGCGCACCTCGCAGGACATGCGCGACGCCGCCCTCCTGGCTTGGGTCTACGCCGGGCTGCCCATACGGCTGAGCACTTGACCGCGCCGCGCGGGGCGTACTCCTTGACTTTACTCCTTGACTTTATCGCGGGGAGGGGGGGCTACCGTAAGAGTCAAGGAGTACACGCCCCCAACACCTCAACATCTCAACAAACCAACAGGACCTCAGGCCCCAACACCTCAATCACCCCTAATGACCATTACCTCCTACGAAATAGCCCAACAGACCGGCCTCACCCATACCGAGGTCGAGCACATCATTACCCGCTTCGAAGCGCGCCGAATAGCCGCCGGCGGGCAGCCCCTCGAGCAACGCCAAACGAAAGGCCGGCGCAACGGCCGACCGATGACGGTCAGCGTGCTCACCGACGCCGATATGCGTTTCCTCTCCGCCTGCACCCATAGCCGGCTCTGGGTGCGCCTCTACGCCGATCATCCGGAATGGCGCCCCGAGACGCTCTCGCCGGCCGACATGAAGGAACGCCGGGCCAAGGCACGCGCCAAGACCGTCTCACGGGAGAAGGCCTACAGACGCGTCCTGGCACAGTCGCGCGCCGAGACGCGCGCCGCCCGCATAGCCCGCGAAAAGGCAGAGCGGGAGGCTGAGCGCGCCCGTCGCCGAGCCGAAAAAGAGGCGGAAAGGCACTCCCGTGAACGAGAGCGACGCGAGGCCGAGCGACGGCGAATCGCTATGCAGAACCTCGAGCTGTCGAACGAGCGACGCCGCCGCGAGAAACGCGAATGTGAGGCCGCCCGTGCCCGTGCCCGAAAGGAGTCCGAGCTGGAGGCCGCCGGACTCTACACGAACGGCATGGCTGCCCGGCGGTTGGGGCTCGCTGATTCGTGCGCCCTGACCAGCCGCCTGCGTGAGCTACGCGTAATCCCCCGCCGCTATACCGACTGGGCGCTGCTCCCCCCGCATGAAGGCCACGGATACACAGAGACCGTCACCGTGATGATCGGCCGAGAGCGCGACACGCCGTTCCAGACCATGGCGTGGACAAAGTCCGGGCTGCGCTTCCTCAAGTCGTTGCTTTGTGAGGGACTGGGGGGCTAAAGCCCCGCTGAGTTGTCTGTTGTTCGTTGGCTTGACAAGCAGTTCAACATTTCAACACCTAAACGCCTAAACGGGCCGCCAGGCCCTTACGCTCTACCCTGCGCCCGGAGGGGATCGGAGGCGGATTGCCGCATCAGGCGGTCGTGGATGGCCTTCAGGTAGCGCGTGTTTTCGGCCGTCTCTGCCGTGTGTCGATCGATGCCGGAGAGGTGAAAGAGTACCGTCGTCATTTGCGCGGCCGTCTCCTTCTGCACCATCCGCATGGCGTTGAGTTGCCCGCCTATCAGCGACGCCGTCTGCTCCGTGACGCCCTTCACGGCGCCCGTGAGGGTCTTGTTGTCATCGGGGGCTACCTTGAAGAGCTTATCGAACGTTTTCAGCTTTTCCGAATAGTTCTCAGCGATACCCTCCAGCTGCGCTTTGGTCGCTTCGATCATCTCATCCGTCGGCGTGCCCCCTTTGTCCATGAAGGAGGCCAGCCCATCCAGCACACCGCTGACTTGCTTCTCGAGGTAGCGCTTCTTGAGCATATTCTTGACCATGTTTTGCATCATGGTGTCCACCGTCTTCTCGAAAGCCTTAGCCGAGCTTTCTCCCTTCCCAAAGGCTTCCACGAGGGCGTCGCCCAGCTCATCAGCAAAGCTCTTTGCGTCGGTCTGAAGCAGGTCTTCCTTCATGTTGTCGAGCACATCCTGAATCTCTCGATCCGCCTGCTTGTATTGCTCCTTGTACTCCTCGATCTTCTTGTCGTCGCGCTTCTTGCGGCTCTTCGATTCCTCCAGCTCCCACATCTTTTTGAGGTGCTGTTGCTGCTGCTTCAGGTTTTCGATGGCCTCCTTCTGCTTGGTGTAAGTATCCGTGCCGAGCGCCTTCGAGATGGCGTGTTGCAGGCCGTTGTAGGCGTTCTTCAGCTTGTCCACGGCCTCGTTGTGTCGCTTGATCTCCTGCTCGATCTTCTTATTCTTGCTGCTAATGATCGAGCCGATGACGTTTACCACGGCTTGCACCACGGCCAGCGCGGCCTGAATGATAGTCAGGATGATGCTCGCCTTTTCAGCCGTGGCAATAGCGGCGGCAACAGACACAGCCATCACGGCCACCGTCTGCAGGGAGCTGATGGCCGTCTCGCCGACCTCTCCGAGGGCATCCTTGAGGAAGGCTGCAGAGTCGACGGCATCCCTTACGAACTGGAAACTCTTTTCGGTAGCCTTGCCCAGCTTCTTCCAGTTGCGCTTGATCTTTTCGGCCGATTCCGCCGAATCGTCGCCCGCGGAATTGAAGATCTCCCGGAGCGCCTCGCCCATCTGCTTGAAGGGGTTGTCCTTTGTTAGCACGTCGCGCGCCTCGTTGAGCTTTTCGCGGATCTTAGCCAAGTCGACAGGGTCGAAGATGCCGGACAGCTCCTTGAATCGGCTCTCGATCTGCTGGATCAGCACCTCGATTTGCGACGTGGCCATCTCGTCGAGGTTGCCAAACAGCTGCGCCCACATGTCCGAGCCGGTCAGCTCCTTGCTCGCCAGATCGGAGAGGGCTTTGGCGGCCAGCTTATCGAGCGAGGCCGCCAGCTCTTCATTGCCATGCTCCAGCGCGCGTCTGCGGCGCTCGTCATACTCATCGATGATGGCCTGTTTGCGTTGCTCGAAAGAGCCGTAATCCTTCAGCATACGGGCATACTCATCATCGCCGCCCGTCTTCTTGTCCCGTTCGTATTTCTCCGTGCGGATCTGTTTGGCGCGCTCGATCTGTTCACGCTCGGCTTCGGTGGTGGCGGCCAGACGACGGCGGTCGAGCAGGGCGATGTCGTCGTTATACTTCAGGTCGAGGGCGATCTTCCGATCATAGTAGGAAATGTAGGATTGCAGCAGTGCCTCTTCCTGCCGACGCGCCTCTTTCGTGGCGTCGTACTGTTTATCGTCGAGGAACTTCAGCTTTTCCTTGCCGAGGTCTGACTTATCGTCTTTCAGCTCCTGGCGGCGGTTTTCGATGGTCTTCAAGACGTCGAGGATGGTGCGCGCACGGTCGAGCTCACGGGTGATGTCCGTCTTGAACGCCTCCAGCGCCTCTCGCTCAGCATTCTCTTTGTCTTTGTCCCCATTGCCACGGCCTTTGCCGCCGCCTCCACCCCTACCGGATGGGGAGATCAGCCCTTGCAGACGGGTGAGCTCCTTCTGCGCCGCCGTCCATTCCTTCGAGCCGGGCACCATGTCTTTCAGCCTGTCCTGAATGACGGATATAGACTTCTCGATGGCGCCCACGGTGCCGGCCTTGAACTGGTTAACGCCACGGATGCCAGCGGCAGTCAACAGGGTGGAGGAGATAGCCATCTGCCCGACGGCCTTATTCGTGTAGCCCTCGATGTTCTTAGTCAGCTCTTGATTCTCCTTGATCAGATCCTGCTTCTCTTTGTTTACCCGTGTGACGAACATGCCTCCACCCATACCGCCGCCCATCAGTACGCGCTCTTTGTCCGGCAGGGAGTTGATCTTCTCCTGATTCTCGATAAACTTCTTGGTGTCCTCTTCCACCTTGGCACGATAGGCCGAGGCCTTCGCTTTTGCCATCTCGGAGGCCACGAAAAGCTGCGTGTTATTGATAAGCAGATTCTCCGCATCACGCACCGAGGTAACGGATACGCCTAACTCTCGGAAGGCGTCCCTGTTGTCATTGATAAAGCGCTTTTTGGCCTCCATGTCATTACCGAGGGCGAGGTAAGACTGGCGCAGGCCGTTGACGGACGAGACAGATTTGGCGGCGCCGTCGGCTACGGCTTTGGCCATCTCCTCCTGCGCCCGGCGCGCCTCTTTGGATTTCTCGATGAGATGGGCGAAGACGGCCACGAGCGCCGTAACCCCAGCAATAACCCACCCCACGCCGGGGAGAGAGGCGATAGCGGCGCCCACGGCGCGGAAAGAGGCCGCCAGTGTCCAGTTGGCAGCCGCACTCGCTCCTGCTGTGGCCGCCTGCGTGGTGTTAGCCGCCGAATCGGCCGCTTTTGCCGCCACATTCTCTGTCGTAGCGGCAGCCTCAGCCTCATGGGCGGCCGTGTTTGCAGCCGTTGCCACAGCCTCCGCCCTCCTTACGGCGGTCGCTTTTTCGGTGATCTCCGCCCACCACTTCTTGAGCTTATTCAGCGTGACGAGCTGGAAGGCGCTGTCTTTGTTGAGCGTCTGCGCCACTTGCTGCGTACCGATGGCGATGGCCATAGCCGCCTGCACCTTGGCCATGACGCGTTGCAGCTGGTCGTTCTCCCCCGCGAAGAGAGACATCGCACCCGTGGCTGCCGACAGCGCTCCGCCCAAACCGGACACGCCTGCGATGAGACCCTGAAAGCCCGCCTCGTCATTCGAGAGGATGCGGCCTTGCTGCGCCACGTCGCCCTGAATATCCTGCAAGCGCCCCAGCTCGTCGGCCAGCGCACGGTATGCCGCCGACTGCTCATTGATGCCGCGATCGATAAGGCCGCCCATTTCTTCCTTCAGCTCACGGATGCGTGAGCGCAGCGAATTATGCGCGGCGGCGTTTCGCTCCACCTGTTCTTGGTGCTGCTTCAGTTTGGATTCCGACTCCGCGAGCTTCTGAGCCTCTTTACCCAGCTCTTCGACAAGCGCCTGATGGGCTTTGACTTCCTCCCGGATGGCGACCTGACGCTCCGTGAGCCGGCCGCCCCGCTCGAGGCTCTTTGAGGCAAAGACGTTGGTGCGTCCGATGGCCTCGTATTCCTTTTTGAGCTCCCCAATGTGATGCAGGTGCTGATCGATCGTGTTATCGACCTTATTGAACCGCTGCTTGATCTCGGAGGCCATCTGCGAGAAGCTGGCATCCATCGCCGCACCGCCCTTAACGGTGGCGTCCGAGAGGCCGTTGATGCGCCGAATGGTTTCTTCTATCGCTCCGAGGAGCTTCCTGTTGTCCAGCGACGCCTCGAAGTGCATCGCTCCGTCTGTTGTTTCTGCCATTGAGCTTTCTTTGGTTTGTTAGTTGGTTTGAGTGGGGGCATTACCCCATTGCATTGATTCGGCGGATCACCTCGTCCACGTTATCGCCCGTAAGGGTGATGTCCCCATCCGGGTCGCCCGGGCGGCTGTCGCTGTAATCGTAGTCGGGCTGATCGATCATCATGCGCTGCACCATAGGCCACGCGATGCCCTCGTGTAGGTAGTGCCATGTCCAGCCGAAGTGCGCGCAGATGGCGCCCCGTCGGCCGTGCGGGCTTTTCAGTCCGCGCTGTCTGCCTCTATCCGAGTCGGCACGGTCGTCCGGGCGGCGGACATCAATCGAATAGAGTGAATAAAATCCCCCAAGTTGCACATGGCGTTGATTGTCATGGTCAGCCGGAAGAGTTCGGAGGGTTTGATGGTGTGGAAAAAGAGGTTGGTCAGATCGTCCAGCGCGCTCCGGTCTTCCTCATAGTGCACCGCGCCACCCTTGCCAGGCGTGGGCTTCAGGATGTTTGAACCGAGTACAGCCAGCGCCACAATGCGTGCCATACGCCGGGCATGCCGGGCCGCCATCGTGCGTGCCTCTTCGATGGCCTCTGTGCCCTTCAGGCGCTCTTCATCGATAGCCAGCTCGATCCATTCGGCCGAGAGGCGGTCGAGGGTGCCCAGCGTGGGCTCTGAGATGCGATATTTCTGCCGCGCCTTTACCGTACGCCGTCTGCGCGGCAATAGGCAGCCCCAAAGGCCTCGCCGGGGGATGAGCTCCGTGTGGTATCCCTCCACTTCAAACTCCCAGCCGCGGTTGATGAGCGCGTTCAATTCCGAGCGCTCCTGTTCCAGTTTCTCTACGATCTTTTCATCCATAATGCGTTTCTATTTCATAACGGGTAAACAAAAAGCCCCCAGTGGAGGCGCCTACATCGACGCGCTCACCGAGGGCTTTCACACTAAACATGACACGAAAAAAAGCAGTCGTTTTGTTTTTCTCTGTCTCTTCTTTCTTAGTCCTTCTTCTTGGCCCGGATCGCTCCGCCAGCGTCGACGGCAAGCGGCGTGACGGTAAAGTCAACGAGGAAGATACCCTTCGAAGACATGTCCGAATTGATCACCGCCTCGACGGACGCATTCGGGATTTGGAAGATCATTCCCTGCTCAGGGATGATCTCGAGCGCCACGTTTGCCGTTAGCTCGTTGCCGTTAAACTCCCACGTGCCGGAGTTCACCGTACCGCCGACGTATTTGGCCAGCATATCCGGATCGACGTCGCACAGTTGGAAGGTGCTCTTCGGGATCTTCTTCGTGCGCTTGCTGTACACCGGAGCTGCGTGCCCTTCCTCGAAGTGCTCCGTCACCTCCGAGGCCTCCTGATTGATCTTACAGGAGTCTTTGTAGACCTTGCCGATTTTGGTCATGCCCGTAGGCATTACGCCATTGGAGGCAGCCGCCCCCACTTTGATCTCGGCCAGTCCGACAGTGATTAAACCCATAGCTTTTCGTTTTTGCGTTGATTGATAGTTTCTTCTTTTTGATGGTGCGTCAGCCTTGGATGTTCCAGCTGACTCTGATGTTCGTGAAATGCTGCCTGACCCCATCGGCCGGCAGCACGGTCTGCGCCTCTACGATGATGGCCAGCCCCGTGACGTGCGCCTCGCGCAGCGCTCGTACGGCTATATCGGTGAGCATCTTCAGGCGCACCCGGTCGGCCACGAACTGCTCTTTGCTCCCGATGCGTACGGCCTTATCGGAGACGTAGACGTTCACGTTCGATACGCCTTGCTGCGGGTGATACTCCTGCGTCAGCGTAATAGTGTTGATCACCACATCTTCGGCCATCGAGTCGGCCGGACGGTCATCACCTACGTAGATGCCACCGCTCAGCGCCGCTTTCAAGGGCGAGCGAGAGAGTATGCCATACAGTATGGCGTCCGTGTCAAACGATGTCTTCAGATCCATAGCCGTGCGTGCAATTGTCCTGCGTCAAACTTCAAGACCTCACCCCGGATACGCACCTCGGAGCCGGCGGCATCATTGGTTATAACCACGTGCGTGCCATCGGCCACCCGCTGCGTGCCGCGCGGCAACTGAATGAGCGACGTAAAGCGACGATAGACGCCGCCCGCCGTCTCTATCTCCTGCCCGCGGCCGTCGGTCTCTTCGCGGCAGGGCCCATGCAGGCGGAGGGCATTCGGGGTCACGACCCAGTTGCCGCTTTCATCCTGCTGGGATTCGCCGCTTTCGGTGACGAACAAGTAGTGAGGGTATTGTTTGACGCGAATCATCTTTTCATGTGGGAGACGCTTACCAGAGGTTTGAACGATCGCGCACCCGCGGACGAGTCGAAAGCACGTCGGGCGCTCCCAGCTCGTTGCACAGGGCGCGATAGAACAGTTTCACAGCTTCCATATTCCACGATATGGAATACCCGCCCTCGGTTACATTCATCATCGTGGCCTGCAATACAACCGACATGCGGTTATACACAGCGCGATCGCAGGCCGACACATCGACCGGCGCATCCGCCTCGATGCCGCCCTTGACAAGGATCAGCTCGACTTCATCGTCCGTCAGTCCCAAGTTTCCCAACGACCGGGTCAGGTATTCCTTATTCGTCATCACTCCCCGCGGATCGGTTAGTTCTTATCCCACGCCGTGGCGTTCGTCTGCATCAGCAGCGAACGGCGCGCCAGATTCCACGCAGGGAAGGCGTTGGCAATGCCCTCCGTGACCTCCCTCACGGGCGACTCTTCGGAGTACTTCTTAATCAGCGTATGCCCGTGCATCGCCTTCAGCGCCACGCTGCCCGGCATATCCCTCGCGTCAATGGGGCGCTTCCAGAACGTATTGCCCAGCACTTTCGATTCGGAGAACAGGATCACGTCATCCTCGAACGGATTGCCAGTCGTGCGCGTGCCGTCCGCCCGCTCGATCGTGATGTCCTGATCGATCACCACGATCTGCAAGCCCTTGTATTTCTCCTTCTGCTTCGACAGGAAGGCGTTCACCGTAGCCGCATCGGGTGCGTCTTTGATGTCCGTCAGGCTCTGCACAAGCGTCGAGGTGCGCTTGATCGTCTCTTCCTGCGTAGCCAGCTTCGTGAACGTGTCCACGTTCATAAAGGCGTACTTATACGTCACGCCCATCTTCTTACCGATGGCCAAAGCCTTGGGGAAGTCGTTCGTGAACGGGGTGCCATTCGTAGCGCCAGCATACGAAGTAGCTACACCGATCTTCTGCGCCGACGGGATCTGATAATCCGCATCGAACTCCGAGACGACAGCGGCGTTATTCATGCCGTTCAGGCTTACCTTGCCCAGCGAGATTTCACGCAGAGCCGTCCACTCCAAGCGGGCGGCAATACCCTCCCAGCAGAATTTCGTATCCTCCGCCCAGAACTCGACGATCGCCGTCAGATCCGAACTGTTTCCAGCCATCGCCAACAGCAAGTCATACTCCGTCAGCTCGTCTTCCAGTTTCTCACGCGCTATGCCGACTTTAGGGATGTTGCCATGCAAGCGTTCGATGGCTTCGCGCGTCTTCTTCTGGATCGTCGCCCCACGGGCTACGATGTCGGCAGCAATCTTCAGCCCGGCCTGTGCCTCGAGCATCTTCCAGGTCAGGAGATTCGTCTCCTTCAGCGGAAAGAGGGTCGGGTAGTAATAAGGTTTCAGGTCGTACGTCCGGATCACGGCTTGCATGTCCTTCTCGTTCAGACCTTCCATGAGTGTCTTTTGCATCTTAGTTTCCTTCTTGCTTTAAGCGTTATACATACGTTACGCACCGCAGCGCGTCTTTGATCTTGTCCGTCACGGCTGGGGCGTTTTCCTCACGAATTACGGCGTGCACCCACGCATTTTCGTAGAGGTTGTTGCCAGCCTTTACGTCCAAGTTATCCCCAGCGATGGCCACAGGGACAACCTTCAGTGTCTTGTTCGCACCGGCGGATTCAAAGGCGCACGTGCCAGCCTTCACCTCCACACCCAGCGTGGCACTGAGGGTGATCACGTCCTTTTCCTCTCTCGAGCGATCGATGCTCGCAATCGTCTGACCATTGGCGCCATCCGTAGCAAAGCGGTCGCCCACGTTGAAGTGGCTCCCTTTGTTCACGTCGTACGTCGTAGACGTAGCATTAGCCGTATTCAGCACACGTGCCGTCTTGCACACCACGTACATTCCATTCGTGCCACGCCCCAGCGGGGTACCCTCTACCACAGCGCCGCCTCCCAGCCCGGCCACGGATACCGTGACACCCCCCGGGATGTCGGCCACGCGGTGCAGGATACACTTCACCACGCGGCGGTCTTTCATTCCTTCAATAGTTACCATTTTCGCTTTTTCTGTTTTTCGTTTGCCTACAATTCTTTGCCTCCGAGCGACGCGTCGCTGCCCTTCGTTTGCGCATTGATATAGCGAGCCACGCTGGCCGTCACCCCGGATTCATCCTTCTGCGAGAACATCGGCCGACCCATTCCGGCCAGCTTGGCATCTGCCATGCGTTTGTTGGCGTCTGCCACATCCGTCTCCGTGTCCGTCAAGTATTCGTTGAAAGCCTCCTCCGTGTCGAACGTCATGCGGCCGAAATCCTTCAGTGCTTTGGCGCGAAAGCTCTCATCCTTGCATGCGTTCAATCGGTCGGTGAGCGCCTGAAGCCTCGACTGATTCACGTTTCCACGCTCGTACCGTTCCAGCTGCTCCTTGAGCGGCTTCACGGCGTTGGCGACAGCGTTAGCAACGACCGCTTGGAGATCCGTCTCAGCGTCTGCTCCCTCTCTTTTCTTCGGTGAGGGGTCAGCCTTTGGCTTCGCCTCATCGGCGCGAGGCTCGGACTGCTTTTCCACAAGGTCAAATTTGCGCCGGAGATTCTCTTCAAACGTGCGTGTGCCGTCGGATACTTCCTTATCCACATCCGAGCGAAAGTCTCGTACAAAAGCGTCCACCCCGTCCCGGGTCAGGCGCTCCACCGCGGCCTTCGCCTCATCCTCGGTCTCCGTCTGTAACGCCATCAAGCGCGCCAGCATATTCAGACCGTCCTTCCGCACGCCTGGGAACTTTGCCACCAGTAGTGCGAGAATCATCTTCATCTTATCCATGTTGAAATCTGTTGGTTGTTTTGTTTCGGCGGCAAAAGTAGATGGGGCACTTCGTCGCGACCTGCGACTTTCTGCCCAAAAAAGATCTCGATCAGAGCGTTACCGCCACTTTGCAGCCTAAAACAGTTCGCCGCCCATGTTGGTCGAGGAGTTACGGAGCCGTTCGGGATGACTCCGGGCGGCTCTTACTTTCTTTATTTGCGCGCAGAGTGATCGAAGCGGCTTTCGGATGTTCTCAGATGCTCTTTTTCAGGCGATTTCTTATTTGCAGACTAACTCCCGGGCTATCATTCCGAGGGAGTCCTCGAGATGATGTGCCCCAACCCGTGACGGATTGTCACGAGTTGAAGTAGGTCCACTTCTTAAACGTACAATTCCAGTGAGTTTCACAAGGTGAGGGCGAAAAAACAGCAATGTGCAAAAATTGCACATTGCCTCAGGGAACTCGTTGTGCCATTATATCCAATGCAGGCGCACGGCTATTATGGCTAAACAAACCGCGGCGGCAATCAGATCGAGTATGATAATCAAGACAAATTTCCAGTCCACCGCGCCCTCTCGCTGCCGGTGGTCCTTGCAGAGGGAACGATCGCCGTGCAAATAGAGCCTGCCATTGGTGCTCAGCTTTGCGGCGACGACGTCTCCGCCTTCCTCTTCATGGCATACAGCGAGCCCCTCGTATTTGAGGGCTAAGGCTCCGAGCGAAAACTCTTCTCGATCCATGCCTGCCGGGCACTCCGTTACGCCCTCGGCCAGTAATCGAAGCACGCGTTTTGCCCGCTTGGATAATCTAATTCGTTTCATTTCCATGTGTGATTTTGATTGATTACTTGCAGCAAAGGTCTGCCGGGCGGCTCGTGGGCGTCATTGACCGAAGACTGTGGAAGATGACTATCTTTGCAATGTCAACGCACCGATACAGTCGGGTCGTTGGTAGGTGGATGTCCGGCTTCGGCCGCACTTCTACCCCCACGCTGGGGGCGGGTCTTACGATTCGCCCCCCATTGTTTACTTTTGCACCGGGGTTTCCCCACCAGCGACCTTAACGCATTGACGAGTGGTAAGTATCTTGCTTATAGCTTTGGTCGAAGTCGCAATAGTAACCTGAAATGGTTTTGAGCGCAAAACGTACGAGGGTTTCTTTCAAAGGAATCCTCGTATTTTGTTTATGTACCTCCCTGTTTTGATATCTTTCTGAGAAAGATCAAGTGTCTTGCCGTACTTGTTTATGATTTTCATCCCATTGTACCCATTCCCGTTTCTCTTCACGTATTCAATAGCCGAACGCAACTGCCCCCTATCCATTTTTGTTACTTTCAGCACGATGTTTCCTGCCTGAGAGAATCCATCTATCAACTCCTTACTCAACGTGTTGACGTTTGTGCTTGAACAGTGTTTGAAGTCAGCAATGCAATACCGCCCGTTTATCTGAGTAATAGCGTCTGCGCTTATAGCCTCTTTGTATTCTGGCAAAAAAGCTACGTCGGCACCGGCTCTATTCACATCTTCTGCCATCTCCAAGGTGGTTGCTCTCGATCCGCCCCACTTGTGCCCGGGGTGAGATACCGTTCGATATTCTCCCGTCCGCGAAAGTTCAGTAAAGGCTTTGTCGTCGATTATGGCTTTCAAGAGCTTCTGGCGCTCCCTTCTTGAGATTAACTCTGAGAGTTTCCGTACAATGATGGGAGAAAAAGGTTCAAACGCAACAAATGCAGGCGCACCCGTTGGTGTTTGCAACTTCGACAGCATGCCTTGAACCCTTTCACGGCCCTCTTTATCGAATCGCGGATCCTCAAAGTCTAAGAAGCCCGGCGGCAGTTCCACCGGCCGCGGTTTTGGCCGCCCGTATTCGCCTACGATGTAGGCCGGATTGTCCGTGATGAAGCGTGGGAGGGTGCGCCAACCACGGGCACGCGCTCGATTCTTCTCTACCCAGTCCGTGAACACCTGCGGCACCTCTTCCACCGCCCGCGGAGACCACGAGGCGTGCTCTTTGGCGTCTCCCTTGAAGATGCGGCGATACAACTCTTTCCGATCCGACGGGCGGGCAATGATGGGCAGCATCTCGCAGCGACAATGTGGATGCCAGCCCCGGAACCGGAAAGCCTTGGGGTACACGCCCTGCAACTCGTCGCACATGTCATGGAAGGGGCACGGCTTACCGTTGCGCAGCGTCGTATGATTGTTGCTCAGGCGGATCTCCCAGCCCACAATGAGCGGGTTCGACTGTGCCGACTGCCACGCCGCCTCACATTGTGCCGCCTTCAGCTCCGTACGCGCCATTCGGAGCGCGTTTTTGTAGGAAGAGCGATACACACCCTGCCCCGGATGGTACGCCTTGGCCGCTGCGCTCAGCTCCAGTGCGCCCGTCTCTTTGTTTCTCACCCGCCGGAAGAGCTTATTCGGCTCGATAAGGAAGCGGCGCAGGTCCTTCGCGATCTCCGTCCCACGGCGGCCCTCTTTGATGGCGTTTTGCAGGATCACCTCAATCTCTTTTTTTGCATTCCCCGCCAGATTCCACACGCGGCCGGAAAGATTCAGCCCGTCACGCTGCTTTTCGCGCACAAAGGCATCGGCAGACCGTATGCGGCTGCTCTGGGTGGCATCGATTCGGAGACGGTCGCGCAGCATCCTGTCTCGAGTGGACGGATCCAGCTGCGCCTCCACCCGCGCATCGAGTACCTCCTTGCTGAACTCCCACTCCCGCCGGATGCCATTCAAGAGGAGCCCGTTCAGGCGGTCGGCCATCACACCCAGCACGCGCTCCACCTGACGGTTGGCCGTGTGGTTATTTTCGAAAAAGAAATCATCCTTTTTCTGCTCGATGGCACGGCGCACGGCAGGCAGGGAAAGCGCCTGTAGATGGGCCGTGTAGATCAGTTGCTCGATGGCGCGAAAGAGCTGTTCCCGGCGGCGCTCTTCCTCTTCCCGACGGCGGTCTTCTTCCTTCATAGGGGACTGTTATAGAGGCAGTCGCCTCCGATATATCCGAAAGCCAAACTTTACGACCATGAAAGCCAGTGCACCAAGACATGCCCAAAAGGCTCCGGTGCCAAAGCCTTGAATAAACCGCTCCCAGCGGGTAGTCTTTCGCTCCACCTCTCGCACAACCTCACGCACCACATCTCGATTGATAAAGACGCTGTCAGCCTTTGCCCACACGGTGTCATGCCGGACAACGGTCTCGACCTGCAGCTCCCCGAGGCTATCCAATAGGAAAGCCAGTCGGGCGTTGCGGGTGGTCTCGATCGACAGGCGCTCCATCGCCACGCGCCCCTCCGCATTGCAACGCAGCAAGGCACGGAGGAGAGACGTGTCCGACGGCACAGGGATGGGTACAAGCCGCTGCACGAAGACCGAATCTACGTGCGACTGCCGCGTGGGCTGCGTGTGCTTCAATGGCAGGCAGGCCGTAAGTAGCAAGGCGGCGATGAGCGGCAAAATATGTCTGAGCATCGTCTGCTTGCCGCCGTAATAGGTGATCAGGAATTTCATTTGCGTTGCATGTGTATGAAAAGAAGAAAGGGCAGGCCGGATGACCTGCCCCTCTCTTGGAATGTGCTGCGATTGGTTAGGAGATGGCGGCGATCTGGTTCAGCTCCACCCAATACGGGTTCCCGTTTTTGTGGTGGCTGATCTGCCGTTTGGCAAAGTCGACGGCCGTCACGGTGACCTTTTGGCCATTCATCAACCGCGCCTCTGAACGGCGTGTGAAGGCCAGCGCGTCGAACGCCTCCTCGGTGAGGGGGAGCGGACCTTGCACAAGCGTAGGCTGGGGGCCTACGGGCCCCGGCGAAGTTTGGCCGGGTACCTGTGGGCGGATCGGGGGCACCACAGGCGGCTCGATCGGCGTGGGGTTCTGCGGCGGGATGGGACGGGCTTTGCGCTCGAAGTCGGGCGTGTAGGTCACGTTCGGGTCGCCGCCGGCCATCATTAGACCTACCTGCCGGCCGATAGCGGTCATCTTTTCGCAGTAATACTTCTTGCGGGCGCTGTGGATGTCCGTGATTCCAAGGGCGCGGTAACGCTTCACGATGGCCTTCTCGTAGTCGAGCTTCAAGTCATCGATGCCTTCGCCCCTCTCGAGTGCACGCTGCGCGGCGGGGCTGAAGAGGGTGCCCCAAACAATGGGTGTGCCCTCGATTTTGTCGATCACATCCGAGGGGTTGTCCGTTGCAAGGTTCACGCCCCAGCGGGGGTGCTGAATGAGCTGCAATTTAGCCCGGGCAAAGTCTACATGGCTGGTGTAGTTGGCATACGGGTCGAGACTGCCCTCCACGTAGTCTTTCCCAAAGCGCCCGTCTTGCCCGCGGCGTGCTTTGATATTGCAGTAATTGAAGTCGCCGACGGGTCTCATGCCCGCACCGGTATCCAGCACGTCCATCGCAATCAACAGCTGGCGCATGGCGTCGCTGAGCGTGTTGTCGGCCTCGAAATAGGCGCGGTCGCTGGCCTTGACAAAGGCCGCCCGGGTATTGGCCCCAAAGGCGCCTTTGACGGGTTGTCCCTTGTAGCTGTAGGGGACATAAGCCGGGACAAACTCCGGCGGGATGGTGGTTTTTGTTGGAGTGTTCATTGTTGTTGAATCGTTTATTTGTTGGGCTGTTGAGGCGGTGCTTGGTGGCCGTGCAAGGTGTCATCTACCTTCTTCCGTAGAATCTCGGCGAGGTTATCCGTTCCAAGGGCTTCAATCACGGCTTGCACGATAGCCTCAGAGCGGCGGCGGGTCTTTTCGTCGGCCTTTTCGCGTACGCTGAGAATCTCGATGATGCAGAGAAAGACACTCATCAGACAGGTAATGACGGGCAACCCTACGATGGGGTGCAGCTTCATCAATACAAACAGATGCGAGAAATGCAGCATGTAGTCGATCATGGTCGCAATGACCACGGCGCCCTCATAGATGACGAACTTCGTGACCGTCCGGCTGGGCGGATTCGAGCGGATCTCTTGCTTGCTCTCTTTGGCCTTCCGTATGCCGCTGATGAGGTCTACGATGATGGCGATAAAGACGGATATGAAACACACGGCTGCCACGGGAAACATGGCACCGGTGCCTTCAAAGAGTACTTCCATGGTTTGTTGTTGGTTTGTTTATCTGTTGAGGCGTTGGGGGCTAAAGCCCCTGTTTATGTGTTTAGTTGTTGAGGTGTTCCTTGTTAGTTGTTCGTTGTTGGGGTGTGAAATGAGGGTCGCCGCGGACCAAAAACCTGTTTTTGGCCCAATCCTCGGCGGGTTTCGGGCTTCAAATCGATTTTTGACGCAATCCTCGGCGGGTTTTGGGCTTCAAATCGATTTTTGGCCCAATCCTCGGCGGGTTTCGGGCTTCAAATCGATTTTTGGCCCAATCCTCGGCGGGTTTTGGGCTTCAAATCGATTTTTGGTGCAATTCCCCGCGGGTTTCGCGGCATCCGTGTAGGGGCGTATTGCATACGCCCCCATTAGACGGCCTCCGTGGGGCCGAATAAATATGTCTGATGCCCGTCCCTGCCGGGACGTCTGTGGGGCGTATGCAATACGCCCCTACACGGGTACACGCCTCAACGCCTCAACGGGCCGCTAGGCCCCAACACATAAACTATTCCTCCGGCAGGGTGATGTCCGGATTGCCGTCGCCGCTCGGCTTCTTCGGTTTCTCACCGCCCGGCTGAGGCTGTTCGCCGGAGCCGCCGCCCGGCTTCTTGGGGTCCTTCGGCTGCTCGGGCTGCTTGGGTTCACCGCCCGGCTTCTTGGGATCCTTGGGATCTTTCGGCTGCTTGGGGTCTTTGGGCTCCTTCGGCTGCTTCGGTTCCTTGGGGACGGACGGTTTGCGGGGCGCGCGCTTCTTCTGGGCGGCGGACTGCTTCCAGGCGGCGTCCAGCTCGGCGGCGCGC
>ERZ772993.382-NODE-382-length-21990-cov-16.544700_pt1 | contig 21990 bp, 14 predicted proteins | sample MGYA00580670_ERZ772993 | MGnify/ENA primary metagenome ERZ772993 (study PRJEB29015, sample SAMEA2737936) | human oral metagenome | biome: human oral; feature: human-associated habitat; material: dental | place: China | collected 2136 ... | reverse complement strand
GATCTCGACGCGGAACCGGACCGATCTCGACGCGGAACCGGACCGATCTCGGCGAAAGGGGCGCAGGGTCAGGCGGGCGGGCAGGCAGGCAGGCGGTCAGGCGGTCAGGTCCCTGCGGTTACCGGCCGCGCCGGCCACGAGAAGCAGCACCACCGCGAGCACCAGGCACACCGCGGGGCCGACCCACGGCCCGCCCGACCCCAGCAGGAGCCGCACTCCCCCACTGGCCCCCGCCTCGGGCACAGGCAGATGAGGCACGTGCGTGAAGGGCGACAGGTCAAGCACCCACTGCGGGGCGCGAGCCACCGGCCCCAGCACCGAGATGCCCAGCGCCAGCAGATAGGCGCCCCAGCCCAGGGGCCGGGCCAGCCGTGGAGCCAGCGCATGAAGGGCCAGCAGCCAGGCGCCCGCCAGCAGCCCCGCGGGAAGCTGAGCCGCCAGTCCGGCCGCGATACCGCCGACCAGGACCCACGGCTCCGCGGTTGCCGACGAATCCTGGGCGCAAAGAGACGGCACCGCACCGACCGCCAGCCCCAGAGCTATGGCCGCCAGCACACCCGCGCTCCCGCAGGCCAGCACCAGGACCCGGGCGGCGAGCCACTGCCGCCTGGACACCGGTGCGGACAGGACGGCGGCCGTCAGCCCGCGCCCCTCCTCGCCCACGACCGCCCCGGCCAAGGCCACGGAGCAGGCGGCGGCCAGAATCCCGCCGTAGCCGATGATCATGGACAGGTAGCTCTGAACACTCAACTGGTCGCCGAAGAAAGCCTGCATGGCCGGGTTGTCCGCAACCATCTGCTGAAAGGAGTCCTCAACAGTGGGGGCGAAGATTCCGTAGGTCAAACCGAAGACCAGACCTCCCATCGCCCACCAGCCCCGCAGCGAGGCACTGGTGCGCAAGGCCAGTCCCAAAGCGCCTGCGGGTCCGCGGCGACGGGAGCGCCAGGCGCCCGCGCTCGCCACCAGCCCCTCACCCAACTCGCGCCGTGCGTGCAGGACGAGCCCCGCCCAAACGAGGACGACGGCGACACCCGTCAACAGCCCCAGGGGAGCCCAACGCAGGTCCACATACACGCGGCTCTGCTGAATAAGGCCGATCGGGGTCAGCCAGGACAGGAGGGAGACGGCACTGTCGGTGCTGTCTCCACCACCGCTGGAACCGGCGTCGCCCAGGCCGCGCAGGAGGAACCAGACCAGAACCAGCATGAGGCCGCACCCGCGAGCCGAGCGGGCCGATGGCGCCAACGCCGCCAGGACCAGTCCGCTTCCGGCCGCGGCGAGGGTCACGAGGAGCAGCCCGAGCCCCACCACCAGGCAGCCGCCCGGATCAAGACCTCCGGCCAGGGCGGCCAGGGAGCACAGCCCCGACATCACCACCCCGGCCAGGACCGTGGCGCTCAGAGCCGCCCGGGCGCTCGCGCCGCGTCCCACAGGAGCGGAGCGCAGCAGCTCGCTCGGACCGCCCTCCTCGTCACCGCGAGTGCGGGAGACCACCATGAGTACCCCCATGAGGGCGGCCACGAGGGCAAGCCAGCCCAGGGCCTGGGCGGCGAAGAGAGCTCCCATGCTGGGAGCGGTGGGAGCGGCCGCGTCCATGCCGAAACCGGGACCGGTGAAGACGGCGGCCGCCGGAGTGGAGTAGGTCAGGGCGGCCGCCTGCCGCTCCTCGACGGTGGCGTACATGGTGTTGAACATGAGGATGCAGTAGAGGGTCAGGCATCCTCCGCCCAAAGACCATGCCAGGATGCTGCGCCGCTCACGGCGCAGAGTCAGGCGGGTCAGCGCAGACGGCACCGCGCCTCCGGATCTCCCGGCAGTGACGGGTGAAACGGCGCTGCTCACGACTCCGCCCCCTCTCCCTGCAATCCGGCCGGAGCCCCGGAATCGGCGACGACCCCGGCCGTTGCGGCGTCCTTCATGCTCTCGGCGTCTGCACTCCCGGCGTCCCCGTAGTGGCGCAGGAAGAGCTCCTCAAGGCTGGGCGGGGAAGCGGTGAGCGAGCGCAGCCCGAGGGCCGCGAGGCGCTCCATCACCTCGGCGTTGCGGTCCGGCTCAATACTGAGCGCCACCTCCCAGCCCCCGCCGTCGGCCTGCGGGCGGGCCATGGAGCGCAGCTCGCGGACGCCGTCCAAGCGCTCCAGGCCCTCCGGGTCGCGTTCGACGACGGCCTGGACGCGTGTGCGCAGCAGTCCCCGGATCCGCTCCAGGGGGCCGCTTTCGACGGTGCGCCCGGCGCGCACGATGGTGACGGTGTCGCAGAGCCGGTCGACCTCGGACAGGATGTGGCTGGAGAGCAGGACCGCGGTGCCGCGCCCGGCGGCCTCGGCGACGCACTGACTGAAGACCTCCTCCATGAGCGGGTCCAGTCCGGAGGTGGGCTCGTCCAGGATCAGCAGTTCCACGGGCTCACTCAGGGCGGCGATGAGGGCGATCTTCTGCCGGTTGCCCTTGGAGCAGGCGCGGACCTTCTTGGAGGGGTCGAGCTCGAAGCGCTCGATGAGCTCGGCGCGCCGCGCAGCCTGCGCGGCATCATCAGATCCGCCCGATCCGCCCGCCCCTCCGCCACGACGACGGCGCAGGGAGGCGAAGGCATCCAGGGTCTGGCCCCCGGTGAGCCCGGGCCACAGGGCCACGTCTCCGGGAACATAGGCCAGGCGCTCATGGAGGGTGACGGCGTCATTCCAGGGATCGGCGCCGAAGAGCCGGGCGCGCCCGTCGTCGGCGCGGATCATGCCCAGCAGGATGCGCAGAGTAGTGGACTTCCCCGCGCCGTTGGGGCCGAGGAAGCCCGCCACCTCACCGGGGGCGACGCTCAGATCCAGGCCGTCCAGGGCGCGGGTGGCGCTGCGGCCCCGGCCGAAGCTCTTGGTCAGGCCCACGATGTCGACGGCGGGCGCGGAGCTGTTGGGATGAGCCGCGCCGGGTCGGCGGGCATCGATCGATGTGGCGGCGGGTTTCATGAGTCCTCCTGAGACGAGTGGGATGGGGAGGAGTTGGGGTCACGGGACGGGCCGTGAGATGAGTTGCGGGTGGCGCTGTCGGGGGCGGGGTCAGGTGCGGGAGCGGGCTCGACATCGTCGGCGGAGGCGGCAGGAGCGGCAGAGGCGGCGCCGTCGGCGGAAGCATCGGCGGGATCCGCCGATGTGGCCCGGACGTAGTCGGCGTAGAGCCCGGGATCGGTGAACAGGGGCCGGGAGTAGAGCTCGGCGGTGACGGGACCGTAGCGGTCGATGAACTCCCGGACGGCCGCCTCGATATCGCCGGGCTCGGATGCCTCGTAGCGCAGGAAGAGCAGAAGCGCACCGAATCCGGCGTAGAGCAGGTAGCGGGCGCGGGCCTCTTCGTTGTGCGAGGGCGTCACGGTGCCCGCCTTCACGGCGTCGGACATATAGGAGACGGTGTCCCCCACGAAGAGGTCCATCAGCGTGGTGGCGAGCTCTCCGCCCTCCATGAGGGAGCGCATGGCGTAGGCCGTGGCCGGGATGTACTCCTCGACCTGCGACATCTGGGTCATCAGATCCGCGGGACCGCCGAAGTACGTCGAGGAGCGCTTGACCTCCTCGGTCAGGCGCAGCACCTCGGTGTCGCAGGCGCGGCGCAGGCCGTCCTTGGAGCCGAAGTGGTGGGTGATGAGACCGGCCGTCACTCCCGCATCGGCCGCAATGGTGCGCAGGCCCACCCCGAATCCGTCGCGCGCGAAGCGGAGCAGGGCGGCATTGCGGATGCGGGCGACAGCGGTGAGGTCCGACTCGGGCGTCGACGATCTTGAACGCACGGCCAATATACTATACAGACGTTCAACGCGGCGCAAGAAGCACTCGCGAACACCCTCTCCAGCCGCACCCCCGGACACCTCATCCCGAATCAGAAGACCCGACATACCACCCCGTGACCATATTGAGCCGTTACGATCCGATCTCCCTCCTTGAGACGTCCGACAAGTCGCTGTTAATCTCCCGAAGCAAATGTGGAATGGAGTAAAGCACCCATTAGCATGAATTTCTCCACCATTTCTGCATTGCCCCTTATCCCCTTTTTGAGAGGACATCCATGTCTTTCTTATCGCGCGTGCGCGCTCCTGGGAGATCGGCCATCGCCAGCGCCATTGTGGCAATGCTGGTTCTGGCGGCCTCCTGGGTCGGACTGACCTACTCAACCGCTCAAGCGGCGATCAATGAGAACATTAAGGTCAGCGACCTCTCACTGATTCCCTCCAACGGAAATGGAGTGGAGGACCCCACCTACAACAAGACCAAGGTCAATGACATCCTCAAGCTGAAATTCACCTGGGATGCCACCACCGCCGACCCCAAGAGCGGCCAATCCTTCCAGATCGGGCTACCGAGCCAGTTCCGCAACCGCGAGAGCCTGACCGAGCCGATGACCGTGACCCACAACGGCGCCGATCACAAGATCGGCGAGTGCGTCATGGACGCCCAGAACATCACCTGCACCTTCAACGACACCCTCGACACCCTCAGAGGGCAGGGCTTCAACGGCCTGAACGGCAAGGGCTCCGCACTGGTCGTGGCCTCCGAGGCCACTGAGGACAGCACTGCGACGATCGACGCCAATGGGCAGAAGACCGCCGTGCCGATCCCCGGCGGGCGCATCACCGAGAACCGGGGCCTCAACTACACGCCCGAGACCCTGCGCAAGTGGGCCTTCGACGTCACCGCCGCTTCGAAGCAGATGGACTGGGAGATCACCCTCGGCCCCTCGCAGCTCAAGGACGCCCTGGCGGGGGCGGGCACTCCCATCGCATTGGATGGACAGACCCGCTCCACCATCACCATCACCGACGAGCTCAGCCCCGGTCAGGCCTACTCCCAGGACCTCTCGCAGTGGCGGTTCAACATCGGCACCAGTTCGACCCGCGATGACGTCTACGGGCAGGTCACCGACGCCGCCGGAAACGACCAGGACACCTCCCAGGGAGACTTCGATCTCGCGGTCGCCATTGATGGCAACCGGGCCACGATCACCATCACCGGCCCCTTCGCCGCGGACACGAACTACAACGTCTACTACTCCTCGGTGCCCACCTCCGACAGCGGGACCGTCCGGCCCGGACTGGAGTACAAGAACCACGCCCAGCTGAAGGGCACCGATCAGGACTCGTCCTGGTCCGTCTACTACACGAGGTCCTTCACCATTGACGTGGAGCTCGCCCCGGGCTTCGGCGGCTTCAACATCGCCAAGCTGCTCACCGGCTCGGGCGCCCCGAAGGTGCCCGCCGGCACGACCTTCGACGTCGGCATCGATTACACCCTACCGGGCGGCGCCACCGTGGACACCTACCCGGGCTGGAGTGCGCCCGGCACTGTCAACGCCGATCGCACCGGAGGCCACACGACCCTGAAGGTCACCAGCGGAGACACCACGACATACCCGGCGACCTTCCCGACCGGCACCGTGCTCACGCTCAGCGAGGACACCTCCACGGCCTCCGCGACCCCGGAGCGAACCACCTGGGGCGCCCCCGAGTTCACGGTCGGCGACCAGGCCGGCCCCACCTTCACCATCGCCGACCAGAAGTCGACGGCGGTGACGCTGAAGAACACGTCCGAGGAGACGGTCGTCCCCACCGGCAAGTTCTCGGTCGCCAAGACGGTGAGCGGTGATGGCGACTTCGCCAACTCCAACTTCGCCTTCACCTACACCTGCAACGACCCCGCGGCCACCACGGGCACGCTGAACGTCCCCGGAGACGGCACGGCGGTCACGAGCCCCGAGCTGCCCGAGGGAACGAGCTGCACGATCAGCGAGGACACCGCTTCGGCGGCGCAGACCGGATACTCGCTGACGCCCACGCTCTCGGCGAGCTCGGTGACCATCCCCGCAGGCGACGTGGTGGCCGTGACGGCCACTAACACCTACTCGCGCGACACCGGCACCTTCTCCGTGGTCAAGAAGGCCGTGGAGTCCGAGGGCGCCCAGCCCGAGCCGGCCGATCTGCTGACGCAGAAGGAGTTCACCTTCACCTACACCTGTGATGACGCCAGCGCCACCACGGGCACGGTGAAGGCCAAGGGCGACGGCACCACCGTTCTGTCCAACGTGCAGCTGCCTGTGGGCACCTCGTGCACGATCACCGAGGACGAGGCCGGCGCGCAGGTGCCCGGATACACGCTGACGGCCCCCGAGGCGCAGACGGTGAAGATCGAGGCCAAGGACCAGGTGGTGGAGGCGTCCTTCACCAACACCTACACCGCGCCGAAGCCGACGCCCGAGCCCACACCGGAGCCCAGCTCCACGCCGACTCCGGAACCCACGCCCGAGCCCAGCACCACGCCGACGCCCGAGCCCACGCCGGAACCGAGCACCACGCCGACGCCGGAACCCACGCCCGAGCCCAGCACCGAGCCAACGCCGGAACCCACGCCGGAACCCAGCACCGAGCCAACGCCCGAGCCAACGCCGGAACCGAGCACCGAGCCGACGCCCGAGCCAACGCCGGAACCGAGCACCACGCCGGACGTGTGCGTCACCCCGGCACCCACGGCCTCGACACCGGGACAGCCCTCCACGGACTCGACAACCCCCGACTCGAGCTCCTCGGAGACGCCGAACCCCTGCACCACGCCGGATGGACCGGATGGATCGGATGACTCTCCGAGCTCGCCGGCTCCGGAAGGCGGGTCGTCGCTGGCACACACCGGTGCCAACGTGGCCATCGCGCTCGTGGGCGTGGCGGCCATCGCAGGCGGCATCGCCCTGCTGATCCAGCGCCGTCGGGCCTGATTCCGCTCAGTCCGCATCACTAGGAGTGCCGGTGGGCGCCCTCTCCGGGGGCGTTCACCGGCACTCGTATGTCTCGTGTCTCGGAGGCGGACAGACGAGACCGACATTGTGGGACGAGGTAGACGGTGTCACCGTCGATCTCGTCCCACAATGTCGGTCTCGACGCCGGAGCGAACCACACGGGCCGCTGCGGCGGTCAGGCGCGCGGCTGGCGCTCCGCCCACTCGCGGGGGCTCACCCGGGATCCGGTGTAGAAGGGGGTGTCCTGGCGCACGTGGAGACGGGCCTCGGTGTAGCGCTGGTGGTGGATGACGCCCTCCAGGCGGTCCAGGCTGTCGGCCTCGAAGGCGAGAACCCACTCGTAGTCGCTCATGCCGAACGTCGCGAGCGTGGAGCCCTTGACATCCGGGTACTTCGAGAAGCCATTGCGGCCGTGCTCGGCCATGATGCGGGAGCGCTCCTCATCGGGCAGCAGGTACCAGTCGTAGCTGCGCACGAATGGGTAGACCATGCACCAGTCGCGCGGGGCGACACCGCCCAGGCAGGCCGGAATGTGCCTGCTGTTGAACTCGGCGGGCGTGTGCAGACCCATGCAGGACCACACGGGTTCCAGGTAGCGGCCCAGCGCGCTGGCGCGCAGCCGGTGACTGGCGTCCTGAAGCTTCTCGGGATCGTCGTCGAGCCACCAGATCATGAGGTCGGCGTCCGAGCGGAAGCCGGCGACGTCGTACCAGCCGCGGGTGGTGACCTCGGACTGATCGACGAAGAAGTTCGACTCGCCGACCAGCCGGCGCCGGGTGTCCTCCAGGGCGGGCAGTGGCGCCACCAGGCAGTAGACGGCGTAGAGGGCGTAGTGGAGCCGATTGTTGACGGCATCGAGATCGACGTCGGTGGCGTCGCGCGGATCGCGGTAGGGGCGGCGCTCCTCGTCCTCGAAGCGGTGCAGGCGAGGGCCGCCCTGGCCGGTATCGGCGGGCTGGCTGTCGTGGTTCGTCATCGCGGGATTCCTTCGTCGACGAGAGCAGTATCGGAAGCAGTATGCTGCCTTGCGGACACTGAGGGGAGCGATTTCGCGGTCGGACGCATTGCCCGGTCGTCAGCGGAGCCGGCGGGGCCGGCGGGGCGGACTGCCGGTCGGCAGCACTGGGGCGGACAGACGGTGTGGAAGGGGCCGACGCCGGTCGTCGACGCCGGGCGAACCTCTTGACCGCGCGCTGCGGCGGCGCGCTCGGCGAGGACGTCGACCAGGGAGGACACCAGGGCCGGGTGCGTTCCGGCAGTCGCCGCTCGCGCATAGGGCAGACCCAGGCGGGCAGCGGTCTGCGCAGCCTCGGTGTCGAGATCGAAGACGACCTCCATGTGGTCGGCCACGAAGCCGATGGGCGCGACGACGACGCCCTCGGGCGCGCTCACGCGCGCGCCGTCGGTCAGGCGGCCGGCGACGAGGGCCTCCAGATGGTCGTTGATGTCCGGTTCCAGCCAGCGGGCCTGCGGCGGTCCGGAGCGCGAGCAGTACACGAGGTCATGGTCCAGTGCGCCGCTCAAACCGAGGCGCTCGGCCACGACCGGCAGGAGAACGGCGATGAGGCGACGATGCTGCTCGACGTAGGAGATCTCCGTGGACAGGTCCGCGGCCATCCCCGGTTCGAGATGCGCCTGCCCGGGAGCCGCCGTGCGGAGACCCGCCGGCTGGACCGGCTCCGGAAGCCGCCCGGCGTCGTCGCCCGCGCTCCCCCGCTCCGCTTCACCGGAGCCGGGCGCGGACAGACGTTCCATGGATGCGGGGATGGAGTGGGTGACCAGGAGCAGCCTGACGCCCTCCGGGGCGATCCCCCGCTCGGCGAGGCGCCCATAAGCCTCGACAATGGCGTCCGCGTTGGACTCGAGCATGCCGTCGGTGTTGTAGAAGGGGCGGGTCTTGTCCACCACGAGCTCCACCGGTTCTCCCCCGACGCCGCCGACCCGCGCAGCGGCATCGGCCTCGGCGCCGCGTCCGGTGGCCCCATCGGCGCCCGCGGCCAGAAGGGCCAGCGCACCGGCTACATCCTCGCGGTACTGGCGGCAGCTGGAGTACGAGCCGTAGGCGGAGGTCGTTATCGCAAGAATGCGACGGGCCCCGCCATCGGCCAGAGTGCGCAGGGCCTCGGAGACGAAGGGGTGCCAGTTGCGATTGCCGATGACCACGGGCAGGTGCGAACCGCGGGCGGCGAGCTCGGTGCGCAAGGCGGCCAAGAGCTCCTCATTGCGGGCGTTGATCGGCGAGACACCGCCGAAACGGCCGTAATGGCCGGACACCTCCAGAAGGCGGGAATCAGGAACGCCGCGCCCCGCGGTGGCGTTGCGCATGAAGGGCAGGACGTCGTCGGGACCCTGGGGGCCGCCGTAGGAGAGCAGCAGGACGGCGTCGTAGGGGGCCAATGGATCACTCATGCGCGCCCTCCTGACAACCCCTGGGCGCCCCGCCCCGACGGCCCTGACAGCCCTGAGAGCCCTGAGAACCCAGCCAAGTCCTCGACCTCGAGGTCGTCCGGCGCTGCGCCAGGACCATCTGGGCAACCCGGGCCGCCCGGGCCAACCGGGTCATATGGCTCGTCCTCCCGCTCGGCGGCAGTCGCGGGGACCTGCCGGATCGGGATCGTCGGAAGATCAGCGGGACCTGAGGCGAGGTCCGCGCTCCGCGCCTCCCAGGACCCGCCGTGGGCGGGACAGGAGGCGGGTGGCCCGCCGCCGCGCAGTCCCGCGGCGACCTCCGAGCCGAGCACGAGACCGAGGGCCTGAAGATACTCCTGCGCGTGCCCGGTCTCCCCGGCGGTGCGCGCGGCGACGGTGGGGTGGTGCAGGAGGCGGGCGGCCAGATGATGCAGTGCGCGCGCGGCCTCCTCGACGTCGACGCGTCCGTCCTTGGCGCGCAGGCGGGTGATCTCCTCCTCGACCACGGCCTCGACCCCGCTGCGCAGCCGCCGCACAACCGGGTCCATGCGGCGGCCGGCCCGCATCCTCCTGAAGCGCGCGACCTCCTGGTCGACCAGCTGTCGGGCGGCATCGATCTGGGAGGCCTCGACATCGGGTACCGCGCGCTGCACGGCGGGCAGGTCGATGAGCGCAACACCGGGCAGGGAGCCGACGGACAGTTCGACATCGCGACTCAGAGCGAGATCGAGCACGACCAGGGGGCGCCCGACGTGGGCGGCCCTGGCGCCCCGATGCCGGCGCATGGCCGTTGACACCAGCTGCCGAGTCAGAACGGGAGCGCCCAGTCCCCGACAGGTGATGACGAGATCCGCGAGCGCGAGTGAGCGCGGCAGCTCGTCCTCATCGACGGCGCGCACGCAGTGCCCGGCGGCGAACTCCCGGGCGCGCTCGGAGCGGGAGTAGACGCCGATCTCGCAGATCCCGCGGTTGCGCAGAGCGGTGACGGTCGCGCCGGCGTAGGCGCCCGTGCCGACGATGAGGGCGCGCACGCCCTCGGGCGGCGGCAGGCGGCGCGCAGCGAGGTCCAGGCCGACGGCCACGACGCTGCGTCCGGCGCCCGCCAGCGCAGTTGTGGCGGCGACGCGCCTCGAGACGGTCGAGGCGTGCTCGACGGCGCGAGTGATGTCGCCGGTGACGGTGCCCTCTGCGGTCGCCAGGATCAGGGCGCGGCGGAGCTGCCCGGCGATCTCGCGCTCGCCGACGACCATCGACTCCAGTCCGGCAGCGATTGCGAAGAGCTCGCGGTAGGCGGCCCGCCCCGACCAGAGGCTCAGATCGATCGGAGCGCCGGTTCCCGAGCGCTCAGCGAAGAAGGAGCTCACGGCGTCGCGCAGGCTCTCGGCCGACCGGCCCTCGGGGGCGTCCAGGAGGATCGCCAGCCGATTGCAGGTGCCCAGGACGAGGACGCCGTCGAGTCCCCGGACGGTGCGGAGCAGGTCGGGGCCCAGATGCGCGGAGACGCCGCCCAGGCGGGAGACTGCCTCCAGGCCCTGGACGCGATGGTCTGCAGAAAGAAGATGAACGGTCACAGTGGGCGCTAGTCAAGCATCCCTCGGCGACAGGATTCCAATGACGCTCGCGGCACGCGGAACCACATATCAAGACGATGCGTCAGAACTATTTTCGACATCCCGTCCAAGCGCCGTTCTCGTTGCAAATCCGGGTTCTACTGCCCCTCGCTCGAGTGTCGCGGAGGCCTCGAGGAAAAGACGTCGATTAACATCCGCGAACAATACAAGGTGTCACCTCGGCTGCATTCAGGATGATTTCATGATCGGTTCCTCACCAAATTCGGGCGAGAGCGGTTCCGCGGCGGATGCGGCGCCGCCCCTGCTCAAGGCACTCACGGGCGCGCGGCCCGCGCGCACCCCCGTGTGGTTCATGCGCCAGGCGGGCCGGAGCCTGCCGGAGTACCGGGCTGCCCGGACGCACGCCGGCACGAGCATGCTCGACGCCTGCCTCGATCCCGACCTCACCGCCGAGTTCACGCTTCAACCCGTGCGCCGGCACGGAGTGGACGCCGCCGTCTTCTTCTCCGACATCATGGTGCCGCTGCGGCTGGCCGGACTGAGCGTGCGAATCGAGCCGGGCGTGGGCCCCGTCTTCGACGAGCCGGTGCGCACGCCCGACGACGTCGCCCGCTTGATCGCGCACCGCTACGCGGAGGACGCCATCGGGCAGGCGGGCGCAGGCGCCATCGAGACCGGAGTGCGCCTCGCCGTCGGCGAGCTCGGGACCCCCGGCACCCCAGGCGGGCGCCCAGGGGTGGGCGAGCGCGCCCGAGCCGGACTGGCCGAGTCCCGCGGTCCGGCCTCGTGGACTCCCCTCATCGGCTTCGGCGGGGCGCCCTTCACCCTGGCGGCATACCTCGTGGAGGGACGTCCGAGCCGGGATCACCTGGCGGCGCGCACCCTCATGCACGCCGACCCCGCGGCCTGGGACGCCCTCATGACCTGGTGCGCCCGGGTGACCGGGGCCTTCATCGCCACGCAGGTGCGCGCCGGGGCCAGCGCCGTCCAGCTCTTCGACTCCTGGGCCGGTTCGCTCTCGCCGGCGGACTACCGCACCCGCGTCGCGCCCTACTCATCGCTGGCGCTGGACATTGCCGGCCAGGCGGTCTCGCCCACTGTCGGCGGGCGCGTCCCGCTGCTGCACTTCGGCACGGGCACGGCCCGGATCCTGAGGGACATGCGGTCCGCGGGAGACGACGGCGGCTGCGCCGTCGGGATCGATGACCGCACGGATCTGGCGTGGGCCATCGACGAGCTGCGCGCCGACGACGGGCGGCGGCGCGATGCTCAACATCCGCACCGGCACCGGTCGCCCGTCGTCGTCCAGGGCAATCTCGACCCGGCCCTCCTGGCCGCCCCCTGGGAGGTCCTGGCGCCGGCCGTGGATGCCTGCCTGGAGGCGGGACGCGCCGCGGACGGACATATCGTCAACCTCGGTCATGGCGTGCCGCCGGGCACGGACCCGGATGTGCTCACCCGCATCGTGGCCCGCGTGCACGGCTCGGAGGAGTGGGAGCGCACCGCACTCGCCGGCTGGGACGGCGAGGCGCACTCCTGAACCGGCGATGGCCGCGGGACTCCCGAGGCTCCCGGGGCCATCGCCGCAGCGCCGGCGGAATCAGGGCGAAGCCATCACATCCTGCTGCGGCGGTGGACGCACATGGCCATGCTGATGCCGCCGACGACGATCAGGGCTGCGGCCAGGGCCGCGTCAGGGGCGCTGATGCCCGTGCGCGCAAGCATGGCGGACCCGCCGGCAGCACTGCTCGAGGAGGGCACCGACACGACCACCGGAGAGACGACGGCGATCCCGGGGTCTGCGGAATCGCCCAGCGCGCCGGAGGCATCATCGGGCGCAGCAACAACCGGGGCGGAGGAGGCGTCCGGACCAGTGCGATCGGCGGCGGGCGCGGCACTGGGCGAACCGGCGGCGGGATCAGAAGGATCGGCGGAATCGGCGGAATCATCCGTGGGCGCGGAGGCGCCGTCGGCGACCTCGCTGACCCCGGCCTCATCCTCCTCCGGGAAGCCCGGGGAGGAGTCGCACTCGTCCCCGACGCCGTCGGCGTCCTCATCCGTCTGCCCCCAGTTGTTGATGTCGGGGCAATTGTCCGATTCCCTCGGGGTCTGATCACCGTCATCGGTGACCATGATCGGGGAGGTCGCCATCGCGCTGATCCCGTCGGACTGAGTCGCGCGCACCCCGACAACGCCCTCGAACTCGTCGGGGAAGGCATGCTCGACCGTGGGCGCGGTGGTGGTCTGGTCGTAGGCGCCGTCGCCGTCGAAGTCCCACTCGTAGGAGACGATCTGGCCGCTCGCGGCGTATGAGGCCGAAGCGTCGATGGTCAGCGAATCGCCGGCCTGGATGACGTAGTCCCCCTGGATCCAGGCGAAGGGCTTGGAGGTCTCCGCCGCCATGGCGCCGTCGATCAGCCCGGCCAGATCATCAGGGGAGCTCGAGTCCTCCACGCTCCCGCCGCTGGCGGAGGCCAGCGGTTCGAGGGCACTGGACGCGCCGGAGGCGTCGGGCGAGCCGGACGGGCCCGCAGTGCCGCCAGTGCCGCCGGCTCCTTCGGTGCCGGCGCCGATGGCGTAGATGCTGACCGAGTCCGCCTCGTAGGCGGCCCGGGTCACCGAGGCGGCGGTGTATCCGGTGGCGGGCTCGGGGTCATCGGCCGGGGCGTCCCCGACGACGATCACCTCCTTCCTGGCCTCGGACCTCCAGTTCAGGCCCACCGCCTGCATGACGCCGGAGTAGGCCGGGGCACTCGAATCGCCGGCGGCACCGGCATGACCGGCGTCGCCGCCCTCGAGGGCCAGGGAGTCCAGCCCGCTCTCGATGACGGCCGGGTCGGAGGTGAAGTCCACATCGGTGCGCGCCGATTCACCACCGGAATCATCGGGGGAACGCCCCCCGTACGAGACCAGCGCGAAGCGGTAGGAGGACGAGGACGCCGCGGCCTTATCCGCGATCGAGCGCATGCTCGCGCGCACGGCGGCCACGTCGTCGGCCATGGAGTCCGCGGCATTCACCGCGAAGACCAGGTCGAGACCCGCATTCGCGGGTGCGGCCGGCTCGGCATTACCGGGCACACCGACCTTCTCCTCGATCAGCTCGGCGATCTGCTCGTGACCAATCTTATTGGGATGGTAGAACATATTGGGATCGAGGCTGAAACGCGACGTCGTTCTGCCGTCATTCCCCCGGACGCCCTCGGTCTCCATGAATTCGTTGATCCATCGGTAATCGTTCCTTCTAGCGGCCGAGGGATCGGGCTCGTGCCCGGAGAAAGCGGTCGGCGTGGAATCGATGTAGGTGACCTTCAGGGTGCTGGAATGCACCGTATTCCACTCATCGACCAGTGCCGACTGAGTCTCCTTCGCCTTATCGCTCAGACTCCGCACCCCAGTCCCGGCATCATATGAGCCGCTCGCATCGGCGAGATAATACTCCTTGTCCATCGACAGATACGGGTAGCCCACCAGCACCACCTGCGCACCGTCGGGCAGCTTCGCGTCCAGTTTCTCCAGAATTGTCCTGGTCTGCGTTCTCACGCTCGGCACGGCCGTACCGCCCTCGATGGCCTCGCTCTCCATACGACTATCCGCATTCTCGACGACCTCCCGGCAACCCGAGGCGCTTCGGAATCCGAGCGAGAAGCAGCGTTTGACGATATCCCCGAAGCGCACGTCATTGCCGCCGATCGTCAGCATCACCAGATCGGTGTCAACGGACATCTTGCCGATCTGCCCGTTCATGACGTCACTCGTCGTACTGCCACTGTGGGCAAGATTCGTCAGGGTCGTGTGCGCACCGCGCGCATTGAGCCAGTCCACGTAGTGGTGCGCCCAATTATTGCGGCTGCGGTACGCCTTTCCCCCCGAATCGCCCGGATCCTCCCGCTCATAGTCACCGGCACCATTGCCCGCCGAATAGGAATCACCGAGCAGAGTGATGTTCAGCGTCACGTTCTGCTCATCCTCCACGCCATTCTTCACGTCATTCTGCGCGGTATCCTGTACAGCCGCCTCGACCGGCGCCGCGATTGACAGCGGCCCCAGGAGCGCGAGAAGCAATAGGACTGGGGTCAGCGCAGGAATCCGTGCAGAAATCCGTGCAGGTACAAGAGCACGAGATCGTTCTATCAGGTTCATCAGGGATCTTTCGTAGGGAAGGTCGGAGGAGAAGAGCGATGAGATACCAACGCGCTTTCGTGGCGGCCCTAATAGAAGAGCTCCACCTGGACAATGGCGGAGAGCGGATCCGTCGGAGGGGCCTGCGGGTACCGGGTGATCGACAGTCCCATCGCCGCCCCTTTCAGGGGGCCGGGGCGGCCGCCGATCCACATTGAGGGGAACGAAGGATCGGGATCGGCGGCCCATCCCTGCTCCTGCGCATAGGCGACCAGTCGGCCCATGAGATCCTCCGAGGTGGAGCCGTCCTCCTGGAAGCGGCGGGTCAGACGCATCCGTGACAAGGGCTCGATCGAGAACCAGCTGCTCGGCTCGGTCTCCTCGACCCCGAATGCCCGCAGCCCCAGCAGCGTGGTCGAGGACATCGGATCGGCCCTGAGTGCCCGCAGCTTGACCCTGTCCCTGGTGAAGTACCCCGCGGGTCCGTAGGCCCAGCAGTACAGGCCCCCGCCGGCGACAACCACGCCTCCGGCCAGCCATCCCAGCATGCACCGGCGCGACAGTCGCCCTCGCGCCGATGGCGCCAAAGGCGTCGATAGCACTGGCGGTGTCGACGAGGCCGACGATCTTGCCGGCCCTGACGTGCCCGCTGGCTCCGACACCTCTGCCGACGCTGCGCCTCCTGCGTCGGCAGAGTCCGCCGAGTCAGCTGTGTCTGCCGATGCGGCGGGTAGGGCCTCAGGCGCGCCGTCGGACAACGACACGGGGCCACGGGACGCAGCATTATCAGGAGCCAGGGAACTCACAACTGAAAGCTAACGAATCAGCCGCATGACGTCAACGCTCGCACCAGCGCCATTAGCAGGATCACCTGAACAGTTCTCTACAATTTTCTACAACCTCTGAAGAAGGCGCACAGCGCCTCCCGGTCTCCTACAATCGTTTCTCTCAACCGTCCCTGGCCTCATTCTCCGGCCTGTTCCATCGACAGGACTGCACAGAACAATGACGACTCCCCCCGACGGCGCCGCAGGGCGCCCCGGCAATTCGTCGAGATCGGTCCGCTTCCGCACCGAGATCGGTCTGACGCGTCCTGAGCCATCCGACCGCTCGGACGCCGGAGAACCCGTCGAGCACTGGGACGCCCTCGTCGTCGGCGGTGGTATCGCCGGACTGACGGCCGCCTGGGAACTGGCCCGCGCAGGACTGCGACCCCTGCTCGTCGAGGCCCGCGGGTACACCGGGGGGCTCGTCGCGGCGGGCGCGATCGCCGGAGTGCGGATGGACCTGGGGGCGGAGGGCTTCGCCGTGCGGGGCGACGCGGTCATCTCGATGGCAGAAACACTCGGCCTGGAGGTCATCGGCCCCGACGGCGGCGGGGCGCGCCTCTTCCTGCCCCCGCGCCCCGACGAGCCGGAGCCGCCCCCATCAGCCGACGACCCGGCCCGCGGATGGCGACTGCACCGATTCGTTCGCAACGCCGTCCTCGGAATCCCCGCCCATCCCCTGGCCGACGACGTCGTCGCCCTCATTGGCCCGGCCGCCGCCGAGCGGGCGGCTCGGGACGCCCACCTGGGCGACGTCGGGACGCGCCCCGGCGATCCGGCGGACCTGGCGTCCTTCGTACGGGCGCGGATGGGCGACGCCGTGCTCGACCGCCTCGTGGGTCCGATCGTCGCGGGCATCCATTCCAGCGACCCGGCCGCACTCGCCGCGGACACGGTCATCCCGGGGCTGCGGGCGGCCACCGCCCGTCTGGGATCGCTGCAGGCGGCCGTCGCCGAGGCTCTGGAGCGACGGCGGGCCCGCGGGCGGAAGGCGGACGCGACGATCGCCGGCGGGCTCTCGCGCCTGACCGACGCCCTGCGCTCCGCCGTCGAGGACGCGGGAGGTCGCGTGCTCACGCGCACCGGTGCGCAATGGCTGCGGCCGGCCGCCGCCGGAACGGGCGGCGAATCCGCTGACGCGCCGGGCACCCGGCCCCTCTGGGATGCGGCCATCGCCCCCACGCGCCGCGGCGCGACCCCCTCCGACGAACCGGTTTCCGCCGGTCCCGTCCGCATCGTGCGCACGCCCCGCGTGGTGCTGGCCTGCTCGGCGCCGGCCGCCCGACGACTGCTCGACGGCGCGGGGTGCACCGGCGCCGGCCCGTCGATCCCATCAATCCCGGTCGGCGCGCCGATCGCCCGCTTCATGCTCGTGGCGCGGGTCCCGGACCTGGAGGGCGCACCGGTGGGCTCGGGCCTGCTGGTGGCCGAGGCGGAGTCCTGCCCGGTGCGGGCCAAGGCACTGTCGCACCTGAGCGTGAAATGGCCGTGGATCGAGACGGAGCTGGCCGCCCGGCACGGCCCGGACGTCCACGCACTGCGCCTGTCCTACGGGCGCCCCGGCGAATCGCGGCCCGATGTGGACCTGGATCGCGCATTGGCGGATATCCGGGTCCTCACCGGCAGGCGGATCGCCCCGGACGACGTCATCGACTCCGCCCTGGTGCGCTGGGACGGCACGCTCCCGCCCGCCGCCCCCGACCACCGCGAGCGCGTGCAGCGCCTGCGCGCCCGACTCGAGGGGATCCCCGGCCTCGCGCTCACCGGAGCGTGGGTCGCCGGCACGGGGATCGCCGCCGTCGTCGAGGACGCCCGCCGACAGACCATTGCCATGACAGGTGCCGACGCAGGTAGCCTGCCGGTAGCCTCAGCGTCGATTCATCAAGAGGAGTGACTTGTGACAAAGCCCGCGACCAGGACCGCGACCCGGACCGTCAGACTCGGTACACGCGGCTCGGCGCTCGCCATCACCCAGTCAGGGCTCGTCGCCCACATGATCGCGCAGCGAGCGGCCGAACTCGGCCTCGACCTCGCCGTCAAGATCGTTGAGATCCGCACCCTGGGCGACGCGGACCCGACCTCCTTGACGGAGCTCGGCGGCATTGGGGCATTCGCGGCGGCGCTGCGCGAGGCGCTGCTCGACGGCGACTGCGACCTGGCGGTTCATTCCCTGAAAGACCTGCCCACGACTCCGGTACCCGGGCTGCGCATCGCCGCGGTACCGCCGCGGGAGGACCCTCGCGACGCCCTGTGCACCGTGGGCGGCGCCGACGGCCGCCGTCTGGCGCAGCTGGCACCCGGAGCACGCATCGGAACGGGTTCTCCGCGGCGCGCCGCACAACTGCTGGCCGCGCGCCCCGACCTGCAGATCGTGCCCATGCGGGGCAATGTGCCCACCCGCCTGTCGCGGGTCCTCGGCAAGGGCGTGCGGGAGGACGGTCCCATGGGCGCGGCGCGCGAACCGGATCTCGACGGCGTCGTCCTGGCCCTGGCCGGCCTGCAGCGCCTCGAACTGGGCGGTCACGTCAGCGAGATCCTGCCCGCCGGCACCGATGGAGAGGACCCGGTCATGGTGCCGGCCGCGGGACAAGGGGCGCTCGCCGTGGAAACACGCGAGGGACTGGAGCGGGAGGACCCCGAACTGGCACAGGTTCTGACCCACCTCGACAGCCCTGACACCCGGGCGGCCGTGACCGCTGAGCGCGCCGTGCTGGCCGAACTCGATGCGGGCTGCGCCGCCCCGGTGGGGGCCATGGCGATGCCGGCCGTGGCGGGCGGCGACACCCTGCGCCTGCAGGCGGTCGTGGCCTCGCTCGACGGCCGCACCGTGCTGCGCGAGTCGGCGACGGCGCACCTGGATGAGGCCGACGTGCTGGGAGCGCACGTCGCGCAGGCCCTGCTCGCTGCGGGCGCGGACACGATCACCGACCTGCACGCCGGCCTTCCGACGAGAAGAGGTCGGCCGTGAGCGAGGCGGGAGCGCCCCAGGGCGTCCCCGGACTCGTCACGAGCTCCGCCGGATCCGCACGGCGCGGCCCGCTGGCCGGCCGCCGCATCCTGCTGCCGCGGGTCAAGAGGAAGGACGCGCTGGCCGCCGGACTGCGGTCGGCGGGCGCCGAGGTCGAGGCCGTCGAGGTGACCCGCACGATCGCCGGCCCTCCCGAGCCGCGGGACCGCGCCGGAGCCGCACTGGCCTCCGGAGCGTACTCCTGGCTCATCGTGTCCTCACCTCGCACACTGGCCCACATCGACCTGACCGGCCTGCCCGCCGCCACCGGCCTGGCCATCGTCGGGGCCGCCACCGCCCGCTTCGTCGAACGGGCGCTGGGGCGCCGCGCCGACCTCGTGGCAACCGGCTCATCGGCAGCACTTCTGGAGCTCGAGCCCCTATCGACCGGCCCGGAGCCGGGCGCCACCGGTGCGGCGAGGCGCATCCTGCTCCCGGGCTCCGCGCTGCGCGGCACCGCCCTGATCGACGGACTGTCCGCGACCGGTTGGGAGGTGGACCAGGTGTCGGTCTACACCATGGAACCGCTGGACCCGGCCGAGCTGCCCGACGGCTTCGCCCAGCGCTGGGCGGAGGGGGCCTTCGACGCCGTCGTGCTCACGGCGGGCTCCTCCAGCCGGGCGCTGGCCGGACTCGTCGGGCTGCCGCCGGCCTCCACGCGAGTGGTGGCCCTCGGGCATCCGACGGCGACCTCGGCCGGGGAGGCCGGCTACGTCGTCGACGTCGTCGCCGACTCGCCCACCCCGCCCGGCATTCGGGCCGCCGCCATCGCCGCTATTGCTGCACCGTCCGCTTGAGCCCAGGCTTGTCCCCCAGGCATCCGACCCCATACAAGCCCGTACAAGAAGGCACTCATGACCAATCCTCCGACCGACCGCACAGGCCCCCTGCCCGATCCGCGCGATCCGGCCGCCTCACCGGCCGCCGGCGTACTCACGAGCCGGGGCGTTCCGGCACCGGCGGCGCCCATCGTGCGGCCCCGGCGTCTGCGGCGCACACCCGCCCTGCGGGGACTGATCGCCCAGACGCGCCTCAGCCCCGCCCAGCTGATCCTGCCCGTCTTCGTGCGCGAGGGCATTGCCGAGCCGGTCCCGATCGGCGCCATGCCCGGCGTCGTCCAGCACACCCTGGACTCGCTGCGCCGCGAGGCGGTTGCGGCCGCCGAGGCCGGCGTCGGGGGGATCGACCTGTTCGGGGTGCCCGCCGTCCGCGATGAGGCCGGCTCCCGGGCCTGGGCCGAGGACGGCATCCTCAACCGCGGAATCGCCGCGGTCCGCGCCGAGGTGGGCGACGAGGTCGTCGTGTGCGCCGACACGTGCCTGGACGAGTTCACCAGCCACGGCCACTGCGGGCTCGTGCGCCCCGGGCCGGGAGCGCGCGCCGGGGAGGTCGACAACGACTCAACCCTGGCGCTGTACCAGGCGATGGCCGTCTCCCAGGCGGAGGCCGGGGCGCATATGGTCTCGCCCTCGGGCATGATGGACGGGCAGGTCGCGGCGATCCGCGCGGCCCTGGACGCCACCGGGCACGACGACGTCGCCATCCTGGCCTACTCCGCGAAGTACGCCTCGGCCTACTTCGGCCCCTTCCGCGAGGCCGTGGACTCCGCCCTCAGGGGAGACCGGCGCACCTACCAGCAGGATCCGGCCAACCGCCGCGAGGGGCTGCGCGAGGCGATGCTCGACGTCGAGCAGGGCGCGGACATGGTCATGGTCAAGCCCGCCGGCCCGTACCTGGACGTGCTGGCCGACGTCGCAGCCGCCAGTCCCGTGCCGGTGGCCGCCTATCAAGTGTCCGGCGAGTACGCGATGGTCGAGGCGGCGGCCGCCAACGGGTGGATCGACCGCGGACGGGTCATCGCGGAGTCGGTGCTCGGGATCGTGCGGGCCGGCGCCGATACGGTGCTCACCTACTGGGCGCGGGAGATCGCCGAGGGGCTCGACTGAGGCGCGCCTCGGACCTGGCCCGCCGGCCAGCGCCCCCGCAGCGGAGGCCCGGGGCGCGCTCGGGGACGCCCCCGAGCCCGGCCCGCCGGCCGGCCGGCGCTCTCATCGCGCGGCGGCCGCGTCCGTCCTCCATCAGTGCGGAGCGGCGTCGGGGCGTGTCCGCCAAGACCCCGCCCCACCTGCCCGTCCTCCATCAGTGCGGGACGGTGGGACGCGTGGGGCTCCTGTGGCCTAGCAGGACTCGTCCGGACAGGAGGGTGTCCAAATCTGCCACAAAGGCGTCGCGAGACGGAATCAGCAGCGAAGAAAAGCCTGGAATCCCAACGCTTCTCTTCGTGCACCCCGACCGGTCCCAGGCCTTTGTGGCAGATTTGGACACTCCGGCGCCGAAACGGGCTGCTCCAGGGTATCCCGGGACGGGCCTCACCCGGGAGGGCGGCGCAGGCGCACCCGGGCGCAGGCATCGGCTCTGGACCCGCGCACCGGGTCCCGCGTCGAAGCGGCTGCCGGCGCCGGCTCCCAGGACCTCCGGGGCCTGCGCGCGTCGAGCCAGCAGGGGCTGCGGCGGATCGATGCGTGGCGGCGGCGACCGGGGCCCGCGCACCGGGACCTGCGCACGTCGGTCCAGCGGAGATCGAGCCGATCCGGCCGATGTCGAACCGGTAGAGTCCGCTCCGGTGATACTCAGCAGCTCGACCGGCCCACCACCGACGGACCCACCAGCAACCGACCCACCGCAGCAGGAACGATGACGCTCTCGCACTCGACTCCGACCACCAACGCCTCCCTCTTCGACGCCGCCCGCGCCGTCATCCCCGGGGGCGTGGACTCCCCCGTGCGCGCCTTCGGGTCTGTGGGCGGTACGCCCGCCTTCATCGAGAGCGCCCGGGGCGCCCGCGTCATCGACGCCGAGGGGCGCGACTACGTCGACCTGGTGGGGTCGTGGGGCCCGGCACTGCTCGGGCACGCCCACCCCGCCGTCGTCGAGGCCGTGCGCCGGGCGGCGTCCCGCGGCCTGTCCTTCGGCGCCCCCACCGCCGCCGAGACCGAGCTGGCCGAGGCGCTGCGGCGCCGCGTGCCCGCGGCCGAGCGGGTCCGCTTCGTGTCCACCGGCACCGAGGCGACGATGACGGCGGTGCGCCTGGCGCGCGGGGCGACGGGCCGCGACCTGGTGGTGAAGTTCGCCGGCTGCTACCACGGGCACAGCGACGGCCTGCTCGCCGCGGCCGGCTCGGGCCTGGCCACCGGCGGCCTGCCGGGCAGCGCGGGCGTGCCCGCGGCCGTGGCCGCCCAGACGATCGTCCTGCCCTACAACGACGTCGCCGCCCTGGAGGCCTGCTTCGCCG
>ERZ772993.380-NODE-380-length-22051-cov-16.148891_pt1 | contig 22051 bp, 19 predicted proteins | sample MGYA00580670_ERZ772993 | MGnify/ENA primary metagenome ERZ772993 (study PRJEB29015, sample SAMEA2737936) | human oral metagenome | biome: human oral; feature: human-associated habitat; material: dental | place: China | collected 2136 ... | reverse complement strand
CCGGCACCGGCAAGACCCTGGGCTTCGGCATCCCCCTGCTCATGGACACCCTGGGGCCCGGCGAGGAGGGCTGGGACTCCGACCCCGCCGCCGGCAGCCCGCAGGCCCTGGTGGTCCTGCCCACCCGCGAACTGGCCAAGCAGGTCGCCGTCGAGCTCGCCCAGGCCGCCTCCGAGCGCACCGTGCGCATCGTCCAGGTCTACGGCGGACGCGCCTACGAGCCGCAGATAGAGGCCCTGGAGCGGGGCGCGGAGGTCGTCGTGGGCACGCCGGGGCGCCTCATCGACCTCATGGACCGGCATCTCCTGGACCTGACCCACGTGACCACCGTCGTCCTGGACGAGGCCGACGAGATGCTCGACCTGGGCTTCCTGCCCGACGTGGAGAAGATCCTGGCGCGCACCCGCCCCGACCGCCAGACCATGCTCTTCAGCGCCACCATGCCCGGCGCCGTCGTCGCCCTGGCGCGCCGGTACATGACCAAGCCGACCCACATCCGCGCCCAGGACCCGGGCGACGAGGGCATGACCGTCAAGACCACCCAGCAGGTCGTCTACCGCACCCACGCCCTGAACAAGGTCGAGGTCCTGGCCCGCATACTCCAGGCCTCCGGACGGGGCCGCACCATCATCTTCGCGCGCACCAAGCGCACCTGCGCGCGCGTGGCCGAGGACCTGGCCGCCCGCGGCTTCGCCACCGCCGCCCTCCACGGCGACCTCGGCCAGGGCGCCCGCGAGCAGGCGCTGCGGGCCCTGCGCAACGGCAAGGTCGACGTGCTCGTGGCCACCGACGTGGCCGCCCGCGGCATCGACGTCGACGACGTCACCCACGTCATCAACTACCAGTGCCCCGAGGACGAGAAGATCTACGTCCACCGCATCGGCCGCACCGGCCGCGCGGGGCAGTCGGGCACGGCGGTCACCTTCGTGGACTGGGACGACACCCCGCGTTGGCGGATGATCGCCAAGGCCCTGGGACTGCCGGTCGAGGAGCCGGTGGAGACCTACCACACCAGCGATCACCTCTACTCCGACCTGCGCATCGCCCGCGAGGTCACCGGCACCCTGCCCCGCTCCCAGCGCACCCTGGCCGGGCTGGATGCGGAGAAGATCGAGGATCTGGGCGAGACCGGCAGGCGCGAGCAGCGCGGCTCCCGGGGCTCGCGGAGCTCACAAGGCTCGTGGGGTTCGCGCTCCGGGCGCGAGCGCGGCCGGGGGGCGCGCTCGGGCGGGCGCGGCAGGCGCAGTGCACGCTCCTCCGACGCGGGCCGCGAGCGCCGCGGCGGGCGCGAGAACCGCAGCGACGCCGCATCGTCGGACAGGCCCCGGCGCCCGCGCAATCGCAAACGCACCCGCGGCGGCAAGCCCATCCCGCCCGCTGAGGACTGACGAGAGAGACATTCTCGATGACCTAATCTACCGGCGCGCAGAGGGCCGCAACGGGCGAAGCGCAGAGCGCTAGAGCACAGCCGCGATATAGGCCAGCACGCCGTCGGCGATCATCTGCACCGCGATCGCCGCGAGCAGCAGGCCGAAGATCCGGGTCAGAACGCGGATCGCGGAGTCCCCCAGGAAGCGGTGGAGCGCCACGGAGAAGCGCAGGGTGAGCCAGATGACCACGTGAGTGGCGATCATGGCCGCCGTCACCGACGTCCACCCCGCGACCGGACTCGCGGCGGACTCGACGGCCACCATGGCCGCGACAATGGCTCCGGGCCCGGCCAGCAGGGGCGTGCCCAGGGGCACCAGCGCCGCATTGGTGGTCACCGCGTCCGGGTCGGGGCTCTCGTCCGTCTTGTCGGTGAGCAGCTCGAGGGCCACGAGCAGCAGGAGCAGACCGCCGGAGGTCTGCAGGGCCGGCACGGAGATGCCCAGGAACTTCAGGATGTAGCGTCCGAAGATCGCGAAGATCAGGATCACCGCCAGGGAGACCAGGGTGGCTTCACGGGCTGAGCGCTTGCGCTCCTCATGGTTCTGGCGGCTGGTCAGCGACAGGAAGATGGGGATGGCCCCGAGCGGGTCCTGGATGACGAGCACCGTCGTGAAGGAGGTGGCGAACAGGTTGAGGTTGAAGAACGAGTCGAGCATGGGCGTATGGGTGCGGGCTGTCTGTCTAGTTGAGGGGCGGGTGACAACGGGTCTCCGGCCAGAGGGTCGGCGGCGATCAGGCGGTGTTCAGGCGGTGATGAGGGGCAGAGCGCCTTCGTCGACAATACGGTCGAGCAGCTCGAGGGGCATGAGATTCTCCCCCAGGCGGTTGGGCTTGCCGCTGCCATGGTAATCGGAGGACCCGGACATCCCCAGACCGAGGTCGTGGGCCAGGGTCCGGGCAGCCTGGCGATCGGCGGGGTCGTGGTCGCGGTGGTCGACTTCGAGGGCGGCCAGTCCGGCCTCGGCCATGGCGGCGAAGACCGAGTCGGGCACGAGGCGGCGCTGCCGCCGGGCGGCGCGCGGGTGCGCCGCGATGGGCGCGCCTCCGGCGCTGCGCACGAGCTCGCATGCCCTCACGGGATCCAGCGCCCAGTGGCGCACGTAGTAGGGCGAGTCCGTGGCCAGTGGGCCGGCGAAGGCGGCGGAGCGATCCGGGAAGCAGCCGGACGACACGAGCGCGTCCGCAATGTGCGGGCGCCCAATGGTGACCGCCTGCGGAGCCTGCTCGACGACGTCCTGCCACGTGATCGGGTAATCGGTCGCGAGGCGCTCGACCATCCGCCGGGCCCGGTCGTCGCGCGAGCGCCGTGCCCGGGCGAAGGCGTCGCGCAGGGCGGCGTCCTCGGGGTCGAAGAGGTAGGCGAGCAGATGGAGGGTGACGCCGTCGGCGGCGCAGGAGATCTCCGTGCCGCGCAGCAGGGTCACGCCGGTGGCGGGGACGGCGGCGGCCGCCTGACTCCAGCCGGTGGTCGTGTCGTGGTCGGTCAGTCCGACGACGTCGAGCCCCGCGCGGGCGGCGGCGGCCATGAGCTCTGCGGGGGTGTCGGTTCCATCCGAGCAGGCCGAATGGGTGTGGGGGTCGATGCGCACGAGCGTCAGTGTAGGGAGCGGTGCGAGAATCGGGCCATGAGCTCCGTCGACGCAGCCTCATCAGCCCAGCCCGGCTCGCCCGCCCAGCCCGGCTCGCCCATCTCATCGGCCCAGCCCGCTACCGCCTATTCCCCCGGCGAGGCGGATCCGCCGGCCATCCGCTTCGGAGTCGTGGGGGCCGGATTCATCGCCCGCTGGTTCCTTCAGGCGGTCCGCACCGTACCGCGGGCCCGGGTCGTCGCCGTGACCTCGGCCCGTCCCGAGAGCGCGGCCGCCTTCGCCGCCGAGCACGGCATCGGTGCCTCGTACGCGACGCTGGAGGAGATGCTCGCCGCGGGGCGCCCCGGCGGCGCCTCGCCCTTCGACGTCGTCTACATCGGCTCCCCGAACTCTCTGCACGCCTCCCAGACGATCACCGCCCTTGAGGCGGGCTTCCACGTCCTGGTGGAGAAGCCCTTCGCGCTCGACGCCGAGCAGGCGGAGGCGATGGTCGCGGCCGCCGCACACCACGACCGCTTCCTCATGGAGGGCTGGCTGACCGCCTTCGAGCCGGGAACGGCGGCACTGCGTCGGGCGCTGCCCGCGCTGCTGAGCGACGGGCCGGGCCCGCACCGCGCGGTGCTGGTCAAGGAGCAGTACTCCAGCCGCATGGATCGCCTGCGTGCCGGGGAGCTGCCCCCGGCCTTCGACCCGGAACTGGGAGGAGGCAGCCTCATGGACCTGGGCGTCTATCCGGTCTCGCTGGCGGTTCACCTGTTCGGAGCACCGAGCCGGATCACCGCCACGGGCAGGACGCTCACCTCGGGAGCCGACTCCCACGGCGTCGTCGTGCTCGACTACGACCGGCTCGCCGGCGCCCGCGCCGGGGCGGCGGAGCCCGTGGACCTGCAGGTCGTGTGCCTGCACTCGAAGACCTCCCCCGCCGGCGCCGATCGCGTCAACCGCATCGCCTCCGACCACCGGGTCCTCGCCTTCGACGACTGCCAGTGGCCGCGCGCCATCCGGCTGACGGGACCGGACGGCGAGGAGGACCTGTCGGTGCCCGACGACGGCGCCCCCGTGCTCGCACGTGAACTGACCGAGGTCTGCCGGCTGGTCGCCGCCGGGGCGCGGGAATCCGACCTCCACCCGCTGGCGGAGACCGTGATCACGGCCGGCGTGCTGGGACAGGCTCGCCGGCTGTGCTCCTGACGCGTATATGAAGACCGCATGGAGACCAGATCATTCGGCCCGATGCGCCGCCCGGTGGGAGGATGCGAGCATGACCGACACGAGTGAGACGAACCGCCCCTCCTCCGCCGAGACCGGCGAGACCGCCGGAGCCCCGCAATCCCCGGCCCCGCAGTCACCGGCCCGGACTCATGACCAGCCCCTGAGCCAGCGCGTCAACAACCGCTCCCGCCAGCCCGCCAACAGGGCCTTCCGCGAGTTCATCGGCTCGGGCTGGGGCCCCCGCCCCTCCGGCCTCCCCCCGCTCGACGACGCCGCCGGCTGGGCGGCCGGGCGCCGAGCCGCCCTGGGGGCGCGCTTCCCCGGCGAGCGCCTGGTCATTCCCGCGGGAACGCTGGTGACTCGGAACAACGACTGCGACTACCGCTTCCGCCCCCATTCGGCCTTCGCCCACATGGCCGGCACGGGGACCGATTTCGAGCCCGACGCGGTCCTGGTCCTCGAGCCGTTGACCGTGCCGGGTCAGCAGCTGGCCGAGGGCGAGCCGACGCACGAGTCCGTGCTCTACTTCCGGCCGCGCGCCTCCCGCACGAGCCAGGAGTTCTACGCCGATCCGCGCTACGGCGAGCTGTGGGTGGGGGTGCGCCCCTCCATTGAGGAGGTCGAGGCCGCCACCGGCATCCGCTGCACCCACATTGATGTCCTCGGCGACGCCCTGGCCAAGGACGCGGGCGCGGGCGGCGTCCAGCTGCGCGTGATCTCGGAGGCCGACGCGGCGGTCACCGCACTGGTGAACCAGGTGCGTCGCAGTGTCGGCCTGGCCGAGGGCCAGGCGGCCCAGCAGACCGACGACGCGCTGGCGGAGGCGGCCAGCGAGTTGCGCCTGGTCAAGGACGCCTGGGAGATCGACCAGATGCAGAAGGCGGTCGATGCCACCAAGGCGGGCTTCGACGACCTCATCCGCTCCATTCCGCGCGCGACGGGGCACTGGCGCGGCGAGCGCGTACTGGAGGGCGCCTTCGGGGCCAAGGCCCGCGAGGAGGGCAACGGCTTGGGCTACGACACGATCGCGGCGGCCGGGGATCATGCCAACACCCTGCACTGGATCACCAATGACGGGCCCGTCCGGCCCGGCGAGCTGGTGCTGGTGGACGCCGGCGTGGAGGTCGATTCCCTCTACACGGCCGACGTGACCCGCACGATCCCGGTGGACGGTCGCTTTACCGCTCCGCAGCGCCGCGTCTACGAGGCGGTGCTCGAGGCCGCCGACGCCGCCTTCGTCCGCGCGAACGAGCCCGGCTGCCGCTTTCGGGACCTGCACGCCGCCGCCATGGAGGTCATCGCGCGCCGCCTGGAGGAGTGGGGCCTGCTGCCGGAGGGCGTGACGGCGGCCGACTCCCTGGGCCCGGAGGGTCAGTACCACCGGCGCTGGATGGTGCACGGCACGAGCCACCACCTGGGCCTGGACGTGCACGACTGCGCCCAGGCGCGCCGCGAGATGGCGATGGACGCCGAGCTCGCCCCGGGAATGATCTTCACCATCGAGCCGGGGTTGTACTTCCGGGCGGACGATCTGCGGGTTCCCGCCGAACTGCGGGGCATGGGGGTGCGGATCGAGGACGACGTCGTCATGCGCGAGGACGGTCGCGCCGAGTACCTGACCGCGGCGATCCCGCGGCGCCCCGATGATGTCGAGGCCTGGGTGAGCGGCTTGATCGAGTCATGAGCGGTTTCTGACACCTCTTGACAACATTTCGGCACCCACCGATACCATCGGTGGGTGCCGATAGTTCATGAGCTCCTGCCCACCGATGTCACCGACGACACCTCCGCCGTCCACGACGCCACCGCCCTGGCAGCAGTTCTCTCCGTTCTCGGGGACCCCACGCGCCTGGCCATCCTGTCCCACCTGCGCGGCGGCGAGCACCGCGTCGGCGAGCTCGCCGATCACCTGGGCCTGGCCCAGTCCACGGTCTCCCAGCACCTCGCCATTCTGCGCGGAGCCGGGCTCATCTCCACCCACGCCCACGGCCGCGCCCGCGTGAGCGTCCTCGAGCACGCCGACGAACTCACCGCCGTCCTGGTGGCGGCCGGGGCCCTGGCCCGCGCCACGGCCACCACCGCCGGCATCGCCCCCGATGAGAGCCACGGGCCCGAGAAGTCTGAGAAGACTGAGAAGGCAGAGAGGATCGAGAAGGACCAGTGAGCACCGCCGACCACTCGCACACGGACAGTCACAGCCACTCCCCGGACACCCGCCATCACCACGCGCGCACCCACGAGCACGCCCCCGATGCCCACGGCGCCCACGACCATACCGCCGGCGCCTCGCCCCGGCGGCTCGCCATCGTCCTCGCCCTGGTCGCCACGGTCCTGATCGCCGAGGTGGTCACCGGCCTGCTCACCGGCTCCCTGGCCCTGCTCGCCGACGCCGGCCACATGCTCACCGACACGATGGGGCTGGTCATCGCGCTCGCCGCCGCGCACCTGTCCACTCGTCCGCCCACGGACCGCTCGACCTGGGGCATGCGGCGCGCCGAGGTCATCGGCACCGCCCTTCAGGCGGGCATGCTCGCCGTGGTCGGGGTGGTCGTCGGCGTGCGCGCGGTCATCGATCTGGTCGCGCCCGGAGAGATCGAGGCCGACGGCATGCTGGTCATGGGCGCGATCGGCCTGGTCGCCAACATCGTCTCCATGCTCATTCTGGCCGGCGGCCGCGACTCCAGCCTCAATGCGCGCGCCGCCTTCCTGGAGGTCGTCAGCGACGCGCTCGGCTCGGTCGGCGTCATCGCGGCCGCGGGCGTCGTCGCCCTGACCGGATGGACCCGGGCCGACGCCGTCGCCTCGCTCATCATCGTCGCCCTCATCGTCCCGCGGGCGACGAGCCTGCTGCGCTCAGCCGGACACGTCCTGATGGACTTCACGCCGGAGGCGCTCGACCTGGCCGAGGTGCGCCGCCACGTCCTCGAGGTGAACCACGTCGAGGAGGTTCACGACCTGCACGCCTGGACGGTCGCCTCCAACCTGCCGGTCCTGACCGCCCATGTCGTCGTGCGCGACGAGTGCCTGCGCGACGGGCACTCCGAGGGGATCCTGGACTCGCTGCAGGCCTGCGTCGCCGAGCACTTCCCGATCCCCATCGAGCACGCCACCTTCCAGCTCGAGCCCGCCGCGCACCGGGAGCACGAGCACGCCTGCTGAGCAAGCGGGACGGCGCAGCGGACACGCATCAGCTGGTGCGGTAGCGCCTGCGCGTGGGCGCGGGAACGTGGACGCTCTCGGTGCGCCCCTCCCCCTCGAGGTGCTCGCGGGCGAAGGCCAGGGCGCTGGCCAGGCCCTCGCGACGCTCAGCGGCCTTCATGGAGCCGGCCTTGACCTCGACGACGACCTGGCCGCCGCGCTCCTCGAAGCCGGTGTCCGCCAGATGCGACAGGACTCCGGCGCAGTCCTGATCGCCCTGCCCGGGCAGGAGATGGTCGTCCCGGAAGCCGGGCACGCCGTCGGTCAGATGGAGGTGGCGCAGGGTGGGGCCGAGCGCACGGGCCATGGCCAGGGCGTCCGATCCCGAGGTGGCCGCGTGGGAGATGTCCAGGGTGACCGAGTGATAGCCCTGGCCCACCGGGTCCCAGGTCGGGGAATATGCCTGGAACTCCCTCGACGAGCGGGAATCGCGGGAGCGCCAGGTGAACATGTTCTCCACGCACAGGTGCATGCCGGTGGTCGTCTCCCGCAGGGCCACCCCGGCGACGAAGCTGCGCGCGTAGCGGGTCTGCCAGAAGAAGGGCGGGTGAAGAACGACGTTGGGCGCGCCCAGGGCGAAGGCCAGCTCGATGGAGCGGTCGATCTTGTCCCAGGGGTCGACGCCGAAGACCCCGCGGGTGAGCAGCAGCGTGGGAGCGTGCACGGCCAGAACCGGCTGCCCGTGGCGCTCGGACAGTGCGGACAGGATCCGGGAGTCCTGGGTGGCGCGCTCGGACCACACCATGACCTCGACGCCGTCGTAGCCGAGCTCGGAGGCGAGCGCGAAGGTGTTCTCGACGCCCGAGGGCATGAGGGAGGCGCTGGACAGGCCCACAGGGATGCTCATGCCCGGCCGTCTCCGGATCCGTTCCTCCGGCCCTCATCGGACGCCGGCCGCAGGTAGGGGTCGAAGTCCTCACGCGGCTCGCGGTCCTGGCCCGGCTGGCCCGGCCGGCCCGGCTCACGCGGCGGGCGCGGCTCACGGTCCTCACTCGGCTCACGGTCCTCGCGCGGCTCGCGCACCCCCGGCGATCCGCCCGGCTGCGCAGACTGGTCGTCCTCGGGCTCAGCCGGGCCGGAGGAGCCCGAGTAATCAGCGGGGTCGACGCCCTCGGGCACGCGGACGCCGTAACGCGGACGCTCATCGGGACGCGATCCGAACGCCGTGGGGCCGCCGCGCGTCTGCTCCCTGGCGACCCGGCGCTCCTCGGCGCGGCGCGCCGCCTCCCCGCCCCGCGAGAGGTTGCCGGGCACACCGGCGAGGGCCTGCGCCGCCTCCGCGGCCCGGTCCGAGGCGATGATCGAGTAGCGCGAGGCGACGACCTGACTCACCGAGGTGAAATCGCGCCGACCGCGGGTCAGCGCGTAGGAGACGACCTGGAACACGATCCCCCACGCCACGCCTAGGAGAACCGCCGTCACCATGCTCATGCTGCCGGCCGCGTCATCGCCCACCAGACTCATCATCGCGCCGAAGAACAGGCCTATCCACAGGCCCGAGCCGGCCCCGGAGGCCACCGCCCGACCCCAGCTCATGCGTCCGGTGATCCGTTCCACCTGCCGCAGGTCGGTGCCGATGATGGTGAGGCACTGCACGGGGAAGCCGTCGTCGGACAGGGAATCGACGGCGTGCTGGGCCTCGGCGTAGCTGGCGAAGGAGGCCACCTCGTCGCCCTTGGGCATCACACCGCCCCGGGTCGAAAGCGCGGGCCGCGCGGAGAACTGACTCATGGCTCCATAGTCCCATGCCGCCCCGCGCCACGCGCCCGCCCGGGGCCCGATACCGGCTCATCACGCCCAGGGCGCATTATCCTGTGCCTGTGGAGAGCACCAGGACGCGCACTGTCTCAAGGGTCTTCGTCGCCCGCCTCGTGGGCACGACCGTCTTCGACCCCCTCGGGGATCCGGTGGGCAAGGTCCACGACGTCATCGTCCTGATCCAGATACGCGGGGAGACGCGGGCGGTGGGCCTGGTCATCGAGGTGCCCGGGCGCCGCCGCGTCTTCCTGCCGCTGTCGCGGGTCACCGCCATCGAGCCGGGCGCGGTCATCACCACCGGACTGGTCAACATCCGTCGCTTCGAGCAGCGCCATGTCGAAACGCTCGTCGTGGGCGAGCTGCTCGACCGCGTGGTCACCATGCGCGACGGCACGGGTCCCGTCACCGTGCGCGATGTCGCCATTGAGCGGGACCGCGGCATGGACTGGAAGGTGACGCGCCTGTTCGTCCAGCGCAGCGCCTCCGGCCCCCTGGGCCTGCGCCGAGGTGAGACCTTCATGGTGCGCCCCGAGGAGGTCACGGGTCTGGCGGGCAGCACCGACCAGCAGGGGGCGACCGCGCTGCTGGCCACCATGGAGGACCTCAAGCCCGCCGACCTGGCCGATGTGCTGTCGGACCTGCCCCTGTCCCGTCAGATCGAGGTGGCCGCCGAGCTGTCCGACGAGCGCCTGGCCGACGCCGTCGAGGAGCTGTCCACCGACGACGCCGTCGCCCTGCTGTCGGGGCTGGACGCCGCCCGCGCCGCCGACGTCCTGGACGCCATGCAGCCGGACGACGCCGCCGACCTGGTCTCGGACCTCCCCCAGCCGAAGGCCACCGAGCTGCTCGAACTGATGCAGCCCGAGGAGGCCGAGGACGTGCGCCGCCTCATGCGGTACGACGAGTACACCGCCGGGGGCCTGATGACCACCGAGCCGATCATCCTGCCTCCGGAGGCCAATGTGGCGACCTTCCTGGCGCAGGCGCGCAAGGCCGAGGTCCAGCCGGCGCTCGGGGCGATCGCCTTCGTGTGCCGCCCCCCGCTGGAGTCCCCGACGGGCCAGTTCCTGGGGATGGTCCACTTCCAGCGGGCCCTGCGCGAGCGCCCGCAGCGTCTGCTCGGCTCCATCCTCGACAAGGCCCTCGACCCGGTCAAAGCCGATGACTCGATCGGCACGGTCACCCGGCTCCTGGCCACCTACAACCTCACCGCCCTGCCGGTTCTGGATCAGGCGGGCAGGCTGCTCGGGGCCGTGTCCGTCGACGACGTCCTGGACCACCTCATGCCCGACGATTGGCGCGAGGCCGACGAGGCCGTCACCGACGAGATGATCGAGAGGAACGCCAATGCCTGACCAGCTCGACCAGCCGGTGACCCGGTCCCGCTCGCGGTGGATGCGCTGGTTCCGGCCGGGATCCTCGCGCTCCGACGGCTTCGGGCGCTTCGCCGAGGCCACGGCCCGGTTCATGGGCTCGCCGAAGTTCGTCCTCTACATGACGGTGTTCGTGGTGGCGTGGATCGCGGCGAACATCCTCCTGGTGAGGATCAACGCCGGCGCCTGGGACCCCTACCCCTTCATCCTGCTCAACCTGGCCTTCTCCACCCAGGCCTCCTACTCGGCCCCCCTCATCATGCTGGCCCAGAACCGGCAGGACGACCGCGACCGCGTCACCGCCGAGCAGGACCGCCAGCGCGCCCAGCGCAACCTGGAGGACACCGAGTTCCTCACCCGGGAGATAGCCTCGCTGCGCCTGGCCATGAACGATGTCGCCACCCGCGACTTCGTGCGCTCCGAGTTGCGCGACCTGCTGGAGGAGCTGCTCACCGAGGAGCGCCGCTCGCGCGAGGAGATCGTCGGCGAGATCGTGGAGGAACTCTCCGAGGAGACCGACGAGCCGGAGTCACGCTCGTCGCACTCGTCGTCGCACCCGCCACGGTCGACGCACCCGACGCACTCGCACTCGACGCGGCCTCAGGGCGACTAGCGCTCGAGGCTCGCGATCGCATCCGTAACCGTCTGCGCGTAGAGCTCGGCGCCCGCCGGCTGGGGGTGGACCTGATCGTCCACCAGGAGGTCGGGGTGTCCGGAGACGGCGGCCTGCCAGTCCGCCACCGCGACCTGATCGGGGTGGTCCTGCGCGAAGGCGTGGATCACCTCGTTGGCCGGCGGAATCCAGGTCGTGCGCGCAGGGCCGTAGCCGGTGACGAGAACGAGCCGGCGGTCGGGCCCGAGGTAGTCCAGGATCGAGTCGAGCTGGTCCGTCTCGATCGGGCCGTTGGTGGCCAGGGCGACGACGACGCAGGGCCTGGCGCCGGCGGCGTCGAGATCCTGGAGCGTGGGAACGGCGGCGTACACGGACCGCGAGACCTCGGCGTTGATGGAGATCCCCGGCAGGCTCGCCTCCAGGCTCGGCGCCGCGGCGACCGTCACGGAGTCGCCGATGACGGTGACCTCCGCGCCGGTGAATGGGCTCGCGCTCTCAGAGGAGGCGGCATCGGACGCATCCGCCGTCGGGGCGGAGGCCGCATCCGCGGCCGGAGTGCCGAGGGCCTCGCCTCCGGCCGCAATCGCCTGCTGGGCCGTGGATTGGCCGGGCTGGGAGGAGAAGGCGAGAACGATGAGGAGGACGACGGCAGTGAGCCCTCCCCCCAGTGGGACGATCTGAGGCGGCCGCAGCTGTGCGGCCCGTCGCAGCCAGCTGATCAGGCCGTCGCGCCGCACGGGGGTCTCGATGTAGACGTAGGACAGCTCGGTGGCGCACAGCGTCAGCCCCAGGACGCCGAGCGCCACCACCCAGGGGCTGACCGTCGGCGGAATGGCGTAGAAGGCCAGGACCCCCAGGGGCCAGTGCCACAGGTACAGCCCGTAGGAGCGCGAGCCCACCCATTGCAGCGGTTCGGCCTGCAGCAGGCGCGACAATCGCTGCGCCGGTCCGGCGGCGAGAGCGACCTCACCGGTGAGGGCCTGCACGACGGCGAGGGCGCACACGGACGCGATGATGAGCGCGGGCACGGGCCCGAGGCCGCCGGGCTGCGCCATGGCGTCCCCGTCGGAGACGCAGGCCACGATGAGCAGACCGGCCAGGCCCGCCCATCCCAGCAGCCCCCGCGCCCGGCGCAGCTCGGGGCGCTGAGGGGTCAGGGTCAGCCCCTCCGTCGCGCGCCCGTGCCACAGGGCCAGGGCGGAGCCCATCATGAGCCCGAAGGCGTGGGTGTCGGTTCCCATGTAGACGCGCGAGGAGGACTCCCCCTGCCCCATGAGGTGCAGCGCCCAGGCGGCCGAGGCCACCGAGAGCCCCAGGGCGAGGGCGGCGAACCTGCGCCGCGTCCACGACGGGCCCCGCGACAGGAAGGCGACGATGACCAGCGGCCACAGGAGATAGAACTGCTCCTCCACCGCCAGCGACCACACGTTGGTCAGCAGGAGGGGCTGAGTCTGGTCGAAGTAGGACGATCCGCCGATGATCTCCGCCCAGTTGTAGACCAGCAGGATCGAGCTGAGGACCTGGCGCCGCACGGCCAGCAGGGCATCGCCCCCTATGCAGGCGGCCAGGGCCACGACCACGGCTACGGCGGCGACGAGTGCGGGCACGATACGGCGCAGGCGCCTGATCCAGAAGCGCCTGAGGTCGATGCGCCCCGTGCGGCGCTGCTCGAGGAGCAGAAGACTGGTGATGAGGAATCCCGAGATGACGAAGAAGGCATCGACCCCCACCATCCCGCCGGGAAGGACCCCGGGAATGAGGTGGTAGACGAGGACGAGGGCGACCGCGATGGCCCGCAGCCCATCAAGGCCGCCGATCCGGCCGATCCGGCCCCGTTGAGATGCGGGTGTTGGGTTGGTGGAGCGCTGCGTCGAAGTCATGCGCTTCTCTTTCCGACTCGCAGGAGGGGATGTCATCCGCACATGGCGGCCGATCCAGGTTACGCTGTCGTTATCCCGGCAGGCCCTCGGGACACGAGAACCGAACCGTTTCAACGTGCTGTGCACCACGACGGTTCCTGCACGGACGCACTTAGGATGGCGTCATGTCCGCACCTACCGAAGACGCAGTTCGCGAGGCTCTCGGTCGAGTCATCGATCCTGAGCTCCACCGCTCGATCACCGATCTCGGCATGGTCGAATCGGTCGAGATCAGCGAATCGGGCGCCGTGAGCGTCGGCGTTCTGCTGACCGTGGCCGGCTGCCCCCTGAAGGACACGATCACGGAGGACACGCGTCGCGAGGTCGGCGGGGTCGAGGGCGTCACCGAGGTGAGCGTGCACCTGGGCGTCATGACCGACGAGCAGAAGGCCGAGCTGCGCACTCGGCTGCGCGGCGGCGCCGCGGAACCGGTCATCCCCTTCACCCAGCCGGGCAGTCTCACGCGCGTGTACGCGGTGACCTCCGGCAAGGGCGGGGTGGGCAAGTCCTCGGTGACCGCCAACCTCGCGGCGGCCATGGCGGCCCAGGGCCTGAGCGTGGGCGTCGTCGACGCCGACATCTACGGCTTCTCCATCCCCCGCATGCTGGGCGTGGAGCGGGTCCCCACCCAGCTGGACGGCATGATCGTCCCGCCGGTGGCCTACGGGGTGAAGGTCATCTCCATCGGGATGTTCGTGGAGTCCAGGCAGCCGGTCATCTGGCGCGGCCCGATGCTCCACCGGGCGGTCCAGCAGTTCCTCTCCGACGTCTTCTGGGGAGATCTGGACGTCCTCCTGCTCGATCTGCCACCCGGCACCGGGGACGTGACGATCTCCGTGGCTCAGCTCCTGCCGAACGCCGAGATCCTGGTGGTGACCACTCCGCAGACGGCTGCGGCCGAGGTCGCCGAGCGCACCGGGCTCATCGCCACTCAGACCAATCAGAAGGTCGTCGGCGTCATCGAGAACATGTCCTACATGCCGCAGGCCGATGGCTCGCGCCTGGAGATCTTCGGCTCCGGCGGCGGCCGGACGGTCAGCGACTCGCTGACCCGGACGCTGGGATACGAGGTGCCGCTCCTGGCCCAACTTCCGCTGGACATCCGTCTGCGAGAGGGATCCGACGTCGGCGCGCCCGCGACGGTGGCGCAGGACGGCGAGCCCGCCGCGGACGCCCCGGCGGCCGCGGAGCTGGTGGACGTGGCCCGCAGGCTCGTGCACCGCTCCCGCGGACTGGCGGGTCGGCGGCTGAGCCTCAACGTGGCGAACTGAGCGGAGGACTGCGCAGAACCGACTGGCTGCGGCGCTGTCCTGTCGATCGCCCCCCACGGCTGATGTAGTTCAGCGGTTCAGGCGCCGACCGAGGAATCCTAGGAATCAGAGGGATCGGCGGCCATCACGACCTCGGGCGCCTCGGCTGCCTCTGCACGCGTACGGGCGGCGGCGTTGGCCGCACGCACGATCTCGCGCGGGGACACCGGCCGCACCCGGCGGATCGGCCGGATCGCCTCCCCGGCCTCCTCGATCTCATTGATCTCATCGACCAGGCTCGAGGGGATCGGAGTCGGAGCCTCAGCGGGCTCATCCAGCTCAACCGGCTCGACGTCAAGCTCGGCATCCTGAGCATCTTCAGCATCCTGAGCATCCCCGGCAACCTCTACAGCCTCATCCGGCTCGACCGGCTCATCGTCAGCCTCTACAGCCTCATCGGCAGCCTCATCCGACTCGACCGGCTCGACCGGCTCGGCGTCAGCCTCAACAGCCTGCGCCTCCCCGGCAGTCTCAACCGACTCGACCGGCTCGGTGTCAGCCTCGGTCTGCGCCCGGCGCCCCTCGCGAGCCTGCTCGGCCCTGTCGTCGATCATCCGGCTCAGGGACTTCTTCGAGCGGGAGGCGGCCTCGGTCTTAACGGCATCGGAGGCCGCGTCCCTGGCATCCTTGGCGACCGACTGGATCGGATTGGCAAGGTCCTTGCGGATGGCGTCGAGGTCCTCCCCCAGGGCGTCGCGCACGATCTTGCGCGGGTCGTAGTTGCGCGGATCGAGGTCGGACAGATTGAGGTCCGCGAGCTCCGGGCCGACCTCCTCGGCGATCTGCTCCTTGGCGTCGTCCAGGAATACCCTGAGCCGCCGCACGGCCTGAGTCAACTTGCGGGTGTACTCGGGCAGACGCTGAGGCCCGATGACGATGACCGCCACCAGGATGATGACGAGGAATTCGGAACCTGAGACGCCTAGCACGCCAACAGTATAGGGACCAAGCGCGGGACCCGATCACCATGCGGGACGTGCGCCGTCGCACCCCGGAGGCATGCGCATCGCCAGTGGCGATACCGTTGATCCGCCCACAACCTGGAACAATAAGTGTGTTCGCCCGCGCCGCCCCTCAGGGCCGTGCACGGGCAGATCCGATCCCACGCGACCACCGGTCGCAGCACGGAAGGTGGAACGGTGAGTGCCGACAAGACCTTGAGCTGGTCCTACACCGAGGAGTTCCCCAGCGAGGACGAGCAGATCGCCGACGCCCGGCTGCGCGGCATCGAGCTCGGCATCGCCCCCGTCTCCTCAGCCACGGGCGCCGCTCTGAAGATGCTCGCGGCCGCCGTGGCGGCGAAGTCCGTGGCGGAGGTCGGCACCGGCACCGGGGTCTCGGGGCTGTGCCTGCTCGGCGGAATGGGTTCGGACGGGGTGCTGACCACCATCGACGTCGAGCCCGAGCTCCAGCGCGAGGCGCGCAGGGCCTTCGACGCCGCGGGATATCCGGGAGCGCGCACGCGGATCATCCGGGGCAGGGCCTCCGACGTCATGCCCCGCATGGCGGCTCGCTCCTACGACATGGTCGTGCTCGACATCGATCCGGAGGAGTCGATCAAGCTGGCCGGGCCTGCACTGCGCATGCTGCGCGTCGGCGGCGTCCTGGCCATCACCCGGGCCCTGTGGAACGATCACGTGGCCGATCCCGCTCGACGCGACCCCACCACGGTCGCGGCACGCGAGCTGGGCAAGTCCCTGCGCGATCACGACGGTCTTCTCGTGTCGCTCCTGCCGGTCGGCGATGGACTGCTGGTGGCCGTCCGCCAGGCCTGACGGGCCTGAAATGACCTGAATGACCTGAATGACCTGAATGAAGCGGTGCAGGAATAGCACAAGGACCGGGCCCTCGGGGACCCGGTCCTCGTCGTTACTTACTGCGGCAGGCGCCGCATACTATTGAAGAGATCTGAGCAGGTCTGAGGAAGTCTGAGCCGATCTGTGCGGATCTGTGCGGATCGAGAATCAGTACTTCACGGAGGCCAGCGCCTCCTGGAGATCCTTGATCTCATCGGGCGTGATCTCAACGACCAGACGGCCACCACCCTCCAGCGGCACGCGCATGATGATCGAGCGGCCTTCCTTGACGACTTCTAGCGGCCCGTCACCAGTCCTGGGCTTCATGGCAGCCATGAGCTCCCCTTTCAGTGCTGTATCGCGGATTCATCACCGCACTGCCCAGTTCATTCTACGGCACGACGACGCCGATCCTCAGGAGAACGTGGTTAAGTCCACGAATGCTCAACTATGCCCGGTTCCGCTCCGTGGCCGCCCGGTCGTCGGGTCGTCCGTCGGTCCGCCTCGCGCCTCGTCAGGCCTCGCGATCCCGGGCGACCCGACCGGCCCGCAGCCGCCGCGCGCCATCGACGACGTAGTCGACGGCCTCCCGGGCCGTATCGACAACGGGGAGCAGATCGAGGTCCTCGGGCGAGATCGTGCCGGTGTCGAGAACGGTGCCGCGGATCCAGTCCACCAGTCCGCCCCAGTAGGCCGAGCCCACCAGCACGATCGGGAAGGAGGAGACCTTGCCGGTCTGGACCAGGGTGACGGCCTCGAAGAGCTCGTCGAGCGTGCCCATGCCCCCCGGCATGACGACGAAGCCGTCCGAGTACTTCAGGAACATCGTCTTGCGCGCGAAGAAGTAGCGGAAGTCGATGCCCAGATCGACGTACTGATTCATCTCCTGCTCCCGGGGGAGCTCGATGCCGAGTCCCACGGAGGCGCCGCCGGCCTCATGGGCGCCCTTGTTGGCGGCCTCCATCATTCCGGGGCCCCCGCCGGTGATGACGCCGTAGCCGCTGCGCGCCAGGCCCGCTCCGATCCGCTCGGCCAGGGCGTAGGCCGGGTCGTCGGCGGCGGTGCGCGCCGACCCGAAGACGCCGATCGCCGGCCCCAGCTCGGCCAGCGCGCCGAACCCCTCGACGAACTCGGACTGGATGCGCAGGACGCGCCACGGATCGGAGTGGAGCCAGTCGGCGTCGCCTCGACGGTCCAGCAGGCGCGCGTCGGTGGTCCGAGCGGGGATCTGAGTCCCGCGCAGCAGCACGGGCCCCTTGCGGTAGGTCTCACGTATCTTGCTCGTCATGGGGGCATGATCCCCCATCGTGCGGCGGTACCGGCGGGTGCCGTCGGACACGCCGCCCGGACCGTCACGCGAGCCAGGCGCGCAGCGCGTCCGCGACCGCCTCGATCTGGTCCACGGGGCAGTGCTCGTCGTCGGTGTGGCACAGCATCGGGTCGCCCGGGCCGAGGTTCACCGCGGGCACGCCGGCCGCGGAGAAGCGGGCGACGTCGGTCCACCCGTACTTGGGGCCGACCCCTCCCCCGCGCTCGCGCACCAGATCGATGAGCTCGCGCGCCATGGGGGAGTCGAGACCCGGGCGGGCGGGCGGGCTCAGGTCGTCGAGCTCGACCGCGACCGCCCCGGTGCCGGCGTCGATGACCGGGCCCGCCCCGTCGTCGACGCCGGGGCGGTCGGGGGCGAGTCCCGCCAGGACGCGCCGGGCGCGGGCGAGGGCCTCCTCGGCCGTCAGGTCGGGGGCGAAGCGGTAGTTGACCGTGAGGCGGCAGCGGTCGGGGATCGTGTTGGCCGCCACGCCCCCCTCGATGAGGACGACGCTGAAGGACTCCCGGTAGGCCAGGCCCTCGACCTCGACGGTCCGCACCGGAGCGGCTCGGACCCGCTCGATGAGGGTGGAGGCGGCGTGAATGGCGTTGACGCCGCGCCAGGCCCGTGCCGAGTGCGCGGCCAGCCCGGGCACGTCCAGGATGAGGCGCAGGGTGCCGTTGCAGCCGCCCTCGATGCCCGCGCCGGTGGGCTCGCCGAGCACCGCCAGGTCGGCCTCGAACCAGTCCGGGTGGGCCGCGAGCGCCAGGCCGAGCCCGTTGAGCTCATCGACGACCTCCTCGTTGTCGTAGAAGACCCAGGTGACGTCGCGGCGCGGGGCGGTCAGGGTGGCGGCCAGGTGCAGGCCGACGGCGACGCCGCCCTTCATGTCGACACTGCCGCGCCCCCACACGACCAGCCGGCCGTCGCGCGTCTCCATGCGGCCCGGGACGTTGCCGGTGCGACGCGAGACGGGGACGGTGTCCAGGTGACCGGCGACGACGATCCTCTCGGGGCGGCCCAGACGGGTGCGGGCGACGACCGTGTTGCCGTGCCGCAGGACCTCCAGATGCCCCCGCGCCGCCAGAGCGGCCTGGACGGCGTCGGCCAGCGGGCCCTCGGCGCCGGACACGCTCGGGGCGGACACCAGGGCGAGGGCGAGGGCTCCGAGGTCGCCGGTGGGATCGGGCAGCGCAACGGGATCGCCGGGCGGCTGCTGCGGGGCCCGAGGGGGCTGCGGGAGCGGGGCATCGGTCATGGGCCCAGCGTACGGCGACGCCCGGTTCCGAGGCCGAGCCCGAGCGGCGCGCCCCGAGCCGGGAGCGGCCGGGCCCGAACGGCGGGATCCGGGCCCGAGCGACCGGCGCGCCCCGATCCTCCCCGGCCGGGATCAGCCGCCTCACATCCTTGTGTTGGGCACCACTCGTGAGGGCCGTCATTGTCCCGGTTCGGGGCAGGCGCGTCACGGTAGCGTCGCAACCATGACCCCCCCGGATCGCTCTCTCGACACCGTTGCCGTGACTGCCTGGATCGATGAGGACCCCGATCCCACGACCCGTGAGGAGCTCGCCGCTCTGCTGAGGGCCCACGAGAACGGCGACGCCGAGGCCACCGCCGCCCTGGCCGACGCGTTCTCGACCATCCTGCGGCTCGGCGCCGCCGGCCTGCGGGGACGCCCGGGGGCGGGGCCCGGCCGGATGAACCGCGTCGTCGTCATCCGCGCCGCCGCGGGTCTGGCCGCCTATCTGCGGGACAAGCTCGGTGCGGGCTTCGCCGTCGTGATCGGCTACGACGCGCATCACGGCTCGGACGCCCTCGCCCGCGACACGGCCTCCGTCATCACCGGTGCGGGAGGCCGCGCTCTCCTGTTCGAGTCCCATTGCCCCACTCCGGTCCTCGCCTTCGCGCTGCGGCGCCTGGGGGCCGACGCCGCGGTCATGGCGACGACCTCCCGCCGACCACCCCGGGACGGCGGCGGCTGCGAGGACCGCGCCGACGCGAACGGCTGCGACGATCTCAGCAGCTGGGCGGTCTACCTGGGCGGACGGGTCGTGACCGGCCCGGGTCGGGGCGCGCGGATCGTGCCGCCCCACGACGCCGAGATCGCCGAGCGGATCGCCGCGGTCGGCTCTCTGGACGGGGTGCCCATGCCGGACTCCGGCTGGGAGGGCCTCGGCGCCGAGGTGGTCGAGGAGTACACCGACAGCGCGGCGAGGGCGGCGCGCATGCGCGCCGCCGCGCCCCTGAGGGTGGTCCTGGCCGCCATGCGCGGCGAGGGCGGGAGGATCTGCCGCGACGCGCTGAGCCGCGTGGGGCTCGACGTCGTCGTCGTGCCCGAGCAGTTCGACCCCGACCCCGACTCCCCCGCCGTCGTCCTTTCCGCCCCGGAGGAGTCCGGGCGCCTCGACCCGGCCCTCGCGCTGGCCCGCCAGGTCGATGCCGACCTCGTGATCGCCATCGGCCCCGACGCCGGCCGCTGCTGCGCGGCCATCCCCGACAAGCACGTCACAGGAGGCTGGCGCCGGCTCACCGGCGACGAGGTCGGGACGGTCCTGGGCGAGCAGGCGGCCGAGCTCGCCGCCTTCACGGGCACCGGCATCCTGGCCAGCTCGATCGTCTCCTCCCGCATGCTGCGCAGGATCGCGCAGGCCCACGGGCTCGGCCACCGCAACGCGCTGACCGGCTTCAGGTGGATCAGCCGGGTGCCCGGGCTCGTCTTCGGCTACGAGGAGGCGCTGGGCTACTGCGTGGATCCCGCCTCGGTGCGCGACGGGGACGGCATCTCGGCCGCCGTGCGCCTGGCGGTGCTGGCCAGCGTGCTCAAGCAGCAGGGCCGATCGATCGCCGACCTGCTCGAACGGCTGGCGCGCGAGCACGGGCTGCACGCCACCAGACCCCTGCGCGTGCGCGTGGAGGATCCGTCCCTCATCCCCGGCACCATGGACCGCCTGCGCGCCGGCGGCGTGCCCGCCTCACTGGCCGGCTCCCCCGTGGTCGACGTCTTCGACCTGATGGACGGGGCCTCGGACGGCAACGGCGGGAGCCTGCCGCCGGCCGACGGCCTGATCATCAAGACGGCGGCCGACGACCGCGTCGTCGTGCTCCCCTCGGGGGCCGAGCCGGCACTGACGTGCTACTGCGAGGTCGTCGTGCCGGTCGCCGTCGAGGATCCGGTCGAGGTGGCGCGCCGCACCGCCGCCGACCGTCTGGAGCTCATGACGACCGATCTGCACGGAGTACTCGGCATCTGAGGGCGCGCACGGCGGCGGCCAGTACGTAGGCGGCGGCCGCCGTCGCCGCGATGACGCCGCCCACCGACAGGCCCAGGGACACTCCCAGCCACATCCCCGCCACGCAGGTGGCGGCGCCCAGCAGCGCCGACCCGGCCACCAGGGCGCGCATCGAGGAGCACCACGGGGCGATCGCTGCGGCGGGCGCCGCGACCAGGGCGATGGGCAGGATCGTGCCGACGGCCGGCACCAGCGCCGCGATGGTCAGGCAGATCAGGATCAGCAGGACCGCCTCGACCGGTCCGCTGCGCAGCCCGGCGGCCCGGTAGCCGACCGGGTCGAAGCCGTGGAAGGCCAGGAGACGGCCGGCGACCGCCAGGACCGCGAGCGCCCCGAGGAGGACCGCGGTCGTCATGACGACGTCCGCGAGGCCGATGTTGAGGACCGACCCGGTCAGGAACCCGTCGACCTTCAGCGGCAGCGGAGCGAACCACTTGACCAGGAAGTAGCCCAGTGCGAAGCCGAAGGTCAGCACGATCCCCGCGGCCGACTGGGAGGTCAGCCCCGGGATGGTCGACAGCCAGCGCATGAGCGCGATCATGGGCAGGCACATGAGCACGGCGCCGATGAACAGGGCGCCGGTCAGCAGGTCGTAGTCGGCCCGTTGACCGGCCAGGGAGCGGCTCAGCGCCGCGGCCACGACCACTCCCGCGACCGCGCCGGGGAAGGTGGCGTGGGTGAGTGACTCGGTGAAGAAGATCCGCCGGTGAACCAGTGCCAGGGCCCCCACGACGCCGGCCAGCGCCCCCATGAGCACCACCTCGAGAAGCGGCAGGGCCAGGACGTCCCAGCTGACGCTCATGCCGCCCCCGCTCCGGCGCGGCGCACGCTGCGATGGGCCGCGGCCACCAGGAACAGGACGGTCATGGTCAGGGCCACCGCCGCCTGCGGCGAGACCGGGCGGGGCAGCGGCGCGGTCATGATCAGCAGCCCCAGCCAGCCGCCGCCGACGCCCACGCCGAGGGCCACGGCCACCATGGCGGGCACCCGGCCGGCCAGGATGCGGCCGGTGGCGCCGGGTATGACGAGGTACCCGATGACCAGGAGCGTGCCCACCGCCGTGGACGCCGAGACGACGACCGCGGCGACGGCCATGTTGAGCACCAGGTCGAGCACGAGCAGGCGCATGCCGGCGGCCCTCGCCCCGACGGGGTCGAAGGCGTAGGCGACCTGCTCCTTCCAGGTCGCCGCCACCGCGGCCAGGGCGATCAGGCACATGAGGACGGCCTGGGCCAGGCGCAGGTCGGTGACCT
>ERZ772993.375-NODE-375-length-22278-cov-14.883499_pt1 | contig 22278 bp, 23 predicted proteins | sample MGYA00580670_ERZ772993 | MGnify/ENA primary metagenome ERZ772993 (study PRJEB29015, sample SAMEA2737936) | human oral metagenome | biome: human oral; feature: human-associated habitat; material: dental | place: China | collected 2136 ... | reverse complement strand
AGCTGGTGGCGCCGGCGGAGGCGATCTTCCTGGACGCCCAGTTCGAGGCCGAGCTGGTGGAGCTGGAACCCGAGGAAGCGGCGGAGATGCTGCACGACAACGGGCAGGAGGAGTCCGGCCTGGACAAGCTGGCCAGGGTTGGGTTCGACACCCTGGGGCTGCAGACGTACCTGACGGCGGGGGAGAAGGAGTCCCGCGCGTGGACGATCCGTAAGGGTGCGACGGCGCCCCAGGCGGCGGGCGTCATCCACACGGACTTCGAGCGAGGCTTTATCAAGGCCGAGATCGTGAGCTACGATGACCTGGTCCAGTACGGCAGTGTTGCCGAAGCCCGCGCTCACGGCCGAGTACGCATGGAAGGAAAGGACTACGTCATGGCAGACGGTGATGTCGTGGAGTTCAGGTTTAATGTGTGACTTACAAAATTTATGATAACAGGAATTTTCTGTAGTTTTTGGGTAGCCAACTTTGGTTTCCCAAAGACTGAAGAGAGTCTCACGCATTGCACGCATATCTTCTACAATCTACATTAAGCAATTGAAAGGATTCTGATGAAAACTATCGTTCTATTCAACAACAAAGGCGGGGTCTCTAAAACAACCACTACATTTAATCTCGGGTGGAATCTGGCTGAGAAGGGGAAGCGCGTACTGATTGTTGACGCTGACCCTCAGTGCAATTTGACTCGACTCGTGTTTGAGCCTGAGAATAGTTTAGATCACCCACTTGATGAAACGCGATTCGAGGGGCGAAACATTTGGGACGCACTCGATCCAGTATTCAAATCTCGTCCGCGAATGCTGGAGCCCGTTGATTGCTTCCCAGTACCGGGAAGGGAAGGGCTCTACTTGCTTCCGGGGCACGCTGGATTGGCGGAACATGAGACTACGCTCGGGATAGCGCAGCAGCTTTCGGAGTCACTTCAGGCGTTACGAAATGTTCCAGGCAGCTTTAGGTATCTGTTTGAAGAGACTGGAAAAAAGTATGATGTCGACTATATTCTGGTTGATGTCAGCCCCAGCCTCGGGGCGATTAACCAGAATATCGTTACCAGTTCGGATTCTTTGATAGTTCCAGTCAATCCAGATGTCTTTTCGGTTATGGCGATCGAATCCATGGCGAATGTGATACCGCGTTGGATAGATTGGGGAATGAGAGCCTCGCGTATTGACGCTCTTGCCGAAGCGGACTATCCGTTCCATGAACCGAATCTGAAGTTATTGGGATTCGTCGTGCAGCGTTATCGGCTTCGAAATGGAGAGCCAACTACGGCTTTTGCGACTTACTTTGACAAGTTGGATTCCGCTATCCGACAGAGCCTGATTCCTCATTTACGATCTAGTAACGTATTGTACTCTGATCGAACGTATCGCCAGGCGAATTTAAAGGATGGCTATAAGCTTGCAGAGATCCCGGAGTTCAATACGTTAATTGCAGCATCGCAAGCGTGCGGGAAGCCGGTATTTGCATTAGAGCCAGAAGATCTTGGATATACTGGAGTAGTTTGGAATAATGTCGCTCAGAACATTTCCAACATTAGAAACATTTTTGACACCATGTCATCGAGGATTGAGTTTCTGATCGACAATGAAAATTAATGAGACCAAAGCGTCCGCTACATTCAAAAGTGACATTTACCGAGCGCAAGAGACGGTTTCTCTTGCCGGCGCAATGGCTTCAATGGCTTCGGACATACTTGTTCCTGCTGTTGACGATATGCTTAGATACTCGGTTGTTCAAACGATTGGATCTATAGACAACTATTTTTCGAACGTCCTTTTTGAGTTACTCAACGATTATGCACTGATTTCGTCGGCCAGCATTAGAAGTAATCTAAATCTCTTCACGTTCAGCATCAAAGATTTGTCGGATCTATTGAATGAAATAGAATGTGATGATTTGGGAATATATTCGCATCGTCGTCGAGTGCTCAAGGAGAAGATTAATCGGACGACTTTTCAAAATGAGCGGCGCCCTCACGACCTAGCAAAAATGTTTGGAGTGTCGAACTTTTGGCCGAGAGTGAGTGATCTACATTTAGGTTATGATGTCCAGAAAAAGTACGGGGATATCGTTGCTAGGCGAAACGAGATTGCGCATGCATGTGATAGAAGCAGTGTGGGAGATGAGGTCCTTCAGCCTATAGATCAGACCTACGTTCGCGATGCGATTGACGTTGTTAAAGTGGTCCAGTCATGCTTTGATAAAGAGGTTGCGTTCCCATTAATTGAAAGGTTTTGATATTTTCTCAAACTTTAAAATTCTGGAGTATTGATAAGTTAGGGTCGGAGCGCCTTGCCGCTGCGGTTATGGGTTGTAGCGCGCCGTCGTTTGCATTGAATCGAAATAGAGCGCCCGGGTTTATCGTCCTGCATATCCTAGCTATGTTGTTGAAGTTGCTGTGGCGGCGGGTAATTTATGATTCGCAAGTAGGGTAAGTTACTTACTTAGATCATACTTATCATTCGCCTACCTTCGTTGGGGTGCTTGAGGGGGGGCCCTATGTGGTGTGTCAAGCGGCGGCGGGTAGTTTCGTGGCTGGTTGTGGGTCGTAGAGGGCTCCATCTCGGATCATGGCGTGCAGGGTCAGGATGCGGCGGTGGGCCAGGGCGAGGACGGCCTGGTTATGGCGTTTGCCTTGGTCTCGTTTGCGCTGGTAGTAGGCCCGGGAGACGGGGTCGGAGCGCAGGGAGGCGAAGGCGGACAGGAACATGGCGCGCTTGAGCCTCTTGTTGCCGCCGTGGGAGACGTGCTCGCCACGGATCGATGAGCCGGAGCGGCGTGTGACGGGAGCGAGCCCGGCGTAGGAGGCCAGCTGGGCGCCGGTGCCTGGAGGTCTTGCCCAGGGTCTCGGCCAGCAAGGACGGCGGCGGCCGGGACCCCTGATCCCGGGCACGTGTGGTCAGGACCTGGCACATGAGGGTGGGCCACCCGCCAAGGAGTCTCGACCTGGGCGGCGACATCGGCCCGCTGAGCGTGCAGCGAGATGAGCTGCCTAGCCAGGTGAGGCAGCACCACCGCGGCGGCGTCGGTGCCAGCGACCACCACGGTCTGGTGCTCCGGGGCCGAGACGATCTTGGGTGGCCCAGGTGGCGTGCCGCCTGCACCCGCGGGCTTTGAGCCTGGCGCCAGTCCTTGCCTTGTCCGCTCGCTTCAGCTCGACTGGGGTGGGGTCTGGGGTGAGCCACTGGCCCCGGATGCGGTCCTTGGTCTGGTTGACGGCTCGGGCCAGGTCCAGGTCGAAACCAGTGAGCATGCTCAGCGCCGCGGCGTCCTCGTCCGAGGCGCTGACGGCTCTCAGGGTCTGTGGCATGGTCCTGGCCGCGCCGGCGATGGCGGCAGCGTCCTTCGCGTCGGTCTTGGCGCTGCCCGGTGCCAGGTCGGCGATGCGTCGCATCGACAGTCCGGGCAGGTAGCCCACGGTGATGCCCATGTCCTGAGCCACCGCTACGGCCAGGGCCCTTGGTGGTGGCGGGCTGGTCTACTACCACCAGCAGGTTCCCGTGATCGGCCAGCTTCTTGTAGAGAGCACGCAGGCGCTCCTCGTCGTTGGTCAGGGCCCTGTCGAGGACCCTCCGCCCCTCCCGGCTCAGGGCCGTGGCCCAGTGCTCGCTCCTTGTTGACGCCCGGTACCGATGAAGACCTCGATGTCCTCGATATCCATCTCTCCTGCCGCCTTTCGGTCAAGTCGATACGGGGTCAGCCAGTGGACGACCGGTCCCGCACCCACGCCTGCGAAAGACCTCTACCGTTTTGCGGTGGGTCGTTCCCCTTATCAGCGGTCACCAGCGCCCGGCCGCCACAGGTGACTTTCACCCCCGGATCATCTGCGGACAGGGGCAAGACACCTGCGCCCAATCTCTGTGGTGATGAGTGATACAGCTAGCCGGGGGTGTGCAATAGGCCAATTCTGCCATTGCGTGTAACTCATGCAATTTGTACGGTTCAGCATGCGATGTGGACGCCGTTGAATGTGCTTACAACCACCCCTTTGAATCGTTGAACTTCACTAGATTCTGCGAGTGAATAAAGTGAATGTATGCGGTGGTGCTGGTTCAACAGGTCCCAAAAGTCCGGTCGACTTTATGCTCCATTGGCATGCGGAGTACGTGTGCTCGTGTGGTAATGACTGATGGTCACTACCACGGCCACCATGGATGGGGCCTGCATGAAGAGGAAGAGGGATGCCAGCAAGGACTCTCGGGCCAAGAGGGGTGGTTTTGGAGGGGCTGGAATAGCAAAGCCGCGAATAACATGTCAGCCTTCCTTAAGACGCTGTAGTGGATGTGATGCGTTAAGGATATGCACGCGTGCCCGCGGACTACATCGGCTAATCAGATGGTTCGTTTGGATGATTAGTTGTCGAGACTATCCACCTTTTGGGCGAGTGTATAAGTTTGTAAAAGAGCGAGGTTTTCTCATCGGAGTGATGGTGCTCTAAGCGTTAAGAGCCCGTATGGTGCACTGGTGTGAGCCCGTTTGTGCGTAAGGTCAGGACCGCTTCGGGGCCACGGCGGTGCAGGTCAAGATCTCTGCCAAGAACCCCTGCCCCACCCCTGATTCCAGATGGCGCAACCGGATGATCGCCTCCATGAGTGCCTCCGCCGAGCGGGCCAACACCCTAATCAAGGTCATCACCCACAGCCCCAGAGCCATCACCATCACCGCCATAGCCTGGGTCATCCTCACCCTCCACAAAAGGAAGCTGGTGAAAAACCTCGGCGCTGAGTCGGCGGTTAGGCTAGCCCGCCTCGTATGGCTTTGACTACGGCTCCCACTCGATCTTGCACACTGAGTTTTGCAATAAGTGTTGAAACATGAGTCTTCACTGTCGCCTCGCTGATGTTCAACTTTCGGGCGATCTGCTTATTAGACAAGGCCTCGACCATGAGTTTTAATACCTCGATCTCGCGCGATGAGAGGTATTCGAATTCGGTGCACGATCGAGAAGGCTGCGTTTTATTCTGCGCGTTCAAATCGCATGACGTGTCATCTATATGCGTCAACGATGGTGTGGTACGGAAATGTTGACCCGACTTGGGGGATAGGATGATGTTACCTTCAACTGCTTGACGGATCGCACCCGCAATTGACTCAATAGAATCCTCTTTTGCTATGAAACCATTTACTCCGACGGCGAGGGCTCTGTTGACTAATTGTCTGTCGGTAAATGTTGTTAATATCAGCGTTGCTGTCTGTGGAAATTCTGTGCTGATGATGGTTGCTAAAGTGATGCCGTCTATGTGTGGCATCTGAATATCGAGAAGTACTGCCTCGACGTCGGGCTGATTGGATGAATTAAGGTGATTCAGAGCCTCGTCTCCGTCGGTTGCTGCCCAGGTAACTGAGATGTCATCCTGGGTGTTAAGAAGCGTAGTGAGTACGCGGCGAACAAGGGCATCATCGTCTACTACTCCGACATGTATCACTTGCTTTGCTCCTTGATCGTGACGGTGGGAATGGTGGCGCTAGTTATCCATGTTTCGTCTTCGTTGGAGACCTTGAGTGTTCCACCGAGTGCCGCTAGTCTTTCTCGCATGCTCAGTAGTCCGGAGCCGGACGATGGAAACGGTGCGGCATGCTTTTTCCTGACGGCATTGGTCGAAAGGAGCTGGAGTCGTTTCTGGTTCCGGTCGAGAAGAAGTGATACTGGGACAGAAACGTCTCCATGTCGAATAATGTTGGCCCCCATCTCCCGAGCGACGCGGGATAAAATGAGGGTCTGTGCGCGTGTGAGATCTACATCGTCTGAAATAAAATAGGTTACTTTAAATCCGGCATCTTTGAGGTCTTGCACCACAAGGTGTATAGATGTCTCAATGTCATGCGACAACTTCGAAAGTGCTTCTGTGTTGGGGGAAGAGTGATTTTCTGGCTGTCTTTTGAGGGTATAGAGAAGTAGTCGTAACTCATGTAGAGCGTCGGCCCCGTTTTGAGCCAGGGCCGCAAACTCTTCTCGCGCATTTTCTGGGTAGGTGCTGTTGTTGGCTGCAAGGCGGGCACGAAGCACGGTCTGAGACATGGAGTAGGCCACGAGGTCGTGCATCTCCGTAGCGATATCGTCCCTGATGTCAATCAAGCGCTGCTCGGTGGTATGCGCTCTGTGCTTCCAGAACTGCTCCGTTTCTCGGGTGATAGCGCCAGCGGGAATAAACAAAATTCCTGATAGCACATAAATTATGAGCATTGTCAGTTCTGGCCATTCTATCCCTGTGTAGGCTAGAAATAGAGTTGCCGCATATGTAGCGCCATTAATTAGGTATACGACTGTGGCTCGACTCGCGGGCAGAAATCGTCCGATCAAGAAATGGAATAGCCAGTTGCTGAATATCATATCAGAAACAGACGCCCCGGGTGCGACGACAAGTGCTATCCAGCATCCTGAGTACGCAATGGTCGAGAACCTGGGAAATAGAGGGAGTAGCGCGCAGTAGAGTGGTGGCAATAGAATGAACGGAATATCCTGAACTGGAGGAATATTGTGGGTCTTGAAAACAGGAAACAAGATGTTGCCCAGGCCGAATATTGCGCTGATGGCAGTGTATGTACGAATTGTCTTGACGTCGTTGGGATTGGTGGGTCCCGAAATATTTAAAGAAGGTGTGGGTAGGTGAGAGAAGCGAAATGATGTTGCCATCGTGTTTCACCTGGCCTCTCGGGAAAAATAGTTGAACTGTTGGTTGTGCTTGCTCAAGCGTACGACGCTACCTACCGAGCGGCCAAATAAGGGACGTGGGGTGTTCCGCCTCTTGACACGTGTGATGGTCGCTGCGGAGACTCAGACGCCTGCCTTTTGTCCGCGCTGGCCCATCCGGTCGGATGAGCCGGCGCATCGCACGTTGGTGAGAGCCCGCTTCACCGTGTGGTCGTTGGGGACCTCGTGGCGGGCGAAGGAACGCTGTGCGGCAGGCACAGGTGGTCTTTGTAGGATGCCGGGCATGACAAAGACAGGGAAGTGTTGCTCGGCTGATTCGGGGCGTGCCGTCTCAGCACGAGCGTCTGTAGGAGGCGCGCTGCGCCGTCGACGTGCGGGGATCAGTGCCTTGGCGGTCCTCGTCGGTGGGTGCCTGAGCGCCTGTGGGACGGGACTCGCCCCCGCAGCGGGCGGCTCGGCCAGCGTCCCGGGACCGATTCCCTCCGGCCTGGAGTCCTTCTACCGCCAGGCCGTCAACTGGTACCCCTGTGCCGCCACCGACGGCATGGAGAAGACCTCCGAGACGACCGCCCAGGCGACCACCGCCACAACGGCCGCCCCGAGCTCCGGAAGCGCGACCGGGACGGCCGGTGCCTCCGAGGAAACCGACGACGCCACCTTCAGCTGCGCCGTCATCTCCGTCCCCCTCGACTACGCCAACCCCAAGGGCGAGACCATCTCGATCGCCATGAAGAAGCGCGCCACCACCGACGGCCACTCGCAGGGCACCCTGTTCATCAACCCCGGTGGCCCTGGCGACTCCGGGGTCTCCTTCGCCGAACGGGCGGGCAACGCCTTCACTCCCGATCTGCTGAGTGCCTATGACATCATCGGCTTCGACCCGCGCGGGGTCGGCTCCTCCACGGCCATCACCTGCACCAGCGATGACGACTCGGCCGACAGCACCGCTGAGCCCTCAGCCTCCGGGGAGGCCTCGGCGTCGCCGTCGGCCTCGGGTACGCCCTCCGCGGCGGCCTCCGCCGGGACCGCCTCGAGTGGCGACTCCTTCGAGGAGTGGTCGGAGGCGACCCGGCAGTCCTTCCAGGATCTGGCCGACCAGTGCGCCGCCGGTACCAAGCCCGCCGCCCTGCTCGACCACGTCGACACTGTTTCCGCGGCCCGGGACCTCGACATCCTGCGGGCGTTGGCCGGCCAGGAGAAGCTGAACTACCTGGGTTTCTCCTACGGCACCTACCTCGCATCCGTCTACGCCGAGAACTTCCCCGGCAACACGGGGCGCATGGTGCTCGACGGAGCCATCGACCCCGCCCTGTCCCTCGCCGAGCAGGGACTGGGGCAGGCCAAGGGCTTCGAGCAGGCGCTGCGCACCTACGTCGACTACTGTCAGGCCTCCACCGGCTGCCCGTTGAGCGGTGGCACCGACGCCGGAGTCCAGCAGGTCCGCAACCTCATCACCTCCGCCAACAGCGCGCCCCTGCCGACCAGTGACCCGAACCGTACGGTGACCGGCTCGGACATCGTCACGGCTCTGAGCGAGTACCTCTATACCACCGAGCAGAACTGGCCGCCCCTGACCAGCGCCCTCGACCAGGCCATCAACCACCACGACGGCTCGGCCTTCGCGGTCGCGGAGGAGCAGGACGCGGCCTCGAAGGACGACAGCGGCGGCGCCTTCCAGGCCGTCACCTGCCTGGACTACCCGGTGGAGGGCGACACGGCCACCTGGGCCGCACAGTACGAGGAGGCCAAGCGCGTGGCCCCGATCTTCGGGAACACCTCGGTCGGCATGGACCTGGTGTGCAGCGTCTGGGGACACAACGGGACCCGCAAGCCCACACAGATCCACGCCCACGGCGCCGCGCCGATCCTCGTCGTGGGAACCACCGGGGACCCGGCCACCCCGTACGCCTGGTCGAAGTCCCTCGCCGAGCAGCTTGACTCCGGCCAGCTGCTGACCTGGGAGGGCAACGGGCACACCGCCTACGGTGGCGACGCCCCCTGCGTCAACGATGCCATCGACGCCTACCTGCTCTCCGGCACCATGCCCAAGGAGGGCCTGACCTGCCACGGCAGCGAGTAGCCGCCGCGTAAGCGGGCGGACCGGGAACACTCGGCCCGCCCGCGCGGAGGCAGTGCCCTCAGGTCCGGGAGTCGGCGCGGTCGAGTACCGTAGAGGTGACCAGCACGACGACGGCGCTCAGGGCCGCGCTGATACCGACCGTGACGGCAGCGCTCGTCCAGTTGAGGTCCTGGGCGGCGAAGACAAGGGCAGCACCATCGCTGGTGGCGCCGATCTGCGTCGTGCGGGTGACCAGGGCGTGCGGTAGGAGCCAGGCCGCCGGAATGTGCACCAGCAGCGCCGTCGTCCCCACTCCCGTCAGTGCCAGGCCGATCGCCACCGGCACGGCGAAGGACCGGGTGAAGGCCGACAGGCCCGACTGGAGGGCGCACACGGGTGCGCAGGCGACGGCGATCAGCAGTCCCGCGACCAGGTACCGCGACGGCAGAATGCCCGGCAGCCCGAGGACGAGTGCCCCGACAGTGGTCGCGGCCAGCATCAGGACGAACTGCATGACTGCCGCGAGCAGCCAGGCAGCAGCGGCCTTGGCCGCCACCGTCCTCCACGTGGGGACGGGGCCGCTCATGAGTGCCAGCCCGTTGGACCCCTGGTGCTCAACCCTCCAGACGAGGGATGCCAGGACGCCGAGGGATACGGGCAGCAGCACCATCCCGTAGAAGCCGATGGACCGCACCCATAGGAGCTGCCAGTCCGTAGGACGCACGAGCACGCACGCGCAAAGGACCGAGACCGTCGGCAGCACGAGTACCACGCCCCAGCTCGCCGAGCGGCGCAGCTTGAGGAACTCGATGATGACGGAGGACATCTCACACCTCCTGATGATCGAAACGGGTAGTGACCAGTGCAAACAGCGTGCTCCCGACGCCGGTCAGAACCGTGAGGCCGACCAGGTGCGTATCGAGGTCCACCAGGTCCGTCCCGGCGAAGTCCGCAGGGACGATGAGCCCGTAGGCGGTCCACGGGCTCAGGTACCGCGCCCACAGCGGCATGACCGGGGCGAAGACGCTGAGGAGAATGCCGATCAGCCCCAGCGCCAGCGGCCCGAGCTGGTTCTCCACCCGCGCCGAGGCGAGCAGCTGCGCGCCCAGCACGGCGAGGCTGATGGCCGCCAGACCCGCTACCAGTGCGAGCAGCCGGGGAACCGGCACCGGCGCCGTCAGTCCGACGGCGCGGCCAACGATCACCACGAGCGCTCCCCAGGCCGCCGGGATGGGGGAGATGAGTAGCCCCAAGGCAAGGAGCTTTGCCCGGCACAGCCGGCCCGGGGTGGTGCCCGCGGTCGCCGAGGACATCCAGCCCTGCCCCAAGTGCTCCACCTCCACCTGACGGCTCGCCATGACGGCCAGGAGAAGCGGCGAGGTCAGTCCGACGGCGCCATGGAGACTCGCCATGAGAAGCCGCCACCCGTCGCCGTCGGCGTCGAACCGGTGGTCGACCAGCCCCGAGCTCAAGGCCGACAGAACAGTGAGCGCGCAGACCCCCAGCAGGAGGATCGCGGCGATGAGCCCGATCCTCAGGTGGCGCATCTTGGCGTACTCGTTGCGCACGGTGCGCACCGTCATGGCGGCCCTCATAGCCCGCCTCCTTGAGTGAGAGCCATGAAGACGTCTTCCAGGGTCTGCTCCCCCTGGCGGACCTCGTGCACCCCGATGCCCTCGCGGACCAGGAGGGCGACGACGTCGGCCGTGGCTTGCTGGCTCAGGCCCGGGACGCGCAGGAGCCCGTGCTTATAGGTGGACGCCGCACCCCGAGTGGATAGGAGGTGGGCGGCAGCAAGGGGGCGCGAGCAGCCCAGAAGCGTGTCCGGCGCGGAGGCGCTCATGAGCTCGGCGCGCGTTCCCTGGAAGAGGAGCCCGCCTCGCGAGACGATCCCCAGCACGGTGGCGACGCGGTCGATCTCGCCCAGCAGGTGGGAGGAGACGATGACCGTGACGCCGTCGGACGCTAACGACCTCAGGAGCCGGCGAATCTCCTCGATACCGGCGGGGTCGAGGCCGTTCGTCGGCTCATCGAGGATGAGCAGCGAGGGCCTGCGCGCCAACGCCATGGCGATACCCAGGCGCTGCTTCATGCCCAGGGAGTACTCGCGGACCCGCTTGTCCATCTGCCCGCCCAGGCGCACGGTGTCCACCGCGTCCTTGACGTAGTGGTTGGGAAGATCGAGCAGACGCTGGACGATTTTCATGTTCTCGGCGCCGGTGAGGTGCCCGTAACCGGGCGGGGACTCGATGAGCGAGCCGATGTGGGCCAGGTGCCGGCGTCGAGTGCTCCGGTTCATCGGTTGCCCGCCGATGAGCACCCGGCCGGAGCTCGGCTCCACCAGGGACAGCAGCATCTTCATGGTCGTGGACTTGCCCGAGCCGTTGGGGCCGAGGAATCCGTAGACGGAGCCCTGCGGAACGCGCAGGTTGAGGCGGTCGACGACGGTCCGCTGTCCGTAGCGTTTGGAGAGATCGATCGTGCGTACGAGTTCATTCATGACCTCGAGCCTCCCCGTCGGTGCGGCTTCCCGCCTCCGTCGCAAGGAGCAGCCTCGACTATGCAATGTGCATACGAGGTGCAATGCGGAGTGAAATACGGTGCATAAGTTATGCCGACGTCGTGCTTGACGTGGTCCTGACGCAGTGCTTACGGCTCTGCGCACCCGTTGGGCGGCTCGTCCCGGCCCGTCCGGCCTGCGTCTTTACCTGGGGAAACCAAGCCCGACTCGTAGGCCAGGACGACCGCCTGCGCCCGGTCCCGTAGCCCCAGCTTGCCCAGGATCCGGCTGACGTGGACCCGCACCGTCCCCTCGGCGACACGCAGGTCGCGGGCAATGGTCTCGTTGGACAGTCCGCGGGCAACGCGCGCCAGAACCTCGCGCTCGCGGGCGGTCAGGTCCTCCAGGGCCCGAAACCTGTCATCACCGTCGTCGACCACTGGGGGCGGGAGGGCGAAGTGCTCGATGAGCCTGCGGGTGGTGGAGGGCGCCATGACCGCGTCGCCGGCGTGCACGTGGTGGATGGCGGTCATGAGCTCCTCCAGGGACGCGTCCTTGAGGAGGAAGCCGCTGGCGCCCGCCCGGATCGCCTCATAGGCGTACTCATCGAGGTCGAAGGTGGTCAGGACGATGACTCGGGGGCCGCTGGCACCGCCCTGGACGATGGTGCGCGTCGCCTCGATCCCGTTCATCCGAGGCATGCGCACGTCCATGAGGACGATGTCCGCCTCGACCCGCTCGATCAGGTCGACGGCGGCGCGTCCGTCCCCTGCTTCCCCTACGACTTCGACGCCCTCCTGGGTCTCCAGCAGCATGCGGAAACCGAGTCGGTACATCTCCTGGTCGTCGACGAGGATGAGTCGAAGAGTCATGCGTTCTCCTCTGTGCCTTCCGGTGCCGGCTCTGAAGACGCCAGGGGTTCTGGGAGCTCCGCCTCTGCGCGCTCCTTCCACGGCAGCACCGCTCGGAGGCGGAAGCCGCCGCCGTCGCGCGGCCCCGCCTCCAGGGTGCCTCCGTGGGAGGCGACCCGCTCGTGCATGCCCCGGAGGCCGTGACCGGGAACCGCTGGTACGGCACTCGCCGTGGGCAGACCTCCGCCGTCGTCGAGTACCTCGACGACGACGCCCGCGGGCTCCCGGCGCACACGGACCTCGACGCTGCTGACGGTGCCGGCGTGCCGACGCGCGTTGGCCAGTCCCTCCTGGACGATTCGGTAGACGGTCAAGCCGATCCCTGCCGGCAGGTGCAGGGCGTCCGGCACCTCGAGACGGACCGGCAGACCCGTGCCCCGGGCTTCGGCGACCAGCTCCGCCAGATCCTGCTCACCGGGTTGAGGGACATGCGGAACCTCGTCCTCCCCGCGCAGGACGGCCAGCATCCGGCGCATGTCCCCCAGGGCCTCGCGCCCGGTGTCGCGGACGCGGCGCATGGCCACCGCCGCTCGGTCGGGATCCGAAGCGGCCGTTGCTGCCGTGCCGTCGGCGACGACCACCATGACCCCCAGTCCATGGGAGACGATGTCGTGGATCTCGCGAGCGATTCGTGAACGCTCCTGGCGCTCGGCCTGCTCATGGCGCAGTTCGGCCTCACGCACCCGGTACTCGATGTTGCGCGCCAGAGCGGCCAGGTGGGCGCGGCGCGTGCGCATCAGGACGCCCGCCGTCCAGGCCCACAGGACGGCGACGACGCAGAGAGCGGGCAGGCTCAGGCGGCTGTACCCCATTCGGATCACAGGGATGAAGGCCCTGACGACCCAGGCGCCGACGAGCGCCGCGCAGGGAAGGGAAACCGCCCATCGGCGGGCGGACGCCAGGTGGTGAACCAGCAGTGCCAGCAGGAGGTCCGCGGGAAGGACGCTGGATCCGGGGCCCACCGGGAGCTGGGCCCAGGCGAGGAGAATCGCCACCGCGAAGGTGACTGTGGGCGAGTGGCGTCGCAGGAGCCAGCACAGCCCGAGTCCCACACTGACTGCCTCCAGCAGCCACAGCTGCGCTGTCGACGCCGTGGTGACCGGCAGGACGAGCTGGTTGTAGCCCAGGATTAAGACAAGCACCGTGAGGTCGACGGCGCAGCGGTGACGCTCCAGCCATCGCTGGGGCCTTGGTGCAGAAACCTCCCCCGGGCTCGATGACGGCTCAGGCCTGTGCTCCATATCTCCAGGCTACGGGGCAGGTGCTGGCCGTTGTCGGCACTGGTGACTTGAACCCCGGTGTACTGCACGAGCCTCGGGTGGTACTGACCAGGGGTTGTCCGTACTCCACACGAGACACCGACCCTCGCGGAGTGCATCCACCTCCCAGCCAGTAAAACCCCGACCTCGTGCAGTAGAAGCGGGGCTCGCGGAAACGACCGCGTCCGATCCTCATCAAGCCGCGCTACGTTTGAGATACCGGATGTCTGCCCGCGAGATCAAAAAGTATCACCAGCGCCAACGTCTCAGTCCGGAAACCAAATCCAATATATGACATAGATCACTTCGTATCAAACTGAGATGTAATTCACTTTATAGGTTCATGTACGTCCGCAGTCCGTCGATTAAACCGTCTTTTACCTGCTAAAACGAGCGAGGCTCTGGAACGGTACGGGCGGCCTCGATGGGGGGCGGGCTTGCCGGACACTTAATTGACCGCCTGGTTTGTGCGGGTTAGCGTCGAGACGAGCGGACCGGCCGCTCACTGAGTGATTCAGGTCACTCATGACGACGAGTGCCTAGAGTTACTGGAGCGAAGGCCTCATGGCTGCCACAGCAGTGTGAGAACAACTGCGAGTTGTGTCGGTTGACAAGATGCCGGCGGCATGACGACGTCTGTCGCGCTGCATTTCGTGTATTCGGCAACTCAAAGCACTCCCAGAGAAAGGAAGCGCAATGCGTGCATACCAGACACCCATGCTCACCCGTGTCGGCTCGTTCAGGACGATCACCAAGTCGCTCGGACGACTGAACTGCAAAGACATCCTGAACTACCGTGCACTCTGGACGTCAACCCCGAACTCGGGCTGCTGACCCACCTGATTGGTGCGGGGCAGTACGAGCGCTGTACTGCCCCGCACCTCTGCCAGTTGAGTGTCCGGCCAATTACTACAATTGCAATACTCCATTTTCCAGAGCGGGGTCTAACTGTGACATTACTAATCCTTCCTGACCAAGATGTCTCTTCTGAAACAAGATTTCATCTTACGTCAGTAAGTGAAACAACACTGGCCTCGTACCCGTCGAAAAGACCTTGGATTATCGGAACAAAAGAACCCATAATTCGAATTCAAAACCGTCAACTTGATGTCGTTCTAGTCGGCCGTCGTGGCATCACGGATAAGACACTAGAAAGCCTAATTGGGGATGCTTCAAGTGTAGATCAGTTGGATAGTGTCGCGAACAAGATAGTTGAATTCGATGCACTACTTATAGCTCGAGATCTCAATAATATGATGCGCATATACGCACCCCCATTTCAGACGAGATCAGTATTTTGGTTAAAAAAAGATGGCACAATTTTCATTTCCGATGAACAGTATCCACTTGCACTCCTCAGTGGATTCGAAATAGATCTTGGTGTCCTTACTTCTCGCATAGCAAATGCTGAAGTGAGTCATCCGTTTATTAATTTGTCGATATGGAAAAGCGTAGAATGTTTAGGAACCGGTGAGTCAATAACCATAGGAAAAGAGAGCGTACGACGTTCGAACTGGTGGATTCCGCCCGAGGCCTCCCGTTCATCTGCTGACTTAAAGGACGTACTTGCCGAAGGAATAACGGAAGCGTGCGCTTTGCGGGTACAAAATAGAGATATCGTTAGTTCTGATCTATCAGGTGGACTAGATTCAACAACATTATGTTTTTATCTCGCAGAACAGAACGTTGAACTCAACACCATTTTTATGGACGCCAATAACGAGTTGAACAACGATTGGAGGTGGGCCAAACGCGCGTCCCAAGAAGTTTGTTCTATTCACTATACGCTCCCTTACAGAGACGTCATCAATGACATTATAAATAATGTACCGGCCAACGTTAAGTATTTCCCCGAAGGCCCAAGTACTACCGCCACGGCAACCGCTTCGGTAGTTCCGCTTCAACAAATAATTCAGAATACTGGAAGTGGTCTTCACTTTAATGGTCACGCCGGGGACGCGTTGTTTGGACGAGTCTCTAGTTCGCCATGGTCATTTGTCCATAGCAACGCTAAAAATAAATATAAATGGCTTCGGCAGTACCGCGCGATTAATAGAATTCCGATTGCTGCGATGATCAAAATGCTCACCGACAAACGCTCCTTTGAAAGTGAATTAAAAAACTTATCTCAGGGGCGTCCAAAGTCATCGAACACGGATCATTCTGATCACTCAAGTTGGATTCAAGTTCCCCAATTTTCGGCTGCCTTCACGCCGGAGGCAATTAAATACTTCAATAATTTGGTCGAAACAAGTATCGATTCCGGCGTCGGCCCTTTTTGCAGTGACCGTAGTATTCACCAGATTATCTGTTATCTCACTGTCCAGGGGATAGCAGTACGGAGAATGAACCTTACGCCTGCGCATGGAGACATATACTATGATAGCCCCTACCTTGATAAAAGAATAGTTGAACCTGCTCTCGCCCTTAACCACGAAGAACGGACGCGGCAAAAACCAATCAAACCGCTTTTGGCTAAAGTTAGACCGACATCTATGAGTCTGGACTATTTCCAACGTCAGGACAAGGGCGACTATACAATGGAAACCATTTCTCATTATGAAAAAATATTATCCAGCGCAAAAAAAATGTTTGAAAACGGATCAAAACTCGCCGAATTAGGAATAATCAAAGATAGCGAGGTGATGAGAATGACCGATACGTATTCTGCGGATGGTGCAGTGTATGCGGATATTATCGATTTGGAGTTCGCTGAACGGTGGCTTCGTTCAGTCGAAAGTATGAAAAATAACCAAAACAGGGGCGCTGATAAATTATGCTACGAATGAGTGCTTCAATTGAATTGAGTGAGACTAGCGATGGCGCTTTTCTTCTCGATACGGCTCGCGGAGTCTATTGGCACTTGAACTGGGTCGGAGTTCAAGTAATCCGAGGAATTCAAAATGGCCTTGAAATTGGCGAAATTTCTGAATCGATCGCAACAGACTGTAATACCGACATCGAGACCGTGGAAGCCGATATTATCCAATTAGTAAAAAAACTTAAGAAAGCTCATATTGTCCGGAAGGAGATCCGTTGAGTGCTCCCGTTCTTTCAGAACAAGGTTTGCGACGTTCATCTTTTCGTGAACGGTGCGTCGCTAGAATTGCAGTATCCACAGCTATGGCCATGAGCCGACTCAGCCCAAGTATGATCAAAAAAATTTTGGTCATGATCGTAAGAACTGGTAAACGCCCTTCCACCGGCTACGTCAAACACTATCGTCAGTTGGTAGCGTCTGTGAGCGCGTTTTGCGCAGGAGAAGGATGTCTACCCCGATCGATAGCCATTGCGCTTGTCGCACGCATGCACGGTTACGGAGTCACTTGGTGTACAGGTGTGAAAGATAGACCGTTTATCGCTCATGCGTGGGTAGAAGTTGACGGTAAGCCCATAGGAGAAGTGTCAGACCTATCGAACTTTAATCGTCTTATGGTAGTTGAACCAAAATATTGCTATCATTGAAAGTGGTACTATAGTGCAAGGTTCAGAAACTTGATCTACAGGAGGAACTCTCTGTGAGTTCACGTTCCAGCAATTGCAATGCCGAAGCCAAGGAAGCACGCCCAGTTGGTTTTGTCGAAGCTTTCGAAATTCTCAGACCGTACTGGAAGCCGTTGGCCGCTGCATTTATAGTTGGGATTTTAGGAGCCGGAATTAGCGCGGCTCAACCTTTAGTAGTGTCGACTATTATCGACAGTTTCGGAGGTAATCTATCTGTACTGTGGGTCAGCATTCTGATTATGCTCTTGCTAGGCGGAGCAGCTCTCACCGCAGTACGGGAGCTTGTTGTTGAACGTACAGGTGAGCAATACGCTTACGATTCGAGAATACGCCTACTAAAACATATCTACACACTACCAGTTTCAAGTTTAGATAAGAGAGATAAAGGTGATTTGGCTACTCGAGTAACTTCCGATGTATCTGAAACTCGGAGTTTTTTAACTTCAGGGATAATTGATCTTGCCGTTAGTATAGTCACTGTAATGTTTTCTCTAATAATGATGGCGTTGATCGATTCGCTGCTTTTAATTCTGTCTGTGATCTCGGTTCTCGTCATACTTTTAACTATTCTGTCAATAGGTAGAAAAACGCGTCCTAATGGATTGGTGATGCAGAATTCTCTTGGCTCGTTGGCGGAATCTGTTTCTCGAACTCTCATGTCGGTACGAACCGTGCGGGCGACTCGAGCGACTGCTCGTGAAATAGACATAGCGAGTAATTCTGCGAACAAAGTACGTGAAGCTGGCTTTACTGCCGCAGGGCTGCGAGCTGTTCTACAAACTGTTTCAGGTGTATCAATCCAAATTATTCTTATTGTTGTCGTTGGAATCGGGGCCCTTAGAGTATCTGCTGGAAAGCTTACTACGGGAGAGCTCAGCGCTTTCATCATGTATCTGATGATGATGATATCTCCTATCATGATGGTTGGAGGAGTTATTTCTTCTCTTGGTGAGGCCTTTGGCTCATTGTCGAGGATCCGCGAGATTGAACAAGAACCAGTTGAGCTTGACGTGGTAGGTAGTGCTGACGCGAAGTCTAATGAACATCGACGGGGAATTCTTACATTTTCTAATGTCTCATTCAGATATCCTTGCAATAGTTTGACAACTAAAAGTACTACAGCTTGGGCACTCCAAAACGTCAGTTTTGAAGTAAATCCTGGCGAGTTTGTTGCGTTTGTTGGGCCGTCCGGCGCTGGGAAAACCACGTTATTTGCTCTGCTGGAGCGTTTCTATGAACCAACCTTAGGAAGCATTTACTTTAAGAACGATAATGTACTCGACTTATCGAGGAATAGACTCAGAGAGGAGCTGGCCTATGTTGACCAAGATGCGGAAATTCTTCAAGGAACTATCCGTGACAACCTGTTACTCGGTAAAGCGAACGCCACAGATGAAGAATGTTTAGCTGCCCTTGAAGCCGTGAATCTTGTCGGTGAGAGTTCGGTTAGTGGTTACTTAGATCAGGAAACTGGTGATCTGGGTAGGAAACTCAGCGGAGGGGAACGTCAGAGGTTAGCGATCGCTCGGTCTCTTCTTGGGGGAGCGTCAATCTTGCTCCTCGACGAAGCGACATCAAATCTAGATAGCAAGAACGAGGCTACTATTCAGGAAGCTATTGCCTTTTCTGGGGTTGATCGCACTAAGCTTGTTATTGCACACCGATTCTCTACTGTAGTTTCAGCGGACCGAATTGTCGTTTTAGATGAAGGCAGAATAGTCGCACAAGGTCAACATCCTGATTTGCTCAAAACAAGCCCTCTATACAGAGAACTGGCAGAACGGCAATTCATCGTAAAATCCGAAACACGCGAAAGGAGATAGCGATGGATATGCGATATCGTTGTATGTAATAAATTAACTAGTAGCACGCAGTGCCCATGCAGCATGAGGAGAGTGAGATTGAATGAATCGCTTTTTACTTTATGACGATAAATGTGAACGGTGCGGTAGCATTGCACATACAGTTGAGCGGGTTGGAAACGGGTGGTTGACCATTCGTGGTCTTTCTGAACCAGATGTGCGAAGAATGCTGGATTCGGCTAGACCGAACTGGAAATGGCGGCCAATGCTTGTCGTTTCAAATAAGGATAAGGTGCGAGTCTACACAGGTCTAATGATGATATTACGTCTCGGCTGTGGCTTGGGACCTTTCCGCGCATTTCGTATATTGACAAGTAGCGCCTAAATATCGATTAATAAACTTTATGTGCAGATGTAGTTATCTTGAAAGAATGTTGGAGCGTAGTTGTAGGAATATCGAATGTTGCTTGTGAACAGAAATATCGGACTTGCTAAAACTAGTCGGGTTTTTTGTTGTTTTGGGCTACATACAGAATGAACAAGTTCGGCATACATGTCGCCACGTCTGGTTACAGAGTTAGGAGAGTCATGATTGAGATTAGAAACGTTACTAAGCGTTACGGTTCGAACACGGCTGTCAATGACGTGAGTTTTGTTGCCGGTCCTGGACGAGTGACTGGTTTTCTCGGTCCCAACGGGGCCGGCAAGTCCACCACATTGCGTATTTTGCTTGGACTCGATAGAGCTGATTCTGGACAAGCTCTTGTCGGGGGCAGGCCCTATGTAACTTTAAAACAGCCTCTTCGTAGCTTAGGTGCTATGCTCGATGGTGCTTCGTCTGTGGCCGGCCGTCGAGGAGTGGATCATTTGCGCTGGATTGCCCAGTCTAATCGAATTCCTCATCAGAGAATTAAGGAGGTACTTGACGTTGTTGGCTTGACCGACGCAGCAAAAACGCGTGTAGGTAAGTACTCACTTGGAATGAAGCAGAGGCTTGGGCTTGCCGCTGCATTATTGGGCAAGCCGAGTGTCCTAGTTCTTGACGAGCCTGTGAATGGACTTGACCCAGAGGGCATACGATTCATTAGGCGATTTCTTCGGCGTTACGCAAATGAAGGTAACACTGTTCTCCTCTCAAGTCACCTCATGAGTGAAGTCGCTGAAACTGTCGACGATGTAGTTATTATTAACAAAGGCCGAATAGTGTCCACTGGCTCCCTTAACCAGATCACTGAGGGATTTAATTCACTTGAGGATGCATTTTTTGCACTAACCGACGGTGAGAATGCGGGTGAATGGTAATGAGAATGGTGCACATCATTAGATCTGAGATGACGAAAATAGTCACCCTTCCGAGCACGTGGGTTACTACTTTCGCGCTATTTGTTGCATTCCTTTTCTTTCAATATCAAGTTTTTGGTGTATATACGGAACTTGCAGATAGTTTTAAGCAAAAGGCATTGACGGAGGTTTATGTTTTAGGAGAGTTGAAGGAAAGCATGGAAGCAAGCATTTTTAATCCTGGAATTCTGTTAGTGATCCTAGGGTCAGTTATTGCTGGCTCTGAGTTTAAAACAGGGCAGTTTGGAATGAGTGTTGTAGCAGTTCCAAACAGAAGCAGACTCATCGTCGGTAAATTTGTGGCGGCGTTCTTGTATGTGCTTATTTTATCGCTGTCATGGTTCTCCGTCGCATTCTTGTTTGTATATTTTGGGGTCCGGGATACTAACATTACACTATTTGGAATGGCTGAATTGTCTGGCAGTTTTTTTCGCATTCTGCTCTTTGCGGTCGCATTTACGCTGTTTCCTATAGGTTTGACACTTATTGCCCGGCGCACTTTGTTTGGAGTTGTGTCGTCGATGGTGATGATCATGCTTACTATGATGCAGGTTGTGGCTGTTGTGTCGCCAAAGGTTGATGCACTTTTACCGCTTAGCGCTGCGCGTAACTTACTTCTGCAGGGTACAGATAACCCTGTTCCTCTCACAGGAACTTCTTTGCAAGGAGGGATCGTCCTTCTAGGGTGGATTATCGTCTCGTTTGCTGGGGCAACTATCATCTTGAAGCGAAGGGATGCACGATGAATTTGAATGAGGAATCGACGGCGATACGCAACAGAGATCTTATCTTTGCTGAGTGCATAAAAATGCTAACCGACCCGGTCGTCCCGTATTTTGCGCTCATTACGCTGGTATTGAATATACTTCTCTCGGCGATAGATGCGTCGGGTATGACATTCTATACCGGGGCGTCAAGCGAGCCGTCCTCATTGTCCTCATTCGGCGTTGTTATGTTTGCTCCAATTTATGCGTTCCTTGTTCTGCCTGTTTATGCTGCTGCTGGTGAGTATCGTGATGGACAGATTCGAGTTTCGCTCGTCGCAGTTCCTGCAAGAGGGCGATTTATTTTGGCAAAGTTTGTTGCGTTGCTTTATATTGTTGTGCCTTTATCGCTGACGGTCACTTTGCCCGGCAGATTTATTATTTATTTTGCTAACAATGGTGGCTTGATGGAATTTATGCAGGATGAAGTTTGCTGGACGATAGCCTACGTGTTCATGTCAGTTATTGCCTTTGGCTTGGCTGGAATCTTCAAAAGCTCTGTTGTGTCTTTAGGGATTCTGGTGTCGCTTCCGATGGTTGTTGCTACTGGTGTCATCCAATGGAATGAAGGTATCCGCTTTCTTCCCGATCAGGCGAGTCTAAGCCTTCTGGGTATGCCGGCATATGATGTTACTGAGATTAGTTCAGCGACAGCTATTTTTACTCTTTCCTTGTGGTCGGCGCTATTTGTGCTGATTTATGTCGCTCTCTTTCTTCGGCGAGATGTGTGACTTTATGTGGGGCACTTCGAAGTGTCGGTGATGTTCTGAGGGTGCGATCGTCGCCGTGTTTTGGGGATTTTGTGTGAGTCGATGGAATGAATCCCGCGCCGGCGGTGACACGTTGCTCATGTCAGGTGGTGTGCAGGCGGACAACGCGACTATCCGTCTCATCGCGCCTGTGTTGGGTCTGCAAACTTGATTCATGACATCTTGGCAGGTTATAGGAGGCCAGCGTGAGTTTTCGTTAGTATTCCGGCGTTGGGGGGCCTGGTGATGGGGCACTAAGAGGCCGTATGGTGTGTTGGTGTGAGCCCGGGTGTACTGCACGAGCCTCGGGTTGCACTGGCCTGGGGCTGTCCGTACTCCACGAGACCCCCGCCCCTCGTGGAGTGCACCCACCTCCCGGCCAGTAGCGCCCGGATCTCGTGCAGTGCGGGCAGATGATCTCAGGATGCCGGTTGGGACTCGGAGCACCGCACCTCGTCGGCGGCCCTACAGATCCCCGACCTTCTGGAGGCGCTGGAGGCTGAGCCAGCCCACGGGGATCGGGATCCAGAAGGTGACCAGGCGGTAGACGATGGCCGTCGACAGCGCCACCCCGTAGGGGACGCCGGCGGCGACGAGCCCCGCGGTCAGGGCCAGCTCGACCGGCCCGATACCACCGGGGGAGGGCACGATCGAGCCCACGGTGTTGGAGGCCAGGTAGGTGATGGCCAGGACCGCGAAGGGCACCGTGTAGCCGAAGGCCCACAGGCTCGCGC
>ERZ772993.373-NODE-373-length-22291-cov-6.650432_pt1 | contig 22291 bp, 21 predicted proteins | sample MGYA00580670_ERZ772993 | MGnify/ENA primary metagenome ERZ772993 (study PRJEB29015, sample SAMEA2737936) | human oral metagenome | biome: human oral; feature: human-associated habitat; material: dental | place: China | collected 2136 ... | reverse complement strand
CCCTCGGATAAAGCGTTAGTTGGGGAAAACCAAAACACCCCTATGAATAAGCCTCAAAGTTCGATGCGGACGCGATGGAGGTCAGCCGCCGCATCGAGCTCCAGGACATCTGCTCGACCTCACGCCTCCAGCTGACCCTGAACCTGGGCATTGGCGCCGACGACTACAAGAGTTTCTTGAAAACCCCGCTGGGTGACCAGGAACACGGTACCCGGGAAACGATCATCCGCTGGCTCGACCGGGGCTTCTACATGACGACGCTGCAGGGCTGCAACACATGGGGGGAGTCCCCTCGGAGGACGTGGCCTGACCGGGATCCGGTCACACCACTGCCGCCCCGCAGTACCGAAAGGGAATTGGCGAAAGATCTCGGCAAACACCGGCGGGCTGGACGATCGGTGTTTTTCGTCGCGATGAGCGTTAACCTTGTGCACTATCTGATTTACGGGTCGTCGGAAAGAGGTTGGTGACATAGAATTCCCTGACATAAGGAGGGGAAATGTTGAAAACAGTCAAAGTTCGCGGAATAGGAAGACCATTGGCGTTCTTCCTCGCATTTCTGCTCGGTCTGTTCGGGATTGTTGCCACGAGTTCCGAGGCCAGGGCGGCTGAGATCCCCGCGATCGACGTTTCCAGTATCAGGATCACGAAGCTGACCGCCGAGGAAGCAGCGATCTACAAATGGAGCGCCGCTCGGATCGATGCGAACTGGAGCGTCCCGGACGGCACGGGGAAGGCCGGCGACACCTTCAGGCTCGCGCTGCCCAAGGAGCTCGGGGCGTTCGCGGACACCTTCGATCTGAGGGACGAGGATGACGAATCGCTCACCTATGGAAGATGCGAAGCCACCCTCGCGGAGGTCGTGTGCATTCTCAACGAGAATGTTGAAAACAGACACGACGTCAACGGATCACTCTGGGTGAGGACCCAGGTGAAGGAATTGACGACGGCCAATACGCTTGAGTTTGAAACGAACAATGGGGTTAAGGTTCAGGTTCCGCTTCCCGACGGCCAGCGGGGAATTGGATACAACCCCGTCCTCCCGATCGAGACCAGCAAGTCCGGGTGGTTCCCCGGGACCGACCGGACCGCCGTGTACTGGCGCGTCGTGATCCCCGGCGCCAAGATCTCCGGGCATTCCAGCGTGACAATTGTCGACGAGTACGGACAGGCGGGCGCCACCCTGACCGTGTCCGAGGGGTATCCCAAGATCTTCTGGGTCCCCGCGACACCGGAGTGCTGGGGAGAACTCAGCAGCTCGGCGTGCCGCCATGACCTGGACGGCACCAGCGTGCCGTCGGCCGCGGTCACCATCGACGAGAACAGGGATCAGGTGAGGGTCACCCTCGACAACAAGGGCCAGAACTTCCAGGCCGACCGGATCTACGTGTTCGACCTGGAGCTGAGGACCGGCGGGGACATCCCCATTGGGTCCAAGTACGTCAACCGGGCCACCGTGAGCGACAAGCAGCTCCTGGGCAGCGCCGAGAAGAACCACTCGTGCGCGGGCAGCGGGACCGGTGAGGTCGTCGGACACATCGGGGTGAAGAAGGTCGTCACCGGTGGCACGGTTGACCCCGGGGTCGCCTACCCGGTGACCTGGTCCTACCAACACGGGGGCGCCACCCGCAGCGGCGAGTTGTCGCTGAAGGGCGACGGGACCGTGGAAACCCTCAACAACATCCCTGACGGGGCCGTCGTGACGCTCACGGAGAAGGTGCCCTCCGTGGCGGGGGTCAGCTTCGGCGATCCCGCTTTCTCCGGGGATGGCGTTACCGACAACACCCCGGACGCGAACAGCGCGCAGGTGACGATCGCCGGCCTGAAGACCCTCGAGGTGACCCTCACCAACCCGGCGGGTGCCCCCGCGGGCGATCAAGCGGTTCTGGGGGCGGTCGACGTGGAGGCCGGGGTGTGTCCCCCGGGTGGCACCGAGCCGACGGAGCCGTCGGTCAGGGTCACTCCCACCGAAGGGGTCGTCTACTCCGAGCCGAGGATCACCAGGAACGGGAACCGCGCGACGATCCAGGTCACCGCGACCGCCGAGGCGGGCAGAACCATTGATGGGCAGAACCTGCCGGACGGGTGGGCCGCCGCGGGGAACGGTTCCTTCGTGTTCACCCGGACGGTCGCGATACCCACGTGCGGAAAGGCCGTGAAACCCGGCCTGCCCAGAACCGGCGCCTGAGGTACGCGCAGATCTCGCGAAATGGACAGGACCCTTGACCTGATCGTGTCGGGGTCCTGTCCTCCTTTTGGCCGGGAGGCCGATTCGCTGCGATCCCGGAAAAGCTCGCTGACTAGGAGCTCCGTCGTCGAGGTGGCCCTGGTGACCGCAGAACCCAATCCGAGGCGCCGTCGTCGAGGGGGTGTCGGCTGTCGGTGAAGGGCGAGGCCATAGTAGCTTCATGCTTCCGGCGAACACGGCGCGCAGGCGAGGAGCTAGCAGATTGGGCTGGCTCTCCGCAAGGGACTAGCCTAGTTACTGTTCGGGCATTGACTTTAGGTCAGGCGAAACTCTCTCGACAGGAAGGAGACCCATGAAGTCGCCCTACTGGGACGTCATCATCACGGGTAGAAGTGATGCGACTGTCAATGGGGTGCAGGTCGAGATGGTGGTGCCCAGCAACGTCTACTCGTCGGTCTTCCAGCACCTCGCCGCCGAGGCGCGCCAGGCCGGTCGCCCCGTGCTCGCCCGCGGTGTGGACGAGACCCGGGGCGGTCGGGTGTCGTGGTTCACGGTGGATGCCGATGGGCAGGCAGCCGCGGCGCAGCCGCCCGCGGCGATGGCCAACAACAACCGGCGCTCGGCCCCCAGCAGAGCGGCCCTGCCGAAGCCGCGACGCGCCCCTGCCCCACAACCGGAAGCCGAAAACGAGGCCCCCGAGCCGTCGGCGGAACCGTCGCCCGCCCGGGCCCTGGCCAAGCCGGAGTCGCAGACCTCCAGCCCCAGGGCCTCGGCCTCTCCCGCGCGGGCGCGAATGCCCGAACCGCAGGAGGGCAGCGTCTCCCCGGTGCCGCCGGACGCGCCTCCGCCACCCGAACCTCCCCGACAGGCGACCGCCCCCGGTCGTTCGGAACCTCCCCGACAGCTGGAGGGCCCCAGGCCGCAGGTGCCGCCCAAGGCACCGCCGCGCGCGATTCCGCCGACGCCACCGAGACAGGCCCCGCAGCCCCAGGGCCCCTCGCGGCCGAGCCCGCAGGACAGACCGCAGAAACCGCCGGGCGGCCCCCCGAGGCAAGGACCCCCGAGGCCGAAACCGCAGGAGATCTCCCCACCCGCGGCTTCCCCGGACGTGCCGTTCCGATCGATCTCCATGAACGTGCCGGCACCGCAGGTCCCCGCCGTGCCGGACTCGGCGCCGTCATCGCTGCTCGTGCGTCCCCCGAAGGCCGTGCCGCAGGGAGGCTTCCGCGGCGCGATGTACCGGTTGACGTCGGGGCGCGTGAACTTCGGCCCCAGCCAGACCCAGATCCGTCTCGCGGAGCGGGACTCCCGGATCTCCCGGTCGCTGGAACGCCCCTACAGCACCGTGTTCCTCTCCTTCAAGGGTGGCATCGGCAAAACCTCGACGGCGGTAGGGGTGGGCCTGGCCCTCGCCCAGGCGCGGGGCGTGCCTCCCATCGCCATCGACGCCGACCCGGACTCGGGCGACCTGGCCGAACGACTGCTCGGCGAGGACGAGATGCTGCGGCTGCAACCGCGCAGCATCACCGACCTGGTGCGCAACATTCCGCGAGTCAAGACGTGGACGGACCTGTCCGGCTACATCACGCAGGTCGACCGGCTGCACGTCGTCGCGGGCGAACAGGACCCGGCGGTGTCGGACAGCCTCACCGCCGACGGCTACCGGCGCGTCCACGAGCTCGTGCAGAACTTCTTCTCCGTGGTCCTCACCGACTGCGGCACCGGAGTGACCCACAACGCCATGAGCGGGATCCTCGCCAAGGCCGACAGCGTGGTGATCGCCACCGGCTACGCCTTCTCCGGCGTCAAACGGGCCGTCAGCACCGTCGACTGGCTCGCGAACCACGGCTACGAGAAGCTGGCCCAGGAAGCGATCATCGTCCTCACCGACAAGGACAACGTGTCCATCCGGGTGCAGAAGGACATGGTGCGCACCCACCTGGCAAGCCACAGCCGGCAGGTGTTCGTGGTGCCGAACGACCAGACCGTCGCCGACGGCGACCGCATCAGCCTGGAGCGGGTCCACCCCCGCACCAAGGAGGCATGGGCGGAGGTCGCCGCGGCTCTGATCGACGGCTACCAGTAGCCGTCGTGTGAGAAAAAGTCTCAGCGAAGACCTTCTTTCGGGGCGCCGTCCGGATCCGGGGAGGAGATCGAACCGGATGAGTAGGGCTACTCTGCTGTCGTCCAAACGGTTTGATTCCCGAGGGAGAACCATGCGTCGTGTCGTCGTGCCCTTACGCTGCAAACCCAGAGCCGGCGGATGACCGTGGGAGATGGTAAAGAACTCGATGCAGCAGCTCTCCGCAAGATGTACAAGGGGTACCCGGAGACATTGAAGGCGCTGCGTGCGGCGCTGGACCGGGGGTGGCGGGTGTGCAAATTAGGCCATGGCGTCAAGGTGTTCTGCCCTCGCTCCACGCGGGATGGGTGCACGCGCTCGGTGGCCGGGACCCCGCGCAGCGATGGCAATGAGGCGAAACGTCTCCGGCGCTTTCTGGAGAGCTGTGTCCATGAACCGGATTCCGGAACTGATTGATCTACGGGTAGGGTTGACTGTGGTCAACCGCTGGGTGTGGAATTGACAGCCGAGGACAGGAGAAGCTCATGCAGCGTGACTATGTTGTGAAGTTTCTGGTTGAGGACGTACGTCAGGATGTTGAGGAAGCACTGCTGTCCGACGGGCGTTTCGCCATCTCGCGACGGTGCGGTCGGACCGTGATCGAGGGCGAGGACTCCGCGACCGATGCCGGCGCCGCGGCCAAGGCCATGGCCGAGCACCTGCGACTCAGCGGCGTGAGCGTACGCTCGGTCATGCCGGAGCTGGTCACGATGGCAGACATCCATCGCAGGGCGGGTGTGTCCAAGCAGGCCGTGTCGAAATGGGTGAACAACCCGAGGGACAACGAGTTTCCGGAGCCCTACTGCTTCACCGACAGCTCGCCGTTGTGGCTGTGGCAGCTCGTCAACGAATGGCTGCGGGCCAAGGGGCATCAACACGACGACTGGGACGTCCCGACGGAGGGGGAGGTGGCACGGATCAACGAATGGCTTGCCACATCCCTTGACCCGAGGCGCCCCGCGGATCATCGCCCGACCATCGTCCGGCAGGGGGAACCGCTCATGGCCACCACGCGGCCGTACAGGTATGGCAGTGTTTCGGTCTGAGACGCGGGTGAAGTTCGTCCTGCACCTGTGCTCGTTCGCCCAGGAGGCAAACGGGCTGCTCACGATCGTGGGTGCCGGAACCAACACGCACGTGCCCGGAGCGCCCCTGTATCTCGCGGGTTTCATCCATGGCACGCCTACCCAGCTCTGCGCTTCCGACCTGGTCGTCGAGGTGAGCGGCCCGAACCACCGAAGTGAGCTGCTGCGCGTGCCGCCTCCGCCCTCGGAGGCTTTCGAGGATGCAGGCGAGGACGAGGAAATGCGCATCACCCTGGCATTCGACATGAGTCAATGGGATGTGGTGGACCTTCAGGCGGGAGAATACGAGGTCCGCGTGAGCATCGGGGAAGAAGCGGAGGCGATGCTCCTGTTCTTCAATCGTCCGCAGGGAATGGAAGCGTAGATGGTGACGCGATCCCGCGGCCCGGGAAAACGAGGTCGTCACGGTGTCGTCCTCGACGACGTCCGACGACGAAATCGGCGTTCCCGTTGCTAGGCTGAGGTCGTCCGATACCACGAAAGGACTGAGACGATGGAGTTCATTCCTGGAGCAGGCGCCTGCCTGGCCACCCGCAACGTCATCGAGGAGAAGGGGCTTGTGCGCTGGATGGTGCGGGGCGAGTCGAAGGCTCCCGCCGACAACGGCTGGCAGATCATGAGCCACATCGACACCTCCGAGTACCTCAACGACACGTCGAACTGGCAGATCGTCGACTTCAACGACCTGTGCGCCATCGAACCCGCCCTCATCGGCATCTGGGACCTACCCGTCGGCTCCGACCTGCAGATCGTGCGCGACGAACTGGGCATCCGAATCGTCGACACCCCCACGGGCCGCGAGATCCCGGTCGAGAACCTCTACGTCCCCCCGTCCCAGCGCGCGAAGTGACGGGTCGCTGCTGACCCCCGTGCGGGGGTCAGCCGGGCGGAGGTGGGTTCGACATGGACCCTCCTTCGTCGCGGTCCGGCTCAACCGGCTTCAAGGGGGCCCGAAGTGACGAGACGCCGTGTGCCCGACCGCCGGTCGGACGCACAGCGCCTCGTTCCCGCGTCAGCTCCTAGCTCCTGGTGTAGTGCGCCACGTAGTCGATCTGGATGTCGGAGACCTGCGGGGTGAGATCCCCCGGAACACCGCCGTCGACGGTCTCGGTGTGGCTCTCCTTGCCGTTGGGATCCATCGCCCCGGTTTGGAAACCGCAGAACATCTGCGTGTCGGTGATGTTCGGCTGGTCGATCCGGCCCCACTCCTTGCCGTCGAGAGTGAAGATGATGTGGTCCTGCTCCACGATCGCGCCGTAGGTGTGCCAACCACCCATGTCCTCGTGATCGACGAACTTGTGGTCCTGCTTGTCGTCGGAATCCCAGTGGTAGGTTCCCATGATCTCGGGTCCGTTGACCCGCCCCTCGGCGAAGTCGATCTCCGGCGGCCAGCCCTGGTCCTTCGGCCACAGCAGGAAGACGTAGCCGATTCCCTTGGCCCTCGGGAACTTTGCGCGAACCTCCCAGCGACCACGCGAGGCCGAGAAGACCTTCTCCGTGCTGGTACCGCCGGCGTGCCACTTGCCGTCCTTGTACTCGGTGCGCACGATCAGCTCGCCGTCGCGCACGAACGTGTTCTTGTCGGACATCACCCCCATGGCTCCGTGCCCGACCTCGGGATCGCCCCAACCGTAATGCTCCCAGCCCAGCTCCTCGAGGGATGCGTCGAAACCCTCGAAGTAGTCGATGTTCCAGCCGTTGATCTCGGCATCGGAGCGGTTCTGGCCGGATGATCCCCCGGAGACCTGCTGCGGCGCTGCGGACTCGGCCGCCGAGGACTGGGTGGACGCGACCGGGGTGTTCAGGGGCGAACGTTCACCCGAGGCCCTCGACACGGAGGACTTCTCCGCGGCCGGGGATTCACTCGCCGACGATGCCGACGTGGAAGTTCCGGGCGACGATGATTCGGCTGCTGCTGACGATGTTGATGATCCGCTCGCTGTGGGTGCGCTTTCGCTACTCGTAATTTCTGATGTCGGCGTAACTGTTGCCTGCGCGTCGACGAGCCCGCTCGGGCTGGGCGATGCTGCTTTCGGAGTGACCCTGCTGGATCGGAGAGAAGCCGGGTTCGCGGTCACATCCTGGTTCGTGCCGTGGGGTTGTAAAAACAACCCACCTGTGATCGTCGCGGCGGCAAGTCCCAGAGCCATCAGGGGTCCAGTTATTCTGTTTGGTTTCAAGATCCCTCCCTTGAACGGTACGGAAGAACCCTAACTTGCGATCGTCCATCGCCCAACCCCAATCGACACCGGAAATGTGTGTGATCCCCACCGGACGGGAGCGACACGCTACGATTCAGGAACGAGCGGGTCGGGGGGTCGGTACGGCACCCGCAGGTTCTTTAGGGGCCCGGTGAACAGCTGATGAAACCGCACATTTCCGTTTGCATCCCGGTCTATCAGGGAGCGTCAACCCTGGCGGCGACCCTGCGGTCGGTGCTGGCCAGCGAGAGCGCCGACTTCGAGGTGGTGGTCCGGGACAACGGCTCGACCGACGGCACCAGCGACGTGATCGCCGGGTTCGACGACCCGCGCATCCGACACATCCGATCCGAGGAAACCCTTCCGCTGCCGGCCAACTGGCGCGCGACCGTCGAGCAGGCCCACGGGGAGCTGATCAAGGTGGTGTGCGCCGACGATCTCATCCGCCCGGAGTGCCTCGCCTCCCAGGCCGCGCTCCTGGAGGATCCGACGGTCGCTCTCGTCGCGTGCCGCCGCGACTTCATCGACGGCAACGGCGACGTCCTGACCCGCAACGCGGGCCTACCGGGCCTGCTGGGGCGTCACGGTGTCTCCGAGGTCGCCAGGGTGGCGGTGCGATTCGGGATCAACCCGGTCGGTGAGCCCGCGTGCGTGATGTTCCGCCGCAGGGACTACGACGCCATCGGCGGGTTCGACGGCACGATCGTGTTCGCGATGGACATCGACGCCTGGCTGCGGATCCTCACCCGCGGCGACATGATCGGCCAACCCGAGGCCCACGCCGCGTTCCGCATGTGGACGGAGTCTTTCTCCAACAGCCACAACCGGCAGCAACTCGGCGAGCACCTCCGGTTCCTCAAACAGGTCGCGAACGACCCCCGCTACGAGATCCCGGCCGTCCTGCGTCACCTCGGCCCCGCGGCGGCCCACGTCTCCTGGCGCGCCTGGGCGGTGCGGCAGTGGCTGTGGGGCAGGAGATCGACGTCCAAGGTCGGCTGAAGGACGGTTTTGACTCGGGGCGCTCCTTCGTCGCGGCCCGGTTCGAACCGGCTTTGTCCTCTTTGAAGTTGGTTGAGCCGGCCTGCTCGCTCTGCGAGCTGGTCGTGTCGAAACCATCTTGCGGGTGTCCGGGGAGTTGGGGTCGGGTTCTGGCTACCGGGTGTGGGGTGGTTTCGACTCAGCCGTTCGCTGGCGCTCACGTGCTGGCTCAACCAGCTGCGGGGGAGGGGGTGCGGCCCGGATCAACCGGCTTCGGGAGTCCTGGGTCAGGCGGTCTGGAGGTGTCGCAGACCCAGGAAGAACGGCACCAGGCAGCAGCAGGAGAACGCGAACCGGCCGATCCTCCAGGCCGGCTCCTGCGGGGCCAGGATCGAAGCGACGCAACCCGCCACCGCGGCGACGATCAGCGCCACCACCGGCCAGGCCACCCGCACCGGGGCGTGGCGTCGCGTCACCGCTAGCCGCAGCACCACCGCCTGCGCGAACAGCGCCAGGAAGGTTGCGGCCGCGGTGCCGTTGAGTCCGAACGGCACTGTGAGGGCAAAGGTCGCGGCGATCTTCACCACCACGGCCACCACCGACGCCCACGCCAGCGGCACCGACCAGCGGATCGTGACGAGCATCTGGCTGCTCGCCGCCGCAGCCGCGACGGGAAACGCCGCCAACCCGATCAGCGCGACAACCGCGACCAGCTCCTCCTGCGCGTAGGTGGAGGGCGCGAAGATCTGAAGCAGCGTGGGAGCCGCGACGGTGACGCCGAGCACCGCCCACGCCACCAGCGAGAACACGCCGTCGCGGGAGGTCGCGATCACCCGCCACCGCTGGGCGTCGTCGACGACGTTCTTCAGACGCGGCAACCAGGCGCGGTTGGTGAACGTCAACATGAGCGTGACGACGTTGCCGATGGTGAACGCCACCTGGTAGCGCGCCACCTGCACCTCGCCCAGCATGCGCTGGATGATGAACCGGTCCCCAGCGGTGAGCAGGAAGGTCGACAAACCGGTGAGGGCCAGCGGAATCCCGAGACGCAGCCCGCGGCGCAACGTCTCCTTGTCGAACAGCCCCGCCAGCCGCGGCCTGGTCCACGCCAACCCCAGCGTGAGCGCGACCACCTGCCCGATGACCCCGCCCAGCGCGTACACCTCCGCGGTGCGCTCCCAGGTGAACAGCAGCGCCAGACCGAGCAGCAGACCCCCCACCGTCGAGATCAGCGACACGGTGGCGAACCGCGCGAACCGGTCCTCGGCCTGCAACAGCGACAGCGACAGCATCACCCCCGCGCCGGGCGCGGTCCAGCCCAGCGTGATGAGCACCAGCGTGTAGCTGGAGAACCCCAGGGCGGGCGCCCACAGCGGCGACAGCAACGCGATGCCTCCGACGATGACCACGTCGATGGCCAACCCGGCGGCCAGCAGTCCGCGGGCGCGGGCGGGGTCGGCGTCCTCCACCCGCTGCATCTCGAGGGCCTGGTCCAGACCGAGCACGGTGAGAACGATCAACAGCTGGTAGAGCGCGATGGCCGCCGACAGCGACCCGAACGCCGCCACCGGCAGGACGTGGGTGAGTATGGGGGAGACCACCGTCGCCACGACCATCTGCATGGACCAGATCACGACGTAGAGCATTCCCCGGCCGAACAGGTCGGAGGTGCCTCCCCTGCCCGCGACCCCGGCCGTCTCCTCCGGGGGCGTGGCCTTCTCTCCCGGGGTCATGGCAGCGGCCACAGGTCCTGCTCGATCCGGTCCAGCAGGGCGGTGGAGTCCTCGCGGAACTTGCGGGCGAACAGGGCGGGCCAGACCTCCCGGGTGCGGGCGGTGCGCAACGCCGGGAGGTCGGTTTCGTCCAGCCACCGCGGGTTGGGGCTGGGTTGTTTGCCCCAGTCGATGTACCACGCGGCCCCCGGCAGGTGGCTCGTTTCCCACCGGGCGCCGAACGCGGGGGAGGTCAGCAGGCTGGGGATCATGGTTTCGTCGGGGATCCACGTCGTGCGGAAGTAGTCGACGAGATCCGGCCGGGAATCGACGATCTCCAGGATCAGCTCGGCGTGGTGGCGGGCGAGGATCTTCAGCTGCGAACCGCCCGCGGGGCGGATCCCCTTCGGCCAGCGCCTGGGGATCAGCGACCAGACGCGTTTGCGGTCCCGGACCCGGTTGCCGAACACGAAACGGTCGTAGCCGCCCATCGGACCCCAGTGCCTGATCGGCAGCCTGCGGATCTGGGACCACGACCTGCCCCGCGCCCGGCCCAGCCGCTCCGCGAGCCCCTCGGCGTTGACCAGTGGGTAGTCGGCTCCCGTCATCATCACGACGTGCTGGGCGTCGGTGGTGGAACACACCGCCCGGTAACCGGCGAGCTCTGCCTCCAACAACCCGAAGGTCGCCCACCCCGAGGAGATCCGTGGCAGCAGCCGCACCCGCTCGGGAAGCGCGGAGGTCAGCTCGGCGTGCATCTGCTGCGGCACACCCGCGTCGACGTGCAGGAAGATCGGGAACCCGTCGAGCACTCTCACGAGCCGTCGTAGAAGTTTCGGCTTGTCGTGGGCGAGGAGAACGACTGCGACGGTCATGGAACGTTGCTTTCCGGAAGTTCGTACACGGCGACCCCGTCCCCCTGGTAGGCGACGGTGACGCCCGGGGCTTTCCGGAGCGCCTGCTCGAGGCGGGTCTGGTCAGAGGCGAGCAACTGGGCGTAGCGCTCGTCGAAAGCTTTCATCCGGTCGCTCACCAGCACGTAACGCACCTTTGCCGGCACCTCCATCCAGTGTTTCATGAGCATCTCCAGGTCGGCCTGCGGGTCGTAGTCGGCCCCGGCCCTGGACGGGTAGACCTCGGTGGTCTTGCCGCGCAGCAGCAGCTCCCGGGACAGGTAGAACATGTCCTTCCCGGACAGGCGCAGCGGCTCGGCGAGTTCGCTTCCCAACGTGAACACCTGGGTGTCGGCGGTGACGTGTTGTTCCACCCATGCCACGGCCTTCACGTTCTCGGGGTTCATCACCCGGGTGTAGTCCATGCCGGTGGTGCCGATGACGAACACCGCGGTCAGGGCGACGACACCGGCGTTGCGGACCGGATGCCACGGGACGGTCCAGAACCGGCGGCCCGTCTGCGGCAGGTTGATGGAGCCGATGATCGCGAGCCACGGCAGACAGAACAACGTCACCCGGAAGATGCCTTCCGAGCCGTAGGCGGAGGCCGCGAACAGCCCGGCGGGGCTCGCCGCGGCCAGCGTGAGGCCGACGGTCATGCGGTTGTGGAAGCGGAACAACGCCAGCAGGGCGACCACGCCGATGCACACGAGCGCAACGGCGGGAACCCAGAACGTGATCGTGTTGATCAGAGCCGGTGAGAGGGCGCTGGAGCTCGGTCTGGTGGGGGTTTTGAAGTTCGAGAGGATGTTGAACAGCTCGTCGAGGGACACGTACGACTTCAGCACGCCGCGGTTGAGCAGCGCCCAGATCACGGCGGGCGCGACGAGCACCACCGGCGACCACCACATCTTCATCAGGCCTGCCACGACCAGGGCGATGCAGATCAGCGTCGCCAGGAAGGGACTGAGCTGGTGGGTGACGCAGGCGGTGACCGAGAGCATCAACGCGGCCCAGACCCGCGACCACTTCAGGCCCGTGCTGTTGCGCAGCAGCGCCGTGGTGGCGGTCGTGACGAAGGCCAGACCCGCGACCTGGGGGGCGTAGAAACTGGTGGTGAGGCTGGAACCGAGAGCGAACACCAGCCCCGCCCACCAGGCGCGTTCGTCATCGACGAAGTAGCGTGCCAGCTGCGCGACCGCCAAGCAGTTGACGCCCGCGCCGACGGCCCCGAACACGGAGGCGTACATCATCAGGTCCGGCCAGCCCGCGGCCTGCTGCACCAGCGCGCTGGAGGCGAAAAGACCCGAGTAGGCCTGGTAGATCCCGGCCCCGCGATCCAGGCCGCCGTTGGTGATGAGCAGGTTGACGATGCCGAGGTGGCGGGCGGCGACCTGCACCGTCGGGGTGCCGTACATCACGGCCTGGCTCATGGGGACGACAGTGGCCAGCAGCACGATGCTCCAGCTGCGCCCGCCGACGCTGGAGAAGGCCCAGCACACGGCGAACACGATGGCGCCCAGCCCGAGGAACCACAGCGGACCTGCGGCCAGGGCGGCGCCGTAGAGGGCCGGTGACTGGGGCTGCGCGGCCGCGGTGAGCACAGCGACGAGGAACCCGGCCGTGGCAAGGCCGATCGGCCCGATCATCGCCCGGCCCGTCCGGCGCATCCACGTCGCCTCCAGGGTCGGCGGGCGTTTGCACGCCACCCACACGGCCACCGCCGTCGATGCGAGCATGATCAGCGTGGCCATCACACGCGGATGCCAGAAGCTGCTGAGCGCCATCGGCAGCGAGCACAGGATCAGCACCGCGAGGCTGCCGACGAACCACGACAGGATGAGATCGAGACCACGCAGCCGGTACACCACCCCGATGGCCAGGCCGGGGACGGTGTGCAGCAGGACGGCCACCAGCAGACCCTGGAAACCACCGTTGCCGCCGGTGACCGTCAACACCGTGCCCACCACCCCGAGGAAGGCCACGAGCAGGGCCACCCAGAACCGGTTCAGCGTCTCCTCGTCATCCCTGGCGGCCGATGTGATGGCGGCGGGCTCCATCTCCGGGTCGGGAACGATGGAGACACGCGCGGGGACGGTGGCTTTTTCTCCACCCTTCCGGGAGTCGATGCTCATCTGGGATTCCCCTCGTTGCCATGCGCGGTTTCGCGCTGTGTGGGCGGTCGATGATGTCCGTCCTCGGGTAGAGTCACGCCATGCTGGAACATCCTATGCGCAGCAGCGACAACCCCGAGTGGGTCGGTGCGGTGTGGGTCGGTCAGATCGATCTTAGCGACGTGACGTCGGCGCCGGCTGGTTCGTCGTTCGGGCTGTCCGGCGGGTCGGGATACCGCAGGGCCCGGTTCCTGGTGCGCGAGGGGCAGACGGTGCGTGGTTTCGTCACGGTGGGCATCGAGGAGGGGCAGGTTCGGGTCGACGAGCTGCGGCGGGTCGCCGAGGAGCTTCCGGCTGCCGTCCCGGAACCGGAGCCGTTCCGGCCTCCGATCAGCGTGGTGATCAGCACCCGCGATCGGGGACGGCTGCTCCGTGAGGCGGTCGGTTCCGTGCTGGCCAGCGACTACCCGAGTTTCGAGGTCGTGGTGGTGGACAACGCCGGGTCCACGTCCGAGACCCGGGACGTGGCGCTGGGGCATTCCGACGCCCGGGTGCGCTACGTCCGTGAGCCGCTCGCGGGGAGCTCCCACGGCCGTAACCGGGGGCTGCGGGTGGCCGCCCACGAACACGTCGCCTTCATCGACGACGACGTGGTGGTGGACCGTCACTGGTTGACGGGGATCGCTCGCGGTTTCGGTCGCACCCCCAGGGTGGGGTTGGTGTGCGGGCTGGTGCCCAGCGGTGAGATCCGCACCCGCACGCAGGCCTGGTTCGATCAGCGCGTGACCTGGGCCGAAGCGAGGCATCCCCGCGTGTACTCGCTGTCCTCGCCACCACCGGAGCTGCCGCTGTTCCCCTTCCAGGTGGGCGCCTACGGCACGGGCGCGAACAACGCGGTCGCCCGGAGGGCCTTCGAACGCGTCGGTGGATTCGACGTCACCCTGGGCAGTGGGCAACCCACCATGGGCGCGGAGGACATCGACCTGTACGTGCGCATGCTCGCGGCCGGGTACTCGATCAGCGTGGAGCCCTCGGCCATCACCTGGCACCGTCACCGCTCCGACCTTCCCGCGCTCAGGGCCCAGGCCCGCGGGTACGGCACCGGGATGGGGGCGTGGTTCACGAAGATCCTGTTCACGCCGTCGCTGCTGCGCCTGGCGCTGCCGAAGGTACCGGGCGCGGTCGCCAGGATGCGGACGATAGCGCGGGGCGGCTCGTCGAATCCGGAGAGCACCGACGCGGAGTTCGGGCTTCCGCACGGATACACCGCCTCGCTCGGGGCGTTGGAGATGCGCAGCGCTCTCACCGGTCCCTTCCGTTACGCCCAGGCGTGTCTGGGCAGGTTGCGCGACCACTGGCGGTCAGGGACGGGGACGTTCGGGTGGAATCGGCGCCCAGCACCGCGACCCGTCCCGCGAGAGATGGGTACGTGGCCAGCAGCTCGTCGTGGAGATCCGGCAGCAGGAGCAGCACCTCTGCGGGATCCGCCGCGACGAGAGCCTCCGGGCTGATCACGGGCACGCGACTTCCGGGCATGCACCGCCCCTGCTTGGCCGGTGACGCGTCGCCGACCGCGAGGATCGCGCCGGAGGCGTCCCCCACCATCGCCAGCTCCGCGACGGCCTTCGACGCGGCACCGTAGGCGAACAGGCGCGTGCCCGCGGCGCGGTGGCTCTCCAGATAGGAGCGCAGCCGGTTCGTCGAGGCCGAGACCGCATCCGCCAGACAGGCGAGCCCCTCCGGGGTTGACAGTCCCCGCCGGGCCTCGTCGTCGTAGGCGGCCAACAGATCGGCGTCGGGCTCTCCGCCGCGGCTGGCGAGCACCACCGCGACCCCGCCGTAGAGGTCGTAGCGCAGCACGCTGGTGGGGGTGATCCCGACCGTGCCGAGCGCGTTCCTCAGCGACGTGAGGGTGAAGTAGCCGTGGTGGCCGTGGCGCAGCGCGGTCCAGGCGCGCTGCGCGACGATGTCGCCGAGCGGCTGGATGAGGAAGACGGCCAGACCGTCGCCGGCCAGCGCCTCGGCGTGGCGGGCGAGGGCGGCGGGGAGGTCGCGTTCATGCATCAACCCGAAGCTGTCAACCACCAGATCCGCGGGGCCGTCGGTCGAGACCAGATCGAGCAGCGGCAGCCAGCTGCCGCCGTGCGGGGAACCGAACTCGACGACAGTGGCCCGACCGTCGAGGTGACCGAGCCTCCCCAGGTCCGCGACCGCTCGGCGGGCCTGGTCGACGACCGCCCGCGGCTCCGGTACCGGAACCTCCGGTTCGGTGGTGTCGTCGGCGTCGAGCTGCGCCAGCCCGCAGCCGCGGCACAGCCGCATGGCCAACGCGTGGGTGGGGTCGGGCAGCGGGTCGGTGGGCAGCGGCCAGTGCCGCGGCGACGGTTGGGCGCCGAGGTCGAGCACGATCACGCCGTCGCGGGAGCCGCACAGGATGCACTCAGCCATGGCAGGTCTCCTGCTTCGGCATGATGGGGGCATGGAGGTACGCGAAATCGGTATCAGCGGGGTGGTGACGTTTACTCCCCGCCCGCACCGCGACGACCGGGGCGTGTTCACCAGGACCTTCGACGCGGCCATTGGTGCGCGTCACGGGGTGGTGTTCGGCGAGCACGCCCAGGACTCCCAGTCGCGCTCGGCCCCCGGTGTGCTGCGCGGCCTCCACGGCAGGCTGGGTGACGGCGAGTCCAAGCTCATGCGGGTCTCCGCCGGCGCGGTGTTCGGCGTCGTGGTGGACGCGCGCATCGGGTCGCCGACCTTCGGGTCCCACGTCTCGCTGGTGCTCGACGACCACGACTTCGTCGCGTTGTGGGTCCCGGCCGGGTGCCTCGTCGGGTTCCAGGTGCTGCGAGGCCCCGCGGACGTGCAGTACCGAATCGACCGTCCCCACGACCCGGCCGAGGACGTCGCGGTGCGCCACGACGACCCGGACCTGGGTATCGCGTGGCGCCCCGGCGAACCGATCATGAGCGAGCGCGACCTCACGGCGGGTTCCTGGGCGGACCTGGTGGCCCGGCTCCGCGGCTCCTGAGCGTCGCGACCTCATGTCGTGGCCCGGAGCCCGGCGTCGATCCGGGAGGATTCCTGCAGTTCACGGATCCGGGCGAGCCGGACGAAGCGGCGGGTGAACAGGTCCTCGGTCATGCCGTGGTCGCGGTAGGCGGCCACCAGCTTCCGGGCCCCGTCGGCGATGCTGCGGTGCACGTTCGCGCCCGGCAGCAGGCGGCGCAGCCGGGAGAAGTCCACCCGGTAGGAGCGCGGGTCGTTGCCGGCCTCGCCGGTGATCCGCACCGCCGCTCCGGTCTCGGCGGCGACCACCTCCGCGATCTCCGCGACGGTGACGTTGTTCGTCTCGGTGCCGACGTTGATCTTCTCGCCCCGCACCTCGTCGGCGGGTGCCGCCAGGGCGGCCGCGAACACCTCGGCGATGTCGGCGGCGTGCACGAGCGGCCGCCACGGGGTGCCGTCGGAGAGCACCAGCACCTGACCGGTCAGCAGGGCGTACCCGACGAGGTTGTTCAGCACGATGTCGGCGCGCAGCCGCGGGGAGAAACCGAAGGCGGTGGCGTTGCGCAGCGAGACGGTGCAGAAATCCGCGTCGGTGAGTTCGTCGAGATCCTTCTCGACCCGCACCTTGCTGATCGCGTACGGGGTGACCGGCGCCAGGTCGGCGTCCTCCGCGACGAGCCCGTCGCCCGCCGCGCCGTAGACGCTGCACGTCGAGGAGTACAGGAACCTGCCCACGCCCGCCTGTTTCGCGAGCCGCGCGAGCCGCACCGAGGCCGCGTGGTTGATGTCGTAGGTGATCTCGGGTGCGAGGTGTCCGAGGGGGTCGTTCGACAACGCCGCCAGGTGGATGACCGCGTCGAAACCCTCCAGGTCGGCTGCGGTCACGTCCCGCAGGTCGAGGTGCAGGCCGGGCGGGTCGGTGGGGGCGGGGCCGAGCACGCAGTCGGCGAACCAGCCGACGTCGAGGCCGGTGACCTCGTGACCAGCTGCTTGCAGCACCGGGGCCATGACGGTGCCGAGGTAGCCCTGGTGGCCGGTGAGCAGGACCTTCATGCGGGAACTCCGATCTTCACTGTGGTGGTGGGCACGACGAAAGCCTCGGCGTACCGGTGGTTGCACTGGATGCCGCGCAGCCTCATGAGCGCGGTGAACGCCTCCGCGTCGAACCAGGGATGCCCCTCGGCCTGGCTGGGGTAGCGTCGGGTGATGACGTCGGTCTTGAGGCGCGCCACCTCGTCGGGCACGGGCACGAACGTGGCCGGTGCGGGCAGGTCGGATTCGTACTTCGCGATCTCGTATCCCCACACCGGTTGGCGGCGGAAGGTCTGGGCGAGCAGTTCGGCGACGAGCCGGTGGTCCTGGTGCGCGTCACCTTGCTGGGGACCGATCACCAGGTCCGGTTCCCCCGCCTCGCGCAGCGCCACGACGGCCTGTTTCACATCGCCCCAGTGGGCCGGGAGCCGGTTGTCGGGAAAACCCGCGACCCGCACGTCAAGGGTCGTTCCGTCGCACAGCTCCGCCAGGACGGCCCGTTCCTCGTCCTCGCGGACGGTTCCCGCGCCGGTGAGGACGAGCACCGTCACGCGCATCCCGGGATTGGCCCCGCACAGCATGCGCACGGTGGCGCCCGCGCCGATCGCGATGTCGTCGCAGTGCGCCCCCGTCAGCACCAGGTGATGTACCGGTTCGAGGATCATGGCACCGTCACCATGTCGCGACGGCCCCACGGCACGTTCCCGGAGCCGTACATCGCGTCCAGCTGTGCGCGTTCCTTGAAGGTGTCGGCGGGCAGCCAGAACCCGTCGTGCCGGTAGGCGATCAGCTGCCGGGTCGGCAGGAGTGACTCGAAGGCGACGTCCAGGTTGCGTCCGCCGCCGAGGTGGTCGAAGAACGGCTGGCGCAGGATCAGGTAGCCGCCGTTCTCGCGGATCGGAAGTTCCTCCAGGCGGTGGAACCCGGAGACGGTGTCGTTATCGCGGATGTTGATCACGTGGAACGAGGCGTGTGGGCGCACCGCCAGCATCATTGCCGCGGCCGTCGGGAAGGCCTTCATTCTCTCGACCATGTCGTCGAGGGAGACGTCGGTGAGCACGTCGGAGTAGTTCGCGAAGAACATCTCCTCGTCGGCGACGAGGTGCCGGGCCAGCCACAGCCGCTCCCCGATCAGGGTGTCCATGCCGGTGTCGAGGTATTCGACGTTCCAGTGGCGGGCCCGCGGATGGTTCGCGACCACCAGGCTCACCGCGTCCTGGATCTGGTCGGCGGCGTGACCGAGGCACAGCACGAAATCGGTGTGGCCGTAGGCGGCGTAGTGGCTCATGACGTGCACCACCAGCGGTAGGTCACCGACGAGCTGGAGCGGTTTGGGTAGCCCCTCTCCGCTCCACCCGAGCATGCGCATGCCGTGACCGCCACAGAAGAGTACGACTTTCATTGTTGTTGCCCCAGGGTTTCGACTTCAAGTTCGGGTAGTGGCCACACGAGCCGGGTTCCGGGCCTCAGGGTGGCCGTCAGCTGGGTGGTGATCTCGTCGCGGAGATTCCACGGCAGCACGAGCACGTCGTCGGGACAGTCCTCGACGAGGTGCTCCGGCGACACGACCGGGATGCGGGTACCGGGGGTGTATCGGCCGTGTTTGAAGGTGTTGCGATCCGCGGCGTAGGCCAGCAGATCGGGGCGGATGCCGCAGTAGTTGAGAAGGGTGTTGCCCTTCCCGGGCGCACCGTACGCGGCCACCCGCCGACCTGCCCGCCGGGCCTCGATCAGGAACGAGACCAGGTCGTCGCGGATCCCGGCGACCCGCTGCGCGAAGCCGAGGTAGCCCTCGGGGCCGTCGAGCCCGGCGGCCCTCTCCACCGCCTCGACCTCCGCCACCCGCGGATGTTCGGCGACATCCGCATCCTCGGGCACCGCCCACAACCGGATCGATCCGCCGTGCGTGGGCAGCAACTCCACGTCGACGAGTTTCAGTCCGCCTGCCGCGAGCCCGTGCCGGGCAGCGAGTACCGTCCAGTACTGGAAGTGTTCATGATAGATGGTGTCGAACTGTGCGGCGGTGATCAGCGACAGCGCGTGGTGAACCTCGATGGAGACCCGCCCGGTGGCGGCGACCAGTCCCCGCAGCCCGGAGGCGAAACCGGTGATGTCGGGAATGTGTGCGAAGACGTTGTTGGCGACGACGAGATCGGCCGGGCCGTGTTCGTCGCGCACCCTGGCCGCCAGCGCCTCGTCGAGGAAGGCCCTCAGCATGGGGATGCCCTTGTCGCGGGCCGCTTCGCTGCAGTTGAGGCTCGGCTCGATGCCGAGGCAGCGGATGCCGCGGTTCACGACGTGTTGGAGCAGGTAGCCGTCGTTGGCCGCCACCTCGACGACAAAACCGTCCGGGTCGAGGCCGAGGGAGTCCACGGCCTGGTCGACGAACCGCCGGGCGTGCTCGACCCACGAGGTGGAGTAGGAGGAGTGGTAGGCGTAGTCGCCGCCGAAGGTGTCCTCCGGTGTGATGAGGGCCGGGATCTGCAGCAGCAGGCAGTCGGGGCACAACCTGAGGTGAAGCGGGTAGGTCGTCTCGGGGTGGTCGAGTTGTTCCTCGGAGAGGAAGGACTCGCATGGTGGGCTGGCTCCGAGGTCGAGCACGGAGATGAGGTTGCTGTTGCCGCATAGGCGGCAGATGATGCTCACCGGTGGTTTCCTTCCTGCTTGCGGCGGCGCCGTCGAACGGCGAAGTGCCCGACGACGTAGCCGATACCGGTCATCGCGAGCGCGGATGCGATCGCGAACGCTCCCCCCAGGCCGCGCCCGCGTGTGCGGGGGGCCGACAACAGTTCCCGCAGGAAACCACGCGGCAGGACGCGCGTGGCGTAGGACATCTCCGTGGACAGCGACGCCTTGCGTGAGGTGCGCTCGCTCACGGCGGCCTTCGAGATGCCCTCGGCGTAGGAGCGACGCCACAGGTAGCTCCACGTGAGGCGGTCGGGGCTGACGTGGTGCCGCACCCGGCTTCGCGGCTCGAAGAGGATCCCGGCGTCGGGATGGTGGCGGGTGGCGCGGATGCACAGCTCGGTCTCCTCGCAGCCGTACGGCACGCGGCCCACGCGGCCGAGGTCCTCGCCGAACAACCCGGCGGTGTCGAACACGCTGGTCCGGAACGCCATGTTGCACCCCATGACGTTGCGCACCGGGGCGAGAGCGGTGGGTTGTCCCTCGTAGGTGCAGCCGACCACCCAGTCCAGTTCACCCCGGCCGCTGTGGGCCTCGGGCAGTGAGACGGGCCGGGTGGCGTCGCTGGGCCAGCGGGGTGTGGCGGCGCCACCAGTGATGAGCACCTCCCGATCCCTGAAGGGGACCAGGAGGTGCTCGAGCCAACCGGATTCGGGGGTGGCGTCGTCGTCGAGAAAAACGATCACCTCTGTGTCGACGAGTCCGATCGCCGTGTTCCGACCCCCGGACAGCCCCCGTCTGCGAGTGTTCGCGACGACATCCACCAGGGGGCCCGAGAGCTCACCTGCCTTGGTCAGGAGTTCGTCGTTGTGGTCGACGACCACGAGCACGCGTCCAGCGCGGCCGGAGGCCTCGAGTTGACGGGCGGCCTCCAGCACGCCGTCGTGCAGGTCCGTCCATCGGTCCAGCGTGTAGGCGCAGACAACAACGGTGACGCTTTCCGGGTCGTGGGCGTTGTCGTCCGCCGATGATTCAGATGGGTCCTCAGGCATGCAGGTGTTCCCACTCGCGTGAGCGCAGGCGGCATGTGGGCAGGTGGTGGCGTGCCGGGGCAGCAACCAGCCGGGTGCGCTTGGCGCGGCCGTTGCGGGCCGTCTCGGTGGCGATGGTGCGCAGCACCCGCTGCCCGTCGGCGAAGGTGCGCAGGTTGCTCTCGCCGTGGATGCGGTTCAGTTCGAAGCTGGGCACCTCGGTGACCGCCAGGCCCGCCTGTGCGGCGCGAACCGTGATGAGGGTCTCGATCTCGAAGCCGTCGCCCCAGATGCGGCCCCCGTTGGCGGGTCGGGGCAGGTCCGGGTCGGGTAGGTTCAGTGCCGGGACGATGCTCTTCCAGAACGCGTTGTAGCCGTAGCACAGGTCGGTGAACTTCGTGCCCAGGCTGAGGTTGCTCAACACGTTCAGCCCCCAGTTGCCGGCCGAGCGCAGACGGGTCAGGTCCACGGAGCCTCCGCCGGTCATGTACCGCGATCCCTTCGCGAAGTCCGCGCCCTCGACGAGCGCGTCGACGAACGCGGGGATCTCGCACGGGTCGGCCGAGCCGTCGGCGTCGAGGGTTACGAGGATGTCGCCGGTGGCGGCGTGCATCCCACAGACCAAGGCGTTGCCCTTGCCGGTGCGGGTCTGGTTGATGACTTGAAGATTGGACAGATGACTGCGCGCGACGTCGACCGTTCCGTCCTGCGACCCGGCGTCCACGAGGACCACCTCGTGGACGTCGGGCATGTCGGGGAGTAACACCTCCAGGTTCTTGGCCTCATCCTTGGTCGGGATGATGACGGACACGCGCGGGCTGTGTGGTCGGGTGTGCATGGTGAACCCCCTTGCCTCGATATCAAGAAGTGCGCAGTCCTGTGGGGCGGATGACGCGTGTTTGCACGCCCGGGAGGTGGCAGTGCAGAACAGCACCATGAGCAAGAACTGCGCATTGGTGATGATCATATGATGATTTTTCGTGCCGGGGGCTGATTGGGGCGTTCTCGGTGTGTCCGAAGGTATCCGAACGATTGTGACAAGCACTTTCGCTGACTTCGTGTCGTTCGTTCCCGGGCGTGTCGGAAGTTGAACGTCAAATAAGCCAATGGTCAAGGATGGGTTCCGCACGGGGTTTGCACAATGAAATGACTGAAAGTCTGACAAGGAATCGATTTTTACGGCGCTTTTCCGGAAAAGCGGTCGAGTCAGCGCGGATATGACGGGGGAGTCGCGCTCTCCAAAGCTGGTTGAGCCGGGCCGCGAGGAACGAGCGGCCCGAGTCGAAACCACCCGGCAGCCG
>ERZ772993.372-NODE-372-length-22318-cov-7.862687_pt1 | contig 22318 bp, 18 predicted proteins | sample MGYA00580670_ERZ772993 | MGnify/ENA primary metagenome ERZ772993 (study PRJEB29015, sample SAMEA2737936) | human oral metagenome | biome: human oral; feature: human-associated habitat; material: dental | place: China | collected 2136 ... | reverse complement strand
GCGGGCCGCTCGCCCAGCTCGTGGGTGATCGTGATCCTGCCCCGCCCGTCGAGACAGACCTTCCTGCGGCGCCTCTTGCGGCCGCAGCACACTGGCGGAATGAGCAACGCATGGCAGGACTTGCGGATCCTGACCGGTAACGACTGGTGCTCGGTGCGCGGGGACCCCTCGTGCGTCCAGTTGCGCCGGGGTGCCGCTTTGAGCGATCCGGGCGCGATCCCGCTGTGGAAACGGTGGCAGGACGCGGCACTGGCGCGGATCGCGGTGGCGCACGAGCAGATCCGGCAAAGCGTCGTGTTCTGCGGGGAGAGCGCGCTCGCCATCCACGGCGTCCCCCAGTGGATCTCCAATCCTGACGTGGAGTTCACCAGCGGGCGGGCGTACACGGCCTCATGGTTCCCGCGCGTCGACATCGGCGACCAATGCGTGCCCAGGGTTCGGGTCCGCCGCGTCACCAGGAAGCACCCGTTGCGCGGAGTCGGGAACGTGCGCGGCCTGCCAGTGGAGGACCTTTGGACGACGAGCGCGCTGATCGCCGCGATGCGCCCACCGCTTGAGGCTCTCGTCGCGGTGTCGATGGCGCTCCGCCGGCTGTCGCGCTTCGACCGCAGGGATTTGGCCGGGTCCCGCGCCCGGGAGGAGGAGGCCCGCAGGATCCTGCTGGAACTCGTCGCCCAGGGCGAGGACGCGGGCGCCTACGGGATGGGGCGCGCGAGGCGGGTCGTCCTCGCGGCGGACGCCGGGTGCGAGTCGGGGACGGCTGTGGACGCCCCAGCCGGACTCGGGCAACGAGGCGCGGCGCATCCACGTCCGCGCTGATCCGGTCGCCCAGGCGTGGAGGTCCGCGGTCGGGACGGGACCTGTTCCACGCGTTTGGTGATCTGGTACCAGGCGGGCGGAGCGCTCGGGGGCTGTCGGTCGCGGGGCAGGACCGACGAGCGGTTGGGCGTACCGTCGGTTGCGGGATGGCACTGGTGAGCTGAGGAGTCGGTTCGGTGGTGCGCCCGGGGGAAGACCCAGTGGGCTGAATCCGCGAAGGGAGCGCTGCCCCGCGGGTAGCATGGAAGACGCGTGGGGCGCACGGGTCCCAGGAGCCAGGTGCGCGCCGGTACCGGTTTGAGAGAACGGCTAAGGAGCCCGTCATGGATCCCATCGAAGAACTCAGTGACCGCGTTGCCGCGCTCGCGGGCCGTGACCTGGCACTGTCCGAGGTCCACCAGTTCATCCTGGATGCGGCCGAGTTGCTCGCGCCCGCTGTTCCGGTCGTGACCGGCAACGGGGTGTGGGTGCGATGGGGGCTGGGGGAGCGCACGGTCGTGGTTAGCCCCCACAGGTTCCGGAGCATGCTGACGCTGGCCGTGCACTTCTTCAACAGCGAGTACACCGAGACGCACGACTACCACGCCTTCAAGTGGGGGATGGCCGACGATATGCCGTTCCGGTGGTCCATGGTGCTCGGCGAGCGCACGACATCCGTCTTCGACTGGTGGCGGCAATTCGGCCTGGTCGGATACAACTGGGATTACTTCGACAGGCAATTCGACGCGGTTCTGGACTCTCTCCCTGAGGATCTGGAGTTGATGCCGCCCCAATGGCGCCGTGAGGTGGTCTACCGGTGGGACATGTCGGTGAGCGGTCTGGGCGTCGTCACCCTGCGCGCTACCCACGAGGGGATCGAAATATCCAGTGCGGCGACGGGCGAGAGCGTCATGTTCCCGCAGGGGCGCACGCAGGGGATGGGAGCGGTCCTCGCCGGGCTCGCAGGCGGTGCGCCCCTTAAAAAGGTGCCGATGCTTGAGAGCAGTGGATTCGATGCCGGTCCGATCACCCTCGACGGCAGTGAGCCCGAAGACGTGCTCAGGGAGATCGAGATGATAGAAGAGAACAACAATGAGGGGATGCGCCCGGACACCGACGACAACCGCAGACCCGCCCTGACGTTCGCGGATCTGCGCGCCCGCCTCGGGGAACCGGAAGAGGAAACGGTTTCCCGCGCCTACGCCCGGGCCGAGCACGCGGTCCTCCCGATGCGGTGGGGGCTCTCGTTGGACCAACTGCACGCCATCGTCCGTCAGTGGTCGGCTGGCGCGCAGATGGACCGTGTCCTCATGGAACTGGGGGCGGTTCCGGGCACCTACCTCAACGACGAGGCGCTGGTCGGAAAGGACTGGGTCGCCGTGACGGGCCGGGTCTCCAGTGAATGGGAGATCGTTGTGTCCCCCGACGAAGAACACGCGATGACTGACAACCGGCAACTGGCGGCCGCCGCCTGGCAACTGAGCCAGGAGTTCCAAGACGTGTACGGGAGCCCCTTCGCAGGATGGACATCAAGCAGTTTCGGATTCTCGCGGTTCTTCCGGATCGGGGACCGCGGGCTCGAGATCAACACGTTCCTCGGGTTGCGCGTCGTCTTCGGCTCTTTCGAGAAGCTCGCGTTCCACAGCGTGTACGGGTGATGCGCGGAGCCGGAGCGGGCCTCGCGCCGGGAAACGGCGGCGGTGTGGGCTGGATAGCGCGTCCGGGGCCGCGGGTCGGGCCCAGGTGCGCGGGGGGTCGGTTAGGATGAGACCGTGTCTCTCACGATTGGTATCGCCGGACTGCCCAACGTCGGCAAGTCGACCCTGTTCAACGCCCTGACGCGCGCGACGGTGCTCGCCGCGAACTACCCGTTCGCCACCATCGAGCCGAACGTGGGCGTGGTCCCCCTGCCCGACCCGCGCCTGGACACGCTGGCCCAGATGTTCCACTCGCAGCGGACCGTGCACGCCACCGTGTCCTTCGTCGACATCGCCGGCATCGTGCGCGGCGCCTCGGAGGGGGAGGGGCTGGGCAACCAGTTCCTCGCGAACATCCGCGAGGCGGACGCCATCTGCCAGGTCACCCGCGCCTTCAACGACCCCGACGTGGTGCACGTGGACGGGAAGGTGGACCCCGCCTCGGACATCGAGACGATCCAGACGGAACTGGTCCTGGCGGACATGCAAACGCTGGAGAAACAGATCCCCCGCTTGGAGAAGGAAGTGCGCGGCAAGAAGACCGAGCCCGTCGTCCTCGAAACGGCGCGGGCGGCGCTGGCGGTCCTGGAGAAGGGCGAGCTGCTCAGCGGCCCCGCGGGCGCGGGCCTGGACCAGGAGGCGCTCGCGTCCTTCCAGTTGATGACGACCAAGCCCTTCATCTTCGTGTTCAACATGGACGCCGACGGCATGGAGGACGAGGCCCGCAAGGACGAGCTGCGCGCCCTGGTGGCCCCAGCGGAGGCGGTCTTCCTGGACGCGCAGTTCGAGGCGGAGCTGGTGGAGCTCGACGAGGCGGACGCCCGCGAGATGCTGGCCGAGTCAGGCCAGGACGAGTCGGGCCTGGACCAGTTGGCCCGCGTCGGCTTCGACACCCTGGGCCTGCAGACCTTCCTCACCGCCGGTGAGAAGGAGTCGCGCGCTTGGACCATCCACAAGGGCGACACTGCCCCCAAGGCCGCCGGCGTCATCCACACGGACTTCGAGAAGGGCTTCATCAAGGCCGAGATCGTCTCCTACGAGGACCTGGTCTCCCTGGGCTCCATCGCCGAGGCGAAGGCCGCCGGTAAGGTGCGCATGGAGGGCAAGGACTACGTCATGCAGGACGGGGACGTGGTGGAGTTCCGCAGCGGATTAGCATCACGCTGATATGCTGGAGGCATGATCCGAGCAGCCTCCGCCAACACCACCTCGCCCGTCCGGGCAGCGATTTATCTGCGCATCTCGCAGGACCGCGAACTGGACGGGCTGGCCATCGAGCGCCAGCGCGAGGACTGCGAGAACCTGGCCAAGTTCCGTCGCTGGGAAGTGGTAGAGACCTACGTCGACCAGTCCAAGGGAGCGACTGACAAGACGAAGAAGCGCCCCGCCTACGACCAGATGGTCGCCGATTACCACGCCGGACGCTTCACCGCGATCGTCTGCTACGACCTCGACCGTCTCACCCGCCAGCCGCGCCAGCTCGAAGACTGGATCGACTGGGCTGAGGAGCGTGGCCTGCAGCTGGTCACCGCCAACGGCGACGCCGACCTGTCCACCGACGGTGGGCGGATGTATGCGCGCATCAAGGCGGCTGTTGCTCGCGCCGAGATGGAGCGCAAGAGCGCTCGTCAGTCCCGCGCCCACATCCAGCGTGCCGAGCAGGGGAGGCCACCTAAGGGCGTGCGCCCCGTCGGGTATGCCATCGACGGCAAGGTCATCCGCCGCGAGGCGGCAGCCGTGAAGGCGATCTATGCTGCGTTCGACGGCGGAGCGTCGCTGCGTGGCATTGCCCGTGCGCTCAGCGGCATCCAGGAGAACGACGCCGCCAAGGCCGAGCAGGTGCAAGGCGTACCGAGGCTCCCCAACCACTCGCGCACCCTTACGATCGAGCGCAACGCCAAGCGTGCAGCTGAGGGGTTGGCCCCCCGAGAAGTCCCCGACGATCGCCCGTGGGCCGAGAGCACGGTGCTGGGCATCCTCCGCAACCCGCGCTACGCGGGCTACAGCGTCTACACCGACGTCAAGGACCGGCGCTCCACGATCCAGGCCAACCAGCAGAAGAAGGCCGAGCTGGAGTCGGCCAAGGGCGAGCCCGTGCTCATGGTCAAGGGCAAGCGCCGCGCTTGGCGCGACTTCATCGCCCGTGACGAGAACGGTCAGCTCGTGAAGGGCAAGTGGACGCCCCTGGTCGACGAGGACCTGTGGCAACGCGTCCAGGAACGCCTCGACGACCCCAGCCGGGCCACGAACCGTGTCGGTACTCACCGCCGCCACCTCGGCAGTGGCCTCTACCTGTGCGGTCTGTGCGATGAACCGATCCGGGGCGCTTCGCGGGGCTACCGGTGCAAGCACGGGCACATCAACCGCACGGGCGCGCCCATCGACGATCTGGTTCGCAAGGCAGTGGCGGCCCGGCTGCGCGAGCCCGACGCCCTGCGCAACGTGCCTGCCGTGGACTCGCCGAGGCTGGCTGGCCTCCAGGCTGAGATCGGCGAGCACCGAGCCAAGATCGCCCGCGCCGAGCGCGACTACGACGACGGGCTGCTGGAGGCCGCCGACCTCAAGCGCAACCGTGACCGCTCGAACGAGGCCATCGCCCGGCTGGAAGCCAAGATCAGGTCACTGCCGCGCGGCGCTGTGCACATCCCCGTGCTCGCCGTCGAGAACCCCGCCCAGCACTTCCTCGACGCCGATCTGAACACCCAGCGCCAGACGATCGAGGTGCTGGCCACCGTGCGCCTGTGGCCGCAACCCCGCGGGCGCAAGGGCTTCGATCCCGCCTCGGTCGACGTCGACTTCGGCGACCAGGTCGAGATCTCCGTCCTTGCCGAGTAGTGCTCGCCGCGCCCAACCCGTCCAGGGCGCAGCGGGTCTTGAGCATCCCGCCGTGCCTTCTGAGGCTGGCAAAATGTATTGAAACTGATACAATGGATGCCGAGGGTGTCATGGCGTTCACGCTGACGGGCCAGGCGAACTAGGGTCGTGCGTGTGGTTGCTGCGGATCCTCAAAGCTCGGGTCTCAGACGAGGCCCCACAGGTGAGAGGACGCGAACGTGACGCTGCAAGTTGATGCCCCGCATGGAGGCGTGGCCATCGTTCCGCCGGGTAAAGTCCTCGACTTCATCGACGGGGTCACCCTGCGGCAGGACACTCCTGAGGAGTACGTCAGGCAAGAGATCCTCAAGTCGCTGGTCCGTGAGTACGGCTACGACAAGAAGGACATTCGCGTCGAGGTTCCGATCAAGTTCGGGAGCCGCCGCGTCCGAGTCGACATCGTGATCTTCCCGCCCGGGCTACGTGCCGTCGAGCAGACCCAAGCCAACGCCTGGCTGATCATCGAGTGCAAGAGCTCTAAGGTCCGCCCGTCCATGAAGAAGGATGGCGTCGAGCAGATGCTCAGCTACATGGCTGCCTGCCCCAACGTCGAGGTCGGAATGTGGACTAATGGCGAGGACATGGCGACCTACGCCTTCGAGACCAACGACGATGGTCACCGAGTCTCCGTCGAGATCCCGGACATTCCGCACTGTGGAGACACCGTCGAGGCCGGTACTCCACGCTTCGAGCAGTTGCGTCCCGCGGCGTCGGACTCACTCCTTTTCGCCTTCCGCCGCGCCCACAGCTACATCGCCGGCAACCAGGGCATGCAAAAGCCTGAGGCGTTCTGGGAGCTGCTGAAGTTGATCTTCTGCAAGATCCAAGACGAGCGCGACTCAAGCTCTCCGCAGTTCTACGCCACGCCCAAGGAGCGCCAGAACATCACCGGTCTGATGCGCTGCACCAGCCGCATCGGCAAGCTCTTCGCCAGCGTCAAGAAGCAGTACCCCCAGATCTTCAAGGCCAACGAGGAGATCGAGCTGGAGCCGAAGGTTCTGGCCTACATCGTTACCCAGCTCCAAATGTTCTCGCTCCTCGACTCCGACGTTGACGTCAAGGGCAAGGCCTACGAGGAGGTTGTGGGCTCCAACCTCCGCGGCGACAGGGGCGAGTTCTTCACCCCGCGTAACGTCTGCAAGATGATGGTCGGGATGCTCGACCCCACCGACAAGGACCTGATCCTCGACCCGGCCTGCGGTACCGGCGGATTCCTCATCTCCGCCATGAACCACGTGATCGCCGGGGTAAAGCGCGAGGTTCGGGCCTCAGGGCGCAGCCGCCAGCTCCAGGATGACTCCATCCGTGACCGGAAGCGCTACTTCCTGGAGAACAACCTCGTCGGGCTCGACTTCAATCCCAACCTCGTTCGCGCGACCAAGATGAACATGGTCATGAACAACGACGGTTCAGGTGGGCTGTTCCAGGCCAACTCCCTGGACAACCCCATGCGATGGACCGAGGACCTCCGCGCCCGGAACCTGCTCGGTACTGTGGACGTGATTTTGACCAACCCGCCTTTCGGTTCCAAGATCCCGATCGACGATCCAGCCATCTTGGAGCAGTTCGATCTCGGCCACCACTGGGAGTACGACGAAGACTCGGACCGCTGGTCGAGGACCACCAAGACCTCGGCGCGCCCGCCAGAGATCCTGTTCATCGAGCGCTGCGTCCAGCTCCTCAAGACCGGCACCGGCCGCGCCGCGCTGGTCCTGCCTGATGGCATCCTCGGCAGCCCCGGGCTTGGTTACGTGCGGCAGTGGATCCTGACGCATACCACCGTCCTGGCGTCAGTGGACCTCCACCCCGACACCTTCCAGCCGGGGACCAGCGTTCAGACTTCGGTGCTCATCCTGCAGCGCAAGTCCGACCGTCAGATCCGGGACGAGATGGCTGCGGGCAAGATCGACGACTACGAGGTCTTCATGGCGATCTGTGACCACATCGGTCATGACAAGCGTGGTAACGCTGTCTATATGCGCGATGACCAGGGCTACGAGATCGTTCGAGAGACCGAGGACGCGGTCACCACCGCGGCCGATGGTGACGACAACGAGCAGACCCATCTGGCCAAGGAGAGGGTGCTCGACGACAACACCCAGGAGATCGCCGAGGAGTTCAGATCATGGCTGCGGACGCTCTAGCCCGGCAACTGGGTTCTGAGGAACTGACCAAAGAGCTCGACTCCGGCGTCCTCTGGGCACCGGTCAGCTCGAAGCTCCTCACGAGCGGCGAACGGAGGCTGGAAGCCTCCACGTTCCTCACTGACGGGTTCGGTCTGCGACAGGGTCTCGAAGCGCTCGACTCTACGGTTGAGATGGCTGAGCTCGCTAAGGTGTGGCAGCCCTCGCGGCTCAAGGGATTTCCGGTCGACGACGGCAAGGGGCTCCCCTTCCTCTCTGCCGGGCAGGTCTTCGAGAGCCAACATCGCGTGCGGAAGTGGCTGGCTGAAGCCATGATCCCGGCTGTCGAGACCCGGTACCTCGACGTCGGCTCGCTGCTCCTGTCTTGCTCCGGCGAGGTCGGCCGAGTCACCGCCGTCTACGACGAGCACCTTGACAAGGTCATCACGCACGACCTCCTTCGGATCGATGCTCATGATCCCGCGGACTACGGCTGGCTCTACGCCTACATGAAGACGCCTACGTTCTTCGCCATCGCTCGCAGCGCCCAGTACGGTCACATGATCAAGCACCTGGAACCCGAGCACGTCCAGCAGATGCCCGTGGCGATGCCGAGCCTGGACGTCCGCCGTGACATCGGGCAGGACGCGAAGAATGCCTTAGAGATGAGGCAGCACGCCCGGCGGCTGCAAGGGCAGGCCGACGACCTCTACGCAGGCTTGGTCAACCCTCAGGGACTCGTCCCGACCGCAAGCCCCTACACCACGGTGCGCAGCTCTGAGCTGTTGACCGGCAGGCGACGCATGGAGGGCCAGTTCCACCGCGCGGACGTGTGCCAGGTCGAGGACATGGTCCAGGCTGCCGGATTATCCGTTCAGCCGCTCGACGATCTCGTCGAATCCATTTCGCTCGGTTCACGATTCAAGCGATACTTCGGCCCCAATGGCACCCCGTACCGCTCCGCGAGCGAACTGTTCGACGTGAACCCGCCGGTGACAAAGCGTATCTATTCAGCGTTGCTGCCCGACCCCGACCGCTACATGCTCCAACCAGGTTGGATCATCATGGCGTGCTCAGGCCAGACCTACGGCCTGCTGGGACGCACCATGGTGCTCACCGAGAACCACGAAGGCGTGTTCGGTAGCCACGACCTCATTCGGATCGTGCCCGACGAGACCAAGGCGCGCACCGGTTACCTGCAGACCGTGCTGAACCACGTGGACTATGGGCGACCACGCGTCGTGCGTTACGCGTCAGGCACCTCCGTCCCTCACCTTGACCCGCCTGACATCCGTGACGTACTGGTGCCCAGATTCAGCCAGGCGCAGGAGGACGAGATCGCCGACCTTTCCGATGAGGCCACGGCTCTCTCGGCGGAAGCCGACCGTCTAGAGACAGCCGCCGTTCGCGCCGCGGAGATGGCCATCGCCCTCCTCACCAACAGGCACGGAAACGTGACGACCATGGGAGCTGTCGATGACTGACACGGCCACCCCACTGCTCGGAACGGTACGCGACTCATCGAGGAGGTGACCGTGGCCGACGTCCCGGATCGGACCCTCTTCGGCAACGCTGTCCGCGACGCCCGGAGAGCCCTTGGCTGGAGCCAGTCCGCCTTGGCCGAGCGCTCCGGTGTCTCGCGCCCCACCATCGCCCGACTCGAAACGGGGCGTGGGGTCTCGTCCACGAGCCTGCTGAAGCTCGCCAAGGCCCTCGACCTCCAGATAGCCCTGGAACCCCAGGAGAAGCACCGCTGAGGCGGCGCCGGGAGCCCTCCTGACAGCGATCACGTGACCGTCAGGAGGGCTTCACCATGTCCATGACCACCTACACAAACGTCCTGCTACGCCTGGGCGACGTCCAGCTCAGCGGCACCATCAGCTACGACCACCGCACCCAGCGCCTGGAGATCACACACCCCGATAGTGATCTCGAAGTGCTCTCGATCGACTTGCTGCTCCAGGGCTACATCGCCTTCCCCGGCGAAGCCTTCGTCAAGGACTGGAGCGAGCACGCGGGATTGACCGATGCCCTGGTGATGGCCGGGATCGTCGCGCCTGTCGAGTGCATTGAAGTCGGCCCGTTCCGGTCCCGCGCCTACCGCGTCCTTGTCCTCGAGCCTATGAGAGCCGTCCGATGAGCGCCGTGGCGACGAGCTGCAAGCCGCGCATCTGGGTCGCCTGCCTGCACTGCTACAACGACGGCCGCCTCGTCGGCGAGTGGTCGATTGCACCGACGCCGCCGACGTCACCCTCGCGCAGCTCCACGGGGGCACTGGCGGCCCGTACACGGGCTGTGAGGAGGTCTGGTGCCTCGACCACGAGAACATCCCGGTGCCCGGTGAGATGGGCCTTGCCGAGGCCGCCGAGTGGGGTGAGGTCCACGAGGAGGTCGGTGAGACCCTGTGGCCTGCGCTGTGCGAGCCTGTCATTTTTTCTGTGTATGCGGGTTAGAGGTAGGGGGTGATCCGGTCGGGGTAGGCGGTGGTGAGTTGGGCGAGGGCTTGTTTCCAGTTGGTGGTGAGTTGGCCTTGGATGAGACGGGGTGGGGCGGTGCGTTTGCTGGCGGGTTTGCCCTGGTCCTTGTCGCGTTCGCGGGCGCGTTCGTCGCTGTTGCGGGTCTGCTGGCCACAGTAGTTCAACTGCGGCCTCGTCGGAGGAGAGTAGTGACCGCGGTTCTTGGTCGCCCTTGCGCAGTTGGTCGCTCACGGACTCAATAGCGTTGGTGGAGGGGGCACCTCCCGCGCCAGTGGGGGAGGCACGACGCGGCGCCCCGTGGGCGGGAAGTCCAGGAACGGCGTGGACCGGCCTGGGCCCTCTCCCACGTCGCCACCGTCTGGGGGTAGCGGGCCCGGGGTCGGACTCGGCGAAGTCCTCCAAGGCCCCAAGGGCCGCCTCCTCGCCCAGCGCGGTGCGGGTGCGCCTGGGAGCAGCGGCGGCCCTCCTCGTGGTCCCTTGTAGGGAACGAACCGCATGGAGGAGCGGATCAGGTGGTACCCGCGCAGGTCTGGACCACGGACTGGGGCCAGGTGGCCACGGGTCGCTTCGGGAAGGCCGGTGAGCCCGTCGCATTCCCCCGCGCGCTCCGCTCCCAAGCGGGAGGTGCCCCCTCTACGATCAGGCGCGCCCCGCCACGCCCCTGTTGGACAGTTCGGCGCACACGCGGCGCCCGTCAAGGAAGCCCCCTCATCGGCTTGGACCCAGATGCCCAGCACGTGCTCAACAGCCCGTCCACGGCTGCTCCGACGGCGATGTGGCCACTGCGGTCGGGGCGCCTTGGTGGTCGGCGCGGACCTTGACGCGGATCGCGCCCGGGGTAGATCACGGGGTAGAACGCCTCCAAAGGCCTGCGCTGCCATTGCAGGACGGCGTCGCACACCGCGTCGGTGATCTTCGGGGACCGTCCCCGCTCAGAGGCCGCACCGATCGTGGACGCCAGGTGGTGGCGGATATCGCGCACCGTCATGCCCGGGCGTACAAGCTGATGATCATCGAATCCAGGCCGCCCGGGCCGGCGCTGTCCCCTTGGGCTACCCGCCGCGGGGTGAACGAGCCCGCCCGGCACCATGGGAGGCCACCGGTCTCGAAGGGGCCCACCTCCGAATCAACGGTCTTGGCCGCTCTCCCGCTTCCTCGTGTTGGGACGCGCCGACGGAGCCGACCCGCCCCTCTCGCAATTCCAGGTGATCGGTCAGCTCAGCGGCCAGCCCGCGTTCCAGGGGCCACTCTTTGAGCAAAGCGGGGAGCAGGCCACCGGTCCCAGTGATCACCGGCCCCGCCCGAATCGATCCGCTCGAACAAGCCGTCCAACGCCCCACAGGAACGCAACTGCTCCACCACACCCACGCCCGCCAACACGAGCCATCACACCATCAGTCATCACGTATCGATCCTTCCAAATCAAGGGGATACACAGACAATTGAACACGCCCAGCGTAATCGCGCTTCGCGAGGGCATCGATATGTGCTCGCAGGGCCTTCGCGTGGCCCGCGAAGTGCTCGCGGCGCTCGCGTTCCGCATCCTCTCCTGCGCCGACAACAGCGCAGGCCCGCAGGTAGGAATCCATAGGGGCTTTCGCGTCGAGCGCGAGGAACCCTTCACCAGGTAGGTGGATCGTGACATCCGGCCGCGAACGGCGATTGCCTGAAGAAACTGCATAGGTCTCCCGGCCGTCGCGTTCCTGAACGACGGCGCCGATTGAGCGTTGCTCGGAAAAATCCACGTGCGGCATCATCCCGGAAACCTCGAGGATGCGGGCGAGCTCCACTTCGCCCCATGTGCCGCGCGCGCTGCGTGAACGCAGGGCGCCTTCCAGCGATGCGGTCATCTGGGCGAGGTCGGTCTCACGCTGGGCTGTGGCCCGCAGCTGCTCGGAGAGCTCTCCGCGTTGTGCGGCCTCGCGTTGGGCGTCGGCGCGCAACTGCTCTGCGAGAGCGTTGTGCTGATCGGCGCGCTGCCGCTCCATTGTTTCAACGCGTACACCCATTTGTTCTAACTGCGTGCGGATGGGTGAAAGCGCAGCAACGATGGCATTCTCTCTCGCCGCGGCGGCTTCAGCTGATTGGGTGCGTGCCTGCCACTGTGCGACCTCGGCGCGCAGCGCAGTGATTTGATCTGCGTTCTGTTGAATCGTAGAGCCTCGTTGGGCGACCGCTCCGACATATCCGAGCACTGCGCCGATAATGATACCGATTACGAGGAAGGGGATGGAGGACATCATGCCAGAAGTGTAAGTGCCAGCACTTCGTCTGGGTTTTACGTGATGGGCGTGTGGTGAACTTATTGTTCAATTGGTACATATTATTTAATCGCAGACTATAGCTAATGGACTTTGTTCGCACGTTAACGAAATGTTCGAGGGAAGAAGCTGTCAGTACAAGAACAGGGCGCATTCGAGTCGACGAGGTGCTTGGGTCGTGAAACAGCTTCAGTGTTCCACGGTCTGTTTCACGCGCTGTGCCTCTCGCTGCGGCCACGCGGATGCAGGACGACGACTCGAACGCAGAGCCCGTCAAGCCTCGAAGCGATCCTGCCCCGCGGTCCCGCCGGGGGCGGCGCGATGCAGCACCGGCGCAAACTCACAGCCCCACAACAACCCGTGTCTCCGTGCGGGCGGCGCGATGGCTCCGCGACCCGCCTCGCACGGTCCCGCCCCCGCCTCATAGCGACGCGCGCGCCCGCGTGCGGCGCACGCCCATGGCGACTGAGAGGAGGGCCAAGGCGAAGAGGGCGCAGATCCCGCAGTCGGCCAGCAGGGGGAGGAGCGCTTCCGCGGACGTCGAGGTGGCGGCGTACGCCCCGGAGAGCGCCTGGTCCACCCAGTACCCGGGGGTGAGCCTGGCGGCCCGGGCGACGGCGTCGGGCAGCCACTCGATGGGCACCCAGGTCCCGCCCAGGAAGGACAACGCCATGCCCCCGATATTGGCGATGGCGTGGGCCGCGTTCTCGCCCAGGCCGACCTGCCCTATGAGGAACCCCAGCGACACGGCCACGAGCGTGTAGGCCCCCAGGGCGGCGCCGACCACGCCCAGCAGAGGCGCCGACGCTGCGAGGGAGGCTCTGCCGAAGACGGCCACTCCCAGTCCGAACACCCACAGCCACCCGATGGCGCCGACGACCAGGCAGGCGCCCAGCACACCGAGGCTGTGGGTCCCGCTGCCCACCGGCGCCGCAGTGAGGCGGGAGCGCACCGCCCGGCGCCCCAACGACGCCATGAGCGTCGCGATCGCGACGACCGCAAAAGCCAAGAGCGGGTACAGGGAGAACCGGGCGTAGACGAGGAGGCTGTGCGGCAGGGGGGTGGCGTCCTGGGCGATCCTCTCGGTGGGGGCGCAGTGGCGCATCGTCTCCTCCGCCAGGGCGACGGCCCGGGCCGGGTCGTCGGTGAGTGCGGACAGGTAGTCGGCGACCTTCCCCACGTAGGAGTCGGCGCGCACGTCCATGAGTGCGCCCGAGGCCGACTCGTACCCGATGACCGTGTCCATCTGCGGCGGCCCGCCCCCGCCTCGTGCGGCCCGCTGCAGCGCCTCCCCGTAACCGGCGGGGATGATGAGGATGTAGCTGATGCGGTTCTGCGCGGTGGCGTCCTGGATGGCCCGGGTGGAGTCCTCCAGCGGTTTCGCCTCGCCGACGGACTCGATGTAGTCCTTGATCCCCCGGGAGATGGTGGAGCCGTCGCGGTCGATGACGGCCACGCTCGCCGTCGCCTGCTTGACCTGGTGGGAGGATCCCTCGGACCGGGCCAGGCCGGTGAGCAGGCCGAGCATGGACAGGAGCACCAGGTAGACCAGGACGTACGCCCGGTGGGCGGCCACGATCCTCAACGACGTTCTAAAGGTGCTCATGGGTCATCCTCCTGGCGCGGATCAGGGCGATTGCGAGGAACAGGCCCGTCATGCCCGCCAGGACGGCGCAGCTGCGGGCGAAGGGCTCCAAGGAGTCGTAGTAGAGCAGGGTGTAGAAGCAATGGGAGGCCTGCCACAGGGGGTTGGCCTGCGCGAGCAGCGGCGCGTTGAGCTCGACCGCGTTGGCCACGGACTGCGCGCCGGGCCCGTACAGGCCGGTGAACAGTGACAGGAGGCAGGTGATCGCGGAGACCACCCCGATCCCGGCTCTGCCTGCCGATCCCAGGGCGGCGCCCCCGGCGCTCGACATGAGGCTGGCGGCCCCGAGCGCCACGAGGCACAGGCCCACGTGCGGTCCGAAGTCCACTCCGACCACCGCGGCGATGAATGCGAAGGCGATGAGCAGGCAGACCAGGACGCACGCCCAGGAGGCCGTGAGTGTGGCGGTGAGGACCTGCCACCGCGGCAGGCCCGCCAGGATGCGCCGCGCCCCCAGGGGGGAGGAGGCCATGATGCCCTGCACGGCGACCATGGTGACGGTCGTGCCCATGCCGCTGGCGAAGGCGAGCAGCGCGAAGTAGTAGCGGGTCGCGGGTTTGACGGGGTTCTGCGTCACCGAGACCGGGCGGGTGAAGGAGCGGTCGGCCCCCGCCCCGGCCACCTGCTCGGGCGGCGCGCCCGCCTCGGCCAGCGCCCGGTGCTCGGCCGCCGCCTGGGTGTAGGAGTCCATGACCACCCGCAGAACCCGGGTCGTCTCAGCCTCGTTGCCCTTCTGGGACACGTGCAGCACCGGCCCGCCGTCCTCGACGGCGAGGTAGCCGTTCGTGTCGCCCCGTTTCGCCGCTGCCTCGGCCTCGGACGCGGTGGAATGGGAGACTTTCATGATGAGGCGCGGGTCGGCGTCCTCGGAGGAGACGCGCTCGACGACGGCGTCCAGTCCGGGGGCCGCCCAGTACGCGTCGTCCTGGACGACGCCGAAACTCATGGGGGTGGCCTCGTAGGCCTTCTCCAGGTTGGAGAACTGCGCCATGAAGATGAGCGACAGCACGACCGGGAAGCCGAGCGTCCACACGAGCAGGGTGCGGTCGCGCAGGAGCCGGAGCACCTGGTAGCGGAAGACGGTCACCATGTCAGGCCGCCTCGTCCCGCAGCGCGCGGCCGGTGATCTCCAGGAACACCTCGTTGAGGGTCGGGGGCTCGGAGACGACCCGGCCGCAGGTCGCGCCGACCCCGGCCAGCGCGCCCATGACGTCGGAGAGGTTGCGCGGCCCGGCGGCGCACTCGATGAGCGCGGTGGGCGCCTCGTAGGCGACGGAGCGCACCCGCTCGAGGCGGCGCAGCGCCTCCAGGGCCTCCTCGCCCAGGGGGAGCGGGTCGACGACCTCCACCCGGATGCGCTCGCCCGTGCCGATCATGGCCTTGAGCTCGTCGGAGGTGCCCGAGGCCACCTGGCGTCCGCGGTCCATGATGGTGATCCGGTCGCACAACTGCTCCACCTCCTCCATGTAGTGGCTCGTGTAGATGACGGTGGCGCCCTCCTGGTTGAGGCGCTTGATGCCGTCGAGGATGGCGCTGCGGCTCTGGGGGTCCACGGCCACCGTGGGCTCGTCGAGGATGATGAGGTCGGGGCGGTGCGCGATCCCGCACGCGATGTTGAGGCGGCGCAGCAGCCCGCCCGAGAGCTTCTTCGGTTTGAAGGCCGCGAACTTCTCCAACCCGACGAAGGCGACAGCCTCGGAGACCATGCGCCGCCGCAGGCCGCGGTCGCGCACGTACAGGGCGCAGAAGGCGTCGACGTTCTCGGCCACGGTGAGCTCGTCGAAGACGGCGACCTCCTGGGGCACCACGCCGATGCGGCGCTTGAGGCCGTAGGCGGTGGGCGACATGGGCTGGCCGAACACGCGGATCGCCCCTTTGTCGTAGGAGAGCAGTTGGAGGAGGCAGTTGATCGTCGTGGTCTTGCCCGAGCCGTTGGGGCCGAGCAGGCCGACGACCTCGCCCCGCCCGATCCTCAGGGACAGCCCGTCCACGGCGATCAGCTCCCCGTAGCGCTTCACCAGGGACTCGATCTCGACGGCGGTGCCCGCCCGGCCGTCGCTTCCGCTCGGGGCGCCCGCCGGGTTGTCGTTCCCGGGCGCGGTGCCCGCTGGGCCGTTGTTCCCGTGGGCGGCGCCCGCCGGGTCGTCGTTCCCGTGGGCGGCGTCCGCCCGGCCGTCGCTCCCGTGCGCGGTGCCCGCCGGGTTGTCGTTCCCGTGGGCGGCGCCCGCCGTTCCGGCTCTGCGCTGCCGGTCCGTACTCGTCCTGGTTCCGCGCGCCGGCTCCGCGTCCCCGCCCGCCTCGTTCCGCTGCGCGCCCTCGGCGCCGTTCTCGGAGTCCATTCCTCCCCGCCTTCCTCATGTCGGTGCGTTGGTCCCGTGCCCCCAATCATCCCGACGAGGCGGGGGCCGCGGAAGTGCGGGAAGTCATGAGTGCGGAGGGAGGGCATGACTTCTGTCATGACTTCGACGGGGTTCTGCGGACGCGGGGCGCGCCCGGCCCTTGATCGCCGATAATCGGGGCATGAGGGTCTTGGCGGACAAAGGCGCGCTCCTGTGCGGATGCCTCCTGATGTGGAGGGCGGACACCGCCACCGTGGTCTGGCTGCTGCTCGCCGTGACGATCAGTGGACTGGCGGTGGTGGCGGAGCACTGGCCCTGGTTCGCCGCGGTCCCGGCCGCCTACCTGCTGGCCGCGGCGCTCGCGGCGGCCCCGGCAGTGGGCGCGCCGCTGGCCGTCTACGACCTCGCCCGCGCCAGTGCTGGCCGTCCGCCGTGGCCGCGCTCGGCAGCCGCTGCCGTGTGCGCCCCGATCGTGGTCGCGGCGGTGGGAAGGGGCGAGCCGACCGCGGTCTACACGGCGGCCCTGGGGGCGGTCGCCGCGCTGCTGGCGCTGCGCACCCAGCAGGGGGAGGCCACCCGCCAGAACCTGAACGCCGCCCGCGACGACCTGCGCGAGAGGGTCCTGGCCCTGCAGGACGCGAACGCCCGGATGCTCCAGATGCAGGACGACGAGCTGCGCGCCGCCGCCCTGTCCGAGCGCACGCGCATCGCCCGCGAGATCCACGACGGGGTCGGGCACCTGCTCACCCGCCTCCTGCTGCGGGTCAAAGCCCTTCAGATCACCCACCGCGAGCATCCCGGCGTCGTCACCGACCTGGCCGCACTGGATGACGGGCTCGACGAGGCGCTGGACTCCATGCGCCGCTCCGTCCACGCCCTGTCCGACCAGGGGGAGGACCTGGCGGTCTCCCTCAACCTGCTGGGCTCGCGGAGCGCCATCGCAACAGTGGACGTGGACTGCTCGCTGGACGCGGAACCGCCGCGCACGGTTTCACGCTGCATCACGGCCGTCGTGCGCGAAGCCCTCACCAACGCGGCGCGGCACGGCGGCGCAGCCTCGGCGCGGGTCACCGTCATCGACTACCCCGCCTTCTGGCAGGTCACGGTCGACAACGACGGCGCTGTTCCCGCCGGGGACGCGGAGCCGGACGGCGGCTCGCCCGGCTCCGGGGCCTCCCCCGGCAGTGCGCCATCGGACCGCGGGTCCGGGCTCGGGATGCCAGGCGTCCGAAGGGCAGGGCTCGGGACACCATCCGTCCGAAGGTCCGGGCTCGGGGCGCCAGGCGACGGCGTGATCCGCCCCGGCCTCGGACTGCGCGCGATGACGGACCGGGTCGAGGCGCTGGGCGGGACCGTGCGGATCACTCCCCGCCCCCGTTTCACAGTGTTCGCGACGATCCCGAAAGACAAGGACGGTGCGGTATGAGGGTTCTCATCGTCGATGACGACGCCATCGTCGTCCAATCGCTGGCGACCATCTTGTCAGCCGAGGACGGCATCGACGTGGTCGGCACGTGCCTGTCCGGCGCGGAGGCGGTCCAGGAGTTCCGGCGGCTGCGCCCCGACGTGCTCCTCATGGATATCCGCATGCCCGGTGCCGATGGGCTCAGCGCCGCGGAGGAGATCCTGGAGGGGGACCCGCAGGCGCGCATCGTGTTCCTCACGACCTTCTCGGACGACGAGTACATCGTGCGGGCCCTGAGAATGGGGGCGCGCGGCTACCTCATCAAACAGGACGTCGCCCAGATCGCCCCGGCACTGCGCTCCGTCATGGTCGGCGTGTGCGTCCTGGAGGGCGACGTGCTCGAGCGCGGGGCCTCCATGGGCATGCGCGCCTTGCCCGCCCCCGTGTCCGGCAGTGGGGCGGGGACGTCCGGCAGTGCGGTGGGGGAACCTGGCGGCCGGATGGGGATGACCCGCGGACGGGTAGGGGGGACTAGCGGTCGGGCCGGCTCCTGCGGCGCGCCGGGGAGGCCGACAGGGGCGGTGGGGGCCCCGGACCCACGGAGCACGGTCTTCGCCTCGTTGACCGACCGCGAGTACGAGGTCGTCGAGGCAGTGGCGGCCGGCCTGGACAACGCCGAGACGGCGGAGAGGCTCTTCATGAGCGAGGGCACGGTGCGCAACCACATCAGTTCCATCCTGGCCAAGACGGGGCTGCGCAACCGCACGCAGGTGGCGGTCCGGTACTACCGCGCCGGAAGGTGAGGAATCCCGGTCGGCGGTCGCAACGGCCAGTCGGAGCAGGCACTACCGCAGGCGGGCGCGACCGCCGACGGGCGGGGGCTGTCCGTCTGCGGGGTCCGGCCGCGCTGCCCGTTGCGCCTACTGGTCCAAAATGCGTCTGGGTTTCGCCGCATTCGGATGGCTTAGCCGCGGGTTGGTCCAAAATGCGTCTGAGTTCAGCGGTTTCGGCCCGATCTGGGCGGATTCGGGCAGACTCAGACGCATTTTGGAACACGTGCCCGCCGTGCCCCCGTTCCCACCCGAGACTCAGACGCATTTTGGAACACCAGACGACCCGCCGAGCACTACGCCACCATGTGGGGATCCACTGCCACGCCGCGGACAGCGCGCACCGATGGACCAGCAGAAGACGCGCATCGCACGGCGTCCCCGAACCTATGGATGCGAAGAGCTCCACACACGCTGTCGGACCTTGGTGCTTACCCGCTACCTCAGGCAGGCTGATTCTGCTATCGTTCCGCTCATGGGCACCAACGACGGATCGACCTCATCTCCGCGCGAACCTGGTGGGGAAGCGGCGCGGGAACCGGGTGAACGGGTTGCACGCGGGTCTGATGGAGAAGCGGCGCGGGAACCGGGTGAACGGGTTGCACGCGGATCTGATGGAGAAGCGGATCGCGAGCCTGACGGAGCAACGGCACAGGGGCAAGGCGAACTGGTCGCGCAGGCGCCGGGCGCCACTCTCATTGAGGTTTTCCCGGAGATCGCGCTCATAGTCGGCGAGTCGCTCAGCGCGCTGCCCGACGAAGTCACAAGCGATCTGGTCGAACTGCCTTTCGGCGTTGACCATGTCGAACTGGACAAGGTGCTCGGAACAGCGGGCGTTCTCGCACAAACGGCTTCCGCCGCACTAGCGGTCGGGAACCTGCAGGGGCTCGTGCGCCTCACCCCGGACACCGTGGCCGCGATGAACGGGGGCTGAAACCCCTCGTGAGCGGCGGCGACAACCTCGGCGTCCTGACGGACGCGGGCGGGCGGTTCGCCAGGCAGGTCCGTTGGAAGCCAGTTGGCCCGCAGGCCGCTTGGGGCACTGTTCTGGCGTCCCTGGGCCCTGCCCTCATGATGGTCGCGCTGCAACTGCAGCTGAGCAGGTTGGAGAAGACGGCGAAGGAGACCCGCGGGATCGCGCGCAAGATCCTCAAGGGAATGAACGAGGACCGGCAGGACGAGCTCGCCGGGATCGCGCGCGTGGTGGATCAGGCGTTCGAGGAGGCGAAGCGGATCCGCAGGGTGACCCCCGGGGTGTGGGAGGAAGTGCAGGGGCAGCAGGCGAAGATCAACGACTACAGGGAGAAGTACCGGCGCTTTGTCGAAGGGCACGTGAACGAGGCGCGGGCGCTGAGGGGGTCGTCGGCCGACGAAGTGCGGGCGCACGTCATGGAGAACGGGCCGCAGATCCTCATCGACTTGGAGTGCTACATGACGGTGGAGCGCATAAACTGCGTGTACCGGGCGCTGAGGGCCGCGCGCCTTCGCGACGAGGGGAGGGATGATCCGAAGGAAGCGGAGCTTTCTGAGTTCGTCGCCGCTGACGCCCGTGAGGACTACGAGAACGCGATCGGAATGATGACCGGACTGGTGGACGCGCTCAATCGCGGATTCCACCTGGCCGCGGCGATCGAAAAGGGCCTCCTCGATAAGACAGTTGTCAGAGGCATCAACGACGTGGTGAAGGGCCTGTTTGCCGGCGAACGGAAGAAGACCCGGGAGCCCGGCGACGGGGCGCAGAACGCGATTCAGAAACTCGCGGAAGGGGTGGGGCGGTTCGCCGCGGCCATCGGCCTGGCGTCCCCGCGGGACCCCGAGCCCCATGCCCGCGTCATGGGGAAGCGCACCGATGAGGAGGCCAAAGAGCTCCTGGAGGTTCTGCGCTGGACGCTCGAGCGGGACGAGGAACTCGTCGGCTTCGCCCACGCGACGGACGCCCGACAGCAGACGGTGATCGCAATCACCGATCAGCGGGTCGTCGAGGCGAAGCTCGCGGATCTGCGCAGCCGGGGCGAGTTCTGGCGCGAGATCCCCAACGACGAGATCCGCTACGTCAGGCGCCGGGGCGGCAAGGAGGGCCGCGCGGAACTCGACGTCATCACCAAAGAGGAGAACCTCACTTGGAGCTTCGGCCCTGCCGACGAGTCCGATCAGGTGGGCCTGGACGCGATCACCGGGATGCTCGCCGAGCGGATGCGGCTCCCCGAGGAGGAGATGCGGGAACTGACCGGTTCCCGCAGTGACGGCGCGCCGCGCATCGGGGCTCCGGCACCTCCCCCGCTCCCGGAAGGTGGTCACTCCGGCCAGTCGGACTCCAAGTAGGCGCCCACCGCCCTGTTGCGGAACGTGTAGTGGGGGCGGCCCCTGCGGATCACGCGCCGGATGAGGTCGAGGCGCTGGGCGGTCGGTCCCGCGTCGGAGGCCCGACGGTAGTCGAGTGCGCGCGCGATGTTCGTCAGGGTCCGCTCCGGAGGCGGCAACTGCGCCATCGCTTCGAGAAACGCCCGTTCCCGGGCGGGCAGGCGCTCCAGGATGCGCTGCACGTGGGTCTCGGCCTCGTGGGCGGCGCCGCGCCACCCCGATGCTACCTGCTCGGCGGTGATGAGGTCGTCGGTTCCCGCGTACCAGGAGCGCTCGCCCGCCAGTTGGAAGAGGAACGGCTCGCCGCGCGAGAGCTCGACTATGGCCCGCTGTGCTGATGCCGCCATGTAGACGCGCTCGCCGCCGGGCACCTGCCATCCCTCGGTCACGAACGGGTGGAGCGCGACCAGAAGGTCGTTGTCACTGATCGGTTCGAGGATCGTCGTGCGGAAACGCCGTGCGAAGGTCGCGCCCGTCCTGGCCCCCGCCATGTCGGCGAACTCAGGGAGGCCGGTGAGGTACACGGCGATCGGGAGAGCGCGAGAGGCGCGCGGACCGCCCGGCAGAAAGATCTCCTCCTCGTGGGCCAGCGCGTCGCCGAGGGCGATGAGCAGTTGCGAGCGGGCCGCTTCGTCGGTGATGTTCTGCACCTCGTCGATGTGGATGACGACCACCGCGTCAGCATGGATCGCGGCACGGCCGATCTCGACGAGGAGCTCGGTGAGCGCCGTGTACGGCTCGGGTCCTGCGTGCGCCCGCACCGTGAGCCCGAATCCTGATGCGGCGATCGATTCGACCCGGCCGAGCAGGTCGGCGATGCGGCGCTCGCGGGCACTGGGCAGTCCCGCGTCGGATGCAAGGCGCAGGAGGGCCGACGCCACCCGTTTCACGGGGTCGGTACCGGAGGGGATCCTGAGCTGGGGCGTCGTCCAGTCGCCTTCGGCCGCAGCGGAGTGCGCGATTTTGCGGACCAGTGCGGACTTGCCCGACCCGGCTTCGCCGAGGATGGTGCGCCCGCGCTCGTGAATGCCCGCGCGCCGACGCGGGCGCACGACATCGCGCCAGTCGCTGAGTTGCTCGACCCGACCCGCCCACACGTGGGGGACGGTGTCGGATCCAGGGCTGAAGGGCGAGTCCAGCGGAGTCCTCATGGTGATAAGTTTATCAAAGCTTCGGGCGTTTGATAAGTTTATCAGCGCTTTTGCCGTGGGAGGCGGGAGGCTGGGAGTCGCGCCGCGCCGACCCGTGCGCGGGCGGGCAGTGCGGTTCGCGCTCTGGGCGCGGACGAGGGGCCCGGAGCACGGACAGGGAACCCCACGCACCGGCCCGGGCCCGAACGTGTTCGCGGGGGAGGGGTCGTGGCCGCAGAGAGCCCCGCGCACAGGCGGGGAGCGCGGTCCTCCTGTCGGCCGACGACCAGATCGGCGGGAGTCCCGCGCGCGGGCGGGGAGCTCGGTGCGCGGACAAGCGCGCTGGGGCAGGGGCCTTCAAAGGCGGGCGGCCTTCTC
>ERZ772993.369-NODE-369-length-22444-cov-5.934700_pt1 | contig 22444 bp, 25 predicted proteins | sample MGYA00580670_ERZ772993 | MGnify/ENA primary metagenome ERZ772993 (study PRJEB29015, sample SAMEA2737936) | human oral metagenome | biome: human oral; feature: human-associated habitat; material: dental | place: China | collected 2136 ... | reverse complement strand
GTCGCTTGCGACGACATTTTTGTTTTGTATTTTTAGGTTCGACCCGAAGATTTCGAGGCACAGCGACTTTTTGGCAAGTAAATCGTCACCTCTTGCGATTTTACAGATAGAAACGCTCGTTTCTATCCACTTTTTCATCGGTTCGACCCACGTCAAAACGCCAAGTGAAGATTGCTCGATTTGCTCTTGCAAACGCTTCTTTTCGCCTAGTATTTCTGCACGCTTGGTTTGGTACAGTTCACGCTCTACGTCGCCATCAAGGTAGCCATCAAGCAGGCGTTGCAACTTGCTAGACAACTGTACGATTTGTTCTTGCGTCTTGCTAATACTGGCGTTAAACGACAGCTTGTCTTGCTGTTCGTCTTGTTGGATTAGCTCGTACAGTTTGTCTGCCCACTTGGCGGGTATAGCAAAATCGAGCAACAAGTTAGACAACTGTTTGTCTAACTCCTTCGCTCGGATGTGCGGCTCTTTGCAGGCGACGGTTTTGTTCTTGCGAGTACAGCGATAGTAGTCATAAACATGCACGTTGCCGTTTTTCTGTCGCTTGACCTGTCGCTCATTGGTAAACATCATGCCACACGAGCAATGAATCAAGCCGCAAAACGGCCACGGCTCTTTGACCGCTTTTTGCGGTCTACCTCGCCGCTCTAGCGCATTTTGCACATTGTCAAAAAGTCGTTTCGAAATGATGGGCGTATGTTTGCCTTCGTAAACTTCGCCCAAGTAACGAAAATGTCCGTAATAAAACGGATTTGTCAGCATTCGTTTTATGCGATTTTTATGAAATGGCTTTTTGCCAGTTGTCTGCTTGCCGAGTAGCTTTCGCGACTTGGTATGTATACCATTCTGGTACAAAAAGTCCGCGACTTCATCGAGACGCTTATCGCCACGAGCGTATAGCTCAAACGCTTGTTTGATGAATGGCGCAATTTTAGTATCTACCTTCGCGGTTTTCGTTCGCATGTCGTTATAGTAACCGATCGGCGCAACGCCTGGCATTTCGCCGCGGCGGACTTTTTGGCGCAGGCCTCGCTTGGTATTGACGGACAAATTATCTACATATTGCTTGGATGAATTAAACTCATTTGCCAGCATATATTTGCCTTGCGGTGTGTTTTCGAACCAAAAATGCGGAAACTTTAGATCAAGCAATATATTTTCATCGAGCATATAAATAATTTGCCCGCTGTCGATTGAGTTGCGTGACAATCTGTCGGGCAACCACGACAAAATGCCACTAGCTTCGCCAGAAGAAATGCGGCTAAGCATTTTGTTGAGGATTGGTCGCCCTGGCTTTTTGGCGGTGCGTTTTTCGATGAAAATATCCGCTATCTCTAGTTCGTACTTTACGGCGTATTCTTTTAGTTCGACTATCTGCGCTTCGACAGACAATACTTGCTTGTCCTCGACATCCGTCGATTTACGAACGTAGATAAAATATTTCATGACACCACCTTTCTTGCACTCAAAAGGCCGCCCTGGTGCAACACAATTCGGAAAAACCAAACTGTTCCAAGGCGGCCATTTGAGCCAATAAATAAAGGCTTTTCCGTTGAATTGTGTTGCACTTACTATTATACCACGAATTGTTGACGCAGAGCGTGTCGGCTATGCCGACAGCAAAACAAAAATCCGCGCTTTCTGAGCGCGGCAATTTCTTCATTCCCCCCAAGAGAACATCTGGCTTTGGCTCCGCCAAAGTCTAGAAAAAGCCGCCCGACAGGGCGACAAAATCTCGGAAAGTTCCATTTTGGTGCGGGTTAGGAGACTCTAACTCCTGGCCTCTTCCATGGCAAGGAAGCGCTCTAACAACTGAGCTAAACCCGCATATATCTGCTGCACATTCCGTCAACAAGGTGTCGCAATTTTGCGAACTCGTCTACGATGCGCGACGCAGTACTCAATCTTTCGATTACATAATTAGTATAGCAAACAAAACCGCTCATTTCAATAATCTTCTCACCAATTTCTCTTCGTATGATCTGGCGTGGCGTCTTTGTAATCTTCCAGGTGCTGGTTTCTTTCCTGGGATTTGCGCTGTTCGTTATAGGCGTCGATGAATCGCTTGTCCAATTCTTTGAGCTTGCCGTCGGTGTTGCCCACGTCAACTTTTTCTTTATCGCCAGGGTTGGTGGCTGAAATACCTTGGTCGCCGTTTCTGAGCTGTTTTATCTGCGCTAACTTTTGCCGGATTCGCTGCTCAATAACGATTGCCGTTTTGCCGTCGTCATTATTCGCGTCGACTGTTTGGCTGGCAAATTGCACGCCGCAACTATCCTCGCCGTCGTGCAGCACGGCGTTTGCTTCGTCGTAGCGGATGATTGCCTGGTCGTAGCGTTTTTCGCTGGCGAGGGCGTCTGCTTGCGCTTCAATTGATAGCGCCAAGTTGATGCGGACAGGACATTCGCGCGTTTTCGGCACTTTTTGCAGGGCTTGGCGGAATTGTTTTTCTGCCGAGTCGTAGCGGGCTTGCTTAAATAAAGCGTTCCCGTCGTTAAAAAATACTTTATAAGATTCAAACAAATTCATGGTATAAATTGGCGATAAGCGAAAGGAAGCCTGGCTGTTGTCGCCGTCTTTATAGGCGGCGTGCGCTGCTAGCGACAGCAGAGGAAAACTCGTCAATTTAATAGCAACCAGCAGAATCACCACGCAAGCAGGGAGCGAATAGCGGAGCAGTTTCCGGCGTTTTTCTCGGCGGATTTTTTCAAAATCTAGTTTTTTCAGGTCAAATGGACGATTCTTACTCACGATTTTCTCCCTCCGACGGCATTATATTCTGAAGTTTGCATAGAGGCAAATAGATGTTTCTGATTTCAAAGGCCAGCAAAATAGCAGCCGCAAATATCGCTATCCAATAGATATCGTTGTAGCCGTCGAACGAGCGGCTGCTATTGACAGCTTTGTCGACGGAACCGTTCCTGACGACGGCGTCGATGGAATCTGGAGTCTGCCGGTGCGTGTACGGCAGGCCTGTTTGACTGGCGATGTTTTTAAGATTTGTCTCGTCGATTTTTGATACGGCATATTTCAAATCTGGCCCGCGCAAATAAAAACCGTCAAAGCCGTCGCTGTAACTTGGCGTTTTCATTTTTCCGCCGGCAGCGGTGCCGTAGCCCATGATTGCGCCGCCGCCCAGTAGCGGCTTTAAGCTGGCGAATGACTTTGGCGAGGCGTCGCTGGTTTGTTCGCCGTCGCCCAGGTAAAATAGCAGCGAGGTGCGCTCGGGATTTTTATGCTTGGTGCGAGTAATTTCCGAGGCGATGGTGTCAATCGGTGTATCAATTGAGCTGCCCATGGCATAGCTTTCGCTGATGATATTTACCGTGTCAACTGCCGATTCAAACATTCTGACGTCCGTTGATAACGGCGAATTGACGAAAGTTTTATTGTTGAAAGTTATTAGGCTAAATCGGGCGCCGACCAGCTTTTTGGCAATTTCTTTGGCGTCGCGGCGCATGCCGTTGATTCGCGGCTGGCCGTTATCATAATCCTCGGCAGCAGAACTCATCGTTGTGTCCATGACAACATAAACATCGACTAGCGGCGCGCCCCATTCTTTCACTTCGCCAGGAATAGCTGGGCGAAAACAAGCGGTAATGATAAGCAAGACAATACAGAACCGCCGCAGCCACGCTCGCCGGTTAGATATTGGTTTGGAGAAAATCCTCCAGCCGGTAAAAATTGCAGCAACTACCAGAATTATCAGCAGCAGATACCACAGCAAAATTGGTTGCACTATCATATGCGAAGCCTCCAATCAATAATAATAAGGGAAATTATGATGATAAGCATGCCGTACAGTAATAATTGCGGCTGATCGGTGCGAGTAACGCGCGGCGTGCCTTTGAAGCGGGAGGCGTCTTGGGCGGCGATTTTTTGGACAATGTTTGGAATTGTGTTTTTGTCGTGCAGTGCATAATAATCGCCGCTCATCGCTAACATGGTTCGCTTCAATTCTGCCGCTTCGGCCTCGCGATTTTTATTACTATTCGGGTAAATGCCGTATACGCGGATATCCTTTTGCTTGGCCAGCTCTGCTGCCTCGGGCAGGGAAATTATCGGCGTGCCAGCCAATTGGTTGTCGGTTCCTAAAATGATACTCCGGGAGCGTTTGCTGTCCAACTTGTCGAAGCGGCCGATGCAACTTGCTAGCCCGTCACCGATCAGCGATGAGCCTTGTCCGTTCGAGACTACCGTGCCAGACAGGATGTCAAAATATTCCAGCGTTCCAGGCGGCGTCAATGCCTTTTCAATCAGCGCTAGCTTGCTATCAATGAGGCTGGCGTCGTCTGTCAAAGGAAATATCACTGCCGGCGAGCGGTCAAATAGTACTAAACCGAGTCGTTCGCCGTCAAATTTTCGCGCCAATGTGCGGTAAGTTTTAATAATCTCCACATCATATTCATACATCGACCGCGATACATCAAGGCATAACACGATGTCGCGATTTTTCACCTCGGGAGAAACGACAGCCACCGACGACGGGCGGCCAGTGAGAATAATCATCATAACTAGCAGGAGTACATGCAAGCCTAACACGGCCGCTAGCAACTTTTTGTATCGTTTGATTTGCTGGAGGTAACCCGGGAAAGCGCGCAGCCGCGATGTATTAGCGATAGGGAGTTTTTGCCTAGGCGCGTCATGGCGTTTCGATCGGCTGTATCGGCGGAGTATAATCGGCGCGGCAAACCACAGCAGGGCGATAATTATAATTAACGCCAGCGACAATTGCCAAAAAACTAATTCCATGCCGCTACTGTCTTTCTGGCTAGCGACGCCGCCTCGGCGACGCTGCCTTGTTCAACCGCGGTAAATTCAGGAATATAGAATTGTTTGATGGCGGCCGCCAATGTTTTATAGCGAGTCTTTTCTAAATCTCGCAGCGTCAATGTGTCAACGCGGTGACCGTTTATCTCAACAACGAACATGCGAAGAACATGGCTTAATTTCTGGTGGGCTTTACGCGAGGATAACTTTCCAGCAGTATGATTTTGCTCAATTTCGTCGATTAGCCGTTGGTATTTCTGCTTCAAGTCAGTCAAATCTGGCGGCGTGTACGGTTTTGGTTTGAGCGTTGCCAGTCTGCGGTGGGAGCGGCGGCGAGTAGAATAAAACACAAATCCGTACCATAAAATAATCACGCCTAAAAGTAAGCAGCCGATAACCAGCCACAGCGGGTCATAATCTACCCATTCGCGAAGCTCAGTGCCAGCGTGCATGCTTTTGTCTTTCTAGCAGTGAAAAGAAGCTACCGACGACGTCCTCTTCTCCGGAAATTCGCTCGCTGACGACACCCAAGCGTTCCAGTGCCGTGGAATATTCGCGGTAGTACGATTGCTGCTCGCGGTCGAAATCAGCCTGCAATTTCGTTTGTTTGCGAATAAAATAAGGCAGCTCGGATAAATCGTCGATATCATAAAAACTGCGGTTTCCGTCAAGTCCTGAAGCGTCATTGACAGTTATCCATAATATCTCGTGCTGGGCGCGCAGCCGCCGGATAATATGCTGGTGCTCGCTGGTCAGTTCATCGTCATTGGCAACCACCACCAGCATCATCTTGCGCCGTAAATTGCGTGCAATATATTCAAGCTGATTAACAATATTACTCGGCGCTGCTGCTAGCTGAGTGTTCTTTTCAATGTGCCGCAGTAACTGCTCGATATGCCGGTCGTCGCCTTTGAAAGGAATATAGGTGTTATTTTTGGCGTCGCCGGATACCAGTCCGATCAAATCGCCGTGCCGCAATACGATGTAGCCTAAGACTCCGGCAGCCATGATACTGATGTCGCGCTTATTGCTGCCGCTTTTACCGGTCGCTGCCATGTGGCGGCCAGTGTCGACTACTAGTAAAATATTATGTTTGCGGATTGCTTGGTAGCGCCGGATTCGGATACCGCTGCTGCGGGCAGTCGCTTTCCAGTCGATATCTTTTACATCGTCGCCAGGAATGTATTCGCGCAGATCATCGAAATCAAGACTGCGCCCCTTAAATACTGAGCCGTATTGACCGTCCAGCAAACTCCGCACCTTTTCATGGGCGTAGAGATCCATCTTGGCTTTGACTTTGGCGAAGAGACTTGGCATATTACGGCACAGGAACAGCGTTAAATATCGAATCAATGATAACTTCCGGATGAACTTGGTCGGCGATGGCTTCAAAATTGAGGATAATGCGGTGGCGCAATACGCTGTGGCGTAATTGTTTGACATCCTCTGGAATAACGTAATTGCGGCCGTTAATCAGCGCGAGGGCTTTGGCAACTTGTTGGAAGGCGATACTGGCGCGCGGGCTGGCGCCGTATTGGACGTAGCGCGCCGTTTCGCTTGGTATGATTGAGGCTGGATTGCGCGTTGCCGAGACAATTTTCACGATATAATTCTTAATAGCGTCGTCAATGTATACTTTTTGCGCCAAGTTTTGCAGCGTCTCGACTGCCGCCAGCTCAATATTCGGCGTATTGCTATTATTTGGCGCCTCGCTTAGCTTGCCCGATTCTATGCGTTTCAAAATCTCTAATTCCTCGTCTGGAGCAGGGTACGACAAAACTTCTTTCAATAGGAAGCGATCTAGCTGTGCCTCTGGCAGCTCGTAAGTTCCTTCCTGTTCAATCGGGTTCTGAGTGGCCAGCACAATGAAGGGTTTCGGTAAATCATAGCGTTGTCCGCCGATGCTGGTCTGCTTTTCCTGCATGGCTTCCAGCATGGCGCTTTGAGTTTTGGCGCTGGAGCGGTTAATTTCGTCCAGTAGTACGAAATTGGCGTGCACTGGACCCAGTTCGGTGCGGAACTCGCCCTTGTTATAATCGTAAATCTGCGTACCGATGATGTCGCTTGGTAGCAAGTCTGGCGTGCATTGAATGCGCTTGAACGAACCTTGCACGCTGGCGGCTAGCGTCTGCACGGCTGTCGTCTTGGCGAGTCCTGGTACGCTTTCTAGCAGAATATGCCCGCCAGTCATCAAGCTTACCATCAAAGCCGTCCGCAAGTTTTCTTGTCCGACCACTCGCGACGAGAAAGCGTCGAAAACAGTCTGGATATTTTGGTTAGCTGCGGCCAGCTCGTCGTCGCTAATCGGCGCAGACGCAGGTTGAAATTGCGTCGTTGGCTGTGCGGCAGGCTGGAATTGTGTTGGTGTAGCTGCAGGCTGAGGCTGAACTGCTGGCTCGGTCGATAACTGAGGCTGATTTGCCGGCTGAGATTGCACCTCTGGCACAACCGCGGACGTATTATTGCTCGCCAGCGAATCCGACTGAGCTGGCGCTGGTTCTTGGTCTGCTGATATAAACGGATTTGGATTCATAATAATTATTCCTTTCTATGTCCAATATTGCGAAATATTCGTTACCAACAAGCGGCACTCTTCCGGAGTGTAGCTATCCTTTTGTTCAAAATAATGCTCCGCCGGAAACATATGAGTCATGACGTCCAGGGCGACGTCTTTGTCGGTTTGCAGGTGAAAATAATCTGCCGCCGTACTATCGACGTTGCCACCCAGCCCATATAAGGCCCTGTAGCGCACGCTCTTCAAATATTCCAGAGCCATCGCAATTTCTATCCGGTCTTCGACGATGTCGCCAGTCAGCAGCAATACTCTACCATTGAGGCCATCTTTAGAAAATGTCCCGTATTGATCGAGGATGCGATTCAGCTCAGAAAAAGCCTGGCGCTTCATATCCTCTAGTACCGAGCGGGATTCTAGCTCAATGCCGTCGCGCTGCGGTTTTTCCAGATCAGGATTCCACGTGAACATACCCGCCGGATCAATCAGCCCGACCACCCGCGGATCGCCAGGGATAATGATTCGCTTGCTGAGCAAAGGAAACACCCAAGCGTTAATCTCGCTCGCCAAACCAATGCAAGCTGTCAGCGCATCTTCTTTCAGCGCGATAACGACCGCTTCCTGACCCTTCAAATCGCTCACGCGCCCCGCCAAAGTCCGCCCCAACTCAATCCTATTGATATAGTACATACTGGTTATGATTATGCCTGAAAGCGCGGGAGAATGCAATTGCGGCGGATACTCGTCTGTTTCAGATTGCAGTAAACTAGCCTATATTCATTAAGTGTATGATTTTAATCTCGCCGCTCTACCTGTACCATACATTGTGCCAAGCGTCAATGAGATGTTACAGTAGCCTAGTGGCTTGACTGGAAATCATGTATAATAATGTCTGAAGTGAATTATCATGCAAAAAAACGAAAAAATCCTCAAACGGCAATCGACTAAAATCTTCTTTGATAATGACGATACCGATTTCTTTTTCAACTGGATGCTCGGTGTGGCGGAGCTGTTCGGGATGTCGCATGGTGAGTTGTTTTATCTGGCACATAAGATCGGACGCGACGGAAAACCGAGTAAGTGGCGATCCTGTTTTACGGACCATGCTGATTATCTTGTTCGCTCGGCAAAAGCAGCCACCGGTGAACAAATGGCTGTCGACTGCTATTTTGGCGCAACCTATGCCTATCGGGCAGTACTGCAGTTCGCTGATCCGTTTTCTCCGGAATATCCGAAGCTTGTCGGCGCTATGGAAGACGCTTTCGCTGGTGCCGCTAAGGCGATAGATATACCGATCAAATCCGTGCGCGTTCCGTATCAAACCGGCTATTTACCCGGCTACTATCTTCACTGCGACAGCAAGCGTCCGACCGTGGTCATGGTCGGCGGCGGTGATACGTACCGGGAGGATTTGTTTTATTTTGCTGGCTGGCCGGGGTGGCGGCGGAACTATAATGTGCTGATGGTTGATTTACCCGGTCAAGGCTCTAATCCCACCAGAGGTCTCACTTTCACTGTTGACGCCGGCGAACCGATTGCTGCGTGCCTCGACTGGCTGCAAACCGAAAATCCCGACGCGCGTCACATTGCGCTATACGGTGTTAGCGGTGGCGGGTATTTTACTGCTCAAGCGGCGGCAAAAGACATAAGGATTAGCGCGTGGATTGCCAGTACGCCTATTTTTGACGTGGCAGAACTGTTCCGTCGTGAGTTCGGCGCAGCGCTCAAAGCGCCCGGCTGGCTGATGAATCTTGCTTTAAAATTAGCAGGGAACATCAATGAAGTCGCCGATATCAATTTGAAAAAATACGCTTGGCAGTTCGGCACGAGCGACTTCCGTTCGGCGATCAATGAAGTTTTCGAACAGGCAAAGGTTGTCGATCACCAAGCTATCACCTGTCCGTCGCTGTTTCTCATGGGGGAGAGCGAAGGTGCTGAACTCCGGCGGCAAACGCGATATCTCCACGACGAATTTATCCGGCGCGGACTTGATACGACGCTGCATGAGTTCGATTCGCAAAGCGGTGCTGACGCTCATTGTCAGCTGAATAATCTACGTTTGGCGCATAGCGTGGTTTTTGATTGGCTGGACAGTCAGCTGGTTGATTGACAAGGTTTTTGGACTGAAGAGTTGCACTGAGGAATCCAGCAGTTTATTTGTAAAGATTGGTGCTAATCCCGCCGTTCTACCGCGATTGTGCACTGCGCCATCAATGCCACTACTGCGCCGAGTGCTGCAAGTGTCGGTAGTAATAATGCGCCTACCACGCCAGCAGTGACTGGGAACTCCATGATGCTTTCGCCTTTTTCGTTCTTGATGATAACGCGGCGGACGTTGCCTTCTTTGATAAGCTGCTTGACCTTCTCGACAACTTGATCGCCGTTAACGCTAAATTCTTCGGTGCGGTTTTGTGCGCTCATGGTTTACTCCTTATTTCTTATTCCCACGAATTGCATCGATCAGTTCAATCGGGAACAGCATCATCGTCTTTTGCGACGGTTCGGTGGAGATACGCTCCAGTGTATTTAGCGTACGCAGGTTAATCGCCCCTTGGGTTTTTGCCAGGATTTCGGCAGCTTGCGCTAGTGTTTCGGCGGCAGCTTTTTCGCCGTCGGCGTTGATGATGTTGGCGCGGCGCTCACGCTCGGCTTCGGCTTGCTTGGCCATGGCACGCTTCATGTCGCCAGGCAGTTCAATGTTCTGAATCTTGACATTCTCGACATCGATACCCCATTTGTCAGTTTCGGCATCAACAATTTCCTTGATTTGCTGCGAAATCTCCTCGCGCTTGGCGAGCAGATCGTCCATATCGACATTACCAGTTACGTCGCGCAGGGCAGCCTGGGCAAATTGGCTGGTGGCATAAATATAATTGGTCGTCTCTAGCACCGCCTTTGGCGCGTTAATCACTCGGAAATAGACCACCGCATCAACGCCGACGGTGACGTTGTCTTTGGTGATGACTTCTTGTTTTGGCACGTCAATCGGTGTCGAGCGCACGTCAACCATCATCATCGTCTGAAAAATCGGCACCACCACCCTTAGGCCCGGCTCGCGTACGCCAGTAAATTTACCGAGCGTCAGCACCACGCCGCGCTGGTATTGATTGACAACCTTAATGCCGCTCAGCACATAAATAGCCACGATGACTAAAATTACTATCATTATTTCCATAAATACCTCCTGTTTTATAATGATATTCTAGCACCAAAGCGGTATAATAACCATATGAACAATGACCAGCAAAACGCGAATCTGCAGCCGCCAGTTTCGCAAACAATGCCAACGATGCAGCCAATGCCCGACCAGTCGCCGCAAGTGACGCCAGCGACACAGCCGTTACCTAGTCAATCACCGCAAATGGCAAACCAACAGTCGGCAGTAGAACCTGAGGCGGAGGCGGTTACAAACCCTAACGACGCTCCTAAAGGTATTATTCAGCAGCATCGAGAGTTTATTAATAGTAGTAATAATATTGTTTTTCACCCAGCGCGCAGTACAATAATTACCTTGATCGTCTTCTTCGTCGGGGCTTTTTTGATGTTTATTGCTCGCATGCAAGACGAGCCGTTTTTTGGACCTGTAATAGTTAATCTTTTCTTGGTACCGTTTTGCTTGACTCTCGGGACGGCTCATTCACCGTTAGCGAGGCTGCGGCTATGGCGAATTGTAAGTTCAATCATGCTGATGCTGAATGTAGGCATGCTATTCATGCATGGTTTATTTGGTATCGCAAAGGACAACGACCCCAGCCCTGCAGTTGGTAGTATGCCGCTGTGGATGCTGCCTGCCGAAAAATCCTTGATCACAGTACTAGCGTATATGATATTTATCATTCCGCCAGCCATTATTTTCTTGGTTACTACGCTGAAGTATTCTAAGGCTACTCAGCTAAAATAGGCTGTTCACGTTAGTAAATACTTATAATCAGTCAAGCTTTGAATACGTGCTAAGTAGGTTGACATAATACCCCCAGGGGGTATATAATGACTTTATGGATACAGCAGATATCAAGCGGCGAGCTCTGCACCGCACAAAAATTATTTTAGGGCAAATGCGCGGACTAGAGAAACAAATTGCCGACGACGCATATTGCATGGATATTTTAACGCAAAGCCTAGCGCTGCAAAAGTCGCTGGCATCGCTCAATAAGCTCATTTTGGAGCGGCACTTGCGCACGCACATTGCTGACAAAATAGCCTCGGGCGATGAAATCCAGCAAAATGAAGCCTTAGAAGAGCTACTTAATCTATACGAGTTAAATAATATAAGGACGAAATGATGCACCACGAATATCATTCTCACTGCAACACAAAAACTTCAACCAAACGCATGGCATTAGCAGCGACTTTGCACTGTTTGGCGGGCTGCATGATCGGCGAAATGCTCGGCGTCACCATCGGCACGCACGCTGGATTTACACCGCACGCCACGGTAATTTTGGCATCGGTTTTGGCATTTACGTCTGGCTATACTGTATCAACTATCCCGCTGATAAGCGCTAAGCTATCGTTCATCAAAGCCTTCAAATTGGTTTTCGCTGCCGATACGTTATCAATTCTGTCGATGACCATCGTTGACAATGTCATCATGCTCGTTGTGCCAGGCGCCATGAACAAAGACCTCACTCATCCGATGTATTGGACAAGCCGGCTGCTATGCATGACTGCCGCGTTCCTAGTGTCGTACCCTGTCAATTTATATTTATTGCGCCGCGGCAAGGGTCACACGCTGACTCATCAGTATCACCACCATAATAAATAATAACGGCGCGCGAATAAATTCCAAGGAGCCTTGGCTTTTTTCTTGCCAGCTCGCCAGATTTTTAGTACAATCATAAGGTAAATTTGTGGCTCTTTAGCTCAGTTGGTAGAGCAGAGGCCTGAAGAGCCTTGTGTCACTAGTTCGAGTCTAGTAGGAGCCACCAGCAAAATACTCTCCCCGCCGGAGAGTGTTTTTCTTTAGGCTAGAAAGCAGGTATAATAATTTTAATGAGAAGTATTCAGCGAAAGCAAGCATCTTGGCGCGGGCCGATAATTTTCGGTGTGGTCTTGGTAACGGTAATTGTCTTGGTGTGCACAGCGACCTACTTTACGTTTCGTTCATCGGGTGACTACACTGCTGTCAAATTGCAACCAGCTCGTGAAAAATTCCCTGATATTCAGGTAGATAAGCTGTCGCCGCTACGTGCTCGCGCTGTAAATATACTTCGCCAACAATATGACAATCCGCAGCCTGGCCCGTTTTATAGCCAGGGCGAGAAGCAGGATTGGTGCGCAAATTTTGTTAGTTGGGTCAGCCGCCAAGCTGGCGCGCCGCTAACTAATCCGCATAGCGGCGGTTGGCGTATTCCAGGTGTGCGCAGTCTCGAGACGTATTATCGTAACGCTGGTAAGTTCCGCGCCGTAAATAGCGGCTACCAGTTGCAGCCTGGCGACGCTATTATGTATGACAACGCCAGCCGTCATGGCGAGCATGTAAACTTTGTGCTCAAATACGACAACGGCAAGGTGACGACTATTGGCGGTAACGAGGGCGGCGTGATTAACATTCAACAGTCGGATCTCAGCCGCGACGGACCGATTCGCGGTTTTGGACTGCTAGAATGACGGCGCACATTTCAATTTCTTAACCGTATACGGTATGATAGAATTATGTTCAAAAAGTATATCAAGAAGAAGCTTCAAAAGTATGTCGTTAAGTACTTTGAGCTGCATCCGCATGTCAGATTGATAGTTGTTGCTGGCAGTGTTGGCAAAACTAGTACCAAGCGTGCTCTCGGCAGGTTATTATCGCAGCGTTTTCGTGTTCGCATGCACGAGGGCAATCATAATTCAGAAGTGTCGGCGCCATTGGCGATTCTCGGCATTAACTTACCAGAGAGACTGCATAGCCCGTTGGCGTGGCTGGGGGTTTTTAGAGCAGCGCATCGCCGCGTCTATAGTCCGGCGGATGTTGATGTCATCATCCAAGAATTGGGCGTTGACCATCCAGGCGAGATGATGGATTTCGGCACTTACTTGCGGCCGAATATTGCGCTGGTTACGGCGATAACGCCTGAACATATGGAATTTTTTGGCTCAATTGAACATGTGGCTCAAGAAGAGCTATTTGTCGCTAAATTTTCTGAATATACGCTAATTAACCGCGATGATATCGACGGGCGATTCGCAGATTTCTTGGAATCGGCAAACTTTAGTACTTACGGCACGACTGGGCTAGCAGAGTTTCGATTTGAGCAACAACAGCTTGACGAAAATGGCTACAGCGGCACGGTTATTGCCCCTAACGATGTTCGTTTTCCCGCTACTATTAAAGTAGTGGGCGAGCATAGCTTGCGCCCGATCATGGGGGCAGTTGGCGCGGCAATGATGCTCGGGTTGCCGGTGGAAGACATTATACGCGGACTGTCGCTCCTCAAGCCGGTGCCAGGGCGGATGAATCTGCTGCGCGGCATTGGCGGCGTGACTATTATAGACGACACTTATAATTCTAGCCCGGCAGCGGCTCAGGCAGCGCTGCGAACTCTGTATGAGTTCACGGACGTACCGAGTCGTGTGGCTGTTTTTGGCGATATGCTAGAGCTTGGCGGCAGCAGCCAGGCCGAGCACGAGAAGCTCGGCCGCATGTGCGATCCGAATCTTTTGTCGTGGGTGGTAGTCGTCGGCGTGGCGGCGACGCAATACTTGGCGCCGGCGGCCCGTTCGACAGGCTGCCAAGTTCATGTGGCGCGCAACGCTATCGAAGCTGGCGAGTTCGTCCGTTCAATAACCGAGCCGGGGACGGTAGTGCTGGTCAAAGGCTCGCAGAACGAAATATTCCTCGAAGAATGTGTTAAGGTGCTCTGCGACATGACCGAGGACGCTGAATTAGTCCGCCAAAGCGATAAATGGCTAGCTATCAAAGACAAATATTTCCAGCAATTTTAATCGTGTGTATAATAGGTTTAAGTTAAGGAGTAAAGGAGCAAGCTAGCAATGAAACAAGATGGTGCGCCAAAGAAGCCGAAAACCACTAAAAAGAGGGTTTCTGATAAGCCTAAAACCAAGGTCAAAACCGAGACCAGTAAAAAAGCTAAAGTTTCAACAAGCACGACAGCATCAGCGCCAGCGCCCGCCGAACAATCCGCTGCAAAATCCAATACTGTGGCAGAACAGCCAGCCGCCGCTCCGACTACCGCTAACCAGACTGTGGCTCAACCTATAGCTCAGCCAGCGTTGCCGCCGCAGATGGCGATGGGCCAGCGAAAGTCTAAAGCAGGCTTGATTATTGCTATTTGCGCTGCAGTATTAGTTGTGCTGCTGGCGATTGCTGGCGCTACTGCTTATGCGTTTTATCAGAAGCCAGAAAACGTCTTGCTCGACGCGGTTAGCAAATTGCCGCTCGCTACCAAAGTCTCGACCAAAACCACGGTGAACTCAAACTTTTCTTATGAAGCCGACGGCGTGAACATTAAGTTCAAAAAATTTACATTTGATACTGGCGCTGAAAATACGCCGAAATTTGACGCAAATGCCGAGTTGGCTTTGGAGGTGAATGGCAAGGAGCTGTTTCTCAAGGCTAGCGGCTTGGCAACTGACAACGGTACAGTCTATTTCAAGGTTGACAATATCGTATCAAGTATCAAGGAGACGTTGTCTATATTACATCAAAAGCTGCCTGCTCAATCTGAAAAACACCTGAAAAAGATTGACGGCAAATGGGTAAAGTATTCGCTAGCCGATGCTCGCAAGCAGGATAAAAAATCAGCCAATCAACTACAGTGTGTGATTGATGCTTACAAAAAATACTCCAAAGACGACAAGGCTAAGCATCAAATTTCCAGCGTTTACAAAAAACATCCATTTATAATTATCGACAAAGAAGTTAAATCGCAAAATGGTAATTTTGGCTACGACGTATCAGTTGATGACGACAAAGCAGAAGCTTTCTGGAAGGACTTTCGAGAAACCTCTTTCGCTAAAAGCGTTGAATCTTGCGCGCCGAACGTTTCGTCTTCGTCGTCTGATACTTACAAGTCTGCCAAAAAAGCCAAGTCAAAAGCTGACGCTACCATGACCGTTTGGGTATCGCAATGGTCGCATGAACTGCGCGGCGTTGACGTTAAGGCCACTAACCTTAAGACCGATAGCCGTTCCGACAAAAACTACAATGTTAGCGCCAAAACAGTTATTGATTTTAGCAAAGGTTCGCAGGTCGCTGTTCCAAGCGACGCCATAAGCGCTGAAGAGTGGGCAAGGGCAATCAGCCAATCTTTTCAGTCGGTAGCTGGCGGTAGTTATTTATCTGCGCCAACCGTTGATACCGATAATGATTTAGATTATGGCGATTACGACGATTAATTACTAGAACCAGCTGTGTTTTATCTGTTATACTGATAGTTGATGAGACACTATAACCCTTCTGAAATTGAGCCGAAATGGCAGCAAATCTGGGCGGATGACCAGCGTTATCATACGAACGAGTCAAGCGCCAAGCCAAAATACTATGTGACGGGCATGTTTCCGTATCCAAGCGGCGCCGGCATGCATACCGGCCACTTCATGGAGCACTCTATTGTCGACGCGGTGGCGCGTTTTCGCCGGGCGCTCGGTTACAACGTAATGTATCCGATTGGCTGGGATAGCTTTGGCTTGCCGGCCGAGAATTACGCTATCAAAACTGGCCGCAAACCTCGAGAAACTACCGCTGACAATATTGCGAATTTCAAAAAACAATTGCGCAGTGTCGGTGCTAGCATTGATTGGTCGCGCGAGATCAATACCAGCGACCCAGAATACTACAAATGGACGCAGTGGATATTTACTAAGCTGTTTGAAAAGGATTTAGCCTATCAAAAAGAATCGCTGCAATGGTGGTGTCCAAAGGATAAGACGGTTCTCGCCAACGAGCAGGTGATTGACGGCAAATGCTGGCGCTGCGACTCGGTTGTTGTTAAGAAGTCGATGAAACAGTGGTTCTTCCGGATTACTGCTTATGCCGAGCGGCTGCTTGCCGAGCTGCCAGAGATGGATTGGCCAGACAAAATCAAAATTGCGCAGACTAACTGGATTGGCAAAAGCGAAGGCGCTGAGATTACTTTTCAAGTTGATGGCAGCGATGATACGATAACCGTTTTCTCAACGCGTCCTGATACGATCTTTGGCGCAACCTTTCTGGTGTTAGCGCCCGAACATCCATTGGCACGCACGCTGCTGACCGATGAAACGCACGAATTAGTCGAGAACTATATTAATGATGCCGTCAAGAAATCAGAGATTGAACGCAGCAACGACACCAAAGAAAAAACAGGTGTTTTTAGCGGCAGCTATGCTATCAACCCGGCGACTGGCCAAAAGATTCCAATTTGGATTGCTGATTATGTTCTGGGGGGCTATGGCACTGGTGCGGTGATGGGCGTGCCAGCGCATGACGACCGCGACTTTGCTTTTGCTGAAAAATTCGAGCTGCCAGTCGTTGAGGTAATAGAGAGGCCTGAGGATGACATTGACACCGACGCTTGCTATCACGGTGAAGGGGTTTTGGTGAATTCTGGTGCTTTTGATGGTACGCGCAGCGAGGATGCTCGCGAGCAAATTGTCGCTTGGCTCGAGCAAGAGGGTAAAGGCAAGTCGCAAATTACTTACAAAATGCGCGATTGGCTGATCAGTCGCCAGCGCTATTGGGGTGCGCCGATTCCGATTATTTATTGTCCGGAGCACGGTACGGTACCAGTCCCGGAAAGTGATTTGCCAGTATTGCTGCCGGATGTCGATGATTTCCAGCCGCGCGGCGATGGCAAATCGGTCTTGGCGGCGCAAGAAGACTGGGTGCAGACGACTTGTCCGGTTTGCGGCTCCCCAGCTCGGCGCGAAACTGACACGATGGACGGTTACGCTTGCAGTAGCTGGTATCTGCTGCGGTATACCGATCCGCACAATGCGCAGCAGGCCTGGGCGCCAGACAAGGCAAATTACTGGGCGCCGCTCGATATGTATGTCGGCGGCGATCACGCGACGGCCCATTTGCTGTATGTGCGCTTTTGGACGCATGTCTTTCGCGAACTTGGGTTGACGGATTTTGCCGAACCAGTAAAAAAGCTGGTTTACCATGGTTTGATTCAAGCCGAGGACGGCCGCAAAATGAGCAAAAGCCTCGGTAATGTCGTTGATCCGCTCGAAGTCATCAACGCCGGCTATGGCGCTGACGCCCTGCGCACATTTGAACTATTCCTGGGGCCGATTAACGAAAACTCTAGCTGGAACAGCCGCGGCATTGCTGGCGTTTATCGTTTTCTTAATCGCTTGTGGACGCTAGTGCAAGAATTTGACGATAGCGACAAAACTGGTACGTCTGATGCTCAGAAGCTTGATACCATTATTAATTCTACTACCAAAAAAGTCACCGATGACATTCATCGGCTCAGCTTTAATACGGCGATTGCAGCACTGATGGAATGCGTGAATGATTTGTACAAATTGAAAGTGGCGGGCTACAGCGAAGATTGGCGCCCGCATCTCAAGACGCTAGTGCAGTTGGTACAGCCGTTTGCGCCGCACATGGCTGCCGAATTGTGGCAGCAGCTTGGCGAAACTTCGCAGCTCGATTTTGCCGCTTGGCCTGCTTGGGATAATGCTAAGATTGTTAGCGGCAGTTTGCTCATTATCGTGCAAGTCAATGGCAAACTGCGCGCTAAACTCGAGGTCGCTGCTGATGCTAGCGAAGAGCAGATCAAGGAGCTAGCGCTAGCTGACGCCAACGTCCAGAAATTCGTGCTGGCTGAGCCGAAGAAGATTATCTACGTCAAGGGTAAGCTCATCAATATTGTGGCGTGATTCCGTCCTTGCAAACTTACAAATGGCAAGTAGCGTTTCTGAACCCATACGCTATTACTTTGTTGGATTTTCGACGCCAACGGGCGTAACATCGACGGTGCCGTCACCGTTCAAATCGACATGATACATGATTACTTCTGCGCCTGGGTGTGGTACGACGCTGATCTCGGCGGCGGCTTCATTGACAATGCCGTGTCCTAAATCGCGCTGCGGGCCCGTCCAGCCTTGTTCTTCTCCGTATTGATCGACATAGGCGGTAGCTGCTCCGTTGACGCTACTGCCTTCTGGAACCTCTACGCGGACAATCGCCGATTCATCGAATTTCTCGGGGTGCTCGCTATATTCATCGACCAGCTCGACAGCTTTCTGTTCGGCTACAGCTGCTGGGTTAGGGGTTTCGGCACTACTGGCTCTGTAGTCGCCGACGCCGCAGCCTGTTAACACTGCTGCGCTCAAACCTATGGCGGCGGCAGTAATTAATTTCTTCTCGGATTTACCAACGTTTTGTTCATGACTCATACCACTATTATAGCATAACCGTTATAAAAAGTCAATAATTAAACTATGATAACGCTACGATGTCAAATACTTGAGAAAAGCCTCGCTTTAGCGTATAATACTACTAAGTTTATACAAACCGAGAAGGAGAACATTTCATGGCACAGCCAAAGAAACAATCAAGTCCTCGCAAGACCGGCATGCGTCGCAGCCATCTTGTCGAGAAGTTAGCCAAGCGCGTTAACGGCCATTCGCCAGTCAAAGTGTTGATTGGCAAGAAAAAATCATCAACCAAGCAGAAATAACCGTTTCAAACAAAAACGGTGAGATAATAAAAGGAAACAAACGCGAATGGCATCGAATAGACACCTTGGTCGGATTGTTGCGCTGCAAGCGCTATACGAATTGGAATTGCGCCGGCAGTCTGGCGACAACAGTGCCGCGTTAGATGATATCTTGAAGCGCGATGTCGAGCGTTACCGTTCGGCGATTGACGACATCGCTTTCGTAGAAGGACTGGCTAGCGGTGTTGTTAGCCAGCAGGCGGAACTTGATCAGCAGCTGCAGCCAATTGCGCCCGAGTGGCCAATTACGCAGATAGCACGGATTGACAGGGTAATCTTGCGGATTGGCCTGTACGAATTACTGCATCATCAAGATACTGTGCCGCCGCGCGTCGCCATCAACGAAGCGATTGAGCTAGCCAAAGCGTTTGGTTCTGATAATTCGAGCAAGTTTGTTAACGGCGTACTGGGTACTGCTTATCGCAAATTTGTCGAGGAAGGGTCAGATAATGCCAAAGCCGAAGGCCAACAAAAGCAAGTTTGATCATATACGCAAATATTTAACAAAGTCGCGTTCGGCGTCTATCCAAGAAATCGTCCGCGAGCCGACTAGCGGCGGCGTGATTTTCCGTCACGGCGAGTCGGGTATCGAGATTTTACTGATTCAGGATGCCAAAGACCGCTGGACAATTCCCAAAGGCCACATCGAGGAGGGCGAGACAGCCGTGCAGACTGCTCGCCGCGAAATTGGCGAGGAAGCTGGCTTGCACGACGTCGATATGCTAGGCTGGCTGGGCAAGATTCATTTTCGCTATCGCCGTCTCGACAAGCTCGTTTTGATGACGACGCAGATTTATTTGGTGCGCGTTCGTACCAGCGGCGATGAAATCCAGAAAGAGGATTGGATGAAAGGTATCAAATGGTTCCCGTTCAACGAGGCGCTCGAGCTGATCGAATACGAAGATATCGCCAAGCTAATGCTGAAAGCTAAAACGCGGATCCGCCAAGAAAACTTATAAACTTACAAAATACGAAAAGGAGGAAAGATGAGTGGTATGCCAACCGGGCCGTACCAAGATTGGGCGAAGCAGAAATTAGGTTTTGAATATAATGACATTCAGCTTCTGATTACTGCTTTGACACATCGCAGCTACGTCAACGAGCACAAAAAATCGGTGAGCGAGCACAATGAGCGCTTGGAATTTCTGGGCGATGCCGTGCTAGAGTTGGTAGTGACAGATTATTTGTATAAACATTATGATGAGCCAGAGGGTATCCTGACTAGCTGGCGGGCGGCGCTAGTTAACACCACTAGCAATGCTAAATCTGGCGAAGAGCTTGGTTATGAGCCATTGGTGCGGATGAGCCGCGGCGAGAAGCATGGCTCCGAGCGGGCGCGCCATCAGATTCTAGCCAATGCTTACGAAGCAGTGATCGGTTCGATTTATTTGGAGCGCGGCTATGATGCCGCGGCGGCCTTTATCGAGAAGCATACTATCAGCAAACTTGACGGGATTTTAGAGAGCGGCTCTTGGCGCGACCCTAAAAGCCATCTGCAAGAAATCAGCCAGCGCGTTGACGGCGCTACGCCAGTCTACAAAGTCATCGCCGAAGACGGCCCAGACCACGACAAGGTCTTCACACTCGGCGCTTATGTTGGCGACAAACTGATGGGCAAAGGCATCGGCCCTAGCAAGCAAGCTGCTCAGCAGCAGGCCGCCCGCGCCGCGCTGGAAGAGTATAAGAAACGACAATAAAAAAGCCTGTTTCCAGGCATAAAACTATTAACTAATTTGAAGTTGTGATTGCCCGCAGCCGGACTGCGCAGGAGCTAGGCTCGACTGCGGGCAATCTGGCTACGGGCTAGTTGGTCGTGTTCTCTCTGTGATGCTTATCTTTGTTCTCTAAAAGGAGAACAAAGATAGCGGGAGTGACTATTACTTCATAAACGACAAGGAGAAACTTAAATGACACAACTATGAACGTTAGGTTATAGTTGCTGATCAGTCTCCACGTCTCGACGTGGCTACCGGTAGCCACGATAAATGCCGTCCAAACAGCCCACTCAATGTGGTGATTGCGGCTGATCGCCAGCCGCAAAACAGCGATAGGAGCGACAAGGGCAGTGGTGACGACGAGGACGAAAAACATCTTTTCTCCTTCAGAGGAACGAGCTTGCTCAGGCAGGGGCTACTTCTCGCCCCTTACAAACCTGGGCAAAAAGCTTGATACTTATATATCACGCATGAATCCCCATGTCAACGATTTTTGCAATTATTTCGCAAAAATTGCAAATTTTAAGTATTTTTGAGCCGTTTTGGCCGTTTTTGCGCCCTCTAGCGGCGTTTTCTGCCCTATGAGGCTAGACTTGAACGAAAAGGCGTCTAGGTAGCGCTTAGGCGCTTTGTTGACATTTTACCCGTAACACGCTAGAATATGACAGAAGTAACAACAGTACTAACGTGAAGTAAAGGAAGTTTTAATTTTATGCTCGCAATTCGTTTGCAACGTTTGGGCCGCAAGGCTTATCCGGTATACCGCGTCGCCGTCCAGGAAGCACAGCGCCATCCATCGAGCGGCCGCGTGGTTGCTTATGTCGGTAGCTACAACCCGCATACCAAAGACGCTAATATCAATGTCGAGGCTGCTCAAAAATACCTTGATAACGGCGCTCAGCCGACGCCGCGCGTTGCGAAGTTGTTAAAAGAAGCTGGCGTCAAGCTGCCGAAATGGGTTAAAGAGTTCCAGGGCGGCAAGGCTAAAGCGGTCAAGAATGCTGAAAAGTTGCGCAAGAATCAGCCAAAAGAAGAGCCAGCTGCCGAAGAGACAGAAGCTCCAGCTGAAGCCTAACGCTTTTAATCACGAACTAGCGCGCTCTAACTGTATGGCTGGAGCGCGTTTTTCGATTTCATAGCAAAAGCATGTTACAATAAAAGTACGATAGTAACCGTGTGACCGCAAAGGAGGAGATACCGTGGGCATGTCGACCATTGACCAGGAATTTGTCGAATATATCGTAAAATCACTAGTAGGACATCCAGATGATGTGGTTGTTGACCGGATTGTCGACGAGAAGGGTGTTTTGCTGACGCTAACTGTCAATCCAGAAGACTTGGGCCGGGTGATTGGCCGCCGCGGCTCGACCGCGCAAGGGCTGCGCACGCTGCTGCGGGCGTTGGGTGCTAAAAATACCGCTCATTACAACCTGAAAATCGTCAATAATGACGAGCGCGAGGACGCCGATTCGGCTGTAGTGGATAATGATGTGGAAAACACTACTAGTGATTCTGTGGAAAATGACGCAGAAAACGCAGAAACCGAAAGCGATTTCGCAAAAAAGTCGCGCCAAGAGCTTGCAGAATTAGACGACCTTGATATATAATCATAAGTAAGTTCATGCGAGAACCCTGAACTAACGAAAACAAAGTACAAAAGCTCTACTGCGAGCAAACCGACAAATGGTTTGAGAGACTTATTTGTGCAAGAAAGCCGTCTTTTGAGGCGGCTTTTTTGTTGGGGTGAAACTTCGAGAAGGCGAGCATAATCTATTACATGAAAAGCC
>ERZ772993.367-NODE-367-length-22537-cov-18.338315_pt1 | contig 22537 bp, 20 predicted proteins | sample MGYA00580670_ERZ772993 | MGnify/ENA primary metagenome ERZ772993 (study PRJEB29015, sample SAMEA2737936) | human oral metagenome | biome: human oral; feature: human-associated habitat; material: dental | place: China | collected 2136 ... | reverse complement strand
CTGCCGCTGCTGGCCTGGTGATCGGCTTCCTGCTGTCGCGTCGCTGATCATCGCGCTTGCGTGGCCGGGAAGCGCCCGAACGGGCTTCCCGTGCCACTGCCCGCTGGCCGGTCTCTCCCTGTGACCAGCCAGCGGGTTCCCATTTCCAGCGCAGGTTCCGCCGGCGCTTCATGGCCTTGTGCCTCCTGACACATGTTCGGCAAACTCTTCGAACCCCGCATCCGACGGATGAAGCGGACCGCCGCCGATCTGGTGGCAGGCCTGGACGACCGCAGCCGCCTGCTGGCGCTGGAACTCGGCACCGAATCCCGCTGGCTCGCCAAGCTGGTGGGCACAAGTCTGGCTGCCGGCGTCATCGCCATCATCTGCCTGGTGTGGCTGATGGCCACCCTGGTGGCCCTGGCCTGGGACACCCCCTGGCGCCTGCATGCGCTGGGCATCGCCGCCGGCTTCTGGATCCTCCTCAGCCTGGTGCTGGTGCTGCGCATCCGCAGGCTGCTCAAAGACCACCCCGAACCCTTTCCCCTCAGCCGTCAGGTGCTGGCCGATGATCTGCGCAGCCTGAAGGAAGACCTGGAACGTGAGCGTAATTCAGAATCATGAATGACGAACAGCCGAACATGAACCGTTCCAGCCGCGCCGACGAAACCGCCGAGGACATCTTTGCGCGCATCCAGCGCCGCCGCGCGCTGGCCATGAACGGCAACAACACCGAACGCGGCGCGCTGCGACATGAAGGGGCATCCAGCGAGGCACGCCCGGCAGCCGTGGCGGGTGAGTCGCTGGCTGACATCCTGCGTCGAGCCGCTGCAAAGGAAGCCTCGGCACCTCATGGCGCAGGATCGGCGCATGTTCCGGGACATGAGCAAACCGGCGTAGCAGGCCGTGACGACAGACCCCGCCGCCCCGAAGGCAGTGCCAGCGCCGGTACCACTGAACACACCGGAAGTGGTAATAATTCTGCATTCAGGAATTTCAGGGGCAACACAGCATCCGGGCCGCGCACTCGCCCGCCGGTCGACTACCCATTACTGGTGGATGAAGACGGCACGCCCATTGATGAAGATGCGCCCGACTTCCGGGACGACGGCCGGCCTCGTGACAGTTTCCCGCGCAGCAAGACAATGCAGGCACTGCTGCGTTACCCCACGCTGACGACGGCCGTGGGGCTGGCCGTGGCCGTGCCCATGGCCACCCTGGTGCTGCGCACGCCGGCCGCCCGGCAGACACTGCTGCGCATCGGCAAGTTTGCAGCCGAGCAGGAAGTGTGGAAGTACGTGCGCAAGCTCAGCAAGTAGCGCAGGCCATCAGTCCAGATCCGGCGGTGCCTCGGTGCGGGTGCGGTGCGCATCCAGCGCCTGCACTTCACGGCGCAGCCACCACAGCATGAAGAGGCCCGGCAGCGCCGCAGCCACCGTCATCAGGAAGAAGCTGGGCCAGCCCTGCTGCTCGACCACCACGCCGGCCACCGGCCCCACGTAGACCCGCCCGATGGCTGCCAGCGCCGACAGCAACGCGTACTGCGCGGCCGAGAAGCGCCGGTCGGTCAGGGTCATGAGGAAGGCCACGAAGGCGGCCGTGCCCAGACCACCGCACAGGTTCTCGATGCCGATGGCACCGGCCATCAGCAGGTAACTCTTGGGCAGCACCGACAGCAGCCAGTAGCCCACATTGGAGAACGCCTGCAGGATGCCGAAGAGCATCAGCGACTGGTAGAGCGAGCGCGACGACAGCCAGGCCCCACCCAGCAGCGCGCCGATGATGGTAGCCAGAAGACCCAGCCCCTTGTTGATGGCACCGATCTCGGCCTGGCTGAAACCCACGCCGCGCAGCAGGAAGCTGGTGGACAGGCTGGCGGCAAAGGCATCCCCCAGCTTGTACAGCACGATGAGCAGCAGGAAGGCCAGCGCATGCGGCCGGGCAAAGAAGGCATCCCAGGGCGCCACGAAGGACGGAAAGCCCACGCGGCGTGCCACCAGCACGGCGCCCACGCCGGTCAGCAGCATCACGGCCGTTTCGGCCAGCAACTGGCCCAGCGGTCCGGCCTGCAGCCACGCCAGCACTGGCCGGCTGGCCTGCGTGCACAGCCACCACAGCAGCGCGCCGCCCAGCACCATGGCCACGAAACCCTTCAGCTCGGCGCCTGCGCCACCGCCAGCCTGCTGAGGCCGGGCAATGCGCGGACTCCAGATCGTGGCCCCCATCAGCAGCAGCAGCATGACGCCCATGATGCAATAGGTGCCCGGCCAGCCCAGCCAGGTATCGGCCAGGATGAAGCTGCCGCCCCCCGAGACCAGCATGGCCAGGCGGTAGCCCAACACCGACACCGCGGCGCCGGCGCCCCGTTCCTCGGGCGAGAGCAGGTCAGCCCGATAGGCATCGAAGACCACATCCTGCGAGGCCGACAGCCACGCCACCACCACCGACAGCACGGCGATCAGATGGATATGGTGAGCCGGATCAAGCTGGGCCAATCCCAGACAGGCCAGCGCCATGGCCAGCTGAAAGACCAGGATCCAGCCCCGACGCCGGCCCAGCAGCCGAGGCTCGAAGCGATCGAGCAGCGGCGCCCAGACAAACTTGAAGGTATAGGGCAGCCCCACCAGCGCGAAGTAGCCGATGGTGTGCAGGTCAATGCCATTGACCGTGAGCCACGCCTGCAGTGCCCCCGCCGTGAGTGCCAGCGGCAACCCGCTGGAAAAGCCCAGCAGCAGCATCGCGGCAATGCGCCGCGACGCGAAGACTTGCCCATAGGTCTGCCACAACCCGGGCGCGGGCTTGGGGGAATCGCTCATCCACCGAGTGTAGCAGCGCGTGGGCCGTGACTTCATGGCCGCCATCCAGCCCCCGTCCATGCCGCTGACAACCGGGCAGCGACAGGGCATGGGCGAACACAGGATGCGGGAAATATGCGACAGCCCATCCCCTGACGCTCACAGAACGGCTGAGCGCGTGGATCCTCCTGAAAAAGTCTGATCAGGCCCCCGCAGCCCCGTCGCGGCCTCTTCTGCAGGCCCGACGAAACGCCAGCGATCAAAGTCGCCACTGCACCCCGACCACCACGGGCAGCGCACGCACTGCTGCTCAGGATGCCGGGGCCGGACACACGGCCACCCCATGAAGCCCCCTCTGCCTTGTGCCCCACGGAACCGTGAAGGGTGTAATCTTCAGTGTTCTGCCGCCCCCTCAACCCTATACAGATTTCATGACCAAGAAGCTATCTGCTGCCGAATCCGCCCTGCGCGATGCCGCGCGGGAATACCATGCCCAGCCGTCGCCGGGCAAGATCACCGTCCGTCCCACCAAGCCGCTGTCCAACCAGCGTGACCTGTCGCTGGCCTATTCGCCGGGCGTGGCCTATCCGTGCCTGGACATCCAGGCCGATCCCTCCAAGGCCGCCGAATACACCTCGCGCGGCAACCTGGTGGGCGTGATCACCAACGGCACCGCCGTGCTGGGCCTGGGCGACATCGGCCCGCTGGCCGGCAAGCCGGTGATGGAAGGCAAGGGCTGCCTGTTCAAGAAGTTTGCCGGCATCGACGTGTTCGACATCGAGCTGGCCGAACGTGACCCCGACAAGCTGGTCGAGATCATCAGCGCACTGGAACCCACCCTGGGCGGCATCAACCTGGAAGACATCAAGGCCCCCGAGTGCTTCTACATCGAGCGCCAGCTGCGCGAGAAGATGAAGATCCCCGTCTTCCACGACGACCAGCACGGCACCGCCATCATTTCGGGCTCGGCGCTGGTCAACGGCCTGGAACTGGTGGGCAAGCCCATCGGCGAGGTGAAGGTGGCCGTCTCGGGTGCAGGCGCTGCGGCCCTGGCCTGCCTGGATATCTTCGTGGCCCTGGGCGTGAACCCCAAGAACATCTACGTGGCCGACTCCAAGGGCGTCATCTACAAGGGCCGCCCGGGCGGCTTTGATGAGTCCAAGGCACGCTACGCACAGGACACCGACGCCCGCACGCTGGCCGATATCGTGAAGGACGCCGACGTGTTCCTGGGCTGCTCGGCCCCCGGCGTGCTGACCGGCGACATGGTCAAGACCATGGCCCGCCAGCCGGTGATCCTGGCCCTGGCCAACCCCGAGCCCGAGATCCGCCCCGAAGATGCCCGCGCCGCCCGCGCCGACTGCATCATCGCCACCGGCCGTTCGGACTACCCGAACCAGGTCAACAACGTGCTGTGCTTCCCGTACATCTTCCGGGGTGCGCTGGACTGCGGCGCATCGCGCATCACCGAAGAGATGAAGCTGGCCTGCGTGCGCGAGATCGCCGCCCTGGCCAAGGCCGAGGCCAGCGATGAAGTGGCCAGCGCCTACACCGGCAAGGACCTGAACTTCGGTCCCGACTACATCATCCCCACGCCCTTCGATCCGCGCCTGATCCTGCGCATCGCCCCGGCCGTGGCCGAGGCCGCTGCAGCCTCCGGCGTGGCTGCCCGTCCCATCGAGGACATGGATGCCTACCGGCAGTCGCTCTATCGCTTCATCTACTCCACCGGCCTGCTGATGCGCCCGGTCGTGGCCGCCGCCAAGGCCGCCGCACCGGAATTCAAGCGCGTGGCCTATGCCGAGGGTGAAGACGAGCGCGTGCTGCGCTGCGCCCAGACCGCCATCGACGAAGGGCTGGCCCGCCCCCTGCTGATCGGTCGCCCCTCGGTGATCGAGGCCCGCATCAAGAAGGCCGGCCTGCGGATGAAAGCCGGCAAGGACATCGAGATCATCAACCCCGACGACGACCCGCGCTTCCGCACCTACTGGGAAGAATACTGGCGTCTGATGGGACGGGAAGGCGTCTCGCAGGAAGCCGCCAAGGCTGCCGTGCGTCGCTCCACCACACTGATTGCCGCCCTGATGGTGCGCATGGGCGATGCCGACACCCTGCTGTGCGGCACGCTCGGCCGCTTCGACGTGCACCTGGGCAACATCCGCGACGTGATCGGCGCGCGCCCCGGCACCCCGCTGGCCACCGTCAACGCCATTGCCATGGGCAACCGCACCCTGTTCATCACCGACACCTACGTCAACGATGACCCCGATGCCGAGACCCTTGCCAAGATCGCTGTCATGGCGGCCGAGGAAGTGAACAACTTCGGCATCCCGCCCAAGGTGGCCTTCGTGTCGCACTCGCAGTTCGGCAGCTCGCGCCGCCCGTCGGCCATCAAGATGCGCCAGGCGCGCGACATCTTCCGCAGCGTGGCCCCGCACGTCAACTGCGACGGAGAGATGCACGGCGACGCCGCCCTGCTGCCGGAACTGCGTGACCGGCTGGTGCCCGACAGCACGCTGGATGGCGACGCCAACCTGCTGGTGTGCCCGAACCTGGACTCGGCCAACATCCTGTTCAACGTGCTCAAGACCACGGATGGACACGGCATCACCATCGGCCCGATCCTGCTGGGTAGCGCCTTCCCCGCGCACGTCATGACGCCTTCGGCCACCGTGCGCCGGCTGGTGAACATGACGGCCCTGGCCGTGGCCGAAGTGGCTGCCGGCAAGAAGCACAAGGCTGGCGGCGTGGCCTGATGGCCCTGCAATCCTGCCTGACGGGCTGACGCCCCAAGGCAGGACCGCTCATTACCCCGCGGCAGTACAGCCTGCCGATGATCGCCCGATGGGTTTGCGCCTGTCGGGCGATTTTTTAAACCACATGAAAAAGATACAACCGACAGGGAGAACAATCGTGCTCGACATACTGAAATCGATGCTCAATGAAATCAAGAAGAACAGTCTGCTCCCCACACTTTCAAACAAGAACATTTCAATTATCGGAATTATTGTCATAGCAGTCTATCTAACAAGAATCAGGCATTACCCGGCGAACATATCCTTAGAAAACGGCGTCACCATACTTGTTGTTTCATACATCTTCGGGGCATTATATATTTTCTTATTTTGTTTCTTAATGTCCATTGGATGGGTCGTCGCATACGCGATAAGCAATATAGCGCCCCGAAGAACAACATTGCACGATATAGCTGTGGAATTATTAAAAACAGATACAACAGAACAGACAGGCAAAATAGCCAGAATCATTATTTCGATAATTTCTCTAATGATCCTTGCATACGTATTAGTGCTTTGCTCAGCAATACTAACAGCAACCATATTTTCATTCCTTTACTTCATTGCCGCGTCCGTATTCAAAACAGGAAGACACGAAGCAAGCCAATACAGCCGATCAATATACGAAGAAATCCCAAAACCCATTCTTCACCTTATTGTCACCCTCCTTTTCGCAGTACCCATTTATGCCCCCAACATGAGCAATCCTTCAAGGATTGGGGATCATATTGACGAAGTAATGGAAATAGCCAACATCAGGATCAAAAACAAGGACATCTACATCAAAGCACCCTATGGTGAGCTATTCGCTGCCAACTCCGGGAATACGACTCCTGTCGGCAACAACTTCATCATTCTGAAGAATGCTACGATCCTGCTCAACGACATCGGAGGGGAGACCCTGATTTCCTATGGGGACGCCAAAACCGCCAAGAGGCTCTCCATCCCCAGCGCATACGTGAGCATCGGAAAGATCTCTGACCTGAACAAGGAACCATCCCTCCCAGGAGAGGCATCAGCCGTTAGCAGTCAGAAATGACTGCCTGGATCAGCGTGCGTCCAGCCCCCTCACCCCCTAGGCCAGTCATAATCAATGATCAGCGGCGCGTGGTCCGAGAAGCGCTCGTCCTTGTAGATCTCGGCGCGGGTGGCGGTGGCGGCAATGCCGGGGGTGGCAATCTGGTAGTCGATGCGCCAGCCCACGTTCTTGGCCCAGGCCTGGCCGCGGTTGCTCCACCAGGTGTATTGCTCGGGGCGGGGGTCCAGCTGACGAAAGACGTCAACGAAGCCGATGTCGTCCAGCAGGCTGCTGAGCCACTGGCGCTCTTCGGGCAGGAAGCCGGAGTTCTTCTGGTTGGAGCGCCAGTTCTTCAGGTCGATTTCCTTGTGGGCGACGTTCCAGTCGCCGCACAGGATGATCTCGCGGCCGCTGTCCTTCAGTTCCTGCATGTGGCGGGCAAAGGCTTCCATGAAGACGAACTTGCGTTGCAGGCGTTCCTCGGAGGAAGAGCCGGAGGGGACGTAGACCGAGATGATGGCGTGGGTGCCGAAGTCCATCTCGATGTAGCGGCCCTCGGCGTCGAATTCGGGCTGGCCGAAGCCTTCGCGGATGGTCTGGGGGGTATGGGGGGTGTAGATGCCCACGCCGCTGTAGCCGCGCCGTTCGGCCAGGTGGAAGCGCCCGACGGCCGGGCCGATGGCCTGCATGGTGTCGTCCATGTCGGAGAGCTGGGCGCGCACTTCCTGCACGCAGATGGCGTCGGCGCCAAGGGTGGCCGCCCAGGGGAACCAGCCCTTGCGGGCGGCGGACCGGATACCGTTAAGATTCTGGGATACGACTCGCAACATGCAGGCACCTATGATGAAAGATCTTTCCCACGAGTTTATCCAGTTCGCGCTCGACACCGGAGCGCTGCGCTTCGGTGAGTTCAAGACGAAGGCGGGGCGGCTGTCGCCCTACTTCTTCAATGCGGGGCTCTTCCACGACGGCGAGGGGCTGGGCCGCCTGGCCGGTTTCTACGCCGACCGGCTACTGCAGGTGGAAGAAACCGTACCGAAGTTCGATGTGCTGTTCGGGCCGGCCTACAAGGGCATCACGCTGGCCTCGGCCATGGCGGTGGCCTGCGCGGCGCGGGGCCGCAATCTGCCCTTCTGCTTCAACCGCAAGGAACCCAAGGACCACGGCGAGGGCGGCAATCTGGTGGGGGCGCCGCTCACGGGCCGGGTGGCCATCGTCGATGACGTGATCTCGGCCGGTACGTCGGTGCGGGAGTCGGTGGAGATTATCCGGGCAGCCGGGGCGGAGCCTGCGGCGGTGTTCATCGCGCTGGACCGGATGGAGCGTGGCGGCAACGCCGAGGTGGTGGCGGCGCAGTCGGCCGTGGAGGAGGTGCGCGAGCGCTGGGGGATCGAGGTATATGCGCTGGCCACGCTGGACGATCTGCTGGGCTACCTGGAGTCGGATGCCTGGCCGTCGACGGAACGCTACAGCGCCGAGGTGCTTGCCACTCATCGTTTGGCCATCGCCGACTATCGCAGCCGCTATGGCACAGGGCGTCGCCCCTGACTACAGTGGCGGGTATGAGCCTCGATCATGCCCGTTTCGTGCTGTTAACCCTCTCCCTGACCCTGGCGTCGGGGATGATGGCCATGGCGCATGCGCAGTCGATGCCGGTGTCGGACAACACCCCCCGGGGCGGCAGCTCCATCTACGTCTGCAAGGACGAAAATGGCCGGGTGATCTCGTCGGATCAGCCGATTGACGCCTGCGCGCGGCGCAACATGCGTGAGCTGAACCGTGACGGTTCGGTGCGCCGGGTGCTGCCGCCGCCGCTGACGCGGCAGCAGGAACGTGAGGCGGCCCAGCAGGCGCTGGTGCGCCAGGAGAAGGAACGGGCGCTGAAGGCGCAGCAGGCGCATGATCGGCACCTGCTGCTGACCTACAAGACGCCGGAAGACCTGCGCAAGCGCCAGGAACAGCAGATCCAGCTGATCGACGAGGAAATCTCTGCGGCGATGCGGCGCATCCTGGTGCTGGACCAGAACCTGAAAGAGGAGCGCGAGCAGGCGGCCGAGTGGCAGAAGAAGCAGGATCGCCCCAACGCCCGCCTGCCCTATGCGGTGCAGCAGCGCATCTCGTCGATTGCCAACGCGATTCTGGCCGAGGATGCACTGATCCAGGAGCGGCGGAACGAGCGCACGCGCCTGAACCGCGATTTCGAGGCCAATGCAGCCCGACTGACCGAGCTGCTGGCCCACCTGCCGCCGGAGCAGCAGGAGCCCGCAAACTGACTGGCAGCCGCCCGGATCCCGTTCCGGGCAGCCCCTGTTGCGCTCAGCCCAGTTTCTTCTTCAGCAGTTCGTTGACCTGCTGCGGGTTGGCCTTGCCCTTGCTGAGCTTCATGACCTGACCCACCAGGGCGTTGAAGGCCTTTTCCTTGCCGGCCCGGTATTCGTCCACCGACTTGGCGTTGTTGGCCAGCACCTGGTCGATGATCGGCCCCAGCACATCGTCGCCACTGATCTGGCGCAGGCCCTGACGGTCGATGAGGGCATCGACCACTTCCGGCCCACCCTGCACGGGGCCTTCGGCCCACAGGGAGTGGAAGACTTCGCGCGCCAGCTTGCCCGAGAGGGTGCCGTCGGCAATGCGAATGACCAGCCCAGCCAGCTGCGGGGCGCTGACCTTGCTGTCGGCAATGTCCAGTCCGTCGCGATTGAGCTGGGCCGCCAGCTCGCCCATCATCCAGTTGGCCAAGGTCTTGGCTTGGGCGGTGGCATCGGGCAGGGCCGCCAGCGCAGCTTCGAAGAACTGGGCGCTGGCCAGGCTGCTGGTCAGGGTCAGCGCGTCGGCCTGCGGCAGACCCAGCTCGTCCTGGTAGCGAGCGCGCTTGGTGCTGGGCAGCTCGGGCATATCGTTGCGCACGGCCTCGATCTGCGCCGGATCGATGACGAGCGGCGGCAGGTCGGGCTCGGGGAAGTAGCGGTAGTCATCCGCGTCTTCCTTGGTGCGCATCGAGCGGGTCTCGTCGGCGTCCGGATCGTAGAGCCGGGTTTCCTGCACCACACGGCCACCGTCCTCGATCAGCTCGATCTGGCGGCGCACCTCGAACTGGATGGCCCGCTCCAGGAAGCGGAACGAGTTCAGGTTCTTGATCTCGGCGCGGGTGCCGAATTCCTTCTGGCCCAGCGGCCGGACCGAGACGTTGGCATCCACGCGGAAGGAACCTTCCTGCATGTTGCCGTCGCAGATGCCCAGCCACGTCACCAGGCCGTGCAGCGCCCGTGCATAGGCCACGGCCTCGGCGGCGCTGCGCAGCTCGGGTTCGCTGACGATCTCCAGCAGCGGCGTGCCCGCCCGGTTCAGGTCGATGCCCGACATGCCGGCAAAGTCCTCGTGCAGCGACTTGCCGGCGTCTTCCTCAAGGTGCGCACGGGTGAGGTTGATGGTGCGGATGCGCGGCGGATCGCCGGCCTTCTCGGCCGGAATGGCGATATCCAGCGTGCCGCCCAGCACCACCGGCTGCTCATACTGGCTGATCTGGTAGCCCTTGGGCAGATCAGGGTAGAAGTAGTTCTTGCGGGCAAAGATGGAGACCGGTGCGACCTGCGCGCCGATGGCCAGCCCGAAGCGGATGGCATGCTCGACCGCCTGCCGATTGAGCACCGGCAGGGTGCCGGGCAGACCCAGGTCCACGGGGCAGGCCTGGGTGTTGGGCTCGGCCCCGAATCGGGTGGAGGCCCCGGAAAAGATCTTGGACCAGGTCAAGAGCTGGGCATGGACTTCCAGCCCGATCACCACTTCCCATTGCATGAGCGTATTTCCCGTATCAGCGGTTCAGACTGGCGCAGCGGCCCGTCTGCGGATTGAACATCACCGGCCAGGCTTCCTCGGCCACGCTGCGCGGCGTGCAGAACGACTGGCAGTTGGCGTGGGCCAGGGTCACGCGCCGGGCGTCCTGGTAGATGAGCAGCTTGCAGGCGCCGCGGCTGCGCGAGAGCAGCTCGATGTGCGGCGCGTTCTTGGTCTGGCGGAAGTCACGCAGGTTGAAGTGGCACTGACCACGCTTGCCCACCTTCACGTGCCAGTCCAGCTGCTGCACCTGGCCACCCGTCACGCGCAGCGTGGCATTCTCGCCAAAGCCGTCGATGTCGGTCTGCTGGCAGGTGCCGGCAAAGTTCTGCAGCGTGCCCTCGCCGGGCAGCGCCCGGGTGGCCGGCTGCTGTGCCGTCACCGGAGGCCGGGTCGCCGTTGCGGCCGGTTTCTTCGTGCGCTTGACCATGGGCATGGTCGTGCAGGCCGCCAGCGCGACGGCTGTCAGCAACAGGGCCGCCCGTTGCAGCCAGCGCTGGCGGGGGGCGTGATTCTGTAATTCTGCATTCATGATTGACTGTTCCTCGTTGTGTAGGGCTATCCATGGGCCTGCCGGATGAGTCCTTCGGCATGGCGCGCTTGCATGCGCCTGCCTGCAGGGTAGCCCCAGCGGCCGGATGTCATGAGAAAGCCCTGTCCCTCGGAAGGAAGATGCCTCAGGCCCCCTGCCCCGGCCGGCGCAGATGCCAGTCGGTGTGCTGCTGGTAGGTATGGCCAATGGACAGCAACCGCGCTTCGGTCAGCGCAGGCCCCACCAGCTGCAGGCCCACGGGCAGGCCAGCGGCGTCAAAGCCGCAGGGCAGCGACAGCCCCGGCAGGCCGGCCAGCGAGGCGGGCAGCGTGTAGATGTCGGCCAGATAGTTGCGTACCGGATCATCGGTTTGCTGACCGATGGGCCAGGCCGTCTCGGGCGAGACCGGACCGGCAATCACGTCCACGTCCGCAAAGACGCGCGTGAAGTCGTCGGCGATTATCCGGCGCAGCTGCTGGGCCTTGCGGTAGTAGGCGTCGTAGTAGCCGTGCGAGAGCACGTAGGTGCCGATCATGATGCGGCGCTTCACTTCAGGACCAAAGCCCTCAGCGCGGCTGTTCATGTAGAGCGACTTCAGGTCGGATGCATCGGCGCTGCGGTGGCCGTAGCGCACACCGTCGAAGCGCGCCAGGTTGCTGGAAGCTTCGGCCGGGGCGATGACGTAATAGGCCGGGATGGACAGCTCGGTATGCGGCAGCGAGACCGGCACCATTGTGGCGCCCAGGGCCTCGAAGCGGGCCAGCGCCGCCTTCACCGCATCACGCACGGCCGGGGCCAGACTCTCGCCCAGGAACTCGTCGGGCACGCCAACGCGCAGCCCCTTGAGCGGCATGTCGGCGCTACCGCCCCAGTCGGCGGCGGGTACGGTGGCCAGGTCATCGGCCGGGGCACGCAGGCTGGTGGCGTCGCGCTCGTCGAAGCCGGCCATGGCCGACAGCAGCAGCGCGCAGTCGGCGGCCGAGCGGGCAAACACGCCGGCCTGATCCAGACTGCTGGCGAAGGCGATCATGCCGTAGCGCGAGACGCGCCCGTAGGTGGGCTTGATGCCGGTGACGCCGCACATGGCGGCCGGCTGACGCACCGAACCGCCGGTGTCGGTCCCGGTGGAGACCGGCACCAGGCCGGCCGCCACGGCAGCGGCCGAGCCGCCCGACGAGCCGCCGGCCACGCGGGACGGATCCCAGGGGTTCTTCACCGGGCCGAAGAACGAGTTCTCGTTGCCCGACCCCATGGCGAATTCGTCGCAGTTGAGCTTGCCGACGCAGACGGCACCGGCCTCGCGCACCTTGCGCACGACGGTGGCGTCGAAGGGGCTCTGGTAGTCCGCCAGCATCTTCGAGCCGGCGGTGGACTTCCAGCCGCGGGTGACGAAGACGTCCTTGTGGGCCATGGGCACACCCAGCAGCGGGCTTGCGCGCTCGCCGGACTGGCGGGCGGCGGCCAGCCGGGCATCGGCCTCGTCGGCCTGGGCCAGCGTCAGCTCGGGCTGCACGTCCACGAAGGCATTGATGTCGCTGGCCGCAGCGGCCGCCAGGCAGTGTTCGGCCAGCTCGCGGGCCGAGACGTCACCGGCCTGCAGGGCAGCGCCAATGGCGCCGAGATTGCCGGATTCCAGCAGGGTCTTGGTTGTGCTCATGCTTACTCCACCACCCGCGGGACGAGGTACAGGCCATCGGCCACGGACGGCGCGGAACGCTGGTTCTCGGCGCGATGATCGCTTTCGGTGACGACATCGTCACGCAGTCGCTGGCCGACATGGCCGGCGTGGGTCATGGGCTCGACGCCGGTGGTGTCGACGGCACGCAGCTTCTCGATGATGCCGAAGATGTCGTCGAGCTGGGCCAGCATGTGGGCGCGCTCCGCATCATCCAGCCGGATGCGGGCGAGTTCGCCGAGACGTGAAATGTCGTCGGACGTGAGTGACATCGGGGATCCCCTGGCGGAACCGGGTGGACGGCGCGGCGCCCCGCTCCGGTACACGAAACGTGGAAAGGCCCGCGACCCGCAGGGAGCCCGGGCGGTGGTATGCCTGCAACGCAAAGGAAACGTTTACCACGGGCCAGCGACCGGCAGTCCCCGACCGAACCCGTGGGCGGACATGCGCAGAAGTATAACGGTATGATCCTTCGGCCATTTCGGAAACATAAAGCGACGTGTCGTCATGTTCGGTTTCATCAAGAAATATTTTTCGAACGACCTGGCCATCGACCTGGGAACGGCCAACACCCTGATCTATGCCAAGGGCAAGGGCATCGTGCTGGACGAGCCTTCGGTGGTGGCGATCCGGACCGACACGGCCCCGGGCGGCAAGCGCACCATCACGGCGGTAGGCCGCGAGGCCAAGCTGATGCTGGGCAAGGTGCCGGGCAACATGCAGGCCATCCGCCCGATGAAGGACGGCGTGATTGCCGACTTCACGGTCACCGAACAGATGCTCAAGCAGTTCGTGCGCATGGCGCATCCGGGCACGGTGTTTGCCCCCAATCCGCGCATCGTCATCTGCGTGCCCTGTGGCTCCACCCAGGTGGAGCGGCGCGCCATCCGCGAATCGGCGCTGGGCGCAGGCGCTTCCGAGGTGTATCTGCTGGAAGAGCCCGTGGCCGCGGCCATCGGTGCAGGGCTGCCGGTCTCCGAAGCCACCGGCTCGATGGTGATCGATATCGGCGGCGGCACCACCGAAATTGGCGTGATTTCCCTGGGCGGCATCGTGCACGCCAATTCGCTGCGCGTGGCCGGTGACCGCTTCGACGAGGCGATCATCACCTACGTGCGCCGCAATTACGGGATGCTGATCGGCGAAAGCACGGCCGAACAGATCAAGAAGGAAGTGGCGTCGGCCTTCCCCGACGGACAGAGCAAGGAAATCGAGGTCAAGGGCCGCAACCTGTCCGAGGGCATTCCGCGCGCCTTCCGCATCAGCACCAACGAGATCCGCGAGGCGCTCACCGCACCGCTGAACCATATCGTCTCGGCGGTGAAGATCGCGCTGGAAGAGGTGCCCCCGGAAATTGGCGCCGACATCTCGGAACGCGGCATCATGCTGACCGGCGGTGGTGCGATGATCCCGGGTCTGGACCGGCTGCTGGCCGAGGAGACCGGGCTGCCCACCCTGATTTCCGATGAACCCCTCACCTGTGTCGTGCGCGGCTGCGGTCTGGCCCTGGAGCGCATGGACGAACTGGGTGGTATCTTCACCCACGAATGACTGCCCGCTACCACGCGCCGGATGCTCCGAAGCCCGGCATCGCCATCCTCCTCTCGCTGCTGGCCCTGGCACTGATGTTTGCCGACGCCCGGCTGGGAGTGCTTGCGCCGGTGCGTCAGGTCCTGGGGGGTGCGCTGTATCCGGTGCAGGCGGCACTGTCCTGGCCCATGCAGCAGGTCGAGTCCTTCGAGGGCTACTTCGACGACATGGAAGCGTTGCGCAACGACAACAGGCTGTTGCGCACCGTCCTCATCCAGCAAGCGGGCGTACTGGCCGCCACCGAGCGGCTGCGCCAGGAAAATCAGTCGCTGCGTGACCTGGCCGGGCTGCGGCTGCAGATCCCGCAGGCTGCCATCGTGGCCGAGGCCGTGATGCAGCCGCGCAGTGCCGGCACGCGCCGTCGTCTGCTGGACCGGGGCAGCCACCACGGCGTGGCCGCCGGACAGCCGGTCATCGACGCCAAGGGCGTCATCGGCCAGATCACGCGCGTCTATCCGTTCAGCAGCGAGATGACGCTGATCACCGATCCCGTGATGAGCGTGCCGGTGAGCGTGCGGCGCAACGGCCTGCATGCGCTGGCCTTCGGCACACCCAGCCCAGCGCTGATGGAGCTGCGCTTCCAGAGCAAGGAAGCCGACATCCAGATTGGCGACGTGCTGCAGACCTCAGGGCTGGATTTCCTGTATCCGCCCGGCGTGCCGGTGGGTGTGGTGGAGGACGTGACGCTGCCTGCCGATGAGCCCTTTGCGCAGGTGACGGTGCGCCCGCTGGCCAACCTGACCGACCCGCGCCTGGTGCTGGTGCTGCAGCCCGATACCTCGGCCATTCCCGCCCAGGATGAAGCCGTCCCGCCCGGCCGGTCAACACCGAAAACATCCGCTCCAGAGTCGGCCGCCCCGAGCGCGCCGGCCGGCATGTCGCCTGCATCGAACAGCACGACGGACGCTGCCGAGCCGAACGATGCCGACCCCACTGCGTCCACGCCAGGCGCCGCGCAGCCATGAACGCCTCCCCCTCTTCCCACGGCGTGGCCGACTGGCCCCGGATGACCGTTTCACTGCTGCTGGCCATGCTGGTGGCATTGGCCCCCTGGGGGCAGAGCCCGGTCATTCCGGATGTGCTGGCCCTGGTGCTGGCCTGGTGGGCGCTGCATAGCCCGCAGCGTGGCCTGCTGGCGGCCGGTTTCGTGCTGGGCGTGCTGATGGACACGCACACCGCGAGCACGCTGGGTGAACACGCGCTGCTCTACACCATGATTGTCTGGATGACGCTGCAGTTCCAGCGACGCATTGCTTGGTTCCGACTGGGCGGGCAGATGCTGCACATGCTGGGCATCTTCCTGATGGCGCAGGCCGTGCTGGCCGGCGCCCGCTTCCTGCTGGGACTGCCCTTCCTGGGGCCGGAGCAGTTCCTGCCCTGGCTGGGCACCGCGCTGCTGTGGCCGCTGGCCGACCTGCTGCTGCCCGCACGACACGCCCTCCGCCGGGCAACGGCCGGTTCGGCGGCGTACGGCCCGCGCACCGCCCCCTTTGTCGATCCGGAGCGGGTGGCGGGCGAAGAGGCCGACAGGGACGCCGCAGCCCCTGTCGGCGCACCGATCTACGTACACGCCAACGAGCCGGTTGCAGCCCGCGACAGCCACGCCACCCCGGCCGCACCCGCACCGCAGGTCCAGAACACTTCTCCGACCTGGATCGATCCGGAAGAGCTGGTCATGCGGGGGACGGCCTCGCCCCAGCCTCAACACGCGGCGCGCCGGCGGCCGGCCTACTGGCATTACGCGCCAGACGATCACGGCCGCTGAGCGCAGAGCATCGTGGCCATGCGTCGTCCGCCCCAGCCCCCCAGTCCGGCCCGCTTCAATCGCCGGCTGCTGATTGCCATGGCAGGCAGCCTGGCGTGCTTCGGGCTGCTGGCCGCCCAGGCCTGGAATCTGCAGGTGGCCAGCTACGACAAGTACCACGCGCTGGCCGAGGACAACCGCATCACCATGCTGCCGCTGGCCCCGCAGCGCGGCCGCATCCTGGACCGCAACGGCATCGTGCTGGCCGAGGATGTGTATACGCCGGCCCTGGAAATCGCCACCAGCCAGGCACGCAACGTGGACCGGCTGGTGCAGCAGCTCTCGAAGATCGTCCCGATCAGCCCGCTGGAGGTGCGCCGCTTCAAGCGGCTGGCCGCCGGCAACAAGAACACCGACGGCACCATTCCGCTCAAGACCCGCCTGACCGACGAGGAGGCCGCCCGCCTGGCCGCGGTGCGCTTCCGCTTCGATGGCCTGGAGATCAAGGCGCGTCCGCACCGTCATTACCCGCTGGGCACCACGGCTGCACATGTCATCGGCCACATCGGGCGAATCTCCAACGCCGACAACGACATGCTGGCGCGGACCGAGCGGACCTCCGACTATGCCGGCAGCACCCACATCGGCAAGCTGGGGCTGGAGCAGAGCTACGAGACCCAGCTGCACGGCAAGGTGGGCCTGGAGGAAGTGGAGATCACCGCCAGCGGCCGGCCGGTGCGCTCGTTGTCACGGCAGCCGGCCACGCCCGGCCAGGACATCCGGCTGGCGCTGGACATTCCGCTGCAGCAGCTGGCCGAAGAACTGCTGGCCGGCTATCGGGGCGCGCTGGTGGCCATTGAACCGCGCACCGGCGAGATCCTGGCCTTCGTGTCGGTGCCCAGCTTCGACCCCAACCTGTTCGTCGATGGCATCGACCACCGCAACTGGCAAGCCCTGAACGGCGATCCCGATCGGCCGCTGCTCAACCGGCCGCTGCGCGGCACCTATCCTCCCGGCTCCACCTACAAGCCCTTCATGGCACTAGCCGTGCTGGAAAACAAGGTCCGCAAGCCTGAAGAGACGATCCAGGACCCGGGCTACTGGATGCTGGGCAAGCACCGCTTCCGCGACTCCAAGCCGCAAGGACACGGCCGCGTGGACCTGTACAAGTCCATCGTGGTCTCGTCCGACACCTATTACTACGGCGCCGCCTACGATCTGGGCGTGGACCGCATTCACGACTTCATGGTGCCCTGGGGCTTTGGCCACCTCACCGGCATCGACTTGCCTGACGAGCAGCCCGGTCTGCTGCCCTCGTCTGCCTGGAAGCAGCAGCGATTCAAGCAGCCGTGGTTCCCGGGCGAGACGCCTTCGATCGGCATCGGCCAGGGTTACAACGCATTCACCATCCTGCAGCTGGCACACGCCACCGCCACGCTGGCCAACGATGCCGTGGCGCACCGCCCGCATTTGGTCACCCACGTCGGCTCCGTCATGCCCGACAATGGTGACGCCCCCGGCGGCAAGCCGATCCGCGTTTCATCCCAGAACCTGAAGCTGGTGCAGCGCGCAATGACCGACGTCACCCGCAAGGGCACGGCACGCACCGCCTTCCTGGGGGCTGAATATGAATCGGCCGGCAAGACCGGCACGGCCCAGGTCATCGGCATCCGCCAGAACGAGAAATACGACGAGGCGAAAGTGGCGCACCATTTCCGCGACCACTCGCTCTACATCGGCTACGCCCCGGCGCAGAACCCGCGCATCGCGCTGGCGATGGTGGTGGAGAACGGCGGCTTCGGGGCCCGCACGGCAGCCCCCCTGGCCCGCAGGATCTTCGACTTCTACCTGCTGGGCAAGCGCACGCCGATACCGCCTGCCCCTGTGGAGGCCACCCCATGAACGCTGCCGCCCTGTGGCGCTTCCTGCGTCATCGCGTCTTCATCTTCGACCCCTGGCTGTCGACGGTGCTGCTGGCCATCTCGCTCATCAGCCTCGTCACCATGTATTCGGCGGCCGGTGAAGGCAGCGAACGTCTGGTGGTGCATGCCCGCAATCTGGGCATGGCGGTGCTGATCACCTGGCTGGTGGCCAGTCTGGATCCGCGTCACCTGCGGGCCGTGGCCATTCCCATCTATCTGGTAGGTCTGGCGCTATTATTCGGTGTCGAACTGATGGGCATCACGGCCAAGGGCGCCAAGCGCTGGCTGGACCTGGGCTTCACCCGCATCCAGCCGGCAGAACTGATGAAGATCGCCATTCCGCTGATGCTGGCCTGGTTCTTCCACATCAGCCAGAACCGGCTGCGCAGCCGCTACGTGCACCTGATGGCCATCATGCTGCTGGTGCTGCCGGTGGCACTGGTCGGCCGCCAGCCCGACCTGGGCACCGCCATCCTCATCGGGTCGGCTGGCGCCTTCGTCATCTACTTCGCGGGCCTGAGCTGGCGGGTCATTCTGGGCAGCCTGGTGGTGGGCCTGGCCGCCATGCCGCTGCTTTGGCTGAACATGAAGCCCTACCAGAAAGAGCGCGTGCTCACGATGATCGATCCCACCAACGATCCACTGGGCAAGGGTTTTCACATCATCCAGTCCACCATTGCCGTGGGCTCGGGCGGCCTGCAGGGCAAGGGCTGGCTGCGGGGCACCCAGGCCCACCTGGACTTCGTGCCCGAACGCACCACCGACTTCATCTTCTCGGTCTACGCCGAGGAATTCGGCCTGGTGGGCACCGGCATCCTGCTGGCGCTCTACACCGCCTTCATCGCCCGCGGCCTGATCATCGCCAGCCAGGCACAAAGCCTGTTCTCACGCCTGCTGGCTGCTTCCATGACGATGATCGTCTTCACCTACGCCTTCGTGAACATCGGCATGGTGATCGGCATCCTGCCCGTGGTGGGCGTGCCGCTGCCCTTCATGTCCTACGGCGGCACCGCCCTGGTGACGCTGGGCGTGGGCTGCGGCATGCTGATGTGCATCGCCCACGAGAACGCCATGCAGCGGCATCGGGCGGGGCGGCAGTTCATCTTCGGGTAATCATTCGATACCCGGCTTCACCGCCAGCAGGATCTTGCCCACGTGCTCGGAGCTTTCCATGCGGCGATGGGCTTCGGCCGCCTTTTCCAGAGGGAAGGCCCGATCGATGACGGGCTTCACCTTGCCAGCTTCCAGCAGCGGCCAGAGATTGTCCTGCAGGGCACGTGACAGCCGCTCCTTCTCTTCCGGCGAACGGGCGCGCAGCGTGGAGCCGGTGAAGGTCAGGCGCTTGAGCATCAGGCGCATCCAGTCCACCTCCACCTTCGAGGCCTGCAGGAAGGCGATCTGCACCAGGCGACCTTCCACGGCCAGGCTCTTCAGGTTGCGCTCGATGTACGGGCCGCCCACCATGTCCAGGATCACGTCCACACCCTGACCTTCGGTCAGGCGCGAGACCTCCACCATGAAGTCGCGCCGCCGGTAGTCGATGGCGGCATCGGCCCCCAGCTTCAGCGCGGCCTCGGCCTTCTCGGGCGTGCCCACGGTGCAGAACACGCGCGCCCCCAGCGCCTTGGCCACCTGGATGGCCATCACGCCGATGCCCGACGTGCCGCCATGCACCAGCAGCGTCTCGCCCTCCACCAGGCGGCCGCGCTCGACCACGTTGGCCCAGACCGTGAAGGCCGTCTCGGGCAGCGAGGCGGCCTGCGCCATGGAGAAACCGGCCGGCACCGGCAGCACCTGCCCGGCCGGCGCCGTCACGTATTCGGCATAGCCAGCGCCATCGACCAGCGCACAGACCCGGTCGCCCTTCTTCCACTCGGGCACGCCCTGCCCCACGGCGGCCACCACACCGGCCACTTCCAGGCCCAGCCAGGGCGATGCCCCGCGCGGCGGCGGATAGCTGCCCATGCGTTGCAGCACATCCGGGCGGTTCACGCCCGCATAGGCCACGCGAATCAGCACCTCGCCTGCCCCCACTTCGGGCATGTCGCGCTCGGCCAGCTGCAGCACGTCGGCATCGCCGCCTCGGCCATGATCGATGTATTTCATGAAAGATATCCCTGGATACTGGGCAGATCCGGAAGCCAACCCGCCCTTGGGGGCGATCCGGACACGCACCTGGTTTTTATCATCGGCACGATTCTACCGAGCGCCCGGCGGCCCCTCATGGCGGGTCTCATCCGGGGCAGCCGCTGCACACATGCGCCCGATCGGGCAGTTGGGGTACGATGGTTGCCACTGCCCCTCATTCCAGACCCTTGTCCCGACCCGTGTCCCACGCTGAAACTCCTGACGTTCCCTCCGGCACTTCCCACCTCACCGACGCCACCAGCCAGCGCCTGATCGATGCGGCCGCCCGGCTGCGCGACGAGCTGGAAGCGCTGCGCTTTGCCCCGCCGGTGGCGCACGTCTACAACCCGTTGCAGTACGCCTGGGAGGCCCACGCCGCCTATCTGACCCGCTATGGCCAGGGGCACAAGAAGATCATGTTCCTGGGCATGAACCCTGGCCCCTTCGGCATGATGCAGACCGGTGTGCCCTTCGGCGAGGTCTCGGCAGTGCGTGACTGGATGGACATTGAGGCCCCCGTCCAGGCACCACCTCATCAGCATCCCAAGCGTCCGATTGAAGGTTTTGCGTGCACTCGCTCGGAAGTGAGTGGTCGCCGACTTTGGGGATGGATCGGTCGTCGCTTCGGCAGTGCCGACGATTTCTTTGCGCAGGCCATCGTCATCAACTACTGCCCGCTGGTGTTCCTGGAAGCCTCGGGCAAGAACCGCACCCCGGTGCAGCTGCCGGTGGCCGAGCAGCGTGCGCTGGAAGCCCCCTGCGACCGTCACCTGGCAGCCGTCATCGAGGCGCTGCGGCCGCAGTGGCTGATCGGCATCGGCGGCTTTGCCGAAAAACGCCTCAAGCACGTGGTCTCGGAGGTACTGGACGACCGCCCTCTGGCCCGCCGCCTGCACATCGGGCACGTGCTGCATCCCAGCCCGGCCAGCCCTGCCGCCAACCGTGGCTGGGACGAGGTGGTGGACCGGCAGATGCAGGAATACGGGCTGCTGCCCGTCCCCGAATAGCCCAGGCTTCCAGCACCGGCTGTCGCCTCTTTCCCCCGACATGCCGGTCAGCCCCGCCCATCCGACCGTCGCGCGGCAGCCCCACGGAAATGACCAAGGGCAAGAAAACCGACTGCCGCGCGCTCTAGAATTGCCCCCGCACCGCCGCCCCTGTCGGGGCGCAGTCCGCAACCCAAGAAACCGACATGCTTTCTGAAGCCATCCTTTCCTACTTCCATCTGGCCAGCATCCTGGCCATGGTCGTCTTCCTCACCAGCGAAGGCGCCCTCTGCCGTCCCGAGTGGTTCAACGAAGCCGTGCTCAAGCGCCTTCAGCGCGTGGACATCATCTACATGATCTGCGGCTTCATGGTGGCCATCAGCGGCATCACCCGCATCATTCTGGGCTTCAAGGGCACCGACTGGTACATCGCCCAGCCCATGCTGCACATCAAGGTGCTCCTGTTCCTCGTCGTCGGCGTGATGTCGGTGCGCGTCTCCATGGCCCTGCAGGCCTGGTACCAGGCCTGGGAAGAGAACGGCAAACTGCCCGCCGAGGCGGACATCCGCCGCATCCGCAAGTGGATCATGATCGAGGCCCACATCATCATGGTCATTCCCCTGTTCGCCGTGTTCCTCTCACGCGGCCTCTTCGGTGCCGACGCCGGCTGACACCCGAAGCCCGGACCCGGCACGAGAGCCCGGGTCCGCTCGCAGGTCAAATCGCACATCCTGCTCGCCTGGCCGGCCGACATCGGCCGGCACGGCACGCCTCGCGCTGGACGTCCACCATATTTGGTGACAGTATTGACACATTGATACTGGGAAGCGGACGATCCGTCCACGCAAGGAAGCTCTCATGGAACAAAAGCCCGTCGTCATCCTTCTGGGCGGCAGCGGTTTCATCGGCAGCCATCTGGCCCTTGATTTCGCGCAGAAGAACTGGCGCGTCATCGTCGTCACTCGCTTCCCCGACCAGACGCGCGACAGGCTCGGCCCCGGCATCGAGACCCTGGCCGCGCTGGCCCACCTCGACCCCAGCGTCCAGCCCGACCTGCTCATCAACCTGGCTGGCGCCTCGGTGGGCGAAGGCCGCTGGAACACCGCCCGCAAGCGCACGCTGCTGGCCAGCCGCCAGGGTCCCACCCAGCAGATCACCCAGTGGCTCAAGCGCCATGCGCACAAGCCACGCCTCATCATCCAGGCCTCGGCCGTGGGCTTCTACGGCAACGGCAGCCGCCAGCAGTGGCAGGCGCGCTGCAACGAAAGCTCGGCACCGCAGGACGTCTTCGTCTCGCGGCTGTGCCAGCTGTGGGAGGCCAGCGCCCAGGAACTGCACCGCGAAAGCGGCGTGCCCGTGGCCATCTGCCGGCTGGGCGTGGTGCTGGGCAAGGGGGGCGGCATCCTGCCCCAGCTGCTCAAGCCCGTGCGCCTTGGCATCGGGCGCATCGGAAGTGGCCAGCAACCGGTGTGCTGGATCCACATGGACGACGTGGTGGCCGCCATCCAGTTCATCGCCCGGCAACCGGTCGACCAGCCCT